>Ga0066376_10002659_pt1 | contig 16547 bp, 12 predicted proteins | sample Knorr_S15_td_Bot_FD_77009 | JGI IMG/M metagenome (GOLD analysis project Ga0066376, IMG submission 77009) | Marine microbial communities from Southern Atlantic Ocean transect - Knorr_S15_td_Bottom_ad_5009_LV_A | ecosystem: Environmental > Aquatic > Marine > Oceanic | place: Southern Atlantic... | reverse complement strand
GCCAGAGACAGCAGCCGCAGGTCTTCGATTAGCCTGGACAGCAACAAAGTCTGGTCGTGCACCGTGGCCACCCACCTGCGCGGCCTCCAAAGGCAACACGCCGTCCAACATGCCCTCCAGGTTGCCCTGCATAGCGCTAAGCGGGTTACGAAGCTCGTGGGCGATGTCGGTCAGAAGCTGCCTGCGTTGGGCCTCTCCCGTTTCCAGCTTCTCCGCCATCTGGTTAAAGGTGATGGCCAGTTGCCCGACCTCGTCAGTGCCGGAAGACTCCACCCGCTGGCTCAGGTCTCCTTCGGCGATGCCTCTTGTTGCCAGAGTAAGCCGTCGCACCGGCGCGACAAGCTGACGCGACAGGATCGCAGCGATAATCAGAGCCAGCCCTCCCGCGCCGAGGGCAGCAAAGATTATTCCGCGATTCACACCAGAGAAAAACTGCTCCGTTAGGATGTCATTTTCAGGCTGAGCGAATAACACAAAGCCTACTCTCTCGCCGTTCACCACCACTGGCTGAGCCAGGTTCAATAGACGCCGCGATAGCGATTCGCCCACAATGGCGGCGTCGGAGTCGTAGATGACCTGACGCTGCCCATTGGCCAGGATTATTCGCTGGTCCAGCAGCGCCAACCGCTGGGCGTTATTGCCTCGTTGCGGTCCGCCTCGCCTGTTACCACTTTCGACAACGGCCAGGTTACGCTCTAGGACTGCGCCGATGCCGTCCCAACTGCCTGCGCGCGAATAGTAGTCGCCAAGGGCAGGTGCCAGCCGCTGGGCGCGTAGCTCGGTGCCTCGACTGACAAAGACGCTCAGCCCTGCCGTGGCCGAACGGTTGGCGAAGAAGGCCGTTAGTGCAGTACTGGCCAAGACGACCAGAACGAAGGCCAACAGGATCTTCTTGTAGAGACTAAGGCCCATCGGTCTGCCCCACGAACTTGTAGCCGACTCCGTATACGGTCACGATCTGTTGGGGCTTGCTAGGGTCTAGCTCAACCTTCTGGCGAAGGTTTTTTACATGAGCGTCCACGGTGCGCTCGAAGCCTTCGTAGCTGTATCCCAACGCGCTATCGATGAGCTGCAGCCGAGTCATCACCCGACCTGAGTTTTCCATGAAGACCTTGAGCAGAGAGAATTCAGTGCGCGTTAGTTCAACAGGAGCGCCATCCAGCGTGACCTCGTAGGCGTCGGTATCCATTGCCACAGGGCCCGACCTGAGCACATTGGAGATCGGGGCCTGTCCTTGCGTTCGGCGCAAAACGGCACGCACGCGGGCCACGACCTCTCTGGGACTGAACGGCTTGGTGATGTAGTCGTCGGCGCCGAGCTCCAGGCCAACGAGCCTGTCAGCCTCATCGACCCTGGCTGTCAACATGATGATCGGGACCTCGGACTCCCGCCGCAACGCTTTGGCGACGTCGAGGCCATTGATCTCCGGCATCATGATGTCGAGCACAACCAGGTCAGGGCTTCTCGTTGTGGAAGCTTTCCAGCGCGGTCTTCTTGCCATCGTGGGCGGACGTGACCTCATAGCCGGACTCCTCCAGGTACGCCCGGACGGTCCGCACTATCTCCCGATCATCATCAGCTACTAGAATTCGCATTTTTTCCTCCTACGAATTTCGGATGTATGCTGTTACTTAGTTATCTAAACGGATGAGGAAGACCTTAGTTGGCGAAGCCTGCCCAGACACCCTCTAGCTTCTCGATGGCTTCAGCAGGCAACGGCCCCTTGTTGCCGAACTCTATGGCCTGCTGCAACTGTTCTATGTTAGCTATGCCTATGAGTGAAGTGGATATGTGCTCGTTGTTCAGTGAGAAGCGTATCGCCGCCTCTACAAGACTGCCAACGTATCCATCTTCGACAAGAAACCGAAATGCGCTGGAGCGGTCCAAGTCTTCCTGATAGGTGCCACTGGAGCCCATGGGCGCAGGCGGCGGCGAGGCGTTCTCGTGCCTATCCGAGATGCCACTGAGCGCTCCGCCGGCCAACACCCGAATGGCAAAGACGCCAATGCCGTCATCGGCTGCCTTCTTGATGTGCTGCCGGTAGTCCTGGAACGGGTATCCCGACGGCACCGCATTGGAGCCAGAGGGATTTAGCAGGTTATAAGCCGCCTGCATTCCAAAAGGCTTCGCGGAGTCCATGCACTGGTGAATCGTATCGGTGTCGCCAACCGCGTTCATGCCCCAGAAGCGCGTCTTGCCCTGCTGCATCAACGTCGCGAATCCTCGTGCGGCGGCGTCTACGTCCTCGGCAGTGATGATTCCGCCTCCCAGGACCTTGTCGCCCTGGTAGAGAAGCCTGTCGCCGTCACGAGCCGGACCTACAGGATGATGCAGCGACACCAGGTCCACGCTGTCCCGCCCCATACGCTGAAGGCTACCCTCGACATGCTGCACGACGGCGCTCTCGATATCCGCCATGTCCTCGACTTCCAGCTTGACCTTTGTGCCCAAGACAACGTCGGCGTTCAGCTCCTTGAGCGCCCAGCCAATGTTGGTCTCCGAGACGCCGTTGCCATAGAGCCGCGCTGTATCGAAGTAGGTAATGCCAGAGTCGATGGCCAGTTTCACGGCGTCCAGCATCTCGGTGCGGTCGCCCTTGACCATAAGGCCGCCGACGGCACCGCAGCCGTAGCCAATCTCCGATACCTGAATGCCAGTACGGCCCAGTGTTCGATACTTCATTGCTTTCTCCTATTTCCAACTAAACCGGTTTGCCATATGTCATTCCGAGTGTAGCGAGGAATCTAAAGCGTAGGCCAGTACGCACATGGAGGCCTTAGATTCCTCGTCGCTTCGCTTCTCGCAAGGGCATTATCTGGCGACGACCCCTCATCCTGGTCTTCCGACGCTACAGGCGAAAAGACAACTACAGCATGTCTTTGCTTCTCCTTGAATCATCACTCAATCACCGGAATACAGTCGATATTTCTCCCCATGATCGAATCGATTGAAATACCATCTGGTTTTCTCAACCAGGGTATCTCCATATTCGACAGTCGGTTCTATGGACGCCATTTCTGCCCAAGGATTCCAGCCATAGACTCCGATCATCTTTACAGATTCCTGATTATCAAAGACCTTCTTCCACGCCTGATCATAAAACCCCTCGTCTAGGCCGGGGTCAAAACGAACCATTTCCAAACTCGAATCAATCGCGGTCATATCCCAATCAGCGCCCCGATCCAGCACTCCCCACTGACGATGCGTAAATCTATCATCGTCGACATCGCCTAACGACCACTGGTGGTTTCCGCTAGGCCAGAACGTAACCAGCAAGGGCTTATTATCCCAAAAAAAGACCTTACTGGGATGCCGCTCGTAATGTGCCCAAACCCTATCAAGAATCTTCTGCTTGTGCTCCGGCAATACATTGTCAAGGTCCAACCGAAGGTTATAGTAGGGCTCTACGAGAATAGCCGCCTTCATCCCATCGAGGTGACCGAATACCTTATCAATCGTCCTATCTATAGCAACGTAGTCTGGAGCCTCTATCTTGCCATTAAAAGCGACGTCGCCCCAACCATTCCAGGACAAGATCACCACACTGATACCGGCCTTCTTCATTTCCCGAAGAGCCTGATCAATATACTTATCATCCCCAGAACAGTAATAACCTGCCTCTGGGGTCAATCCCCTTTCAGACGGTCTCTCCCAGCCCGTAGACTCAACACCACCCTTACACTCGCCAGTCCAGTAGTCGTACCCGTAGTTCAGATACAAGATCGTGGCCAGCGGCACATCGCCGCGCGGACTTGGCTCCACTGCTACACATGCGACGGCCATAACGATAATCGCACCAATGCCCACAAGCGGCCTGTACATCATTCTGCACCTAAGTTAGTTTCGCCTCGTTTTAAGAATGATTTAATGGACATCTGGTGCCATATTACTTACCTTTCTTAGAATTACGTCAACGAAAACTGGTCAGCAAGGAGATCACCATCTGCGTCCTCTAGCACGATGGAAGCGTGCGGACCCAAAGGCTTCATATTTCTCGTCGCTTCGCTTCTTCGCATGAAACTTTCACGCGGCGGCCCCTCATCCTAATCTTCCGAGGCTATGGGTGAAAGAATAACTACGCCATGCCTACACTTCTTTTTTCACGCCCAGTGTGACGGCGACCCCGTCCATGTCCTGCTCTTCCACGTAGGCACCTTCTGCAGGGGCGGCCTTGAGCAACTCTACGGACAGCGTCTCCTGACGAATGTACTCGACGTGCACGTCGATAACCTTGTCTAGCTCTGCATCGCCCTGATAGTAGGTCGTTATGTGGTCAGATATGTTGAATTCAGCAGACCGGCGCATGTTCTGAATACGATGGACAAGCTCGCGGGCCTGTCCCTCCAGTCGCAGCTCTTCCGTGATCTCCGTGCTGACGGCCACGGCATAGCCCCCCTCAGAGGCGGCTGAATAGCCCTCCAGAGGGTACTGCTCCACCAGGACCTCTTCAGGAAGAAGGTTGAACCCGTCCAGCTTGACGGTGTCCCCAGACGCCACCTGACCGGCAACAACGGAGGAGTCCGAATCCTCCAGAAGCTTTCGTATCTTGTTCATGTCCTTACCGTATTTGGGACCCAGCAGCTGGAAGTTAGGCCGGATCTCGAACCGCAACACGCCCTCAACCTCGCTGGCGTCCTTGATGTCCGCGACGTTCAACTCGTCCTTGAGCTGAGCGGCGATCTCTTTCAGATACTTGCGCTCCGACTCTTTGGGCAGGCTGACGACGGCCACCGACAGAGGCTGGCGCACCTTAAGCCCCGAGTTCTGGCGCGAGGCCCTGCCCAGACTGGACAGGCGCATCGCCAGACGTGTCGCCTCGGACAGGTCGTGGTCCAATAGCAATTCGTCGGCAACGGGGTAATCATCCAGGTGAATGCTCTCATGCTTGCCGTCTACCGACCGTACCAGATTCTGGTATATGTCCTCGGTCATGAAGGGCATGAACGGCGCCAGAAGCCTGATCAGCTTGGTAAGGCACTCGTATAGGGTTGAGTAGGCAGACAGCTTGTCTTGGTCGCCTCCCTGTTCGCTGACCAGCCCGGCCTTCCAGAAACGCCTTCGACTGCGGCGGACGTACCAGTTAGACAGGTACTCCATGAAGCCTTCAGCGGCGTGGGCGGCCCTGTCTGGCTCAAACTTGGTCAGCGCATCCGTAACCTCTGATATTAGCTCGTTAAGCTCGGAGATGATCCAGCGGTCAAGCTCAGACCTCTCGGCGACAGGCGGCGCGAGACTCGTCGGGTCGTACTGATCGATATTGGCGTAGGTGACCAGGAATGAGTAGACGTTCCACAGGGGTATGATGAAATGCCTTCGCACCTCGTCCGCCGTGCCGAATCCGAAGTTGACGTTGGCCGCTGGGTTCTGGCGAGCGAATACCCATCGCATGGAGTCGACGCCCATGCGGTCGGCGGCGTCCTCGAACCAGATAGCGTTGCCCTTGCTCTTGTGCATCTCGTTGCCATGCTCGTCTCGCATCAGCGCATAGCTGAAGACGGCCTTGAACGGCTCAGTGTCTTCCAGTGCTGTGCTCATGGTCAGCAGCGAGTAGAACCAGTTCCTGAACTGGCCGGGGAAGCTTTCAGAGATCCAGTCGGCAGGGAACCACTTCTTCCAGTAGTCCTTGTCGTTCCGATATTCCAGCGTTGAGAACGGCACGATTCCCGCGTCGAGCCATGCGTTACCTACGTCGGAAATGCGCGAGACATTCTTGCCACAATCGCCGCACTGGATTTTCACAGCATCAATCCACGGCTTGTGAGGCGAATGGCCCTTGAACTCGTCCCAGCCCTCAACGGCGCGCTCCTCAAGCTCGGTGTCGGAGCCAATGACATCGACCCAGCCACATTCGCACTTGTAGATGGGCAGCGCGAGGCCGTAGTAGCGCTTCTTGGATATCATCCAGTCGTCCATGTTGCGGAGCCAGTCCAGTTCGCGCTCCATGCCAAAGGACGGCACCCAGTTGATCTTGCGGGTGACGACGGCAATCTTGTGGCGCAGCTCATCCATCGAGATGAACCACTCGTCCACCAGCCTGAAGACCAGTTCGGAGTCGCAACGCCAGCAGACGGGGTACCTATGGGAGTACTGGTCGAGCCTGTAGAAAGCGCCCTTCTCCTTGAGGCTGGCGTAAATGGCGTCGTTGACGTTGTAGACGTTCTGCCCTGTAAGCCAGTCGAAGCCCTCAATAAAGTCGCCGTGCTCATCCAGCGGGGCCAGAACGTCCAGGCCCTCTTCTACGCCCAGGGCAAAGTCCTCTTTACCGGCTCCCGGCGCGATGTGCACAATGCCCGTGCCCTCGCCCTCGGTGACCTCATCCCAAGCGATGACCCGGTGCTCGATGCCCTTCTGAGCCGTTAGCTCATCAAAAGGCCCTTTGTACCGCAGTCCGACCAGTTGGCTGGAAGGCAACTCTTCAAGGATCTCGTGCTCACCGCGGATTATGGATGCCCGTTCCTTGATCATGTAGAAGACGTCGTCGCCCTGTTTGACCTTAACGTAGGTCTTCTCAGGGTGAACGGCCGCCGCGATGTTTGAGGTCAGAGTCCAGGGAGTGGTAGTCCAGACCAGCAGGGCTTCGTTGTCACGGTCCAAGATGGGAAACTTCACGAAAAGCCCTGGGTGAACAATCTCTTTGTAGCCTTCGGTGACGATCTCGTGCTCGGAGAGGCCGGTGCCGCAGCGGGGACACCAGGGCATTACGTCTCGGCCCTCGTACATCCAACCCTTCTGGAAGCAGACCTTAAGAAAGTGCCAGATGGTGTAGTTATTCTCGTCATCTTTGGTGTGGTAAGAATTGTCCCAGTCCATCCAGTAGGCAAGCCGCTGTGACTGCTCCGAAATGGTCTTGGCGAAGCGGTCCACACGCTCTTTGCAGAGGGTCACGAACTTGTCTACGCCGAAGGCCTCGATGTCACGCTTGGACTTGAAGCCAAGCTCTTTCTCGACCTCAACCTCGATCCACAGGCCCTGGCCGTCGAAGCCGTTCTGGAAGCGCTGGTCGTAGCCCTGCATGGCCTTGAATCGCAGAAACAGGTCCTTGTAGGAACGGCCCCAGGCGTGGTGTACGCCCATGGGGTTATTCGCCGTAATAGGGCCGTCTATGAAGGACGAGCGCTTGTCTGCGCCTTCATTGCGCTTTCGGTACTTGGCCGAAATGTCGTTTTCTTCCCACCACTTAAGTATCTTCTCTTCCAGGGCCGGGAAGTCCGCCTTGGAGTCCACGGGCTTGAACATCTTGTAGGTCACCTCAATGTGCTGTTACTTTGCTTCTGTTTCGAGCTAAAAAGCCCGTTTTATTTCGAAAATTTCCGTGGCATCATAGGCATCAGCTTACGACAACGGTGCCACATGCCTGATAATTATAAAGGGATTGTCCGTCGGCTGGTTGAAGAAGTTTGGAGTGACGGCCAACCGGAAGCGATGACCGAGCTTATACATCCCAACGCCAAGCCACCTCACGGGCCATGGGGCTTGCCAGCAGGGCCTGACGGTTTCCGCCGCCTCATCAGCTCGATCCGCACCAGCTTTCCTGATCTGAACAGGTCGGTCGAGGACATGGTGGCGGAGGGAGACCGGCTGGTGCTCTATTACCGAATCCAGGGCACCCACACTGGCAACGGCGGCCTCGTCCCCTACCCGCCGACTGGCCAGCGTTGGGACATGCTCGGCGCCACCGCATTCCGATTTGCTGACGACTTGATTGTGGAGGAGCCGTGGGCCGTTAACGATGTGGCGGCTATGCTTTCTGACATAGCCAAGGCTAACGTACGCCTCATGATGGAAGAGGGTCGAAATAACCCGGCTGCAACCCACGTATCGACGTATTACGCTAAAGACTTTGCATACCACGATTCCAACGGCAGTGAGCTTCAGAGCAGATCCGCATATGAATATGAGCTCTCTAGGCTCCTCTGTGTCGAACCTCCTCCCCGACTGGAAATTGAGGGCCAGGTGTCGGAGGGCGATTGTGTCCTGACGCGATATCGTCTGATTGGCTACGGGCTCGATGACGGGGTACACATGTCGCTTATTCGCTTCGACAACGGCCTGGCTGTGGAGCAGTGGGATACGAATGGGTAGAGCGACCTCACCGCTAACGACCTCTCCCCCAACCCCCTCTCCGTACGCGGAGATGGGGCGCACTAAGACAACGGCTGACTTCCGAAAACGCGGGGGTGAGGTCGGCACTTCGTGAAAAATAATCAATCGTCCGCCCCCACTATCGACGCTTCCCTTATCTCGGCCAATACGCCATCTAACGCGCCCTCGACCCGGTCGTTTGAGAATCGCAGAACCGTCAATCCGCGTTCTGCCAAGAATTTATCCCGCGCCTCATCTTCGTCACGTCTGCCTTTATGGATCTGGCCATCTACTTCGAGCACCAGCTTTAGGTCAGAACAGTAGAAATCAACTATGAATCGGCCAATTGCATGTTGACGCCGAAAACGAAAGCCATCCAGTTTTCGGTTGCGCAGCGATGCCCAAAGTATGGATTCAGCAGCGGTAGGCTGATGACGCATGCGACGCGCTTCAGGCTTTAGCCGCAGCCAAAGTCCCGGCGGAGTTGGCCATCTTTTGAGGCGCGGTTCTTCTTCGTTCATCGCAAACTCTGACATGACTTAAGCACGCGCCACTACCCACATGATGTTGGAGTCGATCGTCAGTGGGATGAGGCCGCCTGCTTCATCACCGGCCTCGTCGGACTGCCCCATCGCCTTCACGTATGTCCAGCCAGCCTCTTCCAGCAGACGTTTCATGTCATGCAAGCTATAAAGGCGATGCTCCATATGGATGCTTAGACTTAGCTTCAGGCTTTCGTTCTGGCCTTCAAAAAACTCCCACTCGTTGTGCATCGTAGATGTCTCCAGGTCCAGGGACCGGAGCTGTAAGATTCGCACATCACCGGCCTTATCCATGGCCTCCGGCGTGAACTTGCGCACGATTGCGTCCCTGTTCGACGTAAGAATAACCAGCACCGCGTTATCCGATGCCAGTTCGCGAAGCTGCCGAAACGTCGTCAGGTCTCCATCCCAGCCGTAGTAGCTATGCGAGGTGAACATGTTCACGATGGCGTCGAAGGGTGCCGCATCTCCCAAATGGCTGGCCACCTGGAGAACATCGCCGCACTGAAAATCCACATCTACACCCTGACTGGACGCATACTCCTGGGCCTTCTCCACGTACAGGAGTGATATATCCAGACCGCTGACCTGGTAACCGCGCTGGGCCATCAGGACTGCGTGTCGGCCTATGCCGCAGGCGACGTCCAGCAACTTGCTGTTTGGCCGCACACCCTGCTCCTCAAGCAGTTGCGAAAGCACTATTGCTTCATGAAGCGCACGTTCTTTGCCCTGCTCCAGAAAAGGCAGGTAGAGCTCTGCGTTCTCCACGAAGAGCTTGTGGGTCCAGTGTTTTTTATATGAATCTTGGCTCAAGTTCAGCCCCATACCGTTGTGAACTTCATATGGCTATGCTCACATTCCAAAAAAAGAAAAACCTCCACCCCATCAGGGACGGAAGTTTCCGCGGTACCACCCAGTTTCCCCGGCCATACCGGGGCGCTCATATCCTCCAAAAGCATCTCAGAAAGACGCCTGTAGAGCAGTCCAAGATAACGGAGGACAGGTCCGTCGCCATCTACGTTTCCGCCGCTCTTCCTGGTTTCATGCACCAGATGATGCACTGCTGGCGATTCGAAAATATCGGGGCGAGGCTCAGGAGTGATCTTCGCCGGGACGCGCCGTGTCTGCTTTCACCACACCAGACTCGCTATCCGACCGTAACCCGGTTACTCTTCTCCGTCGAAGCCGTTGTAATTTGTTAATTTACCTATGAATTTCAGGTTAGTCCAAGGGAATGACACTGTCAAGAATAGCTAAGTTCTATATATAATGGCGTTCGGAATTCGACAAAGTAAAAGAGGCCATTTTGACGCAAGAACAACTACCAGATGACAGCTCGGCAGCAAGCCTGTTCCCTGAATTCGCAGAACTCTACGATCTCATCGCTCCAGAGCTTCGGGGCCTGACGGATGAGCAATTGGACTGGACGTCCGACCAGTGGAGTTGGGCCGATTGGAGCATTCGACGACAGCTCAGCCACATGGCTTCCCTACTCTATCGCTGGCTTATGCTGAGATGGGGAGACACTCTTTTCCCAGACGGCGATCATGGCATTGCAGATGCCGAACACGTGACCAACGCCGACTTCGACCGTGCCCTTCCCGACGACAGGTACTGGGAGCTGCCAATACTACTGGAAAAGCTTAACGAGGCCATCGACCTCACGCAGAAGGTGCTGGACCAAAGGGACCTCGGCTTCCTACGCAGCCACAAGTTGCGTTACAGCCTGACACCCCAGTGGGACATCATGATAAAGGCCCACCCCACAGGAATGACTCCCGACGCCAATCCCAGCGAAGGCGAGATGACCTTAGAGGCTACCTTCAGGCACATGTACTTTGAGGAGATAACGCACCTGTACAACATCCAGCGGCTCAAGCGGGCGCAGGGCCTACCAACGGTGGTCAAGGTGCCCGAGGTCGGGTACTGGGTACAGGAGGGTTGGGACCGCAGCGAGGCCGGTTAGGGCCCTGCGGAGCCGGTCATCCTCTCACGAATATCCTCGGGTATGTTCCGTAATGATTTGCGGGTGGGTGAGTTACGCCGCTGCGCCACGCTGATGGCGGACTCGGCGATTAACTCCACGCCGCCTAAATAGTCAGAAAGGCTGATGTTTTCAGAGTCTACGCCGCCATCCGGGTCCGGTATGGACGTTGTGGCGTTGTGCCAGTTCCCCAGAGGGTATGCCAGCCCTGTAACCGTGTAGTCGAAGACAGCGAATGCCGTAGCCTCGCAGCCGCCAGCGCTCATGAGATGCCTTTGCGTTTTGAAGTCAGGGTCGCGCTGGAGGATGACACTTCGAGCGACATGGAAGACCTGTTCCGCGTCCGAGTCGAACGTGTACGCGCGGTCGCCGGTGCGAATTATCGGCCCCTCGCCCTGCGTTACTCCGGGTATGATTGAACTGGTCTCGACCGACACTACCAGCGTGTCTTGCGGAAGCGTACCCGCCTCTGCCATGAGGCGAGCGCCAAATAGGCCACCCTCCTCTGCTCGCGTAAACACTGCGTAGAAGTCGGTCTCGGCCTCACCCGCCACCAGGCGCTCAAGGGCCGCCAGGATGCTAGCACAGCCCGCCAGGTCGTCGGCGGCGCGCATGTGGATGGTATCGCCGACCAGGCTGAAATCCGGCAGGTCGAAGATAACAGCAGCAGGCAAGGAGAACTCGACTTCGGACTGCAAGCGTACGCCTACTATTCTGTCGCCTTGGGCCGCAGAGGACTGGTCCATAGGCTCCAGGGTCGCCGGCAGTCGCTCTCCGTCGGGAGTCAGCACCAGCACAGGCACAGGCTTCATAAGGGATGCCTCTGGCACACGACCCGAGGCCCGCGCGGTATAAATGCCGTCTTGCCCTCTATCCAAAAATATTTCGAAGCCGGGATGGTCCATGTGGGCCACGAAAGCGATAGGCGGGCGAGCTTCGGCATCAGGCCCAATGCGACGGTAACGAGCGATAATGTTACCGAACTGGTCCCGTTTGGTGTCTACGCCTTCCAGCTTCGCCAAGATACCGAGTATGAAGTGCGCAGGCTTGTCTTCAAAAAAGGGCGCGGCGAGTTGCGCAGCGAGGCCTTCCAGAATTTCCAACGCGCGATGCTCAAGTTCATTCATACCACCACTCCCCTATTTATATAACGTCTTTTGAAATTCAAAGAAGATTAACACCGCCCCATCCTCTACACAACCTAATGTCCACGAGGACGCTTATGTTAAGCATTGTTAAGCCTAACACCCTGGCTTATACTGCCTCCTATATCACTCGACCTATATTAATGACCGACCCAGGAGGCCGAAATGGATTTAGGCTACTTCACAATGCCGTTGCACCCGCCCGGCTCCAACATCACTGAGACGTTGGACGCCGACCTGGAGCAGCTTGTCACGCTGGACCAGCTTGGCTACGCAGAGGCCTGGATCGGAGAGCACTTCACGTCGGTGTGGGAGAACATACCCGCGCCAGACCTGTTCATCGCCAAGGCGTTGGGCATGACAAAGAACATCATCCTGGGCACAGGCGTTACCTGCATGCCCAACCACAACCCGTTCATGATCGCTCACCGCATTGCGCTACTGGACCAGCTAGCTCATGGGCGTTTTCGCTGGGGTGTCGGCTCTGGTGGCTACGTTGGCGATTTCAAGGTCTTCGGCTTTGACCCGGAGACCGGCGAGCATCGCAGCATGGCCAGGGACGCCGTAGAGGTGGTGTTGAAAATGTGGGACAACCCCGAGCCGGGCACCTACAAGCACAAGCACTGGGAGTTCACCATTCCCGAGCCAGACGAGGCCATCGGCATGGGGCTACACATGAGGCCGTACCAGATGCCGCACCCACCGATTGCCGTGGCAGGAGTGTCGCCTCGGTCGGAGACCCTGCGCCTGGCGGGAGAGCGGGGCTGGATTCCCATGAGCATCAACCTGGTGCCCTCAGAGCAGGTCAAGACTCACTGGGAGGCAGTCGAGGAGGGCGCTCAGCGGGCGGGCCGCACTGCAGACCGGTCTCTTTGGCGCATTGCCAGGGAAATTTACGTAGCGGACACCACAGAGCAGGCCCGCGACGACATGCTAAACGGCGTGGTCAGGCGGGATTTCGATGAGTATGTCATTCCTCTGCTGAATGCCATGGGGGTGCTGGGCCTCATGAAGCTGGACCCTAATATGCCAGACTCCGAGGTTACCGTGGAATACCTCATGGACAACGTATGGATCGTCGGCGGCCCCGATGACGTTGAGCGGCAGATTCGGGAACTCTACGACGAGGTCGGCGGCTTCGGAGTGCTTCTGGCGATGGGTCACGAGTGGCAGCCGAAAGACAAGTGGGTGAACTCCATGACGGTACTTGCTAAAGAAATTCTGCCAAGGCTATCGGACCTGGACTAGCCATACAGACACAGGCCTCTACTAGGAGCGTACCGTGATCCCCTGAGGATCGGCATTGGGCCCTGTCAGAGGAATGTCACCGGCGCTGATATATACGCCGTCCGTTCTGTATGAGTAGATTTTAAGGTCGGCAGCGTCCACCACCCATATCTGAGAGCCGTTGGTAGTAATACCCGTTGGGTCTGCATTAGCGGATGTCAGTGCAAAGCTGGACTCCAGCGCGCCGGCCAGGGTGTACTTATACGCCGCGTCGTCGCCGTCGTCCACCACCCAGAAACTTGTGCCGTCGGTAGTTATACCAGCCGGGCCGGCATTGGCACCATCCAAGGCAAAACTGGACACCGACGCCCCTACCATGTCGTACTTGTAAACAAGCGCGTCGCTCGGATCCACTGTCCATATGTTGGTGCCGTCTGTAGTCACGCCAATGCTGGTTGCGTTGGCAACGTCCAGCGACCAGGGCGTGGCCACATTGAAGGTGTTGGGGTAGCTGTTGACCTGCAAGTCATCCACATCGACGGTCCAGAAGGTAGTGTTATCAGTGGTGATTCCCCTGGCATCGTCGTTGTCTGGATCAAAGAAGTCTACGCTGTCGTAGGTTCCGTCGTCTTTGTAGATGTAGACCAGCCCATCATCTCGGTCCGCAACGTACAGAAACGCGCTGACTTTAAAAATTATCTGGGTTGTGATTCCGTTAGGTGTTACTAGCACCGCCCTGTCGTAGTAACCGGCGACGATGGCAGGAGACGGGTTGGCAAGGATTATCATCTCCTCACCCGAGTTCAAAATTCCGGGGTCAACGACCTCAGCGGTCAGCGCCTCGGCATCCCTATAGACACCACTCACAGTCCATTCGTTGTCGCCAGGTACAACGTCTTCGGTATATGTGAGGTAGCTTATGCCGGGACTGCCAGGGCGAAGCGTCTCGATAATAAGGTCCCAGTCCTGGAACGAACCCAGAACCTCGTCGCCGTCATTTACCAGTATGAGCCGGACAGTTGAAGACTCGCCCACCGTGGCTCCAAAGGGGCTGGACAGCCTCGTATCGGACTGCGCTTCCAACCTGCGCTCCTGGCGAATCCACGTCCCGGAGAAGTCCGTAAAGGCCTGCATCATGTCCTGGCCTAAGGTAAATGTGACCGTAAGTATGGCCATCATGCTGACGACAAATGTGATGGCCATGCTCATATCGCTCGGCCTCCACTACTGAGGTGGTCCATATTTGACGCAGAATGCATAATTTTAGTCTAACAAGGCTCACACAGGACGGAGACGGGGTCAGCATCTATTAGCACTGGCGATTTCCCATAGGTTTTGCCTGTAAGCACGAACGGGGCGGCCTTTGTTTGGGTTAACATGGTTTCGGAATAAACAGGAGGCCCCGCAAACTAACCGATGAAATCTGGAGAACTTGTTGCCGCGCGTTTGAGCGGCAAGATAACCATAGCCAAGGTGCTAGAAGTAGAAGCCACCAGGGTGCGCCTACTTCTGCGGCAGAAAAAAGAGGCCCGCATACCAGCGGAGCGAATCGTGCTAACCACCGGTGTCATCGCGTCCAGCGACGCTGACATCGAGAAGTTCAAGGCCGAGACCGAGGCGCTGACCAGCTCCATAGATATCGAGGAGCTATGGGAGGTTGTGCGCGATGAGGATGGGCCAGTCTCCTTGGAGGACTTGGCGGAGCTAAGCTGGGGCGAAAACGCTGAGGCTTCTCAACGCATGGCCCTGCTGCTTCAACTGGACCGAGAGACGCTCTATTTCACCAGCGAAAAGGGCGTGTATAGTCCCCGGTCAGAATCCGCTGTCGAGGAGATTCGCCAGCGCCGAGTGCGTGAGGCCAACAACGCCAGTGATGCGGCGGTGCTGGTTGAGGCTCTCACTGACGGCCAACTGCCCGCCGACCTATCACCACATCAGCAGATGTTGCTGCGCGGCCTGCGAGGATTCGCCATCCACGGCGACAACTACACCCGCGGGCCAGCCATCAAGTCTTTGCTGGATAGCGTGCAACGGGCAACGGGCGACATGCAGCGGCTCGCCTTCGATCTGCTGGTCGATACCGGCGTATTCTCGCCAGACGAGCCCCTTGAGCTGGAGCGGCACGGCATCCCAGAGGAGTTTTCGGAGGCTGCATACCTGGAGGCCCAGCAAGCCAGCGACACCGAGGCCCTGGCCCAGCCTGACAGACTATACCTGACATCAGTGCCCACCGTGACCATCGATGACAGCGGCACGGAGGACAGAGACGATGCGCTTTCGCTTGAGGTAGAAGCGCCGGGGATATATAAGGTCGGCATCCACATTACCGACGCAGGAACGCTGATTACGCCCGGCAGCGCACTGGACATCGAAGCGGACCGCCGCATGGCAACGCTGTACATCCCGGAGCGCAAGGTGCCCATGCTTCCCAAAGAGGTCTCCACTTCGAAGGGAAGCCTGAATGAGGGCGAGACGAGAATTGCCTTGAGTCTGACGATCAGGTTCGACGACGCGGGTGAACGGCTCGACTGGTCGCTATCGCCGAGCATTGTGCGTAGCGACGCCGCGCTGTCCTATGAAGAGGCCGATTCAGCGATATCCGATACGTCCCACCAGTGGCACTCGTTTATGACGCAGCTGGATGTCATCTCCAAGGCAGTACGGGCCCGTCGTGAAGAGGCGGGTGCGCTGAACCTGGAACGCTCGGAGATGAACATATCGGTGGACGAGAACGGCAGGCCAATAGTCAGAGTGGTACCCAGGTCCACGCCGTCGCGACAGATGGTGACCGAGTTCATGATCCTGTGTAACTCGCTGATGGCGGAATTCTGCAAAGAGCGGGAGATACCGGCGGCATACCGCTCCCAAACAGCACCAGACCTGTCTGACCTGGGTTCCGATCTTCCTCCCGGCGTTGAGTTGGGAGACGGCGCGCTGAGGTGGTACTCCACAATCCGCCGGCTCACCCCTGCAGAGATCAGCACATCGCCAGCGCCCCACGGAGGGCTGGGAGTCGCTGCATACATCCAGGCAACCTCGCCCCTGCGGCGGTACCCGGACCTCGTAATGCAACGGCAGATAAGCCAGAGCCTTAACACAGGCCAGCCTCTCTACTCGACGGACGAGATATCGTCGGTGGCGCAGCGGGCCGACATGCAGATACGGGAGCTATCGAGGATAGAGGAGGATAGGCGTAGGTACTGGTTCCTCAAGTACCTCAAGCTGGGCATTCAAGACGGCGAGATGTCTGACCTGTTTGCGGCCACCGTCCTGGAGAATCAGCCCAACCGTCCCGTCGCCATGCTGGACATGGTGGACTACCAGTTCAGGGTCAGGGCTGCTCTGCCAAACTCGGTCCTGCCGGGGGATGTGGTTACCCTGCGTCTGCATAGCGTGGACCTGTGGCTGCGCCGTGGCCAGTTCCTGCACGCGCCGGACAGTGAGGTGGCGGGGTAGAGGCGCGAGGAAATTGTTTTCGCCAAATGGAATCAAGAAAATCCAAAAAAATATCAGGGGACGAAATGCCATTTGAAAAAGTCGGCGACATTAGCATCTATTACGAAATAG
>Ga0066376_10002658_pt1 | contig 16548 bp, 12 predicted proteins | sample Knorr_S15_td_Bot_FD_77009 | JGI IMG/M metagenome (GOLD analysis project Ga0066376, IMG submission 77009) | Marine microbial communities from Southern Atlantic Ocean transect - Knorr_S15_td_Bottom_ad_5009_LV_A | ecosystem: Environmental > Aquatic > Marine > Oceanic | place: Southern Atlantic... | reverse complement strand
TAAATTGATTGAATATATTATTGGAGAAAAATGACAAATAATCTAATCCTGTGGATTACATCTAAATTATTATTTTTACTTCCTGTCAACAGCGGTGGTGCTAAAAAAAGCAAAATATGATGATAAATAAAAAGAAATACGGATTCACGTTATTAGAAAAAAGGAATGTCGCTGAGATCAATTCGATGGTTCGGTTATTTCGGCATGATTCCGGTGCGGAATTACTTCACATTGAGAATGATGATGATAATAAAGTCTTTGCGATTACGTTTCGCACGCCCCCCGCAAACAGTAAAGGCATACCGCATATTTTGGAGCATTCCGTTTTGTGCGGTTCGCGTAAATACCCTATTAAAGAGCCATTCGTAGAACTGCTAAAGGGATCATTGAAGACTTATCTTAATGCGATGACCTTTGCAGATAAAACAATGTACCCGGTTGCCAGCACCAATGAGAAGGATTTTGTTAATCTGATGGATGTGTATCTGGATGCGGTTTTTTACCCGAATATTTACCAACAGCCTCAGATTCTTATGCAGGAAGGCTGGCACCATGAATTAACAAAGAAAGATGATGAAATTACTCTAAAAGGTGTGGTGTACAATGAAATGCAGGGAGTGTTTTCATCTCCTGAGGAAGTTTTGTTCAGTAACATCCAGCACTCTCTATTTCCTAATCATGTCTATGGATTTGAGTCCGGCGGCGATCCCGATGATATTCCAAACCTTTCCTATGAAGAATTTATTGATTTTCATAAGTGTTATTATCACCCTTCAAATTCAAGGATATTTTTATATGGTGACGGCTCCATCGAAAATCGGCTGAAGTTCATCCATAAAGAATATTTGAGGAAGTTTACCAAATCAGCAATTGATTCCCACATTCCGTTGGTTAATTCCTATGATAATCCCGATGAGATTGAAAAGAGATATTCAATATCTGCGGATGAGAATGAAAAGGAAAAAACCTACTTGAGTATGAATTTTGTAACGGGTGATTCCAACGATCTGGAATTGAGCATGGCAATGGGAATACTGGAGTATATCCTGATGGAATCTCCAGCTGCACCTTTAAAGAATACACTGCTGGAGTCCAGGCTGGGGAAAGACGTATTCGGCAGTAATAATAATCATTTGAGACAGCCGTTTTTCAGCATCATTGTGAAAAATTCTGAAAGTGGACGAAAAACAAAATTCAGTAATCTTGTGTTTAATACATTGAAAAAAATCGCGAAAAACGGTATTGACAAGAAATTGGTTGAAGCAGCGATCAATATTACTGAATTCCATTTGCGAGAAGCTGATTTCGGCTCCTATCCTAAAGGATTAGTGTACTGCATGCAGGTAATGAATACTTGGAATTATGATAGTAATCCAATTAAACCACTTCAATATGAAGCTTCATTAAAGAAAATTAAATTAGCTTTAACAACAGATTATTTCGAGAAGTTGATCAATAAATATCTAATTAATAATGCTCACCGAAATATGTTGATTCTGTCACCTGAAAAGAATCTGGCTGAGAAAAAGGCTGAAAAGATTCTCAGTGAAATGGCTGCCCTGAAACAAGGGTTATCTGAGAACGATGTCAAAAAAATGATTTCTCAAACAAAAAGCCTGAAACGTAAACAATCTACCCCAGACTCACCGGAGGATCTGGCGAAAATGCCTTCACTTTCCTTGGATGATATCAAAAGAGAGGCTGAAATACTCCCGATGGAAGTAAAGACAGAATCCGGTGTAACTGTACTCATCCATGACATTCTCACTAGTGGAATTTCTTATGTAAAACTGTATTTTGATACAACTGTAATTCCTCAGGACAAAATCCAGTATCTTCAGGTGTTGTCAAACCTGCTGGGTGAGATCAGCACGGAAAAATATCACTATTCGGATTTATCGAATGAGATAGACATTCACACTGGCGGGATTGGTGTTGCTGCCAGCAATTACATTGAAGCTGGCGACGATTCAACTTACTGCCCAAAAATGGTAGTAAAAGGCAAAGCCCTGAGTAAAAACCTTCCACAGCTTTTCGAGTTGATGGAAGAAATAATTAACCATACAAAATTCGATGAAAAAGACAGAATTCGTGAAGTCATCCAGGAATCAAAGTCCAGAAAGGAAATGTTCATCTCTCAGTCAGGTCATTCTGTGGCGTCGTCCCGCCTGTTTTCCTACTTCTCTCAGTCAGGTAAATACAATGAAATCACCGCTGGATTATCGTATTATAAATTCATTTCTGATCTGGAAAGAAATTTTGATGAAAAATATGATGGTTTAGTAGAAACACTTAAACAAATCAAAGGAGACATATTTAATCAGGATAACTTATTGGTAAGTGTTACTCAGCCAGGGAATGATTATCCCGCTTTTTCCGGTTCATTCGCCGCATTTTTTGAAAGATTGAGGTCAGTTAACCTGGTAAAACATGATTATCAATTTGCACTATCATCAAAAAATGAAGGATTGCTGACTCCTGCAAATGTTCAGTATGTAGCTAAAGGTTTTAATTTCAAGCACTTAGGGTATAAGTACACCGGATCAATGGCTGTGTTTTCAGGGATTGCCGGGTTGGATTACCTTTGGAATCGGATTCGCGTCCAGGGCGGCGCATACGGTGCTTTTGCTGTTTTTAGCCGGAGCGGCAATGTATTTATAGGGTCCTATCGTGATCCGAATCTCAGAGAATCTCTGGACGCATTTGACCAAATGGCGGATCATTACCGTCGGTTTTCCCCGGAAGAGAAAGAAATGAGCAAATACATCATAGGAACAATTTCACAATTGGATTCTCCGCTGACACCCTCCATGAAAGGCAGTATCGCTGCATCACGTTACATCAGCAATATTTCCCAGGAAGATATCCAGCGGAACAGAGACGAAGTCCTGAATACTTCCTGTGAGCAGGTTCGGGACATCGCTGAAATTCTTGATGTGATGATGCAAAAGAATCGGTACTGCGTGTTGGGAAATGAGAACCGAATAAAGGAAGAAACTGAGCTCTTTGGTGAACTGGTGAATGTGTTTGAATAGATCTGGATTTGGATAAGGATTTAGAATAGGATTAAGATCAGGATTAGGATATGAGTATAAAAACATATAATGATTTCACCTCAACTTCATTTTTTTTATTATAAAATGCTAAAAATATTCTATTTGATAACATTTCTTTCAAGTGTAATTCCGGGACAAATAGAACCACCCGATGGGCTCCGTATCCATCCCCCAAAAGTCTGGGCGCTTACAGGTGCAAAAGTGATTTCAGAACCCGGAAAGGTTTTGGAAAATGCAACAATCATTATTCGGGAGGGGTTCATTGAAAATGTTGGCAAAGGAATTTCGATTCCGAAAGATGCTTCCATTCTGAATATGACCGGAAAAACAATCTACCCGGGATTTATTGAAAGTTGGCTGGAAATTTCTTCTAACAAGAGCACTTATTCAGGACATGATGATCACTGGAATTTCAAGGTTCATGCACGGAGTAATATGTCCAGACTGTATCAGCCCGATGAGAAAAAACTGGAAGCTCTCCATAAACTTGGATTTACCACCGCTCATGTGGTTCTTGATTCCGGTGTGTTCAGGGGAGAGACCGCGTTGGTTCAATTGGATAAGGCCGGGACTGTGCTGAAATCGAATGTGGCTCAAGATATTGCCTATGAAGTAGAAGGATGGGGGAGTAAAGAATACCCCAATTCTCTTTTAGGTGTTATCGCGTTGATACGGCAGACGTTGTTGGATGCGACCTGGTACCGGGAAGCCAGCCAGCAGGTTATGAAATATCCCCAACAGAATCAACCACTGAAGAAAAACAGGGATTTGGGTGTTTTGGGGAATTGGAAAAACGAAAGCAAGCCATTTATTTTTGAAACCAAGCATGAATTATCCATGTTAGGATCGTTTAACATTACAAATGAATTTCAGTTAAACTCATGGATGAAAGGAAGCGGATACGAATATAGGAGAATTCCGGAAATATCTGTTGTGAAGCCCTTTATCATTCTCCCACTTAATTTTCCTGTCACACCGGATATTTCCAATCCATACCAGGAACTCAGTTACAGTACCGCAGAACTGAAACACTGGGACATGGCGCCCGATAATCCCGCTGTTTTAGTTGAACACGGGATTCCCATTGCTTTCACTTCACATGGGCTGGAGGGAAAAGAATTCCGGGAAAACCTGGGTAGGTCTGTTGAACGGAGTCTATCTGAAATTGCTGCTCTTGCAGCCTTAACTACAACTCCCGCAGAAAAAATGGGATTGGGAAATCAACTTGGTAAGATCAAGAACGGCTATCTGGCAAATCTTACCATTGTGGAAGGAAATTATTTCCGGGACAAATCAGAGGTAATTTCAATCTGGGTTGGAGGAATCGAATATCCTGTCAAAGCAAAGTATGAAATATCTGTAGAGGGCAAATGGGACATAATAATTGGTGAAAAATCCTTTCAATTGGAATTGAATAAAAAACAAGATCATTATAGCGGGAAAATCATTCAGGATACAACGAAATACAATCTTACAAAATTGACTGTTGAAGGTCGATTTATAAGCTGGCAGATGAGTTGGGATTCAGTATCAGTTCCCAGCAGGTTCACAGGCCATATTTTGGAAGACAGGATGGAGGGAACAGCCCACGACCTGAAGCAAACATGGGTGGCATTGAAAACTGGTGAATTGGAAGAAAAAAAAGAAGAAAAAGAAATTGAAGTACGTTCTGATTTATCTGTGTTTTATCCAGAAGGTACCTATGGATGGGAATTCCCCCGTGGAAAACAACAAACCGTTCTCATCAAGAATGCCACTATTTGGACCTGTGGCAAAAAAGGAATATTAAGGAATTCTGATATTCTTTTTACTGATGCAAAAATTAAAAAAATTGGAAGGAACCTCAATCCTCCAAAAAATGCGCTGGTTATTGATGGTACTGGAAAACATATTACACCCGGTTTGATTGACTGCCATTCTCATTTCGCTGCATTTTCTATCAACGAGGGGACCCAGTCCATTACAGCAGAAGTGCGCATTCAGGATGTATTGAACAGCGATGATATTGCCATTTACCGGCAATTGGCAGGAGGGCTGACCATGGCAAATATCTTACACGGTTCAGCAAACACTATTGGAGGTCAAAATGCTGTCATTAAGCTACGCTGGGGAGCTGTTCCGAAAGATTTGCTGTATGCACATTCCATGAAGGGAATCAAATTTGCATTGGGAGAAAATGTGAAACAATCCAATTGGGGTGATGACAACACCACCCGTTATCCCCAGACCAGGATGGGAGTTGAACAAATTTTACGGGATGCTTTTACTTCCGCAGTCGAATATAAAAATGAGTGGAATGATTACACAAATAATTCTAAAAAATGGAAGAAAAAAGCACCTCCGCGTAGAGATTTAGAATTGGATGCCCTGGTTGAGGTCTTGGATGGGGAACGTCAAATCCACTGCCATTCATACCGACAGGATGAAATTCTCATGCTCACCCGTTTGGCTGAGGATTTTGGATTTACCGTGGGAACATTTCAACATGTTTTGGAAGGATATAAAATTGCTGATCGACTTAAAGAACATGGCGCCAACGCCTCTACATTTTCGGACTGGTGGGCCTATAAATATGAAGTCATGGATGCCATTCCCTATAACGGCGCACTGATGACGGATGTGGGAGTAACGGTTTCTTTCAATTCCGATTCAAGAGAATTAGCCCGGCGCATGAATACCGAGGCTGCCAAAGGTATTAAATACGGCGGATTGTCCGAAGAGGAGGCGCTGAAACTGGTCACAATGAATCCGGCTATCCAATTGGAAATTGATACGTGGGTTGGTTCATTAGAGATTGGAAAGGATGCAGACTTTGTGATCTGGAGTGATCATCCTTTATCTACGAGAGCTTTCTGCGAACAAACCTGGATTGATGGCATCCAGTACTTCTCATTGGAAACTGATAAACAGTTGAAAAAACGGGACTCAGAATTACGGAAAAATCTGATCCATAAAATCTTATCGAAAAAGGATAAAATAAAAGATGAGAAATGGAAACATCATGAAGAGGAAACTCCCGATCACTATCAATGTCTGGAAATAGAATGAAATTTATTTTCTCCATTGCCCTTACTGTAAGTTTTCTTTTTTCTTCAGACCAGATTCCTGCTCCAGAGCAGGATCACCCAATTTTAATCCGCGGTGGATGGATCCACACTGTATCTAACGGAATATTGGAAAACGGAGAAATCCTTTTTGATAAAGGAAAAATTATTTCGGTCGGTTACAGTTTGGATGTTTCCCCTAAAACAGAAATAATAGATGCTGGGAAAATGCATGTTTTCCCGGGACTTATTTCAGCCGGATCTACTTTGGGCCTGCAGGAAGTTGGCGCTGTCCGTGCTACCAAAGATTATGCTGAAGTCGGACAAATTAACCCGAATGTTAGAGCCAATGTAAGCTACAATCCCGATTCGGAATTGATTCCGATTTCTAGGTCTAACGGAATTTTGATGGCACTTTCCGTACCTCGTTCAGGACTGATCTCCGGAACATCCTCGCTCATGATTCTGGATGGCTGGACATGGGAAGATGCAACGTTAAAGCATCCGGTTGGACTGCATCTGTTCTGGCCTTCCATGAATATCTCCAAGCCAAAATCGAGAAAAGAGAAAGAAAAAAAGGATAAGGATTCACGCTTAAAATCTATCCAGAAAATTGATGATTTGATTCAGGAATCCCGTGCGTATGCACAGCTCAAAGCAACCGGGAGCCCATCATTCAAACATGATTTACGGTTGGAGGGAATGCTGCCGGCGATTTCCGGTGAAATTCCCGTGTTTATCCACGCCAATGAAGTCCGTCAGATAGAAGCAGCTGTGTTTTGGGCAGAGAGACAAAAAATAAAAATGGTTTTGGTTGGTGGGAAAGATTCTTGGCGGGTAACCGAACTCTTGAAAAATAGGGATATTCCGGTCGTTTACACCCAGACTCATTCCACACCCCAACGGCGTTTTGAACAGTATGACCAACCATTTATTACACCCCTCAAATTATTTGAAGCCGGAGTAAAATTCTGTATTTCCAACAGTGAATCAACATTCCAGACACCCCATATCCGGAACCTTCCCTATCATGCCGCCAAGGCTGCTTCCTACGGTTTACCCCCGGAGGAAGCTCTGCGGTCAATAACATTATCAACGGCGGAAATACTTAGAGTTAATCAACAAGTCGGCTCACTGGAAACCGGTAAGGACGCCACACTATTTATTGCGAATGGTGATATTCTCGATGTACGGACTCAGGTAACCACAGCGTTTATTCAGGGAAGGAAGGTGGATTTATCCGATCGACATAAAATGCTGTATTCCAAGTATCAAAAAAAATACAGGCAAAAAGGTATATTAGAATAATCGTTTTTATAAAAATAATTAAGCCATTTTCCAAAGGCAACCCTGAAAAAGTAAAGGAAGGTAGTCTAATCTCATTCTTTGCTAAATACTATAAATTGATTTCATACCTTTCCTGGGGGTAATTTATACCATCTTTATTTAGGAGGATCTTTTATGAAAAATCTAATTATATACATGGCATTAATGGTTGTTTTATTTGGTGAGAATACATCAGAAACATTTGTCACTTTTTCCGGAAAGATTTTAAACCCAAATGGTAACGAATTATTTATTCAGGGTGAAAATTTTAACAAAAAAATAGAATTATTGGAAAATGGCAGTTTTTCAGACACATTAAGACTTCCAGAAGAAAAGTACTTTTATACATTTTTTGATGGAAATGAATACACCGCATTATTCTTAAAAAATGGATATAACCTAAACCTCATTTTAAACACAAAAGAATTTGACGAATCCATACGTTATACGGGAAAAGGATCCGAAAATAATAACTATCTAGCGCAAAAATATTTACATCAGGAACAAGTCTATTCTGATGAATCTATTTTAAATCTAAAACAGAAAGCATTTGAAGAAAAAATCACACAGATCGAGGCGGAATTTATTGAACTACTTGAAAATGTTCAAGGAATTGATCCTATCCTTGTGGAAGAGGAACAAAAAGCCAGAAAGAAAATTATCAATGAAATTGAGCAGGAGTACAAACGAAAAATACTTTTGGAAGAAACACTCGCAGAGGGGATGCGTTCTCCTAAATTTGTGAACTATGAAAATTACAACGGAAAGACGACCTCATTAGATGATTTACAGGGAAACTATGTTTATATTGACATTTGGGCGACCTGGTGCGGACCTTGTAAGGCAGAAATTCCTTTCCTGAAAAAATTGGAAAAGAACTATCATGAAAAGAAAATAACATTTGTCGGTATATCGATTGACACAGAGAAAGATAATAAACTCTGGAAAGAGATGGTTGACAGTGAAGAATTGCCTGGGGTTCAATTGTTTGCAGATCAGGATTGGAATTCTGAATTTATAAAAAAATATTTGGTATACGGTATTCCACGGTTCATTCTTATTGATCCAGAAGGAAAGATAATCTCTGCCGATTCACCAAGACCATCGCAGGAAGAAATCATTACAAAACTCCTTGATCAGTTAGACATATAAGATCATACTTTATAATTATAATCTTAATAAAAAGGGAATCTAATGAAAGAAGAAAGACGAACCGCAGAACAAAGACAATCACACAGAAGAGAAAAAGAAAACACTACTACTTCTGAAAGAAGACTTAGAAAAGAAAGGCGTGCAAAAAAAGACAGGCGCTCATAAATTATTTTATGAAACCAAAATATTCTAATCGAAACGATTTTGATTTTTGGTCAAAAATTTCTACGCGCTGGATTGATTTGGACGGATTGCGTCATCTAAATCATGCGGCTTATTTGTCATATATGGAAACTTCCCGTCTTAATTATATCCAATCTCTTGGGTATGATATGCATAGATGGGACCAGACAACCAGCATAATCCTCGCATCAATGGAAGTGGACTATATGGAACAGGCTACTCATCCAGCTGATTTCGACATTGGTCAGTGTGTTTCCCGGGTTGGAAAAAAAAGTTTTGATATTTCGACAGCGGTATTTAAACAAGGTGACAATTTACCGATTGTTCAAGCAAAATTTGTTTTAGTTGCTTATGATTATGTGAACAATCGATCTATTCTTGTTCCTGAAGATTTTAAGAAGCACTGTCGTGTTTCTTAATCTATATCCATTTTATTAAAATTTTATTTTACCACAGTATCGTTTGAATCTTTCTAACCTATTTCCCAAAGAACGTCTTCTCAATAGTCAGCTGTTTCGTTTGGCTTATTCTCATGATGCCAGTATGTACCGTCTGGTCCCTGAATCTGTGGTCAGACCCCAGGATGAGGATGAAATTAAATCATTACTAGCATACTGTAAGGATACAAATACCCCGGTTACCTTTCGTGCGGGTGGAACATCATTATCAGGGCAATCCATTACCGAAGGAATCCTGGCAGAAACCGTTCAAAACTGGGAACAGCACGAAATTCTGAACTCAGGCAAACAAATTCGGCTTCAGCCCGGAGTAATTGGTGCACGAGCAAATATATACTTAAAACCCTTTAATCGAAAAATAGGGCCTGACCCAGCTTCAATAAATGTAGCCAGAATCGGAGGAATTGTTTCAAATAATTCCTCCGGTATGGTGTGCGGAGTGGATAATAATTCCTACCACACAATGGACTCTATCCGTTTTATTTTATCCAATGGACATGTGTACGACACTTCAAATCAAAGCCACTACCAAAGATTTATTGAAATGGATTCTGTCCTGTCTGATGGACTTCGCCAATGTAAACTTGAGATAGAATCAAGTCAGAATATGGTAAATAAAATACGGGATAAGTATCGTATTAAAAATACGTTAGGATATTCTCTTAATGCTATTCTAGACTATGATCATCCTCTGGATATATTCGCACATTTACTGATAGGAGCAGAAGGTACACTGGCTTTCATTTCCCAGGTAACTCTTAACACGATCCCGGATCCGCCGTATAAAACAACCGGGCTTATTCTTTTTGAATCTGTTGAAAAAGCAATCCAATCTCTCCCCATCTTCATCAATGAAGGAGCAGATGCTGTTGAGCTATTGGATGATGCCTCTCTGAGAACGGCGCGCTATTTGAAAACTCCACCCTATGATCCCATGATAATAGAGGACAACATGGCAGGATTATTATTTGAATTCCAAAAGAATGATAAAAATTCCATAAACCAATTATCAGCAAGTATTCCCCTTGAATTAAAAAAGGCTGGATGTGAATTGATTTTTGGTCCAACCAAACATGAATCCTCCAGGATACAATTATGGAAACTAAGAAAAGGTTTGTATCCAACGGTAGGCGCCTTGAGAGCAAAAGGAACCAGTGTAATCACCGAAGATTTATGTTATGATTACAAAGATTTACCCGAAGTGGTAAAAGAATTACGTATTATCTGCCAGAAATGGCGGTATGATGATGCAGTAATTTTTGGTCATGCCAAAGATGGAAATCTTCATTTTGCCGCCTCCATGGATATCAATAAACCTGAAGGAGTCAAACATTTCGACGGGTTGTTGCAGGACATGGCAGAATTGACTGTAGGAAAATTTAACGGCTCCTTAAAAGCTGAACACGGAACCGGCAGAAATATGGCGCCTTTTGTTGAATATGAATGGGGAGGGGAGCTGTATCAAATCATGTGGAAAATCAAACAGATCGCTGATCCTGACGGAATTTTAAATCCCGATGTTTTGTTAACAAAAGACCAAAAGCTCCATATTAAAAATTTAAAACCCATTCCGGTTGTTGATGACAGCATTGATTTATGTGTTGAATGTGGATTTTGTGAACCGATATGTCCTTCTGCCGGTCTGACGTTGACTCCCAGACAGAGAATTGTTATCGCTCGAGAATTAAAAATTACTAAAAATGATCCTGAAATAGACCGCAGAATATTACTTGAAGATATTGATTACAATTCCAATAAAACCTGCGCTGCGGACGGTCTGTGTGAGATTATGTGCCCAGTGAATATAAACACAGGTATTTTTGTGAAAACTTTACGGAAAGATACCCATTCAAAAGCAGGAGAATGGTATGCGGATTGGATTCAAGGTCATTTCATATTTACCCAATCAGCTTTACGGGGTTTAATTACGATAACAAATGGGTGCAGTCGATTATTCGGAAATTCATTTCTCTATACAATTTCGAAAGTGTTAAACAAGGCCTCTAACCATTCCGTTCCCATTTGGAATGAACATTTATCATCCTCTCCTTTGTGTTTAAGTCCTTTAAAATTTAAAAAGGATATCGAATTCATCTATTATCCTGCCTGTGTTGGCCGGGTTTTAAGTGCAAATAAAGACAAGGAATCCTTAAGCCAGGCATTGATTGACTTATGCGAATTTTCAAATATTCAATTGTTTATACCTGAAAAATTAAATGAAACCTGTTGTGGTATGGCATTCTGTTCCAAAGGCTATTCAAAGGCTGGAAAATCCATGACTGAACAAACAATAGATCTGCTGTATGAAGCTTCTGAAAATGGGAAAATTCCAATTGTGATAGACACAACTCCATGTTCACTTCATCTGCTGGAGGCGGGGACACATCTTGATAACCCTTTTCAGGAAAAATGGAATCATTTGAAATTTATAGATATTCTTCTTTTCCTCAGTGAATTAGTGCACGAAATTGAAAAACCACAATTGGAACGCGACGTTATTTTACATCCTACCTGCTCAACACAAAAAATGGAAATTGTTGACTCAATGATTGCACTTGCGGAAAAATGTGCGAAAAATGTTATTTTACCTGATAATTACGGCTGTTGCGGCTTTGCTGGGGATCGGGGACTACTAGTACCTGAATTAACAAAAAACGCTACGAAAGAAGAGGCGGCATCCCTTAAAAATATTGGTCAAGGAGTAAATGGCTATTCCTCCAGCCGTACATGTGAAATTGGAATGATGGCAGCAACGAACCACAACTATGAATCTATTGTATTTTTAGTCAGGGATTATTTACAATCAAATTCATAATAATTATACAAGGTTAATTTATTTTTCCTTGCACATATTTTAAAAACCTAATGACTTATTTTAGAGTAATAATATCTTTACTAAATTATCGTGACAAGATGAAATATTTTTCGAAAATATGAGATTATTTTATAAATACAAGGGAACAATGATTATCTTTTTATCTCTTATTATTTTAGGAGTAGGAAAGTCTGAAATGATCGCCAGTATGGTGAAAACCAAAGGCGAAGTTATGATAAAAAGGTTAGGTAAATCTATGTATGATGACATCGCTAAGCCAGGGACCGGTATTAATAATGGTGATGCGTTGGAAGTAGGAAGTCAAGAATTTGCAGTAGCAATTTATTTAGATGATCGTTCTATTGTTAAAATAAAAGAAAACACCCGTTTTCAATTTATTGATACACCCAACACGCGTACTATAAATATTGAATTAGGGACTATTTTAAATGAAATCAAAAAACAAAAGAAATCAAAAGTATTTCGTATAGAAACTCCTGTGTCAGTTGCATCGGTTAAAGGAACAAAATTCGCTGTAGTTGTAAATCCATCTGGAGTTGATCAATTTTATGGAATGGAAGGATTAGTAGAGATTATGAATCTGGTGACGGGAAAAACTGTTATGTTGACTCCCGGTACAAAGGTGATTTCTGATGCTGTAGGTAATATTGTCCAGGCGCCGGCAACCCCGAATGAGTATCCGGAAGATCCCGATTCTGAACTAGAAGATCCCCCTCAAGAGGAAAAAATACTAGAAGACGTGAAAGAAAAACCAAAAAAAGTTAAACAAAAACCGATCGAACAGGAACCAATACCTGAGCCAGAGGAAGAAATAAAGGAGATTGAAAAAGAACCTATCGAAGAAGCCCCGGAATCTCTTTCTGAGCCTGAGGAGGAGATTTTGGAACAACCTGCTCCGGAAAAATCATTTGGTATGGGTCTTGGTATTGGTTCGGCGACTATTGATGGAACCATGTATAGCCAATTCTCGCTGCGCCCCGAATTCTCTCTTGGCAGGTTTGGAATCGGTTTGGATCTTGTTTTGTATATTGATAATAATGGAAATATTCGCAAAGATTTATGGGATTTAAAAAAGGATCCAACATTAATTCTTGATAAAATTCTATTTATTCGCTGGGGGAAAGAGACTGATCCCTTCTGGATGAGATGGGGGAGCCTGGAAAATGTAACTCTTGGATATGGTGGGCTGGTAAATGGATATTCAAATATGATGGAATTTCCATCGGTTCGTCGGGTAGGCATAAACAGTGGATTTAATCTTTCAGGATTTGCAGGGAATATATTTGTTGCAAATATGAAGGACTTTTCCAGAGGAGGATCATTAATCGGTATACGAGGAAGTTATACTGTATCAAAAACTTTTCCATTGAGGGTTGGTATTAATGTAGTGACAGATATGAACCAATTTTCCGGGTTAACTGATAAAGATGATGATACGTACCCGGATATTTTTGATGATTTCCCTGATGATAAAAATTTATGGAACGATACCGATGGAGATGGAATTCCTGATCCTCACTCCGGTATTGATAGCAGTAGATGGGATATAGACGCTGATGGTGATAATATTTTAGATGATGGCAATGTTTCTTTAAAACCAACTCCATTTAATATTAAAGGCAAGAAAGCTGTTGCTACTGGGTATTCATTTGACATCGGTTACCCAATTTTAAAAACAAAACGTGTGGAGGCTGAAATTTATACGGAATATAATATATTGAATTTTCCTGCCGTAAATAATGACCAATTCACCCGAAAAAATAGAAAAGGAACAGGAATAACGATTCCTGGCCTCAGAGCAAACCTTTTCAGTTTCATAAATTTGACTCTGGAATTCCGTATTAAAAAGGATTATTTTTTACCACAGTTCTTTGACCAGGCTTATGATCTGAACCGTGTAGTACCCGACTATAGTACTGATACAACCAAAGTATATACGAAGGACATGCTTACTTTTAGTATTCCTAATTCATATGTATCCACTAATGGTCTTTATGGTTCAGCAGGATTTAATTTATTCAATGTTGTTACTTTTGATGCATCATATACAAGCATGAAAGCCGATACAAGTGAATTTAACAGTTTCAATGCAGTCTTGACACTTAATACCGAAAATATTCCAAAATTCAGTGAAGCATCAGCCTACTATCAGCATAACAATGATAAAGACCCATTTAAAATCGAATCGGAAAACACAATCTTAGGTTATAGAATTGGATGGGAAGTCAGTAAAGGTGTAAGTTTAATTTGGGATTATCGTCAATTTTACAGAGACAATGGAATAGGATTAGAACCGGTAAAACAAACTTCGATCGAAACGACATTTAATTTTTAACAAAAAAATGGAGATACAATGAATTTATCAATTGAATATTGCAATGTGTGAAACTATTTACCCCGTGCAGCCAGTATGGCTACGAAACTTCTTGAAAAATATGGCGATGAAATAAATCAACTTTCATTAATCCCTGCTGGAGGCGGTGTCTACGAAGTTGAAAAGGATGGAAAGTTGATATTTTCAAAAAAAACTTTAGACCGATTCCCTGAACTAGATGAAATCATAACCTTAATTGATGAAAAATAAACTTTTCTTCGCATGCCTTTTTTTCTGTTCGCTTGGAATATCCCAGGAAGGGGAAATAATTCCACTAAGCCAAAAAGTGGGAAGTGAAATTGATTCGGAAGAAAATATATTTTACAATATTTTTCCTGATATAAAGGGGTTTGTCAGTGGTCAATTTTATGCATTAGAGGAAGAACGTTATACTGCTCGAATAGTTTTTATTGAATACAGTTACAAGCGATTGTCAAAAAAATCCTATTCTCTCAGGGAGTTTATAACGCTACAGAATCATGTCAATAAACAAAAGATGATTACTGAATCAGATAGGAAATATATTAGTGGGGAATTAACCTATCTTAATACCGACAAAGTGTTTAAATCCATACCCTTAAATCAGTATGTCGTAATCCAGCACCGGAACAATAAAAAAATCAGGGGTACCTTCAGGTCATACGATGGGGAACAAATTGAAATCCAAACTCCCATTTCAATTATTTCTATTCCAATTTGGGAGTTAGAACAAATTTCTTACCGACCATCAATCATAGAACGATCACTATGGAAATTGCGTATTTTTGGTTTCACCGCGCTGGCAGGATTATTAATCAGCGAATTTTGGAACATACAAACAAATCCAAGGATAGACGTTCAATGGTATTATCGTTTTTTAGGAACTACAATTGGGTTATTTTCCTCTTGGGAAACTTATGATACGATTAATATTCTTTTATCACCAATACAGTCATTTGAATTAACCCCAACTGAAATGGATTTTCTAAAAATAAATAAACAGGAGTAGTTATGGATAACAACAATGAACCCAGGGAAGTTCAACCTGAAGAACTTCAAAAATCATACCTTTTAAAAAATTTTGAGACTATTATTGAACAAATTGGAGAAGGCTATGGAGCTCCCTTGCAAGAAGAATTAATTCGGAGATTGGAAAAAACTGTGGCAGAATTTCACAAAGATGTTTCTGATTTAGTTACCCAATTAAAAGAACAAAGTGAAAAACGACAAAATTCCTTAAAACAAATGTTGAGTTCTGATGATCAAAAACTTGCTGATGCTGGTGATAGTCCTGAGGAAAGTGAAATGAGCGACTATGAACGTCGGTTAGAAAACATGGATGCGCAAAAAAAAGATAATCAGGATCCAACAGAAAACTTAAAAAAAGAGAAAAGAGGGTTTTTTAAACGTAAAAAGAAGTGATAAATTTTGTTGATTTCAAACCTAAATCTATATTTTTGTTATTAATCGGGGTTTTAGCCTCCTCGTCCTGTATTAATGGTCAAATTACTGACCGATTTAAGGAACATACGCAACTCACCAAGAGAGTGTATCATTTCACAAAGGTGGAATTTATCACAGAGGAGGGTGAATTCAATGAGGCGATTTGTACCCTGAGCATTCCTGACCTGAAGGAAGACAGTCCCCCTTATATTGCAATTTATTATAAACGAGAAAACTCTGAATGGTTTACCGAATCGTTGTATCGTAAAAGGGTCCGATTTAGTTTCCAGGATGGAATTGTTAAACTGGATCGAACCAATTTCTGGGATTGGTTTGAGTTAAATGAAATTAAGGTAGTAATTATCTATTAATGATTCTAAAAGAATATTCAGTTGAAGAACCTGGAAAATACATAGTAAATTTTTGAAATTAAATTGTAATTAAGAGAGGATGTAATGGCACATTTATCAAAATTAAATCATACAACAGACACATTAATCGGCATTAAGGCAGACGCAGTTTCAGTAGGTATCTTCGAAGATGGATCATTGACAGCGAGAGGAAAAACTATCAATACATTGCTCAACGGTCAGATCAGTTTAGCCCATAAACGGGGTGACATTAAGGGGAAACATTCCGAAACGACGATCTTTTATTCTGAGAACTGTCCGGTCATAGTGATCGGCCTTGGAAAAGC
>Ga0066376_10002657_pt1 | contig 16548 bp, 12 predicted proteins | sample Knorr_S15_td_Bot_FD_77009 | JGI IMG/M metagenome (GOLD analysis project Ga0066376, IMG submission 77009) | Marine microbial communities from Southern Atlantic Ocean transect - Knorr_S15_td_Bottom_ad_5009_LV_A | ecosystem: Environmental > Aquatic > Marine > Oceanic | place: Southern Atlantic... | reverse complement strand
GAGTGAATCAGTCGCCGGATTCGAGCCTCAACGACAGCTCGATCTCCTCGGCGATGGCCTCCTTCAGCTTTCTGAGCGCCCGGACCCACATCGTGCGGAGTGCACCCGGGGAGCGGTCCATCCTGTGGGCGATCTCGTCGAAGGGTCGCTCCTCGATGTGCCGTTGCACCAGCAACTCGCGGTAGTCCTCGGGCAGCCGGGCCAGGGCATCGGCCAGCAGCATCGCGCGTTCCTTGCGGACCGCGGCCAGTGACGGGCTGGTGATCGAGGCTTCGAGCCAACCGGCCAGCACCAGGCTGGGACTCTCGCCATCAGCGGCTCCGCCCGCGACGGGTCGTTCGCGTCCGGCGTCGCGGCGGGCGGCTCCGAGGTGCTGATCGACCTGCCGGAGCACCTCCCGCTCGGCAATCCGCCGCAGCCAGCCTTCCCAGGCCCGCTGGTCGACCCCCTCGAAGGTCTCGATGCGACCCGCCACTCTCAGCAGCACGTCCTGGACGATGTCGGAGCTGTCCACGCGAGCGGCCATCCGGCCGCCTCGGAAGCGGGCCCGCACCAGCAGCGAAATGAAGTGGCGGTAGCGACCGAGTAACTCGTCGAGCGCCTCGGCGTGGCCGCCGCGGGCCTTGGCAACCAGGGAATCCAGAGGGGGACGGTCTTCGCTCATCTGGGGTCCAGCCAACGAGTTCGGTCGACTCGCCGGATCGAAAGTCGCAAAACCAAAGAAAAACCTGTCCGTACGAGTAACACGCCCGGTCGGATTCCGTTCCTTGATTGTAGAGCGGAGCCAACCCGCAACAACCCGGACCCGTGGAACGAAAGGACCCCCACCATGTCTATGATCGCCACACACATCAGTTACCTGGTCATCAGCGTCGCCGTCACCATCTGGGTCGCACGCACCCTGAGGAAGCACGGCATGATCTATCTCTCGGACAAGATGGAAGAGAAGCCCGAGGTGGCCGAGTCGTTCAGCAACCTGCTGATTGTCGGTTTCTACCTGATCAACCTGGGCTTCGAGAGCCTGGCATTGAAGTACGGGGGACCAGCCCACGACACGGTCTCGGCGATCGAGTTGTTGAGCACGAAGATCGGATTCGTGCTGCTGTGCCTGGGAGCCATGCACTTCATCACCGTGATGGTGCTGACCAAGGCCCGCCGTTCGGCCTCGACACTGCCGCCGGCCGCTCCCGCCTACCTCCGCTAGGACCTCGTGACCCACGGTCCGGGCCCGGTGGTCCCGACCCGGCACAAAGGCCGGGCGGGACGCCGGGACCGGCAAGCAAAGGAGCCAGGACGATGTCACCGATGGTCATCACCTACGCCCTCTACCTTGTCTTCTCGCTGGCCATCACCTTCTGGGTCGGGCACCTGCTGTTCACCAACGGACGCGTGTTCCTGATCGAGATCTTCGAGGGGAACCTCACGCTGGCCGATTCGGCCAACCGGCTGATGATCGTCGGCTACTACCTGGTCAACGCCGCCTTCGTGACCCTGAGTCTCAAGACCGCCGAACGGGCCACCGACCTGGTTTCAACGGTCGAGATTCTCAGCAGCAAGGTCGGGTTGGTGATGCTGGTACTGGGAGTCTGGCACCTCTTGAACCTCTTCGTCTTCAGCTGCGTCCGCCGCTACGACGTGGTCAAGCGATTCGGCATCGCCTGAGCTGTGTCCCGAATTGGGGTCAGAGCTTGAATAGTGAATAGTGACTTCTCCAGTCCCCCGAGCCTGCCGCGGCGAGTGCCGATTGACTGTTCAAGCTTGTGCAACAGGGCTACTCGGCTGCGGCCAGGCTCAGCAGGTTGCCGGTGAGGGTGGTGACGACGATGCGACCGTCGCGGTTGATCAGCAGCCCACCGGGCAGCGGCTCGTCCTTGATCTCCTGCCGCCAAGTCACCTTGCCACTGGCCTGGTCAAAGGCCACGACGAACCACTGAGGCTGGGCGCGGTACTTCTGCTGGTGCTGGACGACGGCCACGATCGCGTTGGGCCCCACGACCAGTGACATCGCCTCGAACTTGTTCGTCTCACCCAGGGAGCTCTGCCAACGCACCGCCTTGGCTTTGCTCAGTTGCGAGGCCACCGTACCTCGTCGTCCCGAGGCGGCCGGCTTGTCGTCGTTGATCCGCTCGATCACCTTCGCGGTATCGCAGACGGTCAACAGTCCGTGCTTGAAGTTGACCAGTGCCACGGTCGACTTGTTCCACGCCGGCGGGATGCCTCCGTAGTTGAGTCTCAGCCGACGCTTGGCGGTGTGCACTTCGAAGCTGCCCTTGCTCGAGACGTTTCGTGGCGAGGAGAAGAGGATGCGGCCTCCGGCGACGGGAATCTGCCCGCCGAGCACGCCGACAAAGCGGCCGTGGTTGGACTGGGGCTTGCCCCCGGTCCTGGCCTTGACCAGGCACTTGCCGGTCTTGAGATCAAAGGGGGCCGGCGAGATCTGGTTGCCGCCGGCCAGGATCAGTCGTCCGTCGTGGATGGTCAGGTTGCCCTGGGCGCTGATGCCCTTGCGGAGCCCGGCGTTGAGGTGACCCGAGGAGTTGTTCTGCCACTTCAGGGCCCCGCTGACGGCATCGATCGCGTAGAGGTAGGTGCCGTCGTGGTCGATCATGCCGGCGGCGAAGTAGGCCACGCCATCCTCGACCAGCACGCCGGTGTTGACCGGCCAGGTCGAGGTCAGTCGACCGTAGACCATGATCTGTCGCTCGCCCGGTGCCGCCTGGAACCTCCACAGCAGTCGCCCGCTGGCTGCTTCGAGGCAGTAGACGTATCCGTCGCCGGCTCCGGCGTACAGCCGGCCGTTGGCGATCGTGGGAGGCATGCGAATCGGAGCGTTGGTCGGGAAGCTCCAGCGCAGGGCACCGCTGGTGGAGTCGACGGCCCGGATCACTCCGTCGTGGCCGGTCGTGATCACCAGTCCAGCGACCGCGATGGCGGGAACCGGTTGGCTACCGCCGGTGTGTCGGAACCGCCACGACAGCTTGACCGCCGAGGGGACCGTGACCGAGGTGCTCGAGGAGCGGTCGTTGTCACCTCGAAGAGTGTCCCAGTCGGCCTCGGTTGCCGCGAGCTGCTTGATCTTCGTCGGGTCGGCGAAGCGTTCGAGTCGTTCCTTTGTGGTGGCGACTCGAGCGAACTGGAAGCTGCCGGCCGAGCACCTGGCGACATTGCCGATCAGGCTCAGGTTGCAGTCGCACTGCCAGGGTCCCAGGTACAGCAGCCCGTTGGCCGGCAGCGCGCCGTCGTTGCACGCCGGGCGGATTGCTCCGTCGACGGTCGGCTTCTTGGTCTTGCGGTCGTACCGCAGAGTGCCCTCGCCGCGGACGAAGAACGAGTCGGAACTGGCGGTCAGCCGGGTGCAGGCGACCTTGCGGAACCCGAGGTCTTCGAGCACGCGGCCGGTTGACGGCTCGATCGCCACGTGGCTGCCGTTCTTGCCCACCCCGAGGATCACTCGGCCGTCGACGTAGATCGCGTTGGGGTTGTTGGTGAACTTCTTCTTGTGCCACAGCTTGTAGCCGTCGGCGGTCGAGATGGCCACGACATTCATGCGGGTCTGGCCCTGGATGATCACCGCGTCGGGCGTGAACACCGCCAGGCACGCGCTGCGGAACCCCGGAGTCGATCTCAGGCCTTCGCCGGGCTGTTCGATCAGCCCCAGCACATCCTTCTCGTCGTTGGTCCAGATCACTTTGCCGGTTTCGGAGTCGAGGCACCTGAGGTGCTCGTCGGGGCAGTACAGCACCAGCTTGTTCTTGCCGAGTGTCATGCCGCGCGAGTCGATCGGCTTACCGGTCTCCTTGTGAACCCACAGCACCTTCCTGGTCTTCAGATCCATGGCGGCCAACTGGGTGCCGAATCCCCAGGGCACCCGCGGCTTGCTGTAGTAGCCTCGGCTGAGGTCCGACCAGCTCCAGCCCCCGAACGCACGGTCCCCCTTGGTGGTGACCACGCCCTGGTCGCGGGGGCCGGCGAGTGCGTAGAGGATGCCGTCGCGGATGACCATCCACTTCCAGTGTCCGACCAGACCGGGGATTCTCAGTCGGCCGAGGTCCGCGCCGGTTTCGGGGTCGAGGCGTTGGCAGCCCTGTCCGTTGATCATGTAGAAGGTGTCGCGGGTGGCGATGAAGGCCGAGCGGTGCACGAGGTACCCTTCGGGCAACGGCTTTTCCCACAGCACCGTGCCGTTGTAGCCGTTGCGGGCGATGAGCCTGTTGAGCGTTTTCCACTCGCGGCGGTGGTGCGCGATGTGACCGATGGCCAGGAAGGTCCTGCCGGCGGCGGCGGTGGTGATGCTGGGCATTCCGATGTAGTAGGGCCGGGCCATGAACTGGGTCATGTAGGGCGCCTTGATGACGCTGTCGGTTGAGACGGGGTTGTTGTCGGGCCCGTGCTCCCAGTGGCTCCAGTCGCCGGCTCCCTTTTGAACCGGTCGCCGCCTGGTGACCAGGGTGTCGCCGTCGGTACGGATCAACGCGCCTTCGGGACGCAGTGCCCGCATCGCTTCGACGTCTTTGAGATTCGGGTTGGAGGTGATCACGGCATCGATCAGTCGGTCGGCGTAGGGCAGCACCTCGACGGATCCGGACTGGATCACCAGCCGGTCGATCCCCAGCCCGGCCTCGACGGCCGCCTGCTGCAGTCGGGCTCGTGCCGCGGGGTCCGGCTCGCGGACCAGCACCGTCAGATCGCTGGATTGCACCAGTTCCAGGATGACGGCAGGGTCCTGGCCGATTACCACGCACAGCCCGCGATTGACTCGGACCTGCTTCAACAACTCAGCAGCACGCTCTGCCGCCTGCTCGGCATCGGCCGCACCAGCATCACTCGGCTCGGAGGTGACCAGCACCAGTGCGAACAACAGCAATCCGGTAGAGCGGGCAGCCAATCGAGAGCGGTACATCGGGGTGTCTCCGGCCGGAACGAGGAATCGTGCGGCAGTCTACCCCGTTCCCGGAACCGCTGCCACAAACCGAGCGATCGGGGTCAGAGCTTGAATAGTGAATAGTGGCCGGCAACGGGGCGAAACACGAAGGCTGGGTAAGCCACTATTCACTATTCAAGCTCTGACCCCAGTCTGTTGTTAGCCGGCGGCGGTGAATTCGAAGAATGTGAAGGTGAAGTGGACCATCAGCACCATCAGGGTGGACCAGAGGATGGTGCGTGTGACTCCGGTGCTGACGTCGTGGCTCGACGACTTGGGTTGCATGCCGAGGTGGTAGGAGATCAGACCCACTCCGAGCCCGCAGCACAGGCAGCGGGCCATCACCCAGGCGGTGCCTCGCCACAGCCCGCCGCCGGCCAGCAGATCCCAGTGGAAGTGCTGGTGCCAGTAGTCGGGTCCGAGTTCGGGGAAGCGGGCGGTGAAGACGACGAGGCTGGTGAGGCGTGCGGTGGCGAAGGTGACGGCGACCAGCAGCGGCGTGCCGACCAGGAACGCCCACAGCGTACCGGTCAGCAGGTAGCGATCGGGTGGCACCCCGAACGATCTCAGCGCATCGACCTGACGTCCGTAGGCCTTGCCGCCGATGTCGGACGCGACCGCGGCTCCACAGCGGGCGGCGATCAGCAGTGTGGCCAGCACCGGCACCAGCACCCGGTAGAGTGCAAACCCGATCGCGCGCAACAGGTTTTCTCGCAGCAACGGCTCGGTGTACCGCGAGTAGGGCAGGAAGTGAAACGTGAAGTGGGTGGCGACGAAGCCGAGGATCACGCCGGTGATGGCGACGTAGATCCAGGCCGAGGGCCCGGCGACCAGGCGGGCCGAGTGGCCCAGGAACCTGGCTCCCCAGCGAGCCGACGGCCAGCGTGGAACCAGTTTCCAGGGCACCGTCACCAGTTCTTCGATCACCCTCGAGGTGCCCGCCATCAGGTTGCTCAACGGGCTTGTTGGCACCGGCTGGGCCGGCAGATCGGGATTCGAAGTGGGGATCGGGACCAGGAAGTCGTCGGGCGAGTGCCACCGGTCGCGGGGCACTTCGACCAGGGAGCGGGATTGGGGATCGAGTACGAACACGGCGTCGGCGATCTGGGCCAGGGCGTCGATGTCGTGGGTGACGATGATCGAGGTGCGGGGGTGTGCGGCGTGAGTCTCCTGGATCAGCTGGGCAACCCGGGCGGCGGTGTTCGAATCGAGACCCGAGGTGGGCTCGTCGTACAGCAGGCAGTCGGGGTCGGCAGCCAGCGTGCGGGCGATGGCCAGGCGTTGCTGCTGGCCGCCGCTGAGGTGTCGGGTCGGAACGCAGGTGGGAACCTCGAGGGTTTCCAGCAGGTTGCTCCCCTTGTCGCGGAACAGGGGCTGGCGGCGGCGGCGGCCGTGATCGCTGGCGAAGCGGACGTTTTCGGTGGGAGTCAGCTCGTCGAACAGCGCCGAGCCCTGGAAGACGATGCCGATCCGTCGAGCTGCCGCGGCCCGGGTCACCGGCTCGTCGTCGATCGTGATCGCACCACTGAGCCTGACGTTGTCGGGGTCGTCGGAGGGCAGTCCGGCCAGAGCCCTCAACAATTGCGACTTGCCGGTTCCGCTGACTCCGACAATCAGCACGATGCCACCGCCGGGCAGGTCGACCGTGACATCCCTCAGCAGGGTCTGGCGGCCTGCCTCGAGCGTGACGCCCTCCAGCGACAGGCGGGCGCCGACAAACTCGACCTCGCGGCCGCTCTCGACCCACTCGGCCGTGGCCGCCGATTCGGTGGTTTCAGGAACCAGTTCGGTAGGGATCGTGGTCACCGCAGGGGATCCGGTTGGGTTGTGGATGGGAGACTTCGGCTCGAGCTGTCGATCCGGGCCAGGAAGGGCCGGTGACCGTCACGGTGGCCTCGAACGACCGCCAGGGTCCCGGCGACTGGTGGCGCGGAGGTGGAGTCGGAGTCGGCCGGGGATTCGAGCACCAGCCAACGGCGGTCCTTGCCCAGCACCTGGTTGCGGAGCACCGCGGCGAACTCGGGGGTGATTCCCGTTTCCGGTGTCCCGATCAGCAACTCGCCGATGCGTCGCACGGTGGGTTCGAATCTGCGGGAGGTCCGGGCCAGGATCTCTCGGGCCTCGGGCCCGGTCCAGGTCTCCTTGAGTGCCTGGCGGAACTTCGGGTTGTCGACGGCCGTGCGACGCACAATCCGCCACAACAGCGCCCTGAGTTCCGGGTCGTCGAGCAGCTTCGAGCCACTGCGGCGAGCCGCCTGCTGGACTCGGGGATTGGCCGACGCGTCGCGGATGACCTGCTCGACGATCCGCACGATCTCATCCGAGTGGTCAGCCAGGACCGGCAGAGCTTCCCGGTTGACGAAGCGGTCAAACTCGTTGCGGAACTTCCGCCGGTTGGGCAGCAGCGGGGTCTTGTCGTAGACATACCGCCAGGTGAATCGCCACAGCGAGACACGTTTCCAGAGGTCACTTCCGATGTCGATGACCGTCGGTTCGGCTCGCCGTCGCACGATCGGCCAGATCTCCCGCCGCACCAGCGGCAGCAGTTCCTTGTCGATCAGCTCACGCTGGTACCTCCGCCCAATCCTGTCGATCTCGTTGCGATGTGCCCGGATCGCCGCGGGCAATTCGGATTCGACGATCGCCAGCGACTCGTCGAGCGACTTTTCGACCAGCGGCTGCAGGGCTTCGAGCAGTTCGTCGTGATGATCGGCGACCGCCTGTTGGATCAAGGCGGAGACTTCCTTGCGCTTGGCGTCGGGCAGCAGGGTCGAGACGACCCAGGCCATCGAGTTGGGATTCGAGTACCAGGCCAGCTGGTCGTCGGCCGAGAGAGCGGGTGCACTGGCATAGAGGATGGCCGTGTGTACCTGCCGGTCGGAAGTCCGTTGGATCTCGCCGATCTGCACCAGCCCTGCGTCTGAGGTGACACGGAAGATGGGATCCCCGCCGCGGATGTCGAGTTCCTCGGCGACGTGCAGCGGCACGCTGGTGCGACCCCTGGTGGCGTACCGCAACAGCTGCGGCGCGACCTTGCGGCCCAGGTCCCCGTCGACGTGGCCGGCGGTCATCCAGCAGGCCCAACCCAGCCCGCCGCCCCAGGCCAACAGGCCCACCAGGATTCTCAACCGCCTCCGCATGCCACTCCCTCCGGGACCGTCGTCTGCGATTTCGCGACAGATCACGTCAGGGTGTTCGTCCTCATGCGGTGTTTCTTGTGGTTCGAGTGCCGATTCGGTCTTTTTTTGGGGGTTTCCTGCCACCGGTGAACGCGGGAAGGGTTCAGGCCCCGCCTGCGTGCCGTTCTGGGTGGAGCAAGCCCCTTTGTGGGCGGCGTCTGACCCCCGGTCTGCGAGTTATTCAATCCGCCGCAGGCGGGCTACAGGAACCGATCGACGGCAAAGCGGTCGATCCGGCGGCGGGTGACTCCGTCGAGCACCAGGTCAGCGAGGATATCGCCGACGAGGACCGAGAACTTGAAGCCGTGTCCGGAGAAGCCGCCCGCGAGCACGACTCGTTCGTCAGAGGGGTGGACTCCGATCAGGAAGTCACGGTCGGGCGTGTTGGTGTACAGGCAGACCTCGCCCCGCCCGCCGGGTTCGACCAGGCCCGGCTGCCAGCGCTGGACCCATTCGTACAATTGCCGGACCGCCGCGTCATCGACGTCCCGATCGACCGAATCGGGATCGACCCGGGGTCCCACGTGGTCGGCGGCGACCTTGATCGTCTGGCCATCGAGTGTGGGAAAGCCGTAGTTGCTGGTGTCGTACTCGCAGAAGCAGGGAAAGTGATCGGGCACGACGCGGGTCGGGTCCTTGGCCCGCAGGTAGATCTTCTCTTCCCGGGTGACCTCCAGCTGCCAGTTGAGATCCTCTGCCAGTCGGTCGAGCCACGCTCCGGCGGTGATCACAACTCGACCCGCCTCGATGGTCTGCTCGCCGGCGATCACCCTCACGCCCTCTGCGGTGCTCTCGATCGACTCGACACGGCACCCGTGCCATCGTCGCGCACCGTGTGCCTCGGCGAGCAGCTTCAGCGTCTCGAGCACTCGATCGGCCCGCAGGAATCCGTTCTCCTGGGCAAAGAACGCGTGCTGGAGGGTGTTGAGTTGAAACGTGGGGAAGCGTTTTGCGACTGCGGCGGGGTCGAGTCGATCGTGAGGCAGCCGGGCGTCTTCGAGCATCTGCAGCGTAGCGGTGAAGCGGTCGTTGTCGAGGCTGGCGAAGATGAGCAGGCCGCACAGTTCGAGCAGTTGCACGTCGGCTTCTGCTTCCAGCTGCCGCCACATGCCGAGTGCTTCGCGGGCCAATTCGACATACAGCGGGTCGTCGTAGGTGGTGCGAAAGACCCGCGAGTGCCCATGCGAGCTGCCTCGAACGTGACCCGGCTCGAACTGCTCGACCCCGACCACATCGGCCCCGCGGCGGGCGAGGTGGTACAGGGCCGAGGACCCCATGGCACCCAGGCCGACGACGACGCAGTCGCAGGTGTGGGGTGAACTGGCGATGGTCGAGCTCCTGGGGGTTGCCTGGCGAGGTCGGTGGTTGGGGGAGAACCGGGTTGTCGCGAATGGACCGGCACGATGACCGACGGCGTGTCGGAATGCAATCGGTCGATCCGTCGGGCGAGAGTCACTTGGCAGGGGCAGTCGGGTCGATCATGCTGCCGTGTCGGTCCTGTCAGCCCGGAGCATTCCCCGGTGGCTCTTTCCAACAACCGCACGCACCGCATGATCACCTTCTGCGCGCTCTACTTTGCGCAGGGGATCCCCTGGGGCTTCATGCTGCTGACGCTGCCGTCGTACCTGTTGGACAAGTACGGTGACCAATTCGGCGTCGACGAGATCGGCCGACTGAAGGCCATCATCCTGGTCCCCTGGTCGTTCAAGCTGATCTGGGCCCCGATCATGGACAGCTTCACGATCCGCAGCATGGGTCGGCGGCGGGTGTGGATCATTGGGGCTGAGTTGATGATGGCTCTGACCCTGCTGGGGATGATCGGGATGGACGATCTCTCGGAACAGCTCTCGGCTCTGCTGTTCATGTACTTCCTGCACAACTGTTTTGCGTCGCTGCAGGATGTGTGCACCGACGCGATGGCCGTGGACCTGTTGCCGCCCGATGAGCAGGGCAAGATGAACGGGATGATGTGGGGCAGCAAGCTGGTGGGCAAGGCCGGCGGGGCGTGGGCGCTGTCGTACGTGATCGAATGGGGTGGGATCGAGGCGTGCGTCTGGGTGCAGGTGGGTTTGCTGGTGGCGATCGTGATCGTCCCGCTGCTGGTCCTGGAGCGACCCGGTGAGCGGCGGCTGCCCTGGTCGGCGGGATCGGCGCAAGGAGAGAACACGAGCAGTGCCCGCAACCCGTTGACGACGATCGCCTTGACGATCAAGGCGCTCAGCCTGCCGACCCTGGCTGTTTACATCGTCTTCACCCTGGTCAAGTTGATTGGCTCGGGCATCAACGAAACCGTCGTCAACGCGCTGTACATCCAGGAGCTGGGATGGAGCCATCGCGACTTCACCACCGCCAGCGGGCTCTACACGCTGCCACTCCTGATCCTCGGAGCCCTCGGAGGCGGTATGCTCGCCGATCGCTTCGGACGTCGGTTGATTCTGGGTGTCGGCTACGGAGGCTTCGCGGTCGCCGCCATCGTCTTCTCGCTGAACCCTCAGCTCTGGGACCAGTACTGGTTCACCCTCACCTACCTGCTGGCCTTCGAGACCCTGTCGGCGATCGGGTCGGTCGGGTTCCTGTCGCTGGCGATGCGGATCAGCTGGTCGAGGGCGGCCGCCACCGTCTTCACCGTCTACATGACGTTCAGCAACGTCTCACACGTAGTCGGCAACTGGGCGGCCGGACCGGTGAAACGAATCACGGACGCGTACGCGTACGCCGAATCGAGTGGCCTGGTCGGGAGCCAAGCGGAACGGATGTCGTACCAGTTGACGATCGGCCTGGCCGGCCTGATCACGGTCCCGGTCCTGCTGCTGTTGCTCCGGGTCAGGATCGACGAAGTCGACGAAGCAAAGGCGAGACAGGAGGCGGATGCTCCGATCGACTCGCGAGGCAGTGACTTCGACGATGCGATGAGACCTGAGGAATGAACGGCGGAATGAACGGCGGAGCGAGTGGGACGGACCGGCACGACGCCCCGGTGGTTGTCGACAGCGTGCGATTGAGCGAGTTGAGCGAGGCGGTACTCGAGGCTGCGGGGTTCCGGCCCCAGGACGCGGCACTGGTCGCCGAGGTGCTGGTCGAAGCGGACCTGCGTGGAGTGGACTCGCACGGGGTGACCCGGCTGGCGGGATACCTGGAGATGATCGAAGCGGGGCATGTCAATCCGCGTCCGCAGGTCAGCTACGAGCGGGAATCGGGGGCGACGGCGCTGCTCGAGGGGGACAGCGGCATCGGGATCATTGCGGCTCGTGAGGCGATGGACCGCGCCATCTCGCTTTCGGCCGACTCGGGCGTCGCCTGCGTGGCGCTGCGAAACGTCTCGCACACCGGGCTGTTGGGCTGGTACACGATGCGAGCCGCCCGTCAGGGGCTGATCGGGATCGCGATGAATAACGGCCCCTGTATGACGCCTCCCTTCGGAGGCCTCGAACCACTGGCGGCGACCAACCCGATCAGCATCGCCGCCCCCTCGGGTGGACCACACCCGATCGTACTGGACATGGCCACCACCACGGTCGCCGCAGGCAAGATCCGGCTGGCCAGAAAACTCGGCCAGTCGATCCCCCCCGACTGGGGGCTTGATCGAGATGGCCAGCCGTGCACCGACCCCGCGGAAGTGATCGACAACGGCTCGTACCAGTGGACAGGCGGTTACAAGGGGTTCGGGCTGGCGACGATGATCGAGATTCTCTCGGGAGTGCTCTCCGGAGGCCTCTTCGGTCGCGACGTCCCGAAGATGATCGAGTACGGACGGGACCCGCTGATCAGCAGCGGATTCTACATGGCGATCGATGTCGAGAGGTTTCTGCCGCTGGAGGAGTTTCGGTCGCGAGTCGACCGCCTGGTCGAGCAGGTCCGGCAGACCGATCCGATCGACGCGGCCCAGCCGGTCCTGGTAGCCGGTGACAAGGAGCTGGCCTGTCGCGAGATCCGATTGAAGCAGGGCATCCCGATCAGCGTACAGGTGGCCGATGAGCTGGACGGTTTGCTCGAGCGGTTCACTCTGAGGGAGGTGGCACGGCTTCGGTCCGGCTCGTGATCGGCCCGTAGTGCTCGATGCGGCGGTTCTTCCCGAAGTTGAAGATCCCCTGTTTGTAGGGGATGGTGGCGTCGAGGTTGCAGGTGTGGACGACCAGTTCGTCTTCGAGCGTGGTGGCCTGTGCGACGATTTCCCCCGAGGGCGCGATGATCATCGTCTGCCCCAGTTGCATCACCCCCTCCTCCTCACCCGCCTTGGCCACTCCCACCACCCAGGCACCATTCTGGTAGGCCCCGGCCTGCATCGAGAGCCGGTTGTGGAAGGGGACCAGCGCGTTCATCTCGGGGTAGTCCGGGTTGTGACACGGCGTGTTGTAGCCCAGCAGGATCAACTCGGCCCCGCCGAGGCCCAGCACCCGGTAGGTCTCGGGCCAGCGGCGGTCATTGCAGATGCAAAGGCCCACGATGCCGCCGAAGGCCTGCCAGGTGTTGAAGCCCATGTCGCCGACATCGAAGTACCGTTTCTCGAGGTTCTGGAACGGGTGATCGGGTCGGGGTTCGCTGTAGCCGGGCAGGTGGATCTTGCGGAATCGGCCGATTTCGACTCCGTCGGGGCCGACCAGGATCGAGCTGTTGAAGTGCCGGGTCTGCCCGTCGACCTCGGCCAGCTCCGCAAAACCCAGGTGGAATCCCACTCCGAGTCGCTTGGCTTCATCGAAGAGCGGTTGGGTGTCGGGTCCGGGCATTTCGGTCTCGAACCACTTGTCCAGTTCGGCAGGATCCTCGATCAGCCAGTGAGGAAAGAAGGCGGTCAGGGCGCACTCGGTGAAGACCACCAGCTCGCAGCCTCGACGGTGCCCGTCGCCGAGCATCACGATCAGTCGTTCGAGTGCATCGGCGCGGCTCTGGCTGCGGGGAATGGGTCCCGACTGGGCGGCGCCGATGGTCAGCTGTCGTGTCATGGGCTCAGTCTGTCGGTTCGGGGCGGGGATTTCGAGCCGCAGGCGAGCGTGGTGCCGACATAGACGGAGGTGGAGACGAACAGCCCGACGTAGACCTCGTGGAGATCGGTCCAGCCGGCCCGCTTGGCGAGCCACCAGGCGACGACGACGAGTCCACCCGAGGTCATCGCGGCGATCGCCGCGGTGGCGGTGGGTCGGTTCCAGTAGAGTCCCAGGACCATCGTGGAGAGGAAGCAGGCGGCGTAGAGCGATCCGGAGAAGGCGGTGATTTCGACGATGTCGGCGAAGGGGTTGAGAGCCACGAGCATGGCGGCCAGCGACACGACGACGACCCAGGCCCGCGTTCGACCGATGGCGCGGGGGTCGTCGTCGGAGAGCAATTGCAGGTCGCGCGTGATGGCGCTGGCGGAAACCAGCAGGACCGAATCGAGCGACGACATGGCGGCGGACAGCAGCACCAGCAGGAACACGCTGCTGGCGGCCGGACCCAGGATCTCGGCCTCGCCCAGCAGGTAGGGGGTCAGCTGGTCGGTGTCGGCGGTGATCGTGGCGGCCACATCGGGAGGCACGATCGTGCGGGCGAGGGCTCCGATCGGGAGCAGGCAGACGTAGGTCAGCGTGATCAGGATCGGGGCGAGCACCCGAGCGGTCCGCAGTGCCCGCTCGTCCTTCAGCCCGTAGATCCGCGAGATCTGCCGTGGGTCCACCAGCAGTTTCAGGCCCCCGGCCAGGCCGATGCCGAGGATGACCAACAGCGGTGTGGGACCGTCCCACGAGACCAGGCGAGGGTCAATCTGTTCGAGCTTCTCGACCATCGGCCCCAGTCCGCCGCCGGCGTTGAGCACGGCATAGAAGATCAGCACCGCGCCGACGCTCATCAGCAGGCCCTGGATGCTGTCGGTCAGCACGACCGATCGAAAGCCGCCCAGCAGCGTGTAGGCGGTGACCACCACGAAGACGGCCATCGCGGAGGTCGAGTAGCTCAGCGGGAGGAACTTCGAGAGCGCGATGGCCGATCCCTTGTAGATGGCGACCAGGTACAGCCCCGAGGCGAGCAGGATCACGATGGCGGTGATCCGGCGGACGGCAACCGAGCGGTACCGGCTCCCCAGGAAGTCGGCCACCGTCAGCGACTGGTACTCACGAGACCGCCGGTAGAAGCGGGGCGCGACGACGAGCCAACTGAGCCAGCACAGCGGGCCGTAGATGCCGACCTTCAGCCACCAGGCCAGCCCCGCTTCCCAGCTCTCACCCGCCTGCCCGATAAAGCTGTTGGTGCTGACGAAGGTGGCGTAGAACGAGAAGGCGATGCGACGCCACCGAGGCTGCGGCCGGCGACGAGGTAATCGGACAGCGAATGCGTCTTCCGAGATCCCTCGCGGCCGTGGTACACCAGCAGCAGCAGGTAGGCACCAATCAGCAGAAGTCGAAACCACGGCATCCCACCAACGGACCCGCGGCGGCCGCCCGTGTCAACTCAGCCTCGCACCACCGCCACGCTGCCGATCCCCCCGGCAGACCGCAAGCGGGAGCCGGGTGAAGAGAGAAGACACAGCCGGCCCCGCCACCAGCCCACGCGACTGGGGCGGGTGCCGACCGTATCAGGAGGGTCTCGATCTGCAACCCGCCAGTAGATGGCGGGTCGCCGGCACAGTGTTCACAATGGCGTAATGAGTTGTATGAGTGGGTCCGCCAGGCCCCTGGATGATCGCTGCCGCGTTCCCGGCTCAGTTGAGTTGAAGGATCGGGCGGACCATCGCTCCAGGGGTTGGCGGAACCCGCATCACCCGGGCCGGTGATGCAAGAACCCGGAGGTCCTCTACCTCTTAAGTGCCCAGCGGTGCCGAAAACCCGACAGAGAAAAACAAGAAAAGGCCGATTTCGTGAGATCTCAGCGTGAGGAGTTCCGTTCTGACATGCAGGAGGCGAATGGCATGGAGCACCGATCTCACAACGACGGGTCCGTGACCCAGTTGATCGGCGAGATGCGCGACGGGGACACCGATGCGGTCTCGGCGCTTTGGGGACGCTATTTCCCTCAACTGGCCAACCTCGCCCGCAAGACCCTGGGCGAGAATCCTCGGCGGGTGGCCGACGAGGAGGATGCGGTGATCTCGGCGTTTGCGACCTTCTGGAAGCGGGTCAACCGGGGCGAGTTTTCCGACCTGGCCGGCCGAGACAGCCTCTGGAAACTGATGGCGGTGATCACGATCCGCAAGGCGATCAAGCAGACGCGTCGCGAGTCGACTGCCAAGCGTGGGGGAGCTCATCGGGTGCTGACCGAAACCGATGCCGCTCCGATTCCCGGCCAGCCCTTTCTGGATACCATTCGCCAGGTGGCCGGTGACGTGTCCTTCGAAGAGATGGATTCGCTGGGCTATGAGCTGATGGAGTCGCTGCCCGATGCGGACCTGCGGTCGATCGCGTTGCTGAAGCTGATGGGTTACACCAACCAGGAAGTGGCCGCGGACCTGGGGTGTTCGATCCGCCGCATCGAACGCAAGCTGGCGTTGATCCGCACGATCTGGAACGACGAATCCGCCTGAGTCTCCCGCGGCGGCGGCTGCCGTCTTGCTCGACCGGACCACGCCATGACCGACAGCCCACAGCCCACCGACGCGGCCGCGGACCTCACCCGCGCCATGCGGCTCGACCAGGTCTGCGACTCGTTCGAGGAGCACCGCCGCGAGGGTGGCACCGATGGCGTGGGCGGGTTTCTGGGGAGCGTCGCGGCCCGGGACCGTGCCTCGCTGTTCGAATTGCTGCTGGAAGTGGAATGTGAACTGGCCGCTCGCACCGGTCGGGCGCTTGCGACCGAGGAGCTGCGTGGTGAGTTTCCCGAGTGGTCGCAGATCGTGGACCGGGTGGTCGAGGATCATGACCGCTTTGCCGCATCCGAGGACCCCGCGGGCCTGACCGCGGTGCTGCCGCCGGCCCGCGTGTTCGATGACCTCCGCGGCAGCGAGTTGGTGCCCTCCGAAGCCGTCGATGAATGGGAACGTGAGTGGGAACTTGAATGGAACGCGCAGCGAGAGTCGCCTGATGCCAGGCCGCTGGCCGGTTGGCTGGTCTCACGCGGTGGATTGAGCGAGTACCAGGCCGAGGAGGTGATTCGCGGCCGGGCTGTGAAGCTGGTGCTGGGCAACTACGAGGTGCTGCGGCCCCTGGGCAGCGGTGGGATGGGACAGGTGTTCCTGGCCCGGCACCGGGTGATGCGGCGGACGGTTGCGGTGAAGATCCTGCATGACCGGACCCTGGCATCGGATTCGGGAGCCCGAAGGTTTCGCCAGGAGGTGATCACGATCGCCCGGCTGGTGCATCCGCGGATCGTCACGGCTCACGACGCCGACACGATCGATGGCGTGAGGTTCCTGGTGATGGAATACGTCGAGGGCACCGACCTGTCGACGAAAGTTCGTCGTGACGGGCCGCTGGAACTGGATCAGGCGATCGACTGCGTGCTGCAGGTTGCCGATGCTCTCGAGTACGCGCACTCGCACGCGGTCGT
>Ga0066376_10002656_pt1 | contig 16549 bp, 13 predicted proteins | sample Knorr_S15_td_Bot_FD_77009 | JGI IMG/M metagenome (GOLD analysis project Ga0066376, IMG submission 77009) | Marine microbial communities from Southern Atlantic Ocean transect - Knorr_S15_td_Bottom_ad_5009_LV_A | ecosystem: Environmental > Aquatic > Marine > Oceanic | place: Southern Atlantic... | reverse complement strand
TGCGGCGACGTTGGTCCACGACCCGGAGATATTGATACTCGACGAACCGTTGAACGGTGCCGATCCCCGGCAGCGGGTGCATTTCCAGAAACTGTTGCAGCGGCTGGCGGCTGAGGGCCGGACGATCGTTATTTCTTCGCACATTCTGGAGGAGGTCGAGCGAATTGCCGAGACGGTGCTGTTGATCGTCAACGGCAAGCTGGCGGCGTCGGGCGATTTCCATGCGATCAGGGCGGCGTTGGACGGGAGGCCGTACCACGTGAGGGTGCTGAGCGATTCGCCGCGAGAACTTGCTTCCGCGCTGGTGAAGCTCGAATCGGTCGACGCGGTGAATATCGACCCCGATGGCGCGCTTGTGGTGCTCAGCCGGAATGTGCGCGACCTGCAGATCGAGCTGCCGCGTCTTGCGCAGGCGGCGTCGATCAGGGTGCGCCGTGTTGAGCCGCTGGACGACTCGCTGGAAAGCGTGTTCGGTTACCTGGTGGAGCGATAACGATGGGTTCGGTTTACAGGCTCACTCTTCGCCAGCTCTCCGGCCGGTGGCGACTATTAATCACGATAGTACTTGCGTCGTTGCCGGTGGTGATGGGGCTGATCGCAACGGTGGGCGACGACCCGCCATCGGCCAAGGATTTCGAGGGCATCGTTATCAACGGGATGCTGTCGGGTTCGATTTTGCCCCTAGTGGTGCTGGCGATTGCGAGCGCAGCTTTTGCGAACGAGGTCGAAGACAGGACGCTCGCCAACCTGACGCTTTCGCCGATTCCGCGATGGCAGATCGTGGTTCCCAAACTGCTGGGTGCGATGACGGTTTCCACCCCGTTCCTCGTGGGCAGTGCGTTCATTACGAGCCAGCTTTTTTACGATGGTGATATGACTGCGGTACTCGCGATTTCGGTGGGCGCGTTCGTGGCCGTGGCGCTGTATTCATCAGTCTTTATCTGGGCCGGCCTGATGACTACCCGGGCTATCGGGTTTGGGCTGCTGTACGTGTTCCTTTGGGAAGGTCTTTTCTCGAGCTTTGTCGGGGGTGTGCGGTTCCTGAGCATCCGCCACTATTCGATAGCGCTGATGCACGGCATTGACGACCGGCGGTTCGCGGGGGGCGATAACCTGAGCTTTGGCGTGGCGATCGGTGCTGCGCTTGCGGTGTTCTCGATATTCCTGCTGCTTTCGATCCGCCGGCTCCGCCGCATGGATGTGCCGTAGGCCGGGGGGGATGCCTGGAGTTCGGCGGGCCGTCGGTCTTCAGGCAGAATTTTGGCTGAACGGATTCGGTTGTTGTCAGCCTGAAGTGAGCGTCCGTAAGCGGAAATTCGCTGGCTACGACGACGCTATTACGGTCGAGAGTCCGGCGAATCTTGCCTCTGAACCCAACTCTTCTTCAATTCGCATCAGCTGGTTGTACTTTGATGTTCGATCTGACCTTGAGAGCGAGCCGGTTTTTATCTGGCCCGCACTTATGGCGACCGCAAGGTCGGCAATCGTGACATCTTCCGTCTCGCCCGACCGGTGGGAGACGACTGTCGAATAGCCCGCATCGTGTGCGATCTTCACTGTCTCGAGGGTTTCGGTGAGAGTTCCTATTTGATTCAGTTTGATCAATATGGAGTTTGCGATCCCGTTTTTTATGCCTTCACGCAGGATGCTGGCATTCGTGCAAAAAAGGTCGTCGCCGGTCAACTGGCATCTCGAACCCAGGAGTTCGGTAACTAACTTCCAACCTCTTTCGTCGTCCTGAGCCACGCCGTCTTCAATCGAGACGATCGGGTAGTTGTCCACAAGCTTCTCAAGGTACTCGACGTGCTCGTCTACAGAACGGATCAGGCCTTCACCCCTGAAGTTGTATGCACCGTTTTCAAAAAACTCTGATGAGGCGGGGTCGAGAATAATGCTTACTTCGTCGCCCGGTCGGTAGCCCGCGTCCTGAATTGCCTTGACGACGAAATCGAGGGCTTCTTCTGCGGATTTCATATCGGGCGCAAATCCACCTTCGTCACCAACGTTGGTATTGTGGCCGGCTTTGTGCAACGAGGCCTGAAGGGTGTGAAAAATCTCCGAACCTATCCGGACGGCCTCTGCGAAATTATCGGCACCTGCTGGAAATATCATGAACTCCTGGAAGTCGATCGAGTTTGCCGCGTGCTCGCCGCCGTTAATGATGTTCATCATCGGGGTGGGCAGGAGATTGGCTTTGGGGCCACCGAGGTATTCGTAAAGTGGCTTGCCAGCCGCCGCAGCCCCCGCTTTGGCAACGGCAAGAGAGACACCCAGAATGGCGTTGGCCCCGAGTCTGCATTTGTTCGAAGTTCCGTCTAGATCGATCATCTTGTTATCGATCAGCGATTGGTCTTCGGCATCCATTTTCAGTACCGCTGAGGCGATCTCCCCGTTGACGTTTCCGACGGCTTTTTGAACTCCTTTGCCGAGGTATCGATTCGCGTCTCCGTCACGGAGTTCCACGGCCTCACGCGTTCCGGTGGAAGCCCCTGACGGCACACTCGCCCTGCCTTTAGAGCCATCGACGAGCACGACATCGACTTCAACGGTTGGATTCCCGCGGCTATCTAGAATTTCTCGGCCGAAAACACTCTGGATTCGTGTCAATGTTTTTCCTTCTGGGTCAATCGGGGAGTCAATCGAAATCGATTGGCCCCGGAGCGTTCTTATTTTTGACAATCAAAAGGATAACTGGCACGCAAAGCGAACTACGGAACGAGTACCACATCTTCACGCAGAGTTCCGGTTGACCGATTCCACAGGGTGCCGGGTCGCGCCCTAAGAGCGGTGCATGATTACCATTTTCAGTTCGGTCATCTCCTCGATCGCGTAGCGGGGGCCTTCCTTGCCCATACCGCTGTCCTTCAGGCCCCCGTATGGCATCATGTCGGCCCGGAACTGGGTGCCGCCGTTGATGTTCAGGTTGCCAGAATCGACTTCGAGTGCAAACTTCATTGCGTTATCGAGGTTTTCGGTGAAGATCGCAGCGGACAGTCCGAAGCGCGTGTCGTTTGCAAATTCGATGGCTTCGTCGATTCCGGATACGGGCGTCACGCCCACTGCGGGCCCGAACAGCTCGTCACGGGAGAACCGCATGTTGCGGTCGACATCGGCGAGGATCGCCGGTTGGACGACTGCACCGTCCCTGCCGCCGCCTGCAATGAGCCGGGCACCAGCACCAACTGCCTCCTGGATCCAGCTTTCTACCCGCTCGGCGTCGCTCTCGCGCACCATCGGGCCGACATTTATGGCTTCTTTCATCGGATCGCCGGTCGCGAGTGCCTCGACACTGGGTGCGAGGGCATCGAGGAAGTCGCCGTACACCGACTTATCGACAATGACCCGCTGGGTCGAGATGCAGACCTGGCCGGCGTTGGAGTAGCCGCTCTGCACCGTTGCCGCAACGACCTTGTCCATGTCGGCATCGGGCAGGACGATGAGTGGCGAGTTGGAGCCCAGCTCCATCGTCACTTTCTTCAGTCCGGCGGTGCGGGTGATGTGTTCTCCTACTTCCTGGCTGCCGGTGAAGGTGACTTTTCGGACTGCGGGGTTGGACACGAGTGCATCGCCGATAGCGCCGCCTGATCCGGTAATGCACTGGATGGCCTCGGCCGGGAGACCGGCGTCGAGCAGGACTTCGGTGAGTTTGAGTGCCGAGAGCGGGGTGTCGCTGGCGGGCTTGATCACGACTGCGTTGCCGCCCGCGATGGCAGGGCCGACCTTGTGTGCGACGAGGTTTAGCGGGAAGTTGAACGGTGAGATTGCGACCACGATGCCGACCGGTACCCGCACCGTGAAGCCGAACTTCATTTCGTTGCCCGGTGCGGCATCGAGCGGAATCGTCTCGCCGTAGAGGCGTTTTGCTTCTTCTGCCGACCAGGTGATGGTCTGGATGCACCGGTCGACTTCGAGCAGTCCTTCGCTGATGATCTTGCCCTCTTCGCGGGTGATGGTCTCGCCGAGGTCCTGCTTGCGTTCGTTGAGGAGGCCGACCGCACGCATCAGGATTTCGTACCGGTCGAACGCGGTCAGTGCGCGCATTGCGCTTGCACCGCGTTCGGCGCTCTTGATTGCCATTTCGACGTCTTCGACGGTTCCTGCGGGTACGGTGTCGAAGGGTTTGCCGGTGTAGGGGTTGACGACTTCTATCTGGGATGTGCCAGATGTCCAGTTGCCGTTGATGTACATCTTCATGGCGGATGCTCCTTTGGGCACGTTGGCTGGTTGCGAGACGAGCGTTTTTCAGCCCGTTCGGATGGGGGCAGTATAGACCCTTCGACGGGCTCAGGATGTGGACCTTTCGGGGGGCTTAGGACGTGGTGCCGGGGTGCGGGTGCGGGTCGTTGGGTTTTTCCGCGATTTGGGCGGTTTTGGGTGGGGTCCCTCAGCAGGGGTCGGGAAATCGGGTTGTTGTGGTTGAGGTGCGGGTGATTTTTTGAATCGGCCCTTCGACAGGCTCAGGGCAGGCGGGCTCAGGATGGGCGTTCCCCCTCAACCTGACCTTCTCCCTAAGGAGAAGGAATTCTGGGGGAGGACAAGGTTAGTGAGGATGTGGACCCTTTCCCGATCTTCATCGGGACAGGGGGTTCAGGATGTCGTTCATAACGGCGGTTTGGCGTTGAAGTGATCGCCCGCCACGATGCCGTTTTACCGCTACGAGAAATATGCTGATGCGGGTGCCGCCGATGTCGCGGGTTGACAACGGCTGGTGGGATCGCGTTTCATCCTCCCGATGATTATTCGAGTGAGACACCGCTTCACAGGCCTCTGGCTGCACGCAAACTTCCGCAAGCTGTGGGCCGGTCAGTCCGCGTCCCTGCTCGGGTCGCAAATAGCCGGGATTGCGGTGCCGCTGGCTGCGATTTTGGTGCTCGATGCAACTGCCATGCAAATGGGCATTCTCGCAGCAATGGGCGGTGTCCCGGCGCTGATAGGAATCTATCTCGGCGTCTGGGTCGACCGACGCCGGCGCGCCCCGATAGTGGTCGGTGCGGACATTGGTCGAGCGGTCTTACTTGGCCTGGTCCCCGTCGCTTACCTGTTCGATTTTTTGACGATGAACCTGCTTTACGCCGTCGCAGTCGGCATCGGTGGGTTGTCGATGTTGTTCCAGATCGCCTACCGGTCGTTTCTGCCGTCCGTGGTGATCCGCAGCCAGCTTGTGGATGCCAATAGCAAGCTCGAATTGGCGACGGCGGGAACTGCGTCGGTCGGCCCCGGTGCCGGCGGGTTGCTGACCCAGGTGCTGGCGGCGCCGATCGCCGTCGCCTTCGGTTCGCTGATGTACGTGTTTTCGGCGATTCTTTTTCGATCGATGCGAGTCGTTGAAGTAATCGCGCCAAGCAGGAACGATTCGAGCGGAAAATCGATATCTGCATTCGCCAGCATCAAGGAGGGTTTCGGATTCCTGCGCCGGAACCCGGTCCTCATAGGCATCGCGCTATCGGAGGCCACGCTGGTGATTTTTGGCGCTGCCTGGGAAGCGATATCCTTGCTGTTCATGGTGCGCGAGCTCGACTTCAGTCCGGGGATGATTGGTGCTCTCGCCTCGATCGGAAGCGTCGGGCTGTTCGCCGGCTCATATATCTCTCCCCGGCTCTCAAAAAAGATTGGCGTAGGTCCGTCAATTGGAATCGCGCTGATCGTCATGAGTTTGAGCGGATTTGTGCTGCCGCTTGCCGGTGGCCCAACTGCCGCAATTTATGCGCTGGTGGCGGTATCGGAGGTCGCGTTCCTGGTTGGCCTTGTGATCTACCAGGTGCTGCAGGTAAGTGTCCGGCAATCCATGACGCCCGATTCGTTGCAGGGTCGGATTACTTCGATCATGGTCGTATCTTCTCGTGCCGCCGCTCCGCTGGGCGCGATTATCGGCGGGCTGGTAGGTCAGCAAGTCGGACTGCGCGAATCGTTATTGATTTCGTCGGCGGGCATGGGTGCCGCCGTTTTCTGGCTTTTGTACTACCGCACCTGGAGCCTGCGGGAGATGCCCGGCCTCGGAGATGCTTAACATGATTAGCTTTGTTGAGTTCGTGCGAGTGCGTCGTTTACGGGATGTTTTCGACCAGTTCTTCGCAGACTTCGATGAGTGATTGGCAAAGTATGACGGTGTTGCCCGCCACCAAAAAATCGCTGTACTGCTTGCGTTGTCCGCTTGCGAAAATAGCGTTGCCTTCGAGGTTCGCGTTTGAAACGCGGTTTACGGCAGAGTTCGCCGAGTCGATGCCGGGGCCCATCGCATCCTGGTGCGAATTGTAGAAGCGGATCTCCACGTCCTGGCTCTTGTAGAAGCCGAACCAGATCGCGTTCGAGTCGGGCACCGTTTCGGTCGAGAATTCCTTCGACTTCTTCCATCCCGCGGTGACGAACGAATCGACATCGAACATATCGCCGTTTCGGATGACCACGGGGGCGTCCACTCCGGGCGCTGCTGCCTCGCCTGAGTCCGAGCCGCAGCCAGCGATGAGCAGCAGCAGCAGGACTACCGCCGGCAGGGCGGCTACCCTGAACCGGTGGGTCCCGGGCGGCGCTGAGAGTTTCATATCTTCATCGTCCCCATTCTGGCATCTGGCGGATTGTCGTCGTGATGGCATGTGCCCGCTTTTTCGAGGTCCTAGCTACTGTCCGGCAAGGTCGCCTTTTATCGGGAGGGTGATCTGGAAGCATGTGCGGCCCGGTTCCGATAGTACGGTGATGTTGCCGCGGTGCTTGTGGACCACGATGTTGTAGCTGATATCAAGGCCGAGGCCCGTTCCCTTGCCGGGTTCTTTGGTGGTAAAAAACGAGTCGAAAATCCGGTGCTGGATGTCCTCTGGAATTCCGGGGCCGTTGTCTTCGATCTCGACGATCACGTCTTCATCGGAGTTGTAGACCCTGACCGTGATCTCGCCCATCCCGCCGAGTGCGTCGGCAGCGTTGTCGATGATGTTGGTCCACAGCTGGTTCAACTCGCTGCCAAAGGCCTGGATCGCAGGTACGTCCTCGTCGTATTCCCGGTGGACCTGGATGCCCTGCTTCAGCTTGCCCCTGAGCATGAGCAGGCTGCTGTCCAGTCCCTCTGCGACATTGATGGTCTGGACGGGTGCCTGGTCGAGGAACGAGTAGGTCTTCAGCGAACTGACGATATCGGAAATCTGGCCGGACGCCTGCCCGATCTCTTCGAGAAGGGTGCTGACGGCTGCCGACCTGCTGATGAGGACTGCCACCACCGGAGCGGCTTCGGCACCGAACGTTTCTTCGAGCGAATCGAGTTTCTGGCGTGTGAACCCGGCGTTGACCAGGTCGGGTCCGATTTGCCAGGCGTTTTCGACGTTGCGGCCCTCGAGCCAGCCCTGCAATTCATACTCGATATCGCTGCGGTCGAGCGGGTCGATTTCGTCGGCAGCCCGCGACGCCGCGGCAACGTCGCTCAGCAGGGCGCTCAGTGCGTCCAGTTGCGCAGACGACAGTGCGAGGCCGGCAAGTTCACGCTGGGAACTGGCATACGATTCGACGGAATCGGCGAATTGGGCCGCGCCACGTTTGACTGCCGCTGCGGGGTTGTTCAGTTCGTGGGCCACGCCTGCTGTGAGTGTTCCCAGTTGTGCCATGCGTTCGCTCTGTCGCAGCAGGCCTTCGGTCGAACGGAGCCGTTCCACGACCGTGTCGAACATCGAGCGTGCTGCCGAAGGGCTGCGGTCGAGCAGTTCATCGAACGTCTTTTTTTCGATTGCCAGCACCGAGGTTTCGGCACCCACGCGGGCGCCCGCCATCCGCGGCATTTCATCGAGCAGCGCAATCTCGCCGAACACGTCGCCGGGTCCGAGTACGTTGAGCAGCACCTGCCTGTTTTCGGAAGTCTTGAGGATTTCGATTTCACCGCTGTCGATGATGTAAGCCGTAACGTCTTTATCGCCTTCCTCGAAGAGCATTTCGCCTTTTTTGAGTCGCGGCGTGGTGATGGCCCTTGAAAGATCTCGAAGGTCGTCATCGGGCAGACCGGCGAAAAGCGGGACCATTTTGAGTTTTTCCTGCATCAGACGGTCGCCAGGTACTGGTGGGCGAAACTCACGCTGAGCGCGCCCTGCCCGACAGCGGTGGCGACTCGTTTTATCGAGCCCTGCTGCACATCGCCAGCCGCGAAAATTCCCGGCACGCTGGTCTCCGTGAGGTACGGGTCGCGGTCGAGCGTCCACTCGACGTTTACGGTTTTCAGGTCGACGCCGGTGAGGATGAAGCCGGCGGCGTTGGTTTCAACAACATCGGTTACCAGTTCCGAGTGCGGGGCGGCGCCGATGAAGATGAACATGGCAGCCGCTTCTTCTTTTGCGGTCTCGCCGGTCTTGTTGTTGCGTATATCGACGGCTTCCAGCTTCGATTCACCGTGTGCCTTTGCGAGCTCGGAGTTGAACCGAATTTCGATACTGGAGGTTTCAGCAATCTGGTCGATCAGGTACTTCGACATCGTTGCTTCGAGTGAGTCGGCGCGGACGAGCATCGTGATTTTGCTGGAGAACTTGGAGAACAGCATTGCGCCCTGGCCGGCTGAGTTGGCCCCGCCGATTACGATAACCGGCTGATCGCGATAGAAAGCGGCTTCGGTGTTGGCGGCCCCGTAGTAGATACCGGCGCCGGTCAGGTTTGCGACACCCTCGACATCAAGTTGTCGTAGTGTCATTCCGGTCGCAATCACCAGCGCTCTGCACATCAGTTCGGAGCCGCCGGCCAGTTCGGCGATCTTGTAGTGGTCCTCGATGCGAACGCCTACTGCGTCGGCGGCGGTGAGGATTTCGGCACCCAGCCGCCGGGCCTGGGTCGATGCCCGCCTTGCCAGGTCGGACCCGCTGAGGCCGTTGGGAAAGCCGAGATAATTTTCGATTCGGGAGCTTGAGCCGACCTGACCGCCGGGCGCTGCGCGTTCGATCATGGCCGTCCGCAACCCCTCGGACGCACCGTAAACCGCGGCACCCAGGCCGGCCGGTCCGCCGCCAACGATCAAGAGATCGTAAAAGGGGTGTTCGGCCTCGGTCAGGTGGGTCCCATCGGGGAAAAAGACGATCGGAATATCGTGGCCGGCCTCGTTACCGGAACCGACTTCTGCCCGGGCCTTGCCATCTCGCTCGATGTCCATCCACAGGTACGGGATCTGGTGCCTGGCAAGAAAGTCCTTTACATCGTGAGATATGGCCGACCAGAGCGTTCCGGCCACCCGTATGCCGTCGTATGCGGTGGGCGCGGTCGCTTCCCAGTCTGAGAGCAGGTCGTCGAGTATCGGGTAGAGCTGCTCTTCGGGCGGGTCCCACGGCTTCATCAGGTAGTGATCGAGCCCGATGGTGTTGATGCAGGAGATGGCGGCCTCGGTATCGGCGTACGCCGTGAGCAGCACTTTTTTTGCTTCGGGATAGATTTTCCTGGCTTCGGCCAGTAGTTCGGTCCCGGTCATTCCCGGCATGTGCTGGTCGACAAGGAACAGGGCGACCAGGTCGTCGCGCTCTTTCAGGCGGTTAAGGAGGTCGAGGGCGGCGGCACCTGACCCGGCCTTTACGATCCTGTACCTGGCCCCGTAGTGGCTTCTGAGATCGCGTTCGACCGCGTTCAGGACCTGCGGCTCGTGGTCAACACAAAGAATTGTCGATGCTGACATTAAACGGGTTTACCTGTATTCGTTTTCGTTATCGCCCTGGATTTCGTTGTCAGTGGGGCAGTCTGGCCTGTGCTGCCGCCATGGGGGCTTTTCTGGCCCGGGAACCGGGGATGGAAGTAGCGATTATTTCGATCAACTTCTCACGTTCGGCAGCGACATCGACTGGACTGTTGCCGCTGTCTCGCGTGCCAGCGATTCCCACGACAGCCGTGCTGGCCGGGAGGGTTACGGGCAGCATATCAAGACGGAGGGCTTCGGTTTTCGATTCGTTGGACGATTCCGGGGCAGATTCTGGCTCGACGGCAGAACACTGCATCATTGCTCGCTTGAGTCCGGCAAATGGCGCATCGTGGTGTATGCCGTCGGTTTCTGCGAGTTGTTCAACAGGCAGAACGGGAGTGTCTTCGGGATATTCGATCTCATACGACGGGCAGGTGGTCCAGCCCTCGCGATCAAACCTCGGTGATTCGTTCAGTCGGATTCCAGGGAATGGTACTCGTGGGTGATTCCGCTGGCCGTCACGTTTACCACCCGGTATCCCGATGGGTCGTGCCAGAGCGGGAGACCGACTGGCCCCGAACTTATTACCTCGAGCCCGTCTTTATTTGCGATGTTGTTTCGATGCCAGTGACCCGCGAAGTTGGTCTTGATGCCGTGGTCGGCTGCGATTTCGAGGAGCGGGGTCCGATATTGCCTTGTGATTGACCAGGGGTTGTTCGCCTCGCCGGGTGTTTTGATGAACAACGGATGGTGGCTTAGGAGGACAATTCGGCCCGCGTCCGAATCGGTGTTTTCGGTTTCGCGTTGCTGTGTGCTAACGATGATGGCTTCAGCCTCGACGAATGCCAGTTGGGCCTCTACGCGATCGGTCAGTTGGCCGGGCGAAGTGAACAGGGTCGAGTTGATTACGATGAACCTGATGCCACCGTGTGAAAAGGCGTAGTAATCGGGGCCGAAGTTGTCGAGATAGCGGTCGATCGATTCTTGGTCCGGGTTTGTATGGTCGAGAGCGACATCGTGATTGCCGGCGACCCAGTGAAGCGGAATCGAATCGTCGAGTAAGGCCGCGATTCGCTTTACTTCGGCGACCTGATCGTCGTTATCGCTTTTATCGACCATATCGCCGCACACGACGACGAACGACGGTTTCAGCCGGTTGGCGTGCTCGATGGCCCTCGTGAACAGCGCGGTTTCGGGTGCGAGCCCCTCGAACTTCGGGACCTTGCTGATAAGCAGTCCACGTTCGGCAGAATCCGCAATTTCTTCATCGGTCTTGCCGCTCGAACCGGCGAACATCCCGAACTGGGGATCGGCCAGTTGTATAAAGGAAAAATCGGTTATCAATTGAGCTCGGATTTACTCGTTGGGGCGCTTGTGTTGGCACCAGTGAATTCATTAGTGGGCAGGATACCCGCTCATTTCGATGAATGTGGTCCGTGTCGGGGTGCAGGAGCCCGGCACGCGTTTTACACCGGGGGCACAACTGGCGAGGGTGGTTGCAGGGTGTGCGTTTATCCGGAGCGACCGAGCAGGCCGAGCAGGTGCGTCTGCGGATTGTCGCCTGGATCTACGGTGATCGGGGCGGCAAATGCGGCCCGGTAGCCTTCGTTGTCGGCGATCGCCCTGGCGAGCGGAGTGCACATCTCGATGAGGTAGTCGTCGAGTTTGGCGTCCTGACCCGAGCCTACTGCGATGTCCCAGCCGTGGATCAGCGTGTCGAGGAACAACTGCTTCGAGTACTCGGCCCCGCTTACCGGTCCCGACGAAATCTGGCAGGTCCTCGACATGGCGTCGGGCTCGGCCAGGACGGCCTTTACTCCGTTGGCTGTCCGCTCGTAGACACCTGCCGGGTCATTGCCGACCAGGTCCGCCGTCAAACTCATCGCCGACTTCCTCGATTGTCCGGCCATTGAACAGCGCGACCATCCACACGTTTTCGTAGACGATGTGGTTCACGACGTCCTTCACGTTCCAGTCGGTGCACGGTGTGTCGTTCCCCCACGCCGAATCGGCCACGGCGGACACAAACCCGATGCTTGAGTTCAGCGATTTCAGGTAGCAGGCGGAAACTACCGCCGGGTCCATATCGGCATTGGTCATTTTTTTCAGGCCTCTGGAAGGTGCGCCCGGGCCGCGATCATCGGCGGAGGGCGCGCAAGCGTTTTGGAAAACAGGTCGGGTAGCGGTTGAATATTACGCGCATTTAGCGGGCGATGAGCACGCGTGCCGGCACCGCGTGGCCGTGGATAAGGCTGATGGAGGTTCCCGGCTTTCCGATGCCCATGCAGTTCACCGAGGGAAGGCCGTGGCGTGGCATCTCGAATTTCGGTGATTCGGCCTTGACTACCGCACCGCACATCAGGCAGAGCACATCAAGATTCATCTGGTCGTTCCTCGCCGCGAGCCGTCGCCAGGATTTATATCACACAACTGGCACGTTGCCGTTCTTCTAGCGGCGCGCAGTTGGTGACCCCGGCGTGATCGGCGTGTATTGTCTCGGCCAAGAGGAAAACATGATCAAGACCAACCAGCGACATATCGATTACCGGGAACTCTGTGAAGAAATCGGCCAGTCGCCCGCGCAGCTTGCGAGGCTGAAAGAGACGGGCGATTACACCGGGATGACGAAATCGGTGAAGACCGTTCTCGACGGGCGGAACAGGGCTGCCGCCATTTCATCTCCCGGTGGGGCGCCGTCCGATCCGCATCTGCACGCCGACTTCCACGAGTGGCGGATCATCATGGGTGGCGAGGTTGCCTACGAGATCGGCGAGTACGAGCAGATCGTGGCGAGTTTTGGCGACATTGTGATTGCGCCGTGTGGGTATCGGCATGACATTAAGCCGTGGAAGGACGACCAGTGCATCAGGATGGTGGTTGGGCTTGAAGATTCGAACCACGACTTGAAGGGTTTGCCGCACCCACGGACGCTGCCGATTCCGGGGGACTGGGAGCCGCCGAACATGACCCACACTTCGCTTGACTGGATGATCGAGCGTCACGGTCTTGGGGCCAAATGGGGCGAGGAGGTGGTGCTGGACCAGCGCAACCGGGTGAACGTCATACATACGCTGCCGGGTTCGTCGAACCGTCCGCACTGGCACCCGGACACGGACGAGTGGTGGTTTGTTGCGAAGGGCGAGATCGAGTGGCAGGTTGGGAGCGACGATCCGTTTGTGGCGCGGCGCGGCGATATCGTGTTTGTTGGAGCTGGCTATTCGCACGCGATCCGGACGGTGGGGGATGAGAGCTCGATTCGATACGCGGTGACTTCGCCTGACGTGGTCCACCACTTTTTGGATGATGAGGATGCGCCCAGGCCGCCGAAGAATTAGGCGGTTGGGCGCGCTGGTCGGCGTGTCGTCCTTCTAACGTCTCGGGAAGGTGCTTAGGAAGTGGCGGGATGATGGCTGTGCTCATTACTGCCGTTAATGGTGTTCGCTCGAACCAATCAAAGCGAACCAACAACGCATAACCCGCGATTTTCGCGCTCATGCTCGTGGTAAGGACGCCAAGAAAAACCTGGAGAGTCTGAACCTGCCGATCGGTTGGGACGAAGTAAAAGGGGATTTCTCCCTCGATGATGACAAAGATGACAGGGTATTCCCGGGTTCACTTAATCCGGGCCGCGCGGGCGGCGCGGGGGTTCTAAAGTGGATCGGGCTGCTGGTTTCGGGTATTGCGATATCCCTCGGATCTCAGTTCTGGTTCGACATTCTGGGTAAGTTGATCAATCTGCGTGGTGCGGGCGGCAAGCCGAATACGACTAAGCGTGACGAAGATGACGAGAAGCCGTAGCAAGACTTTTTACCAGAGCGTCATCGAGTCGTTGAAGAGTTGGGCTAGTTCGTCGGCACCTGTGGGGCGGGGCGCGAGTTTGGTCACGCGGTGCTGGGGCAGGGTCCCTTCGACGAGGGCCGGGATGTCGTTTGCGGTGTAGCCGATCCCGCTGAGACCGTTGGGCACACCGAGTTGCCTGAGGATGAAGATCAGTCGATCGGCGATGAGGTCGCCCGCATCATCTGGCCCTGCACCCTTGATATCGGCACCAAGCAGCCGGGCGGCGCGCATGTGGCGCTCGGGGTCCGATGACGCCGTGTAGCGGAAGACGGCGGGGGCGTTGAGGATGACAGCCATGCCGTGGGGGACGATGGCTTTATCCTGCGGGTAGTCTTCGGTTTTGTATTCCCTGACGAGACCCGAGACGGCGTACGACATGCCGTGCGGGAGGTGTACGCCTGCGTTGCCGAATCCGACACCGGCGAAGGTTGCGGCCATGGCCATGTTCGAGCGGGCTTCGAGGTCGTCGGGGTCGAGCACGGCCGGGAGGATACTGTTGCCGACCATTTCGAGTGCGGCCAGCGCCCAAACGTCGCTGATCGGGTTTGCCCCTTGGTAGGCGGGCCGTTGTGCGGGCGACGCCGGGGCTTCCCGCCTGGAGAAGGGCAGGGCGGTGTACGACTCGATGCCGTGGCACAGCACGTCGAAACCGCTGCAGGCTGCGACCATTTTCGGGAGTGAGCGCGTGTTCTCGGGGTCGACCAGTCCAACGTCGGGCCTGAGCGACCGGTGGGCTATTCCGGTCTTTGCCCCGAGTTCCTCAAAGTCGAAAATTGCGACTCCGGTCGTTTCGCTCCCGGTCCCGGCAGTGGTGGGCACTGCAACGAGCGGTTTCAGGTCGCCGGGCACGGGTGTGCCTTTCCCGATCGGGGCGTTCACATATTCGAGAAAATCGGCCGGGTGTGTCGAGTAGAGGTTTGCGGCCTTGGCGGTGTCGATGCTCGAACCGCCGCCGACGGGCAGAAAGCCGTCGAAACCGCCGTCAACGGCAAACTCGATCGCCTCTTTGAAAGAAACGTCGGTCGGTTCGATGCTCACCCGGTCGAAGACGCCGTAGTCGATGCCGGCGCGCTTCAACGAATCGGTGGCTGCGTTCACGGCCGCACTTCCGGCCATCCGCGGGTCGGTCACCACCATTACGCGGCTGGCACCCAACCGGTCGAGCTCGTAACCGGCCTCCCGCGTAATGCCCGGGCCGAACTTGATCGACGAGGTGTCGATGGCAAAGGCGGTTTCAGTGGTTGCAGGGTTGTGGGTGGTCATGAGTATCTGGGGTTCGCGGGTTTCGAAAACATCCGTTGCCCGGGGTGATTATGAACGTGATCACGAAAATTACGGGAGAAGGATAGTCGAAAGATCATGTGCCGAGCGCGTTTTCAGCCGTTACCATCACTCCGCGCTGTTCAAAAAAGGAATTTGGGGCCGTATGCGAGTAGTTCAGTTTGTCATTCCCTCCGTAACGCACGCCGATGGCCGCCGGGTTGGCTATGTCGATGGTGATGAGGTCGTGGACGTGACGTCGGCTGACGGATCGCTGACATCTGTATTTGCCGTGTTTGAGGCCTCGCAGGCGGCGGGGAGATCATTTGACGAGACACTGGCCGGGCCGGGTGCTGCGAGTGGTGATGATGCTGCATCGCGTCTCGACTACCCCGGTTTGCTGGGTGCGGAGGTTGGCGGCAGTTCGCCATACCTGGTCGCACCGTTCGGCCACCCTGACGATCACCGGGTTCTGGTATCGGGTACGGGGCTGACCCACACCGGGAGTGCGAAATCGCGCGATCAGATGCACTCGGCCGAAGATGCTGCCGCGGGTGAAGCGCCAGCTGATGAACCGGCTACCGATTCGGCAAGAATGTTCCAGATGGGTATCGATGGTGGAAGTCCCGGGGCGGGTGAGCGCGGAATTTCGCCGGAATGGTTTTACAAGGGCAATGGGACCGTGTTGCGGGGGCCGGGCGAAGGGCTTGAACTGCCGGCTTTTGCGCTCGATGGCGGGGAAGAGCCGGAACTGGCGGGTTGCTACATCATCGATAATTCGGGAGTGCCGCGCCGGGTCGGGTTCACCCTTGGCAACGAGTGGTCCGATCACGAGACCGAGCGGATCAATTACCTGTACCTGGCACCGTCGAAACTGAGGTCATGTGCGATTGGGCCCGAACTGGTCACCGATTTCGCGTTTGACGAACTGAAACTGGAGTGCACCGTTGAGCGTGATGGCAAATTGATCTACAAGAGCGGGCCGCTGTACACGGGCGAGCAATACATGTCGCACACGCTTGCCAATTGCGAAGACCACCACTTCAAGTATCCGCTCCACAGGGTGCCGGGCGATGCGCATGTTCACTTTTTCGGCACCAGCCAGATCAGTTTCAGCAGCAGGGACTGGACATTCCAGGCGAACGACGTGATTACGATTTCGGCAGATGGATTCAGTGCGCCGCTGTCTAATTTCGTCGTTAGTGGAGACCCTGCTGAAGGAAGGCCTTTGAGGGTGTTGAAGGCATAGTCGGCGCGGTAGAAGGCTGGGAACGCGCGCTCAACATTATTGCTGACCCCAAGGGCCGGAATTTCGCCTCACAGACTGCTTTTCGACTCGGCGCATGGTGGTCTGGGCGCATCCGCTTTTTCCGAACTTGCCACGATCTAGCGTCGTCGAATATCGCCTCTTCCAGGACGCCGTGTTTCGACATTCGGCGCGCGGGTCGAAATTACCTGATTTGAGATGGAAAAGCGGTGTTGACGCGGTGAGTGAGACGAAAGTTCGAGCCGTCAGTATCGCCGTGCTCACTGATTCCTGACCAACCTACACGGTTCGCGAATTGAGATAAAAACACATCTCCGGCATTATCCATTACTACTCCGGCCGAAATTGTGTTTTTGGAGTGATCTAGTGTTGCGCAGGGTAAATTTGGTATTCGCGCTCCGACTGTCCATGATGGTCGGTATTGTCGCGATCCTGGCGACAGTACAACACGATCCGACCGCATAGCTCACTTGGATACCGACCACCGGTGCCTGAGACAGTCATGCCCAGGCTTCAGATGGTCGAAAATCCGAGATAATAAGCGGTAACGCTATCGGGGGCAG
>Ga0066376_10002655_pt1 | contig 16552 bp, 17 predicted proteins | sample Knorr_S15_td_Bot_FD_77009 | JGI IMG/M metagenome (GOLD analysis project Ga0066376, IMG submission 77009) | Marine microbial communities from Southern Atlantic Ocean transect - Knorr_S15_td_Bottom_ad_5009_LV_A | ecosystem: Environmental > Aquatic > Marine > Oceanic | place: Southern Atlantic... | reverse complement strand
GGAACACGGTATGCGCATTGCCATGCAGCGGCACGTTGCGGTTGACATGCGCCGGGCCGCGCAGCTCAACCGATATCTTGGCCGCGATACAGCCGATGACCTTGCCCCAGCCGACGATGGCGGCGATGAATTCCTCGTTCATGCAGTTCTGCAGGGAGGCGACGAAGCCATCCGGCGCAAGATAGGGCTTGATCAGATGGGTCGCCCATTGGGTGTCGTAGGATTTCACGCAGATGAAGGCGATATCGATCGGCCGGCCCTTCGACAGCGATTGCACGTCGCTCATATGCAGCGCTTTCACCGGCACCGTGATCTCCTCGGCCGCCGTCACGCCGGTCAGATGCAGGCCGTCACGGTTCATCGCATCGACATGTTCGGGCCAGCCATCGATAAAGACGATATCCTCGCCATTGGCCGCCATATGGCCGCCAACATGGCCGCCAACCGCGCCAGCGCCAATAATCGCGATCCGTTTGCCCATCGTTTTTCCCCCGCTTACCAAGGTTCGATATTTTTTGGATCGGGCGCAATTTCGCCGCGCTCACAGCGCTGCACCAGATCGACCATGGCGGCGTTGAGCGGCGTGGCAATGCCGACCTCGGCGCCCTTTTCAACCACATGGCCGTTGATTTCGGCGATTTCGGTCTTGCGGCCTTTTAGCATGTCCTGGCCCATCGACGGGCGCTGGCCTTCGCCTCTCGATCCGACCTCAGCCAGCAGCAGATCCTCGATTCCCTGCATCGCCTTGGCGTCGCCCTTTGCGGCGGCGATCCATTGCGCCGGTTCGGTGCCCTTCTTCACATGCAATACATGACCGAGCGCCTGGCCGACCTGGATGGATTCGGCCGCCATGCGGATCTGGACCCGGCGCGCGGCATCGTGCGTCGCCATGCCGTTGCCGCCCAGCCCGGTGGCCGCCGACAGGCCGTTATGACTGGAATTGACCACCAGTTTGGACCATCGCTCGCCCCACAGGTCGCGGGTCGCCATGGCGCTGTCGGTATGGCGCATCAACTCGGCGACCAGCTCGACCCGTTCGGTGATGCGGCCATGCGCTTCGCCGGCGCGGAACACGGTGTAGCTGTCGCCCCGGATCGGGACATGGCGCTGGATAAAAGCTGGCGCTTCCAGCTCGGCGCTGATCGAGGAGGCGATGCAGCCGACCACCCGGTGCCAGCCAACGACGCTGGCGATGCGTTCCTCGTTGATCGCGTTCTGCAACGAGACGACGAAGCCGCGCGGCGCCAGGTAATCCTTTATCAGGCTGGCGGCGAACTGCGATTCATATGATTTGGTCGAAATGAACGCGACATCGAAGGGGCCTTCCTTTTGCAGGTTCTGGACCTCGGTAATGCCGATCGCGCGGACCGGCACATCGAAGCTTTCCTGTTCGGTGACGCCGCGCAGCGACAGACCGTCCCGGTTCATCTTGGCCACATGGTCCGGCCAGGCGTCGATCAACGTCACATCGACGCCGTTGCGCACCATATGCCCGGCGGTGAAGCCGCCAACCGCGCCACAGCCAACCATGGCTACCCGAATGCCCACGATGCCGTCCCTTCCGTGATGTCGCCGGCAAGCTTAATATGCCGCCGCGGCACTGGCAAATTGCGCACCGCATGACCGGCCCCCAAGCCGCCTTATTCGTTAAGTTTCATTCATCAGCGCGTCCAGTTCGTCTGGATCCTGTGCGTCGATGACGATGCGCGCATGGTCGTAGCCATGGCCCTGGCGCGCCAGCGCGGCGAGATCGCGGTCGCGCCGCGCGGCACGGTCGGCGGACCGCCACGGCCCCAGCCGCCGCCGCCGCGCATAGTTATAGGCGCCGCGCAGACCGCTGTTGCCGGCTTGCGCATCGAGCCGCTCCAGGGCACATTCGATATCGGCCGCGGCCACCCCCTTGGCGGCGAGCCACGCGCGGATTGCGCGCGCCGATGCGCCGCGACGGTGCATGGCCGCGGCCCGCGCGGCGGCATAGATGGAATCGTCCAGCAATCCGGCCCGCAAATACCGTTCGACCAGAAGATCAACCCATTTTGCGCCGATGGCCGGGTCGTCGTCATGCGCAAGCGCGGCACGCCGGACCCGGCGCATCAAGACGGCGCGCAGGTTTTCCGCCGAAGTAGCAAAGCGGTGTAAATAGGCCAGCGCCGCCGCGTCGATGGATTGGGCCGTGATCTTGCGCGGCGGGCGCGGTTTTCGCGCAAAATTCATCGTCGAAGCCTACGCGCGCAATCGGATATCCGAAAGAAAAATACGCCCGTGTGACCGGCATCACTGAAGCAATCGCATCAATCGCCGATAATAGCGTCATATCGTTGATCGATTGCCCACCCTGCCCCTCCCAAACAGGCGTCGATCAACGGGTCGACGGCGGCAATGCATCTGTGTTGCCGTCGTCAATTTTTTGTACCAAAGAGCGCGAACGGCGCGAAAACCGCAGATAGCAACATTCGTCGCCGCGGGCCAGCGCCTTGGCTTCGTAGCGCGTCGCCGGCCAGTCATCGGTGCGTTGGCGCCAATCCGCCGGGCCGCGCGCGGTCCATTCGAAGGCGCCGTGAGCGAGCGTGTGGAAAAGCGTCCAGCGGACATAACCGCGATGGTCGCTGGCCAGCCGCAATTCCGCACCGTCGCACAGAACCCGCGCCAGCGCATCGAGATTGGCCGCGCCGATAAACCGCCGGCGATGATGCCGCCGCTTCGGCCAGGGGTCCGGGAACAGAATGAAACAGCGCTCGATCGACGCATCGGGCAGGGCGTCCAGCAGGTCGCGCACATCGTCGGGATAAATGCGGATATTGTGCAGCGCGTTCCGCTCGATCGTCTCGACCAATGCGGCAACGCCGTTCAGAAACGGCTCGCAGCCGATCATTCCGATATCGCGGTGCGCCTGCGCCTGGGCGGCCAGATGCTCGCCGGTGCCAAAGCCGATTTCCAGCCACAACCGGGCCGGCGGCGGATCGAACAGGTTATGGGGGTGCTTCAGCCCGGCGTCGAGGCCGATGGCGAACCGGGGCAACGTCGCGGCCATGAGTTGGCGCTTGGCCGCGTGCAGCTTGCGCCCCCGGCGGCGGCCATAGAATATCCGCCTGATTTCGTCCGAATGTGACGGCACGCTGTCCCGGTCAGCTCAATGCTGCCTTCAGCGCCTCGACAAGATCGGTGCGTTCCCACGAAAACCCGCCATCCTCGCGGGGCTCGCGGCCGAAATGCCCATAGGCCGAGGTCGGCACATAGATCGGCCGGCTGAGCTTCAGATATTCGCGAATATTGCGCGGGCTGAGGTCGAGCGCCTCTTGTATCGCGCCGGTCAGTCTGGCGTCATCGACAGTGCCGGTGCCCTGGGTATCGACATAGACCGACAGGGGCTTGGAGATGCCGATGGCATAGGAGACCTGAATCACGCAGCGCTCGGCCAGCCCGGCGGCGACGACGTTTTTGGCCACATAACGGGCCGCATAGGCCGCCGACCGGTCGACCTTGGACGGATCCTTGCCGGAAAAAGCGCCGCCGCCATGCGGTGCGGCACCGCCATAGGTATCGACGATGATCTTGCGTCCGGTCAGCCCGACATCGCTATCCGGGCCGCCGATGACGAAGCGCCCGGTCGGATTGACGTAGAATTCGTCTTCCGGGCACATCCAGCCATCGGGCAGGACCTGTTCGACAAAGGGCCGCACGATCTCGCGCACCGCATGCTGATCGAGGTCTTCGTCATGCTGGGTGGACACCACGACCGAGGTCGCGCGCACCGGCTTGCCGCCGACATATTCCAGGGTGACCTGGCTTTTGGAATCCGGTCCAAGTCCGCTGATCGCGCCGGCATGGCGGGCTTGCGCAAGGGTGTGCAGGATTTCGTGACTGAAATGGATCGCCGCCGGCATCAAGGCGGGCGTCTCGCGGCAGGCATAGCCGAACATCAGGCCCTGATCGCCGGCCCCTTCATCCTTGTTGCCCGACGCGTCGACGCCCTGGGCGATATCGACCGACTGGCCATGCAAAATGCATTCGAATTTCAAATCGCGCCAGTGAAAACCGCTTTGTTCGTAGCCGATTTCGCGGATCGCGTTGCGGGTTAGTTCCTCGATTTTGTCGCCATCGACCGACCCGTCTTCCCGAAAAAGGCTGGAGGGTCCGCGCACTTCGCCGGCGACGATAACATGGTTCGTCGTGCATAATGTTTCACAGCCGACCCGGGCCAGGGGATCGGCGGCAAGGAATAGATCGACGACCTCGTCGGAAATTCTATCGCTCACCTTGTCGGGGTGGCCTTCGGAAACGGATTCGCTTGTAAACAGAAAATCGCCGTTCGCCACGATTGCCCCCAAGATTAATTTCGAACCGGTGGATTGGAAACGCCGCCCGGCAGGCAGCGCGAAATCGACCGGAATATCGGTAGAAACGCACGATCCGTCAAGGTTATTGCGCGGTTTGCCGCCGATTTTTTCGACGCACCCAACCCAATACACCCCATAATATTGCGACCATTCCGGCAAGGACGCCGTCGCCCGCGCGCACAAAGAGCGTCGGCGCGGCGATTGGCTTGGGCAGTTTGGCGTCGATATAGCCGGATTGATTGAGTGCCAGCCGCTGCAACACCCGGCCATAGGGGTCGATCACGGCCGAGATGCCCGTATAGGCGGCCCGGACCATCGGCAAGCCTTCCTCGGTGGCGCGCACGCGCGATTGCGCCAGATGCTGATACGGCCCGGCCGACACCCCGTACCAGGCGTCGTTGGTGAGATTGAGCAGCCATTGCGGCCGGTCGCCGGGGTCGGTGACGGCGCCCGGAAATATAACCTCGTAACAGATCAGCGGGCTGACCGGCGGCAGGCCCGGCAGGCGAAGCGTCCGGGGTCCCGGCCCCGGCGTAAAGCCGGTCTTGCCGCCGGTCAGCTTCTCGATCGGCAGATAGCGCGCCAGCGGCACATATTCGCCAAACGGCACGAGATGAAACTTGTCGAAGGTTTCCACCACTGCCCCGGCGCCGTCGATCGCATAGAGCGCGTTCATGATCCGCCGGGGATCGCGCTCGCTGCGCGGCCCGCCGGTAATAAGCAGGCCGGTTTGCGGCGCCACAATGGCTATCGCGCGGCGCAGAACCGGATTTTGGGAGACGAAAAAAGTGGCCGCGGTTTCCGGCCAGATGACATGCGTGATCCAGTCCGGCCGGTTCGCGGTACTAAGATCGACAAACTGTTTCAGATTGCGCTCGCGGTAGCGCCGCGCCCATTTTTCGCGCTGCGGGATATTGGATTGCACGATCCGCAGCCCGATTCCGGCGTGAAATTCCACCGGCGGCGCCAGCGCCAGCCGTACCGCGCCGCCGGCCCATGCCGCCATCGGCAGCCCCAATGCCACCGCCAGCACCGCGGCCCGGCCGGCCGGCGCGGCAAGCAGGGCGGGAAGGCTGGCGGAAACGATAACCAAAAGGCTGACGCCGTAGATTCCCATCGCCGCCGCCGATTGCAGCATCGCATCCGAACCGGTCCACGCATAGCCGATGAGATTCCACGGAAATCCGGTCGCGATATGGCCCCGCAGCCATTCCGCCCCGACCCAGGCGATGGCGAACAGCAACATTCGTTCGAAGCGCGTGCGGCCGTGCCAGGCGATCATTGTCACCAGGCCGATGAATATTGCCAGAACCGCCGGCAGCCCGGCGCCGGCGAACGGCAGCAGCAAAGCGTATTTGGCGGCAAACACCAGCAAGGCATTGCCGATCCAGTACAGGCCAATGGCGAAATAGCCGAGCCCGAACCACCAGCCGAGCGCAAACGCGGCGCGGCGGCGCGGCGCGCCATCCAGCAGCCATAACAGTGCCGGAAAGGTGAGGAACCCGAGCGGGAAAAAGCTGACCGGCGGCAACGTCAGCGTGGTCACAGCGCCGAGCGCGAAGGCCAGCGCATAGCGCCGCCATCCGGCCACCGCCGCCAGGCGCCTGGACAGGTGCTGCAATCGGCCAAGGGCATTACCGGTCGCGGCGTCAGGCGTCATGCATCGCCTTTTTCGGGCAAATTACGCATCCGCAACCGTTTGATCCGCCGTGGGTCGGCTTCGAGAATTTCGAACTCGATCCCCGATGACGGGTGGACGATCAGCTCGCCGCGCGTCGGCACCCGGCCGGCCAGCGCAAACAGCAGCCCGCCCAGCGTTTCGGGTTTCTCGGCCCGTTCCTCTTCGGTCAGGACCGGGCCGACCGCTTCCTCGAACTGTTCGACCGGCAGGCGCGCATCGGCGATCAGGGACCCTTGCGGACCCGGCACCAGTTGTGGGCCGGTATCGACATCGTGTTCGTCTTCGATTTCGCCGACGATCTGCTCGACCAGATCCTCGATCGTAATCAGACCGTCGATGCCGCCAAATTCATCGACGACCAGCGCCATATGAAGATGGGTCATCTGCATCTGAAGCAGCAGGTCCAGGACCGGCATCGTCGGCGAAACGAACAGAATCTTGCGCAGGATGCGGCGCAGGCTGAAGGTGGCGCCCTTGCCCATTTCGGTGAGGACATCCTTGATATGCACCATCCCGATAACGTCATCCAGGGTTTCACGGTAGACCGGCACGCGGGAATGGGCGTCGGCATTGATCTGGGCGACCAGATCGTCCAGCGACGTATTGACGTCGACGGCGCCGATATCGGCGCGTGGCACCATGACGTCATGCGCGCTAAGACCACCGAGCATGAGGATATTGGCGATCAAGGCGCGTTCGCCCGGGTCGATTGAGTCGACGCGTTCCTCGTGCTCTTCAATCAACTCTTCGAAGGAATCGCGCAGCGTCGGATCGGCGTTTTTTGGGGTTCGCCACGCCAGCAACCGGCCCAGCAGTCCGGGCCGCCGGTCGGTTTCTTTCGTGGGCTCGACCGCGCCATCGCCGGAATCTGAAATGCTGTGGTCGTTCACGCGCCTTGCTCCACGCCGGGCGAGATGTCGAGGAAGGGATCGGCGATGCCGAGTTCGGCCAGAATGGCGGTCTCCAGCGCTTCCATCGCCACCGCGTCGGCATCGCCTTGATGGTCATGGCCCAGCAGGTGCAGCAAGCCATGCACGCAAAGATGCGCTGCGTGATCGGGCACGCTCTTGCCCTGTTCGCGTGCTTCGCGGGCAACGGTTTCGTAGGCCAGGACAATATCGCCCAGCAGGCGCGGCGCAATGTCCGGGCCGGTCTCGCCGCCGGCGGGAAAAGACAGCACATTGGTCGCCTTGTCGTGGCCGCGATAGGCGGCGTTGAGCCGGCGAACCAGCGCATCGTCACCCAACACGATGCTCACTTCGGCCTCCCGCGCACCGCTTCCGGCATCGCGCCATGCCGCGCGTACCGCGCGGCGCGCGACCTCGTCGATGGCGTCCGGGGCATCGCGCCACCCGCCGGCCTGAATATCGACATCGATGGTGAGCGGTCCGGTCATTGCCCCTGGTTTTCAGGAATCTGGGCGGCATCATAGGCGCGGATGATCCGCGCCACGAGCGGCGGCCGCACCACGTCTTCGGCGCTGAAATGGACGAATTCGATGCCGGACACGCCGGCCAGCGTCTCCAGCGCATCGCGCAGGCCCGGCCGCGTTCCAGGCGGCAAATCGACCTGACTGAGGTCGCCGGTGACGACCATGCGGCTGTTTTCGCCAAGCCGGGTCAGAAACATTTTCATCTGTGTCGGCGTGGTGTTCTGGGCTTCGTCCAGGATGACAAAGGCGTTCGAAAGGGTACGGCCGCGCATGAAGGCGAGCGGGGCGACCTCGAAATCGCCGCTGGCCAGGCGCCGCACCACCTGCTCGGCGGGAAGCGCATCGTTCAGCGCATCGAACAGCGGGCGCAGATAGGGGTCGATTTTTTCCTGCAAATCGCCCGGCAGGAAACCCAGGCGCTCGCCGGCTTCGACCGCCGGTCGGGAAAGGACGATGCGGTCGACCTTGCCGGCGGTGAACATCTCGACCGCGGCGCAAACCGCAAGATAGGTTTTTCCGGTGCCGGCCGGTCCGAGCGCAAACACCATGTCGGATTTCTGCATCGCCTGGATGTAGCGGGTCTGCGCCGCCGACCGCGCCGTCACCCGTTTGCGGCGCAAATTTATCAACGCGCGCTCACCGACGCCGCGCGCCATGCGCATCGCCGCATCGACATCGCCTTCGTTGACCGCCTCGCCGCCCTTCACCTGTTCGTACAGCCGGCGCAATGCGGTTCGCGCCGCATCCGTGGCGTCGACGGGTCCGGCGATCGAGACATGATTGCCGCGCCCGACCAGCGATACGCCGAGCTGCTGTTCGATACGAACCAGGTGCTTGTCATGCGCGCCGAACAGAACCGGCAACAGGGTATTGTCCTCAAATTGAATATGGACCGATGTGGCGTCGTCGGCCGGATGGAAACTGTTCAAGCGGACACCCCCTCCTGGACGCCGTGCGCGCCGGCAATTTCTTGCGTCACCACGTCGCCGCCCAGGCTGTTGTTGTGGATCGATACGATACGGCACTCGACAACCGTGCCGATCAGACGGTCGGGCGCATAGACATGCACCGATTGCATATAGGGTGAGCGGCCGATCAACTGACCGGGTTTCCGGCCGGTGCGTTCCAGCAGAATCGGCATCGTTGCGCCCCGGTGCGACCGGTTGAAGGCATCCTGCTGCGCGCGGATCAATTGCTGCAAGGTCTGGAGGCGGGAATCCTTGACGTCTTCGGGCACTTGTTCCTCGGCTGCCGCCGGGGTGCCTGGCCGGGGGCTGTATTTGAACGAATAGGCCTGTGCGTAACCGACGCTGCGAACCAGCCGCAGGGTATCCGCGAAGTCCTGGTCGGTTTCGCCCGGAAAGCCGACGATAAAATCGGATGACAGGGCGAGTTCCGGCCGCGCGGCGCGCAATTTATCGACGGTTCGCAGATAGTCGGCGGTGCTATGCTGGCGGTTCATCGCCCGCAGAATGCGGTCCGATCCGGACTGGGCCGGCAGATGCAGATAGGGCATGAGTTGCGGCACATCGCGGTGGGCGGCGATCAAATCATCGTCCATATCGCGCGGGTGGCTGGTGGTGTAGCGGATCCGCTCCACGCCCGCCGCCGCCAGGTGCTGGATCAACCGGCCAAGCCCCCATTCGCCGCCGCCCGGCCCGACGCCGTGATAGGCGTTGACGTTCTGACCCAGCAAGGTGATTTCGCGGCTGCCCGCGTCGCACAAATCCCTGGCTTCGGCGACGATGGCCGCGACCGGGCGCGACTGTTCCGCCCCGCGCGTGTACGGCACGACGCAAAACGTACAGAACTTGTCGCAGCCTTCCTGCACCGACAGATAGGCGCTTGGGCCGGGTGCTGCGGCGTGTCCTGGCAAGTGATCGAATTTATCCTCGGCGGGAAATTCCGTATCCACGACCCGCGCCCCGGCGTGGCGGGTCACGCGGGCGATCAGTTCCGGCAAGCGGTGATAGGTCTGGGGTCCGAACACCATATCGACGCAATCCGCGCGGGCGATGATTTCCTCGCCTTCGGCCTGGCCGACGCAGCCGCCGACCGCGATGATCATGCGCTCGCCTTGCGCCGCCTTGGCCGCCTTGAGCGGGCGCAGCCGGCCGAGTTCGGAATACACCTTTTCCGCCGCCTTCTCGCGGATATGGCAGGTGTTCAGGATGACGATGTCGGCGCCCTCGGGCGCATCGACCAACCCATAGCCATGCGGCGCCAGGACATCGGCCATGCGGCCGGAGTCGTAGACGTTCATCTGGCAGCCATAGGTTTTTATGTAGAGTTTTTTCACCGGTGTCCTGTATCAGGAGGGCGCGCCATGCGCGCCGCCGGGCCGCACAACAATTCGATCAATAGTTTAACCCAAATCGATTGAACCGTGTCCACGCCGCAGAATAACACCGGTCGGCAGTCAAACTCAAGCAAACGGCGCTCACCCTTTTTTTCCTATGGGTACGCCATACAGTTCCAGCCGGTGATCGACAAGCCGATAGCCGAGTTTTTGCGCGACCGCGCGCTGCAGCGATTCGATTTCCGAATTTTCGAACTCGATGATTTCGCCGCTATCGATATTGATGAGATGATCGTGATGATGTTCCGATACTTCCTCATAGCGCGCGCGGCCATCGCCGAAATCATGCCGGTCCAGAATTTTATGTTCCTCGAACAGGCGGACGGTCCGATAGACGGTCGCAATGCTGATTTTCGAATCGATCCGCACGGCCCGCCGGTGGACCATTTCAACGTCGGGATGGTCATGGGATTCGCCAAGCACCCGCGCGATGACCCGCCGTTGCCCGGTCATTTTCAAACCTTTTTCGATGCACAAATTCTCAATTCGGTCCGGCATTGCACAGCGCCCCCTGTTGTCGCCTAGCACGGCCACATTATATCAAGAAATATATAGTGTGGGTTCGGGCCACGACCACGCCGGCCGGGCGTATTATTAAAGAAATTCGGGCTATTTCTTGCGGCGCGGCCGCGTCCCCAGGCCGATCGCCTTGGCCAGGGTGCTGCGCTGCTTGGCATAGTTCGGCGCGACCATCGGATAATCGCTCGCCAGGCCCCATCGTTCCCGGTATTCGTCCGGCGTCATATTGTAGGCGGTCTTCAGATGGCGTTTGAGCATTTTGAGTTTCTTGCCGTCTTCGAGACAGATAATGAAGTCGGGGGTGACGGATTTTCGAATCGCAACCGCCGGCTTCGCGCCCTGTCCGCCGATGTCCTTGCCGACATTCGCCAGCGTTTTATAGACCTGCTCGATAAGGTCGGGGAGATCCGACATCGCGACCGAATTATTCGACACATGGGCCGCGACGATTTCGGACGTCAATTCCAGAACCTCGCGCGATTTAACGCCGGAAATATTGTCGTCGGACATCGTCAATCCACCCTGGTGACCGTAACTTCAGATCGCGGAATTTGCGTGGGCTTGCACGAGTAGATAGGCCACGATTTCTACTCTATCGGCACAAAATATCTGCAAATCTGTGTAAATAACCTCACGCCGCAATAAATACAAAGTAAACCTTTGAACAGTGCGTATCAAGAATTAACTGAAGACTCTATATTGTATCGTTTTACAATAAATCCAGCTTATTTTCATCCCGAGTTCCTAGAGACAGGCGCAATATCAGCGCAGCAACCCGGTCTCCACCGCTTTTTCGATAGTAATCGGGTCTCCGCCCCACCACGTCGAATCCGCATTTTTCGTACAGGGCGCGGGCGCCTGGATTGTCGACGCCGACTTCCAGATAGATCGCCGCCGCCCCGCCCCTTTCGGCGATTTGCCGCGCCGTCGCGACGAGGGCTTCGCCGACGCCGCGCCGCCGGTCGGCCGGCGCCACGCCGATGCTGAAGATTTCGCTCTCCTCCAGGACGGTTCGCGCCAGAACGAACCCGGCCGGCCGCGCCGCGCCGCCACGATCGAGCGTCGCGATCAATGCCCACGCACCTTCCGGCCGCAAATACTGCTCGACGGCGAGCCGCGGCCGCATGCCGCCGAAGGTCTGGGCCATGCCGTCGAAGGTCTGGGCATAGATCGCAGCAATGGCGTCGAGATCGCGCTGACTGGCGATGCGTACCGCGATATCGGATTTCCCGGTCATGCCTTTGGCGGAAGCGATGCGTCCGGTGGCCGAAGATAGAGCGGTGCCGGCGGCGGCGCGCCGGGCGGCATCGACCCTGCCCGGCCAGCCGCAATCCGCGCCACCTGGGCGGCGTCGGGCAATTCCGGGCCGTCCAGCAGGCGAAGGTCCGGCCGCTGGTCCGACAATGCTTCGACGACCATGGCGGCGGCGTTTCCGGCGACCGCGACCGAACCGCCAGGAAGCAACGCCGCGATGGCGTGCGGCAACAACGCCGCCGGCGCGCTTCGGGGTGTCGAATCGGGCGCGAACAGTTGGACATAGTGATCGGCGCGCTTGGAATCGATGGCGATCAGCAACGGCGCGCCAGCCGGATTTTGCGCCGCCGCGACCACCTCCAGCGTGGTCAGGCCGATCAACGGCTTGCCGGCGGCCAGGGCCAGGGCGCGGGCGCTAGCGAGGCCGATGCGCAGGCCGGTGAAGCCGCCCGGACCGACCGTGGTGGCGATAATATCCAGCGCCGCGAATTCCAGCGCCGCCTCGGCCATGACATCGCGGACCTGCACCATCAGGCACGCCGCGTGGCCCCGGCGGCGGGCATCGAAACGATGGGCGATCAGCGCGCCGTGGCGCCAGAGCGCCGCCGAGCAGGCGTCGGTCGCCGATTCCAGGGCAAGGACGGTATCGGCGCGCATCGTCACGGGCCCCGGGCGGCGCGGATTTTCCGGTCGGCTGGTTTCGTCATCCCGAACGGCCTTGAGCGTAATGACCCGGTGGCGGTAGAGTAGCGCATGATTCGCTGCTTGCACGAATTTCGCGCAAACTTCAACCGGGCCATACCGCTGGCGCTGGCCGCCATGCTGTTCGCGGCCGAAGCCGCCGCCGCCGACAGCGCGGCATTCATCATGTATCACCGCTTCGGCGAAGACGCCTATCCCTCGACCAGTATATCCGTAGCGCAGTTCGACGCCCATCTGGCGGAACTGAAAAGCGGCCCCTACACCGTCCTGCCGGTTCAGGAAATCCTTGCGGCAATGCGCGCCGGCAAGGCGTTGCCGGACCGGACGGTCGGCATTACCATCGACGACGCCTATCTGTCGGTCTTTACCCAAGCGTGGCCCCGGCTCCGGAAAGCCGGCCTGCCCTTCACCCTGTTCGTGGCCACCCAGCCAATCGACAACGGCGCGAAAAACTACATGTCCTGGGATCAGATTCGCGCCATGCGGGACGCCGGCGTCACCATCGGCAGCCAAAGCGAGACCCATTTGCACATGGCGGAAGCGAACGAAGCGCAAAACCGGCGGGATTTGCAGCGCTCGCAGGATCGCTTCAAGGCCGTATTGGGGGAAGCCCCGACATTATTCGCCTATCCGTATGGCGAGGCTAGCAGCGCCACGCGGAAATTCGTCATCGAACAGGGCTTCATTGCCGCCTTCGGTCAGCATTCCGGCATCGCGGACCGAACCGGCGACGCCTTTTTCATTCCGCGATTCGCCTTCAACGACCGCTATGGTGCGATATCCCGGTTTCGCCAGCGGGTGAACGCCCTGGCGTTGCCGGTTAGCGGGATCACGCCGGCCGACCCGCTGATCGAAGCGGCGAACCCCCCGGCCTTCGGTTTCAGCGTGGATGCAACGGTGAGCAAACTCGACCGGCTAGCCTGCTATCATTCGCAATTCGACAAGGTGACCGTCGAACGGCTTGGATCGGCGCGGTTCGAGATTCGCTTCGCGGCACCGCTCAAGCGCGGCCGGTCGCGGTTGAACTGCACCGTGCCGGGCCCGGACAAACGCTACCGCTGGTTCGGGTGGCAGTTCTATGTGAAATAGGCCGGGCGGCCGGGAACAGCCGAACGTCACGCACCAGGCTTGAACGTCGCCACCGTATCGCTAAGCCGCGCTTCATCGAGCGCGCGGAGCCGGTTTTCCTTGATGACGCGCCGCACCAGCGCCACATAGACGTCGCCTTTGCGAGAGTAGCTGGCCAGTGCTGCGGCGATCGCGACGCTATCGACCGGCACCTTTAGCGCCCGCAGGACGGCCCGCTCCTGGCGAAACGCGCGATAGGCGCGATGCGTGTTGAGATTGCGCAAATACGATTCGACCGATGCCGCCAGATCGTCGAAGGCGCGCATTTTATAGGTCTGGCCGTCGTCCCGTTCATGGGGAACGATGCCGCGATACGCCGCCGTCGTCCATTGGCCAAACGGCGCGTTGCCTTCGCGGGCGAAGCGGGACGTGCCCCAGCCGCTTTCCACCGCCGATTGCGCCAAGGCCAGGGATGGCGGCACCGTATCGACGCGCAAAGCCAGTGCCGTAAAATTTCCCGGCTTCACGCCATACTCTTTGAACAATGCAGCGAGCCAGGTCTGTTCGGCCGGTTGCGCGGCTTCGCCGCCGGTAATTTTTTCCCGCAACGCCGCCAACTTCTCGCGCTGTTCCTGCACCCGCTTGTTCGCCTGTAGCACATAAGGCAGCATGAAGCGCAGGAACACGGCTTTTCGTTCCGCCGCCAGCGTGACGGATTCCAGGTCATAGGGCAGCGATGCATGTTGCAGGCGCGGTACCGTGATCTGACCGCGGCGCACCGCGTCCAGACTGTATCCGGTGCTGGAAAAGAAGTCCTTAACCATGGCGACCGACGCCAGAACCCGCACATTGGCGGGTTTTTCGAGTCTGGAGATTTTGGCCCCGGGCCGGTAATTATCAGGCAACGGCGCCAGAATGCCGGGGGCCGATAGCGCCCGGACGGCCTGTTCGCGCGCGCGCCATTCGGTCAGCCGGCCATCCATCATTGTATAAACGCCGAACAGCACGGTGCCGGCAGCGACAAATGCGGCGCCCGCCGCAAGCTTGAATTTCAATCGCGGACGCACATCAAGCCTCGCCAAAATTGACGATATTCGTATCAAGTTATCAATCCCCCGCGACCTTTCGACCGTCCCCGGGTTGCCCCCTCGTTTCAACCGTGCCGGCGTTGCGCCGCCTACACATTATTGGCCCGCGTGATCAATGCCTGAAGCGGGCATTCTAGATAGCGGCGCGCACCTCGACAACTTCCGGGATGTAGTGCCGCAACATGTTTTCGATGCCCATTTTCAACGTCGCCGTCGAACTTGGACATCCAGCGCACGCACCCTGCATCTGCAAGAATACAACGCCGTCCTCGAAGCCTTGAAAAACGATGTCGCCGCCATCCATCGCGACCGCCGGGCGCACCCGGGTGTCGATCAACTCTTTGATCTGTTTCACGATCTCGTCGTCGTCGTCGCTAGCGGTACTGGCGGCCATCATTCCGGCGGTTTCGGTCATGACCGGACCGCCGGCGGTGAAGTGTTCCATGATCACGCCAAGGATCGCCGGCTTCATGACATACCAGTCCTGATCGGCCAGTTTCGTGATGGTAATGAAGTCGTGCCCGAAAAATACCGCGGCAACGCCTTCGACCCCGAACAGGTGCTCGGCCAGGGGCGAGCGGTCCGTCGCCTTGTCGGCGCTCGAAAAATCCGCCGTCCCCGACTCAAGCACCGTCTGACCCGGCAAAAACTTCAATGTCGCCGGATTGGGTGTCTGCTCTGTTTGAATGAACACCGTCACAACTCCTTCATCCTCGATACACATTAGAAATGGTCGAATCAGCCGCTTTTATCAAGGTAAAACCACGACAGAGATAACCCGAACCGGCGGTCTCCGGTTCGTCGGCAATCGAATATTTCGGTTGTTTTCAACGCCTTCAAAGGCGAAATCGCGGTTAAAAAAAACGCCAAATGCGCATCAAATTTTCGCTTCCTCGCCACGAATTGGCCCGGATACGCCGGCGCCCACCATTTTGGAGCCGGTCAGGTGATGGCGATGATTTCCGCATCGTCGAGCGATCCGGGCACGATCGTGACGGGTAGATGCAGACTGGCCGCGCGCTTGCTCATAATTTGATCGATGATGGGACCGGGACCGCCGCGCCCGACGCCCGCGGCCAGGACCAGGATTGATATCGACGGTTCCTCGTCGAGTAGCTGGACCAGGGCCTCGCGGATTAAGCCTTCGCGGATATACAGGATCGGCATCTTCCCCGACCAGTCGTGGACTTCCGCCGACAACGCCTGCAGAAGCTCCTCCGCCGCTTCGCGCTGTTCCTCGCGCATGATTTCGGCGACCGCCATCCAGTGCTGAAAGTCGGCTTGATCCTGAACATAGAGAAGCGCCACCCGCCCGCCGGTGCTCTTGGCCCGGCGGCAGGCGAAATGCAGCGCGACCTTCATTTCTTCGCTGTTGTCGACGATAACGAGAAAAATCCGCTCGCGCCCGGCGCCTTCGTCAGTTTCGGGTTTGCCCGATCCGTTCATGTCGTACTCCCGCGTGGCGCATAGCGCACCCAAGCAGCTTTATTAGGTCACGATCCAGTCAATTGTGTCATCAACATAATTTATTGCCGATTCGCAAGCCATGCGCCGGATACCGTCAATCCGGCCGCCGGCCGGATTCGGCAATCGACCCCGCGATGGCAATCGCGATCACGATCGCGCCAGCAAGTGCGTAGAACACATATTCAATACCCCAGATGTCGGCGATCAGCCCGCCGCCGACCGGCACCACCATCGCAAAGGCGGACTGGGTGCCGAATTGCAGGCTGACCATCGATCCGCTGAGCTGGCGCGGCGTCATGTCCAGCGCCCAGCTCTGGATCACCGGCCGCACGGCAAAGACGAACACGCCGCCAATGCCCACGGCCGCCACCAGGACCCATAGCGAATCGATCCAGGGCAACGCCAGCATGACGGTGGCAGAGCCAAGAAACCCGATCAGCAGAACCGGTTTGCGGCCGATACGGTCGGAAAGCGCGCCGGCAAATGGCGTGGCGACGGCGCCGCTGGCCTGCAGCACCGTAAGCAGGATACCCATCCACAGGGGGTCTTCGCTGAAGGCGGCGAAGAAATACAGCGGCAAAAATGTCCGCAGGCCGGTTTGCGCCGTGCCGCGGAACCCGGACATCAGACAGATTTTCCAGATCT
>Ga0066376_10002654_pt1 | contig 16553 bp, 15 predicted proteins | sample Knorr_S15_td_Bot_FD_77009 | JGI IMG/M metagenome (GOLD analysis project Ga0066376, IMG submission 77009) | Marine microbial communities from Southern Atlantic Ocean transect - Knorr_S15_td_Bottom_ad_5009_LV_A | ecosystem: Environmental > Aquatic > Marine > Oceanic | place: Southern Atlantic... | reverse complement strand
GTTCTCCCATCAAATCAGATTTCACCTCGGCCACAAAAGACGATTGTAATACTCCCGCTTTATGTCCGCCTATACCAACTACATAGGCTTTTGCCTGTGCCAATCCTTTTCCTTGTGGGTCATTTTCTGGGTGTACTGCAATCAATGTTGGTACTCCAAACCCTCTTTTATATTCTTCTCTTACTTCAGATCCTGGGCATTTTGGCGCCACCATAATTACCGTTAGGTCTTTACGAATTTCCATACCTTCCTCAACGATATTAAACCCGTGAGAATACGACAAGGTTGCACTCTTTTTCATCAATGGCATTATTGCTGTTACAACATGAGTGTGTTGTTTATCTGGCGTTAAATTCAATACCAAATCTGCTGTTGGAATCAATTCTTCATAAGTTCCTACAGTAAATCCATTTTCAGTAGCGTTTTTGTAAGATTGACGCTTTTCTGAAATTGCTTGTGCTCTTAGCGTGTATGAGATGTCCAATCCAGAATCTCTCATGTTTAATCCCTGATTTAATCCTTGGGCTCCACACCCTACAATGACAATTTTTTGCCCTTTTAAGGCGTCGATTCCTTCTTCAAATTCTGAAGATTCCATGAATCTACATTTTCCTAATTCTGTCAATTGATCTCTTAGAGATAGTGTGTTAAAATAATTTTTCATTCTTGGTTTATTTGTGTTAAAATGCCGCAAGCATTTCTGATATATTCATTGGTTCTTTGGTTACTGATATTCTTCCAGACCTTACAAATTGCAACAATCTATACGGTTTTAAATCTTGATACAATTGCTCTGTTTCATGTCTACGTCCTGTTTTTTCTATCACAAAAAATTCACGAGAAACGGTGACAATGTTGGCGTGACTTTCTTTGATAATATTCTGAATTTGACGCTCGTCAAACAACGAATCTGAAGCTACTTTATACAGCGCCGTTTCTTGATAAATAGTTTCTTCATCAGTATGTGCATAAGCTTTAATTACTTCAATTTGTTTTTCTAATTGCCCTACAATTTTATAGGCTTGATGCTCATCCATCGATGCAACAATTACAAATCTGTTTACATTTTCAATTTCAGATTGAGAGGTTGTTAAACTTTCTATGTTGATGTGTCTTTTTAGAAAAATTGAAGACACTCGATTTAACAATCCAAGATTATTTTCTGTATATATCGATATGGTAAATGACTTCGTTTCTGTGTTCATGTTATCTTTATTTAGTTAAAGAAAAGAGAAGAAAGAGAAAAGAGGAAAGACAATTTTTGTTTTACAAATATCTCGTTTCCTATATGCTATTTTCTTGGTTCTGTTTTCTTGGTTCTTGGTTCTATTTTCTCATTTTTAATTTAACTTAATCGTATCTCTGAAACCGAGGCTCCTGTTGGAATCATCGGAAACACATTGTTTTCTTTCTCTACACATACTTCTAAAAAATAGGAATCTTTACAGGCAATCATTTCTTCAATTGACTCCCTCAATGTTGCTCTTTTTGTAACGCGATTTGCTTCTATATGATATCCTTTTGCAATGGTTACAAAATCTGGATTTACCATTTCTGTAGAGGCATATCTTTTGTCAAAAAACAATTGTTGCCATTGACGAACCATTCCTAAAAACTCATTGTTTAAGACCACAATTTTTACGGCTGCTTTGGTTTGAAAAATAGTCCCCAATTCTTGAATGGTCATCTGATAACCTCCATCTCCAATAATGGCAATTACTTCTCTTTCTGGCGCTCCCATTTTTGCACCAATGGCCGCTGGCAAAGCAAAGCCCATTGTTCCTAGTCCTCCAGAAGTAATGTTACTTTTTGTTTGGTTGAATTCGGCATATCGGCATGCAAACATTTGGTGTTGCCCAACATCAGAAACAATTACTGCTTCTCCTTTTGTTACCGTATTAATTTCTTTGATAACCTCTCCCATGGTGATTCCTTCTTTCGTAGGATACAACTCCTCTTTGATTACTTTATCAAACTCAATAGCGTCTAATTTTTTAAATTCTTGCATCCAATTTTCATGTGAAGTTGAATGTACAAAAGGTAAAATTTGCGCCAATGTTTCTTTAACATCGCCTAAAACGGCAACCGTTGTCTTTACATTTTTGTCTATTTCTGCAGGATCAATATCAAAATGAATCACCTTTGCTTGTTTTGCATACGTCGCTAAGTTTCCCGTAACACGATCATCAAATCGCATTCCGATGGCAATTAACACATCACATTCATTGGTCAATATATTAGGAGCATAATTTCCATGCATCCCAACCATTCCTGCATTTAAAGGATGTTTAGAAGGCAATGCCGACAAGCCTAAAATAGTCCAAGTAGACGGAATTCCCGTTTTTTCGATAAAGGTTTTAAATTCTAATTCTGCCTCTCCTAAGATAACTCCTTGACCAAAAATGATCATTGGTTTTTTTGCAGCATTGATCAATTTCGCTGCGGCTTTTAATTGATTTTCATCAACTGTCGGAACCGCTTTATAACTTCGAATGGAGGTACATTTTTGATATTCAAAGTCAAAGGTATCAAACTGTGCATTTTTTGTAATGTCAATCAATACAGGTCCCGGACGACCAGAACGTGCTATGTAAAATGCCTTTGCTAAAATTTCAGGAATTTCGGAAGCTTCTGTTATTTGATAATTCCATTTTGTAACAGGCGTAGAAATACCAACAATATCTGTTTCTTGAAATGCATCAGAACCCAATAAGTGCTTTCCTACCTGACCCGTAATACACACCATTGGTGTTGAATCTATTTGTGCATCTGCAATACCTGTTACCAAATTGGTTGCACCAGGTCCAGAGGTTGCCATGGCAACACCAACCTTACCTGTAACTCTTGCAAAACCTTGAGCAGCATGTGTTGCTCCTTGTTCGTGACGCGTTAATACGTGTTGCAATTGATCTTGATACTTGTACAATTCGTCATAAATAGGCATGATTGCACCACCAGGATATCCATAAATCAGATCGACTCCTTCTGCCAATAAACATTTAATAACTGCTTCAGCTCCAGAAATATGTTGTGTTGTTGTATTCATTTTTTTACTGGCTATTTGTGTGTTAACTTCCATGAGTATTGGTTTTAAAATTCGTCTGTTACACATCCTGTAGATGCTGATGAAACTGTTTTAGCGTATTTGTACAATATTCCTTTTTTATGCTTTAATTCTGGAGCGGTCCATGCTGCTTTTCTCTTGGCAATTTCATCGTCAGACAGCAACACATTAATCGAATTATCTTCTGCGCTTATTTTAATCATATCTCCCGTTTTTATGAGGGCAATTGTTCCTCCAGATTGTGCTTCTGGTGTAATATGACCTACAACAAATCCGTGTGTTCCTCCAGAAAAACGACCGTCTGTAATCAATGCCACTGTTTTACCCAAGCCTGCTCCCATAATCATTGATGTTGGCTTTAGCATTTCTGGCATTCCTGGTCCACCTTTTGGGCCAACATATCTAATCACTACAACATCGCCTTTTTCTACTTCGCTTTTTCCGATGCCTATATTTGCTGCTTGTTCACTATCATACACCACTGCTTTTCCTTCAAAGAGCAATCCTTCATTACCGCTAATTTTTGCCACTGCTCCTTCAGTTGCTAAGTTTCCATATAATATTTGAAGGTTTCCTGAAGCTTTCAATGCTTTTTCTTTTGGGCGTATTACATCTTGATCACCATCAAAAGAAAGAGGGGTCACATTTGCTAAATTTTCTGCCAATGTTTTTCCTGTTACAGTCATACAATCTCCATGTAAATATCCATGGTCTAATAAATATTTCATTACCGCAGGAGTTCCTCCAACACCGTGCACATCTTCCATCAAGTATTTTCCTGAGGGTTTCAAATCTGCAATTAACGGAGTTTTATCACTAATTCGTTGAAAATCATCTAAGGTAAAATCGATATCCGCAGCTTTCGCAATTGCTAAAAAATGCAGTACCGCATTTGTTGATCCTCCCAAAGCATTTACAAGTGCAATGGCATTTTCAATAGATTTTTTTGAGATGATATCTAAGGGTTTTAAATCTAGTTTTAGCAAGTTTAAAACTGCCAAAGCCGTTCGTTCACTTTCTGATAATTTATTTGGGTTTTCTGCCGGAATTGAAGAGTTATAAGGCAACGAAAAGCCCATTGCTTCAATAGCAGAAGCCATGGTATTGGCGGTATACATTCCGCCACAAGCTCCAGCTCCTGGAATGGCTCTTTTGATAATTTGTCTATATTCTTCCTCGTCAATTTCTCCAGCAACTTTTTGTCCTAAGGCTTCAAATGCAGAAACGATGTTCAACCTTCTTCCTTTATATTCTCCAGATGCAATGGTTCCTCCATACATCATAATTGAAGGACGGTTTAATCGCAACATGGCAATGACAGCACCTGGCATGTTTTTATCACATCCAACGACAGATACCAATGCGTCATAACTTTGAGCGTTCATTACAATTTCAATAGAATCTGCAATAACATCTCTAGAAGCCAACGAATAATTCATTCCTAAAGTTCCCATAGAAATCCCATCACTAACCCCAATTGTATTAAAACCTAAGCCAACCAAACCAGCAATATTGCATTCGGTTTTTACTTCGGCAGCTAAATTGTTTAAGTGCATATTACACGGGTTTCCGTCGTAACCCGTACTCGCAATTCCTACTTGCGCTTTACTCATATCTTCATCCGTTAATCCTACTGCATATAGCATCGCTTGAGAAGCTGGTTGCGTTTCATCTTGAGTAACCCTTTGACTAAATTTATTTAGTTTCATCTTTTTTTCTATTGTTTTTTATCGATAAAAACAGCTACGATTTTGAATCCCAAAATAGTAGCGATTTCGAAATTAGCTATTTGTGCTTGTGTTCTCTGCTTTCTTTCAGTGTACTCCTTATATTCATAGGCCTTTAAAATAATTTAATTTGTTGATTTACAGATTTTTACGTTCATTGATATATGATAGTCAATGGCATCTATTTATCACAAAAAAAGAGCCTGTATCAAATTGATACAGGCTCTTTTTTATTATAAATAACCGTTTGTATCAACTCCAATTTGAGTTCATAATGACAATAATGACTTCGATACGAATGTTCTTTAAATATTTCATTTTTTTGTCCATAAAAAAAGCCTTCCAAATTTGGAAGGCTTTTAACTATATTTTTATTTTTAATATACGCTTCCTTTACCGTTGCTTTTGAATAGCAATGACAATAATAGAAATGATATTAATTAATTGTGTGTTCATAATGATGGGACAAATATCTATTATTTTTTTGAGTTGACAAGGAATTTTAAAAAAAAGTTCTTTTCATGAAAAAAGCATCCGTTTTTGTAACGGATGCTTTTCCCTTTTCATAGCGCAATTTTCCTACTGTTTACTTCCCAACATTAACAACTCATTGCAAACGATCTCAGTAATGTATTTTTTTACACCTTCTTTATCTTCATAAGATCTTGAAGTTAGTTTACCTTCAATAGCTACTTCATTCCCTTTTTCAAGGTACTTTTCAATAATTTCAGCTGTTTTGTTCCATGCAATAACATTGTGCCATTGGGTGTCTGTTATTTTTTCGCCTTCGGAGTTTTTATAACTCTCGTTCGTGGCAATAGAAAATTTTGCCAATTTTTTACCCGAATCTAATGTGATGATTTCTGGGTTGTTTCCTAAATTTCCAATTAACTGTACTTTGTTTCTTAACGTACTCATAAGATAAGTTTTAAATGATTGATAAATATAATTGCCAAATACGACCATCGATTTGACATTGCAAAGATGAAACGACTTGCTACTTTTATTCGGTTATAAAGCACTTACTTTCGGTTGTAAATACTTGTAGTCGTTTGTAAACGTTTTTTTAGTATCTTTATCAACTATAAAATAGAACGTTATGGAAACCAAACAATGTTTAGAATGTGGAGAAACAATACGGGGTAGAATTGACAAAAAATTCTGTACCGATTATTGTAGAAACACCTACAACAACAAGGTAAATAAGGATAGTAAAAACTTAATTAGAAACACCAACAACAGGCTTCGGAAAAATCACAAAATCTTGTTAGAAATCAATACTTCTGGTAAGACAAAGACAACCAGAACTCGGTTATTTGATAAAGGATTTGATTTTCATTTTTTTACATCCATTTATACAACAAAAACGGGAAATACCTATTTTTATGTGTACAACCAAGGTTATTTGGCACTTGAAAATGATTATTATTTACTGATTAAGAGAGATTAATTTTTTGCAAGCATTTATAGCTTTTTAAACTAAAAACAAGCCATTTATTTATCATTACTTTAATCAAAGATATTGACTTATGAAGTTAAAATTATTCTTTCTATTTTCTTTTTTTATCAGTAACTTCTCTTTTTCTCAAGAAATCCAAAGAAAAGGGGCGCATCAACAACAGTTAGAAGAATTAGGAATCCTAAAAAAAAGATATCCTTCTTCGAAAACACAAAACACAACTATAATTCCTCTTCTAACAACCAGTACAAATACTTTGTCAAAAATGGTCTTTGGGTTTTTACCGTATTGGGAATATAGTAGCGGCGCTCACTCAAATATGCATTACAACTTATTATCGCATATTGCAATATTTAACTTTGAAACCTCTTCGTCAGGAATGCTTACCAATCCTTCTAATTGGCCATGGACAGATGTAATTAATGAGGCTCATAGCAATGGAACTAAGGTAATTATGGTGGTAACTAATTTTTCACAATCGGAAATTCACACATTATTAACAAACAGCTCTTCAAGAAACACCTTGTTTTCTAATATTAAAAATACGATTATTACCTACCAGCTTGATGGAGTAAATATTGACTTTGAAGGGTTAGCTTCTTCAGATAGAGGGTCGCTTTTAAATGGATTTCTATTAGAATTGACCAATTATATTCATGCAAATTTACCAGGAAAAGAAGTGTCTTTTGATGGGCCTGCTGTAAATTGGGGCGGATGGAATTTAAATGGCTTGGTAGAAAGTGTTGATCAGGTATTTATTATGGCATATGACTATAATGGTTCTTGGAGCTCAAATACAGGTGCAGTTGCTCCACTAGTGGATCCTTCCGGAGGAATTAGTGTTTCTAAATCTCTTAATAATGATTATAGCACAGCAATTGCCAATCATCCCGAAAAATTAATATTAGGGATACCTTATTACGGGAAACATTGGGAAACATCTACAAGTGTTGCAGGATCTTCCATTAATACATATATAGGTTCCACGTTTTATAAAAACACGGTTACAGAGGCAGAAACATATGGAGGTTTTATTTGGGATGCAAACTCACAAACCTCTTGGTACAAGTGGTTTGAATCTTCAAAATGGAATCAAGTTTGGGCAGACAATGAACAAAGTATTACTCTAAAATACGATAAAGCAATTGAAAAAAACCTAGGAGGAATAGGTATTTGGGCATTGAATTATGATGCTAATAGAAATGAATTATGGGACCTAATAAACACCAAATTTAATACATTAACGGTAGATGATTCCTTTCTCAAAAAGCAAATAAAATTATACCCAAACCCAACGACAGAGTATTTGACAATTTTAAACATTAATAATATTCCTATTGTCAGTTATATGATTTTTAATGTTTCAGGGCAAAGAATAAAATTGGGAAAACCAATAATAAACAAAATTGATGTTAAACATTTAAAAAAAGGTATTTACTTTGTTAAAATAACTGATAATAAAGGAAGCCAAGGGGTTTTTAAAATCATTAAAATATAAATTACTCTTCTCCTATTTCCAGGTATTTCCTTTCATTCCTATAACTGCTTTTAAAATATCTTTCTGACTGATTTGCCCTGCTAATTTCCCCTCTTCTACTATAGGAAAACGTCTACGTTTAGACTCCAAAAAAATGTTTATAGCATCAAAAACATTCATATTTCCATCGATTGTTTTTACTTCTTTTACCATGGCATTACCAACCGTCCGCTCATGATCTAAGGGCATATTATAATACCTGCTTTCTGAAATTTGCTTCATACAATCTCCTTCAGATATAATTCCAATCAATTCGTTATTTTCATTGACAACAGGACCTCCAGAAATTTTATGCTCTATCAATGTATGTATTACATGCTCTATAGAATCGTCCGGTTTAAAAGTAATAAGTTTACGAGTCATGTAATCTGAAACCAAAATAGGTGCGTTCTCTGATTCTTGCTGTGATGTTCTTTTACCTTGAAAGTTGATAATTCCCATAATAGTTGATTTTTAGTCATCTAAAATTACTACTTTTCAACCTTTTAAAATTAAATAGTTGATTTTTTTTCTAAAATTAGTACATTTATAGCCAAGTGATCGATGTAGGAAGTTCTTCGTTTTCGATATAAAACACTCCCTCCAGTAGTCAAATTATCAGAACAATAGTTTACCTGCCTACCAACCATAGGCTCGAATAGATCCTTTAATTAAACTATTTTAGTAAGTCAAATTTAGTAAGTCAAAATCAAAATTTAATGAAAAAATACGCATCTCTACTTTCCATTGTGTTGATAACAGCCGTTATTTACTGGAGCTTTTCTGACATGAAACCTTCTATAAACTCAAAAAAAACGGAAGCAGAAACTGAATTTTCTCTAGACAATGCATTAGTTCATTTAAAAAAGATAAGTCAGAAAGTACATTATGTTGGTTCTGAAGAACACAAAGTGGTACAAAACTATATTGTAAACGAACTTAAAAAATTAGGCCTAACCCCAGAAATACAACAACAAGTTGTTGTTAATTCTAATTGGCTTGCCGCAACAAACACCGAAAACATTCTTGCAAAAATTAAAGGAACCCATAAGGGAAAAGCACTCTTGTTGTTAACCCATTACGACTCCAGTCCACATTCTTCTTTGGGAGCAAGTGATGCCGGATCTGGAGTGGTCACTATTTTAGAAGGGCTCAGGGCTTTTTTGGCAAACAACAAGCAACCAAAAAATGACATCATCATTTTAATTTCCGATGCAGAAGAATTGGGGTTATTAGGGGCAAAGGCTTTTGTTGATGTGCATCCGTGGGCAAAAGAGGTTGGATTGGTCTTGAATTTTGAAGCACGTGGAAGCGGTGGGCCAAGTTATATGTTGATGGAAACCAATGGGAAAAACGGAAAACTATTGTCTGAATTTATAAAGGCCAAACCAAATTATCCAGTAGCAAATTCATTAATGTATAGCATCTATAAAAAGCTACCTAATGATACCGATTTGACCGTTTTTAGAGAAAATGCAAACATCAATGGCTTCAATTTTGCTTTTATTGGCGACCATTTTGATTACCATACAGCACAAGATTCTTATGAAAGATTAGATAGAGAAACCTTGCTACATCAAGCAGATTATTTAACAACCATGTTGAATTATTTTGCCTTTTCTGATCTCCAAAATTTTGAAAGCGATCAAGATTTAGTCTATGTGAATTTTCCTTTTATAAAATTATTGAGCTACCCTTTCTCGTGGATCTTACCCATGTTAATTATTGCCATTATTATTTTTATAGGGTTATTGATCCTCGGAATTGCCTTGAATAAAATCACCATCAAAGGACTGCTAAAAGGAGGGATTCCTTTTCTAGCTTCTTTACTCTTATGTGGAGGTATTTCTTTCGGATTCTGGAAATTATTGTTGATTATTCATCCTCAATACCAAGATATGTTGCATGGATTTACCTACAATGGATACCTATATATTAGCACTATTGTTTTTTTAAATCTATGGATCTTACTAAAAATTTACAAACCCTTTTACAAAGATAAAAAACCGATAAACTTACTCATTACGCCTATTTTTGTTTGGCTAATCATCAACTTTTATGTCTATCAATCTTTGCAAGGTGCAGGATTTTTTATCATTCCTGTACTAAGTGCTTTGCTTATTTTAGCCATCGCTACTTTTATGAATCTCAACAGAAAATTAACCCCCTTTCTATTTGCAATACTTTCAATTCCTACACTCTATATTTTTGCGCCTTTAGTAAAAATGTTTCCTGTCGGTTTGGGGTTAAAAAATCTATTTATTAGTGCAATTTTTATCGTTTTATTATTTGGTTTGTTAACCCCTATTTTTATTCGTAAAAAATCAACTGAGCGCCTCCGAAAAATCGTTGGGTGTTTAACCCTTCTATTCGTTTTCTTGGCAACTTACAATAGTGGTTTTTCTATTGACAATAAAAAACCGAATAGCTTGGTGTATGTACAAAATTCTGAAACTAAAACGGCTTATTTTGGCACGTATAATACCATTTTAGATAGCTACACCAACCAAGTATTTGACGAAAATGATACCCCTGTTGAAATTGAAACTACAGCAACCATTAGTAAGTACAATACTCGTTTTAAGGAGTACAAAAAAACCGCTTATAAAAACATTTCAACAGCAATCGTTTCTATAGAAACAGATACAATTATTGCTGATCAACGACATATAGCATTGCTGATTACACCTCAGCGAAAAATTAATAAGTTAGAGTTTCGCACCAAAAACAAAGTCACCTTTAATCAGTTTAAAATAAATGGTGTGCACTTTAAGAATGGGGGTTCCACCACACGAAAAGGAACCTTTTTAAGCTATTCTTTTGGAAATTCAGACAGCAAATTAGCGCTTTCTTTTTCTGTTAAAAAAGAGGCCGACCTCAAAATTGTTCTCAAGGAAATATCCTATGATTTATTAAGCAACCCTCAATTTGATTTGCAACCAAGAACAGCAGAAATGATGCCCATGCCTTTTGTTACAAATGATGCTATTATTTGTATTCAAGAAATTAACCTCTAGCAAAAAGCCCATCAGATAGAAATCTATCTGATGGGCTTTTTTATGTAATTGGGTTACTTGCTTATTTTATTTCCGTAATACGCAAGGTGTTTACCATTCCTTTGACTTTTGCAGGCATTGATGTTAAATTAATTACATGATCTGACGCCTTTAAAAAGCCCTTTTCTTTGGCAATATTATTGATCTCAACAACAGTGTCATCTGTGCTTACATCTCTATTGTAGTAAAAAGATTTTACACCCCATAACAAACTCATTTTATTTAAAATTCTCCGCTCTGATGAAAATACCAACACAAGAGATTTTGGTCTCCACGCAGAAATTTGAAATGCTGTATATCCACTATTTGTCAAGGTAGAAATTGCTGCTGCATCAATATCATTTGCCATTAATGCGGCATGATGACATATTGCTTTTGTTATAAATCGATCTGTTCTAATATGTGGTGGCTCTTGAGGAACCTTAATCAATGGAGAGTTTTCTACACTTTTAATGATTTCTGTCATCTTTTGAATCACTTTCACTGGATGTGCTCCAACAGAAGTCTCTCCAGACAACATTACGGCATCTGCACCGTCCATAATAGAATTGGCAACGTCATTTACTTCTGCTCTAGTAGGTACTGCATTGGTAATCATCGTCTCCATCATTTGAGTGGCTATAATTACTGGAATTCGTGCCTTTTTTGCTCTCTGAACCAATCTCTTTTGAATTAGAGGTACTTCTTGCATGGGTATCTCAACTCCTAAATCTCCACGAGCAACCATCAAGGCATCACAATAGGGGATTAATACATCGATATTTTCTACCGCTTCTGGTTTTTCAATTTTTGCAATTACAGGAACTCTATGCGATGAGTTTTGTTTAATTAAATCGTGCAATTTTCTTAAATCTTCTGGGTTTCTAACAAAAGATAAGGCAATCCAATCTACATTTTGCTCTAAAGCAAAAATCGCATCTTTTATATCTTTATCTGTCAATGCAGGCAAGGATATATTTGTGTTTGGCAAGTTCACTCCTTTTTTAGATGACAACACTCCGCCAACCAAGACTGTTGTTTTAACTGCTGTTTTTCTATCCGTACTAACTACTTCAAACATCAGTTTTCCATCATCTACTAAGATATGTTCTCCAACTTTGACATCTCTAGGGAAATTCTGATAGGTCATAAACGCTTTTTCAGCAGTTCCTTCACATTTTTCTGTCGTAAAGGTAAACGTGGCTCCCTCTTTTAAAACCACACCGTCTTCCATAACGCCAACCCGTAATTTCGGACCTTGTAAGTCGGCCAGAATGGCTACGTTTACATCTCTTTCTTCATTGATCTCTCTAATGTCTTTGATTCTATCTTTTACATTTTCATAGTCTGCATGTGAAAAATTCACACGAAAAACATTCACTCCTGCCAACACCATTTCTTCTAAAATAGCTTTGGTATTTATTGCAGGGCCTAAAGTGGCTATAATTTTGGTTTTTTTATTTTCTGGCATAGTTAAAAAATTAAAAAATCTTTCGATTTTAATGTCATTGGGTTAATCGTATACGAGGTAATTACTTGATCTATCGCATTGATATTGTTTACCGTTTTTACGATAAATTTAGACTCAAAGTCGCCCTCTAGTTTCAAAAAAAAATCGACTTTCTTTTTTTCTGGTATCAAATACGTGGTTACATCACCAGTGCTAAACAATCCTGTTTTAATACCTTGTAATTGGTTCTTATATTGATTTGCAATTAGAAACCAATTATGGCTAAATTTTGTATTCAAATGTTCGTAAATAGAAAACGAGGCATTGTTATTCTTATTCTCAAAATCTAACCTATAGGTTGCTTTTTCAAATTTTGTGTTTATTTTTTGATTTAAAGAATAGGCCAGCTTAAACTCTTCTAGGGTTGTATGTATTCCAATCAGAGTATATGTATTATCAGAAAAATCATCTAATTCTAACGAATGAATTTGCATCCTATTTTCAATAAAAAAATTAAACAGACAGCTACTATTTTCGAAACGAAATTTGTAAACTAATGAGGGCTAAATTACGGATTGTTTGGAGAATGTTGGTGATAAAATGACGAAATCGTTATCGTATAAAGTAGTGCTAGGATCTTTTAATTTGATCTTGCAATGTGAAAAATACTCTTTTAGCGGCTTGTTCTTCTGCTTTCTTCTTGGAAGTCGCCCTTCCTTTGGCTATAAATTTACCATCAATACTAAGTCTAACACTAAAATGCTTAATGTTTTCATTTCCAGAATCTTCATAGATGTCAAAAAGGTATTCTTTTTTTTGCTTTTGGCACCACTCAATAATGAGCCCTTTGTAACTGGCAACCTTTCCTTCTAGTTTGGCAATATCTACATACGGAACAATTACTTTTTCGTAAATAAATTTCTTACAGTAGTTGTATCCTCTATCTAAATAAATAGCGCCTAGTAAGGCTTCAAAAATATTTCCGTAGATATTATCTCCTACATTTTTATCTGCAATAGCACTCTTTACAAATTTTAGTAAATTTAAACCTCTTCCGAGTTCGTTCAAATGTTCTCTACTCACTATTTTAGAACGCATTTGAGTCAAGTATCCTTCTGTTCCTTTTGGTGCTTTTTTATACAGATAAGACGCAATAATAGAACCCAACATGGCATCTCCTAAAAACTCTAAGCGCTCATAGTTAACAGGGTTTCCTTTTTTATCTATCGCTTTTAAAGACTTATGAGTAAACGCCTTTTTATAGTAGTTAATTTTTTTTGGCGAAAAAGATAAGAGTTGTTTTAATTCGTAATAAAAGCTCTCGTCTTCTTTTGAATAAGATCTTACTATTTTACGAATAAAACTCATAGAAGTTAATCCAGTTTTTTTAGAGCTAGACAGGCATTATGTCCTCCAAATCCAAAAGTATTGCTCATTGCAATTTTAACTTCTCTCTTTTGCGCTTTTCCAAACGTAAAGTTCAATTTAGAATCAATGGCTTCATCATCTGTAAAATGATTGATCGTTGGCGGAACAATTCCGTGCTTTATTGCTAATATCGAAGCAATCGCTTCAACAGCACCAGCAGCACCTAATAGGTGTCCTGTCATTGATTTTGTTGAATTGATATTGATGTTGTATGCGTGCTCACCAAATACTTCTTTAATTGCTTTTGATTCTGCAATGTCTCCAAGTGGAGTAGAAGTTCCGTGCATATTAATCGCATCTACATCTTCCGGTTTTATATGGGCATCTCTTAAACAGTTAAGCATCACATTTCTTGCACCCAATCCTTCTGGATGTGGCGCTGTAATATGATGTGCATCAGAAGACATTCCTCCTCCAATAACTTCTGCATAAATTGTTGCCCCTCTAGCTATAGCATGCTCATATTCTTCTAAAACAAGTGCACCTGCTCCTTCTCCTAAAACAAAACCTTCACGGTCTTTATCAAAAGGTCTCGAAGCTGTTTCTGGACTATCATTTCTTGTAGATAGTGCATGCATTGCATTAAAACCTCCCATTCCAGCAATAGTTACTGCTGCTTCAGAACCACCAGTTACAATTGCATCTGCATGTCCTAAACGGATGTAATTTAAAGAATCTATAATCGCATTTGAGGAAGATGCGCAAGCAGAGACTGTTGCGAAATTAGGTCCTCTAAAACCGTGCTTGATTGAGATTTGCCCTGGAGCAATGTCTGCAATCATTTTTGGAATAAAGAATGGATTAAACCTCGGTGTACCATCTCCAGCCGAATAGCTTAACACTTCGTTCTGAAAGGTTTCCAAGCCTCCAATTCCTGATCCCCAGATAACCCCAATTCTATCAGGATTGTGATCTGTTGAATTTAATCCAGAATCGGCAATTGCCTCATCGGATGCAACCTCAGCATATTGAGAGAAACGATCCATTTTACGGGCATCTTTTCTATTAATAAAATCGGTTACTGTAAAGTTTTTTAATTCACATGCAAAACGAGTTTTGAACTTAGTAGCATCAAAATACGTTATAGGCGCGGCTCCGCTAACTCCGTTAACTAAGCCGCTCCAATATTCTTGTATGTTATTCCCTATCGGTGTTAATGCACCAAGTCCAGTTACTACAACTCGTTTCAATTGCATATGAAAATTACTTTTTTGCTTCTTCTATATAGCTTACTGCTTGACCTACAGTTCCAATGTTTTCTGCTTGATCGTCTGGTATTTGAATATCAAATTCTTTTTCGAATTCCATAATTAATTCAACAGTATCTAAAGAATCTGCTCCTAAATCATTTGTGAAGCTAGCTTCTGTTGTTACTTCGTTATCGTCTACGCCTAATTTGTCTACGATAATCGCTTTTACTCTTGATGCAATGTCTGACATAATTTTATAAGTTTTAAAAATTTAAAATCGATGCAAAAATACGAATCTTATTATTTAATTCTAACTTTTACATGAAAATTGTGAAGTCTAAATTAAAAAAAAAAAGGAAACTTTCCTTAAAGAAATGATTATTGTTAATAATTATTCTTTTTTTTGCAGTAACACAAATCAACTTACATGAACCGAATTGCTATTTTCGCCTCAGGATCAGGCTCTAACGCAGAAAATATCATTACTTTTTTTAACACCACCAAAACGGCTGTAGTAACCAAAGTATATTGTAATAAAAAGGATGCATTTGTTTTTGATCGCTGTAAAAGACTGCATATTGATTGTGTTCTTTTTAGCAAAGACGACTTATTTTCTTCAACCAGCATGGCAGATCAGCTAAAAAACGAAGTAGATTATATCATTTTAGCAGGCTTTTTATGGAAAATTCCTACTGCCATCCTTCAGCAATTTCCTGATAAAATTATCAACATTCACCCTGCATTATTACCAAAATATGGCGGAAAAGGAATGTACGGAATGCATGTACACAAGGCTGTTAAAGAAAATAATGAGACCGAAACCGGAATTACCATTCATTATGTAACTGAAAATTATGATGAAGGTGCCGTCATTTTTCAAGCCAAAACATTGGTAGACAAAAAAGATACTCCTGAGGATATTGCGCAAAAAATACACCTATTAGAGCAAGAGCATTTTCCAAAGGTGATTGAAAAAGTACTTCTAAACTAAAAAGATGGCTAAAAAAAAGTTTTATGTCGTTTGGAGTGGCCACAAAACAGGTGTTTTTTCTTCATGGTCAGTTTGTAAAAAGCACATCGATGGTTTTAAAAATGCCCAATACAAAGCATTTGCTGATAAAGCAGCTGCCGAACTTGCATTTACAAAAAGCTACAACGACTATAAAGGAAAAAACACCAAGAAACCAACGTTGACGGAAGCTGAAAAGCGAACCTATGGCGCTCCTATTTTAGAAAGTATTTCGGTAGATGCTGCGTGTAGTGGAAATCCTGGTGTTATGGAATACCGTGGCGTGTTGACACATAGCAAAAAAGAAATTTTTAAAAAAGGTCCTTATCAAAGAGGCACCAATAATATTGGAGAATTTTTAGCATTGGTCCACGGAATTGCAATGTTAAAAAGCAAAGGCATGGATGCGCTTCCTATTTATTCTGATTCAAGAATCGCGATGAGCTGGGTACGTAAAAAACAATGTCGCACCAATCTTGTTTTTGATAAGGACAATAAAAATCTCCTCGAATTAATTCAACGTGCCGAAAAATGGCTCAAAGAAAATGCGTTTCAAAATCCGATTTTAAAATGGGAAACCAAAGCATGGGGTGAAATTCCTGCAGATTTTGGAAGGAAATAGGATGTTAGGTGTTAGGTGTTAGGTGTTAGGTGAAATTATAAAATATTCTCTTT
>Ga0066376_10002653_pt1 | contig 16557 bp, 13 predicted proteins | sample Knorr_S15_td_Bot_FD_77009 | JGI IMG/M metagenome (GOLD analysis project Ga0066376, IMG submission 77009) | Marine microbial communities from Southern Atlantic Ocean transect - Knorr_S15_td_Bottom_ad_5009_LV_A | ecosystem: Environmental > Aquatic > Marine > Oceanic | place: Southern Atlantic... | reverse complement strand
GTGGTGGTAGCGATCCATCGTCGATAAGTTGGTGTAGAGGGCGTTGCGGATCATGTTCCCGTTCAACTCCACATCCTCGAGGTCCAGTGCCGTGCGGAAGCTGGTCTCACCGTCCCGCATGTCCATCTCGAACGACCCGTAGACGGTCCGGTAGTTGATGCGGTTGAGGAATTCACACATCGCGCTCCTACGGTGTTCGGGGGTGGCCTGTCCCTCGATATGGCTGTGGAATATCGCCTAGTGTGTGTCCTCTCTGACGACGACCACGAGAGTCCAGACGCCGTTGTCGCCTTCGACGAGCGTTCGCAGCACATCCTGCTCCTCGACCCGCTCTATGGGGAAGCCCTCCTCCTCAAGGAAGTCGGAGATCTACTCTAGAATTCCACCCACATGCTCACCCGGCATCAGAACTTCATCCCGTTTCTTGTTCGTCCTCGCCAGCCATCGCAGCCTGAATGATGTCATGGACAGTGAAGATATGTATCCCGGGCAGCAGTTGCTCCGCTATGTCTGCTTGCTCCTCTTCGGTTCCGTTGTACAGTTCCGGGTCGTAGCGGAACAGCACAGCATCGTGCTGGCCTTTGAGCCAGCGGGCTGCCGTGGAGGCTAATTCTGATTGATCGAGCAATGGTGGAGCCTTACCAAGAAATTCGGGTGGAAGTTCTTTCAGAGTCAACCCTGCGAAATCATCGATGATGTTGTTCATCAGATAGTCCGAAGCGCCACCCAATGAGATGGAACCGACGCAATAGTCATCATCGCCGAAGATTGGCTGCATGGTGAAGTCCATCTCGCACATGCGATTCAGCACTTCCTCGAACAAATCATCCTGTTTGACTCCAATGACCCCATCTCCGCCCGAGACGGGCTTTCGCCTGCCCCCCTCATCCATCTGAGCATCGGAGTATATCTCCTGGTCTTTTCCACATGCTTCGCAGGTTTTTGGTGACCGGTTGACATATCTTTTCCATGAGACGGCGAGTATCTTCGCGAGGGTCCCCGTCTTCGATAGCAAGGCGTCGATGTACGACAACAGTTCATGATGTCTGGGATCCTTGGGGATTTCTACAGTGGTGAACTCTGGCCAATCAGCAGGTCCTTCAATAACATCATCGGAAACGAGAACTCCACCGTCCCAATTATCCTCCAGTCGGTCAAAGTGCTGCGCCAACTCATGTTTCCGCCTATCTTCGATGAGTTTCACTATATCATTCGGATGACCGCGCCGCCCGATTTCAGGGAACCCACCGGTCTTCTCTTTCTTGAACTTGCTAATCTTCGCCTTCATAGAAGAGAGTCTACGTTTGACTATGGATTCCCTCAATTCGTCTGCTTTCATCTCCAGATCGAGAGGGTCTTTTCCCGAGCCTGCCCCCACCCTTCCTCCAGAGTAGAATTCGTATCCATCCCAGCGTAAAATCAACTTTCGTTTGAGGAATTTTATTTCCTCATCCTCATAATCACTCCACAGACCTTCATCCTCGACATGTTTCAAGGCCTCCTCTTCGGTTTTGAACCTCCACGTCTCTCCATCATCATTTGTAAGCAGCCTCCAACCCGCTTCTTCAGATTCAGGTAGCCGGATGATGCAGTAGCCCTCGGTAGGCTCCATCCTCAGTTCGAGCCCGAGATAGAATGCGTTCTCCTTGAGAATCCGTTTCGCCAGTTCAGACGTGATTCCTTTTCCATATCCATATTCTTCAATCAGTTCGTTGAACTTGTCCACACTGTGGTCGGTATCTTCTCCCATCTGGATTCCCTCAACTCTCTTCCTTCGTTCACGATATGAAATAGTGGTCGATGCCCTTGTTTTCCGTTGTGATCAGTTCAGTACTGAATGTTTTGTCGAGGTCATCCATCCCCTTACCCTCTCGGTGGTGGTGCAGCGCGTCCAAGGGCCCGAACAGTTCGATACCTCCCTCCTCGGTTTCGGCATGCACGTCACAGAATCTGGTTATGACACTCGTTCTGAGTTGGCCCATCATTGAAGGATGACAACCGAATGAATCGTGAACAGACCAGAAGCAGAGGGCGCTGTTGTCATTCTCGGAGAATTTTTCGAAATCGAGCAGCACGAGTTGCATGTGAGCGGCGTCCAGCGAATGAACGAAGTTGGGAGGCCGACCCCTCTTCTCTTTCGCATGATCCGTCTCACCGGAATGGCGGACGCATGAGATGGTGGTCCACGGTTTCTCATTCCAGTAATCCAGCACACCTATGGCGAGTTCTCTCCGCGGTCCTTCTTCATCTTCAACAATCATCTCCAGATGTGTGGCCATCGATTCTTCATCATCTTTAGCTAGTTTCAACAATTCGCGTAACTTTTTCGACACGGTGTTAAAGCCCTTGAATAAACCATCTCCAGCCCCAGACTTCACATTTTCTGCCAACCCCTGAATTCCCTCTTTGAGTCGCACCCTCCTATTCTCGGACACGTCGATTCGACTAACTTTCTGCGTTTCAGGGTCGCGCAACTTTGAACTGAAGACCTTGAATCCGGCGGAGGTTGTCCAGATGATTTGTTCCTTCCCGTTATCAGAATTGAACTTTCTGAGGGTGTTTTTCATCTCCATGAATTTTGGAGCGACTTCGTTCAGTGCTTCCTCGTATCCCTCGGCGACTATCCTCACTATTTCAGAGTGCTTTTCCTCATCCACATTCTTCTTATTCAGCACCTCACCGAGGATTGAGGCGGGATGACAGTATACGTAGTTCTCCTTGACGTATTTCGCTCCGTTCCATATCCAAGCACTTTCGCCATCAGGGGGACTTTCTGGTTTCGGTTTTTCCCACGTATCCTCAGGGGGGCTCTTTCGCTTCCCCCATGATTTCTTGCCGTTCGTCTTCCCATTGTGTGTCAGCAGACTGTCCTTTATTCCCTTAGTAGTGGCGCCATAGGACAGAGTCATCACGGGCTTCTTCGAGATGCTGCGCTCAACGACTACATCTTTGATGCTCTGCGCCTCTTCACTGGTCAAACCATCGATATTTTCCAATGGATTATCCTCGTCCCACTTTCTATTGAGTTCTCTAACCACCTCGGCGTAGAAGTCGGCTTTCACGGGTTTCCCATCCGCCCCCACTTTGGGCAGCACATTCACCTTCCGCGCCATATTCACGTCCCTGATGAGCGCGGACACGTGCTGGTAGACGTTGGTGGAAGCATCTTGTGATATCGGCAGTCGCGTGAGCACATCATCAGCGGTGGTCTCCGGGTTGTCCAGGAGCTTGAGGATGCGGACGAATTCCAACGTTGCAGCCAGCCTTTGAAACGCCTCCGATTTTGCCTTCAGAGCCCCGCTGCACCACTCGTCCATCTCATCCCGGGAATTGGCCGCCACCCTCCGCAGTAACGCGATGTTCTCTTCCTCGTCACACGCTGATTCCAGTTCGGCGAATGTAGGCAGAGCATCGTCCGAGGTCATATTCTTCCAACCCCCATGGCCATCCCATAGGGAAGCGAGCCGAATCTTCAGCCAGCGGAGCCCGTCGGTTGTCAGTGGGTGTTCATCAGCGAACAGGAGCAGACCACGATCGAGATCGTCGGCTTGTGGACTGAGTATCGGTGAGGCTGTGATCATGCGGCCTCGCCAGTCGAATCGCCAGACATGCCAGAAGCGGTTGCTGAATCCCTGTCCCCACCCGTCGACGATGTCCTGTGCCTTTTGCAGGCTGGACTGGAACTCATTCCAGTCCTCCATCCCCCACGTTGGCTCTCTGGGCCGGTCACTGTCTTCTTGTGGAGCCAGTTTGATTCTAGGTTGCAGCCCGTTGTGAAACTCGAGTGCCTGAACCTCTGAATCGAATTTCTTTTCTCGCCACTGCCATACACCGTCTACCTGCGCAGGATTTTCAGGACTCTCCCACTGCAGTTTTCTGTATTCCTCTGAGATTAGTTTCGGCACCACATCACGCGCTACCTTGAGTACATCTTCATTGATTGCCCAGGGTGTCTTCTGCAGGTGATTCAGGGCGCGGACAGCCTTCTCGGAAGGTCGACATCGTTCCTTGTCGTCGGTCACCCTTTGATACGCCCAATGGTTCGATACCACGCCCTTCTTCCTCCTCACAGGAGGAAGGAGATATCCACCCAAGAGGATGTCGAGTTGGTCGGGATCCTTCCATCGCCGCCATCGATTCATGGCGCCACCATGCTGCTTGTGGAACTTATCCAGTTCCTTCTTCGCGGCAGTGACTTCGCTGCGTTTATTGGATTCCTTCGCCCGAGCAACCTCATCTCGCAGGGCTTCAATTTTAGGTAGCCATTCTTCTGCTTCTTGTTTGATATCCGCCGCTCCGTGAAGATGTTCCAACGGCTCCACCAACATTATCCGGTTGTTCTCTGAGGCAGCGAGGTCGATGAGGGCGTTCACAGGCTCGTAGGAGTCATCCTGAATCAACGGTAGTGTGAACCTCTTTTCTACTTCATCAGCGTATTCATCGCTGAGCAGCAGCATGTTTGCTGGCCCCTTCATGGACGTCTTCCGCCTTCCACCCGTCCGACTCTTATCGTAACGGATGATGCCCGACTCTTGCAGAATGTACGCTAGTTGGGCTCCCACCAGGTCATAACTGTCGAGAGGATCATTCCAACCACCTTCGGTGTGTAATCGTTGCAACTCCCTGCTGATGTCCGAGCTCACCTCGAGTCCCACTGCCCGGAAACCTGACATCCCGTCCAAGCATGCTCGATTGAAGGTGAGATCACCATAATCGGGATGTTCGATTGTGTATTCTCCACTCCGGGTTGCGAGGTAGAGCAGTTCCAACTCACTCGACAACCTCTCTTCGATATGCCTGCCATCGACTGTCTCGATGGCTTGTGATCCCCCGGGCAGGGGGTAACGTCGCAACTCTTGGAAGAGCGAGTTGACACACGCTTCCGCGGTACGGTGGAAAAAGAGCGGATCTTTTGTAGGCAGCCATGGCTTGTCTACAACCGCGCCACATTTTCTATTTGGGCAGATGAGTTCGACTTTCACGGCTTGACTATGCATCGTTTTATTCGCATGTACGTGCCGAGAGCACTCATCACATTTGACTGACCAGTCTCTATCGCGCAGCCTCCCGAGAACAGCACTTTTTGTCTTTTCATATTCGTCTTCAATGTGCTGCCGGAATCTTTCGATGATTCCCGCTTTGAATACACTAATCGATTCGAACATCTTCTTGATGCTGGCCTTCTCCATCTCATCTCCAGAGCCCGGACCAACGGTTAATCCACCACCCTCCTGTTGTAGATTCTTCAACAGATCCATGATGGAAGAAGCGCCATCCGCGTCTGCGATTTCCTCGCGAACAGCCGGAGTGAAGCATATGTCGCCACGGAGGCACACTTTCTCCTCCTCTCGCTCCCACTCCTCCCTGAGGCGTTTTTCTTCGTCGTCCATCGCCAGCCCCTCCCGGGACCTCTGTCAAGGTGGTATAACCGTTGCCCGATTACATAATCATCCATCTCTTGCAGCGATACGTAATTACATATCGCCAATATTCCAGTGCGTATCGGGAACCCTCAATACCCGCACTTAGATGGTTAGGAACAAGATTGTCAGCGACGGCTTTGTGAGTGTGACCCACCACGCGGTGGACCGCTTCCGCGAGCGCGCTCTGCCACTTCTCGCCTCCCGCGTGAGTGGGCCATTGGAAGAGGATGACCAGCGCATACGCCTCTTCCTAGGGGGGATGGTCAATCGCGTCATGAGCACTGTCGGGGTGGATCCAAGCACGGTCCTCAATAACGACAGCGGAAAGCCATACACGAAGATGGTGGTCGAATTGCCATCCACCAACGAGTCGGTGACGTTGGTGGTAAACCCCTACGCACTCGTTGTGGTGACGCTGTTTTAGAATCGAGATGAAGGAGGGAAGAAGATGGTGTTCATAGCAGGGCTGAGTCAGACGGGACAGTTCCTGTTGTTCGCGTTCTGCCTCTCCGCGATCCATTTGCTAAGCCAGTTGGCCAAGATGCGTCGGTTGGCTCTGCGCGATCCACAGAGCCAGCAGCTGCTGATGGTCGCCGACCTCAGTCGGATTCAGGGTGTGATCGATGATGAGGTGGACGAGGTGGTCGATGAATGGCACGTGCAGGTGACGGCCAATGAGGAGTTCGAGCGCGAGTTGTCCGGCAACATCGACACCGAGGCGTCGAAGTTGCACGCCCGTGTGGAGAGTCTGAAGGAGTCCGTCGTAGAGGCGATGGCGGCGATGTCCGAGGTCGACTCGCTATCCTCTGTCCAAGACCAGGAGCTGGCATCGATTGCTTCGCGCGTCGCCGATCTCAGCGATGACATCTCGGGTTCACAGCAGTCGGCTGCCCGGTTGGCCGGACTCCGCCAGCAGACGGATGGAATCGTGGACGACACTCATGCGCTCAGAGCCTCTGTTCGCAACGTGCACGCTGCGCTGATCGATGAGGATGGAATCTGAAGGAGGAATCACAATGGTGGATGATAACGACGACGTATGGGTGGCAGACCAGCCGGAGCGCGAGTTGGCGCCTCACGCGACCCTCGAGCCGTCCTCCCAAAGTCGCAAGGTTCTGCTGCCCGATGCGGCGAAGGACGAGTGCGATGCTGGCCTTGACGATTCATGGGCCCGTGTCGATGCACTGATCCAGCGTGGCCTCGAAAGGAGCGCCCGTGAAGAGCAGCCAGTCGAGAACGACCCACTCCCACCCGCTCCAGCAGCACCCTCAGCTCCTGCGGCTGAGAAGCCGAAGGGACGCCAGACTGCCTCCAGTGGGGCAGGATTCCGAGGAGCGGCGCGATTCGACCTCATCTCAACAGCCCCCAAGGGTTCAGGATTCCACATTCGCGGACGCAAGGGTCTGCGGCCGGTGAACGGTGACGTCGAGGCGTTCGTTCAACACAATGGATGGTATCTGAACGGGTTGCACATCATGCTCGGAACGACCGCCAGCGGTGCCGACGAGCAGGATATCTGGGACCCTGCATTGGGTGTCCAAGGCGTTCTCCCGCGAGCGGTCGCCCACCTGCACCGTCTCGCCACCGCGAGTCACACCATTGATTCGGAGGGAGACGACAACGGAGGTCGTCCATATCAGTTCGGAGTGGCCATCGTGCTCGGGAGGGAGGATCACTGCCGCCTGTTCGAGTCCCTGCGTTCTCCCAGCGCCGAATTGAAGCAGGCTCTCGCCCACGCGGGCGCGCGCACCGAGACATTCCAAGCCGTGGCGACGAATCACTTCGCAGACGTCATAGCACTGACGATTCGCTTCAAGGATCGGCGTGCCGGTGGCGGCACACATCTCATCTATCTGCATCCGACGATGGTCGCAGGCGGCGGCAAGTCCGACTTGTCTCTCCGTGACGGAAATCTGCGTCTCCAGACCAGTCATCTCAGCGAGGAATTCCGTTGGTGGGTAGCTGGGTTGGAACTCGGTCCTGGAAAAATCAGCGGCATCGAGTCTGGATTGGGTGGAACTGCTCGCCTCGCACGCTATGCTCTGCTGATGCGTACAATCCCGCACCACCTCATCGCCCATGACGCGGTGGAGCATATGGGCATCGATGATGCCGCATGGGTGCGCGACCACCTGGGTAGTGAGCACACCTCCTACCGGACGAACTTCGCAACGACCCTCCTACGCGGAGCGTGGGGCCGATTCGCTTCACGCCTCTCAGGTATGCCGATTCACCTCACACGCCGGAATGACCACGTGGTCAGGGAGGTTCGTGCCATGCACGCGATCATCGCTACACTTCGTTCGCTCTTCCCCGCCAACGAGTCGCTCCGTCCGATGAAGGGCGACATCTCCGATGAACGCTACAGCGTCTACCGCGAAGAGGTTCTGACCGAATCACAGTACACGACGATCGAGGATCCAGTCCGTCGTGCTGGACCTTGGGAACAGAGTCGCCGAATTCGAGTGATGGGCGCATCGCGCATCGCGGTGAGCACCATCATCGGCATTGGCTTGGGGCAGGAGATAGACGGTGTCGAGGATCGGGCACGAGATCTCATCGAAGGTCTGCGTGGGCTCGCCACAGCCAGAGAGGACGCCGTGGCGCCCGGGCGGTTCGCCATCCTGCATGCAATAGTGCCGGAACGAAGTGATCTGTCGAATACTGTGTTGAATGACGCCTGCGAGCAACTCGTCAACGGTCTTCGAGCCAATGGCGTCGAGCACGTGGTCGTTCATCAGACGCTGTTGCCAATCGAGTTGTTCGGTGAGGCGAGTGACTTTGTCCTGTTCGTTCTGCAGGAGGACCAGCCTGGCACGACGCTGCTCATCGCCTCTACCGACGAGATCGACATCCAGCAGAGGCGCGTGATCATGCGCAACCCCGAAGGCAGGAACACCGACGGCAAGTGGAAGAAGGGCGCCAAGGCGTACAGTCGCTTCCTCAGAGCAATGTACGACTCCCATCTTGACAGCGGACTCGATGCGTGTGTTCGTGATGGTGAACTCATACGCGCCTTCCATTCCTATTGGTTCGGCCCGAATCACGGCAACATCCGACCCTACGCGCTCGGTGGTCCACTGGACCGGCCGAGGCGCGGCAAGCGGCTCGATGATGCCGTTGACGGTGGCCGCAATCATCGTTCTGGAGGTGTCTGAAGATGGAGAGCGTCGAACTGATCATTCTGGTCGGACTGTCCTTCTCAGTCTTCATCAGCATCTGGCTGCAAGGCGAACTCTCTGCTCCGCAGCAGAGTGTGGCCACCGGAGCAGCCGTCGAAGACAGCATCTCCTCTCTACGCGTCCTCAAGACCGGGCGTGGCGCCGATGGGCTGCGTCAGTCATACGTCGATAACCGACGTGATTTGAGTGCTGCTAACCGCAAGCAACTGGAGGAGAGCGTCCTGTCGGTCAACGAGCAGGCCGAGGAACTCGATCATCTTCTCAATTCTCTCAATGAGTTCTGTGAGCGAATCAGAGCCGGTGTCGGCACAATGAACGATCGCGTCGAGCGCAGCATCCAGTTGCAGAGTCTCGTTGAGCAGTCAGCCATCAGCCTCGACGGCGTCCGTGGCCGCCTCGATGAGATGACCACGGCCATCGGTGACCGCCTCAACGGCCACGAGCAACATCTCGCTGAGATGCGCTCGTCCGTCGAGGAGGTGGAAGAATGCCTACGCGGTTAGAGGATGACGCCGAACAGCTCGTCATCATCCTGCACCGGCTTGAACGGGCTCATCTCAACACTTCGGATTCTCTGGAGAATCTGGACGTGAGAGATTCCTGGCTGTCGCTCGCGACGGGATTGGCCCATAGGATTCGTGAACACATCGTTCACGACCTCAGGCGTCGCCGGATGCTGGCAGAACGGGCTCACAGCCTCCAGTCGGTCCTTTCACTGCTGGAGTCCCCCACCCTGTCTGCCTCGAAGCACCGTATGGTCCGCGTGGCCCGTTCAGGTGTCCAACTGGAATTCCCGCCATCATTCATGGATGAGGGGGTTGACGGATGAGGAACAGCAGAACGATGGCTCGCAACCGTTCCAGTCGCTTCACGGAAGTCGCGTCGGCCGCAGCAGCCTCCATCTCGGCGATCGACAGGCTGCTGCAGGAAATCAAAACCTGGACTTCAGCATTGGGTCCGCGAATCTCACTTGGATCTCATCCATTGGCTCGTCTTCGCTTCGATTGGTCGCTGGGGTTGGAATCCTGGGCCGCTCAGTTGGCCACCGCCCGTCAGGAGGCCGAAGAGGTCCGCGCGGTATGTCATCAGGCCCGCAGATTCGACGCTGTCCCTGATGGCCACTCACTAGATTCGATACAACAGGAACTGTCGGTGCGAGTCAGTCGCTGGCTCGCGGTGTCAGAGGATGAGGCTGCAGGCGGTCGCGTGTCCCGCCCAGTCAGAGGCCACGTGCCGCGCAGTGCCCGCAGTTGGCTCATGGATGGGCTTCCCACAACCGAAACAGATGAGCCACAGATTGCTGACGGCATCTTCCAGACCATCGAGGATGACGATGACATTTCTTCTCACCTGCAGGAGTCAATCGCTTGGGCTGAAGCCTCGGACGGAATGAGCCGCATTTCGTCCAGTCTTGCCGAGTTGTGCCAGAGGACCTCGCCTCTCCACTGGCCCTTCCAAGAGGCTCAGCGTCTGCATCTTCTGGCCGCTGCTTTGACTGAAGCAGCCTTGGATCAAACTGGAATCTGGTTCGGACTCCACGTGCTGACCCAACCGAGCGGAGACCCGACCGTCGATTCGTACGCTCCCCTGTTGATTCCCGAAATCGATTACCTCGCCTCCAAGGCCGTTCGCGCACCTCTACTCGTCCATTCTGATGAGGCACTCTCTGTCAACGAGCAATCATCGCCCGCCGATCATCATGAGGAGGAGTGAGCATGTATGGGCTGGGTTCGACGCGCATCACTGTGATCGTCATCCTGTTGCTGCTGGCTCAGGCCATCCTGATGCTCAGCGCCTGGTTCGAGAATCGACGACGGCCGTTGATGGTCAATCTGCACATGCTGAAGAAGGAGCTTGAGAATCTGCATCAGTGTGCCAAGTACTACGATGAGGTCCATGGATTGGATGTGCCAGCACGCCTGTTGCGGCCGCCAGAGTCGTTCTTCAGTATCGAGATTCGCAGGATTGAGCGCAGACTCGCGATCGAGGCCATCATCATGGCCATGATCGCCATGATGCCGACGGGAGCCTTGGCCATCTCGTTATCGTGATGTCATGTCTACCTTCATTCTCGTGGGAGTCACTGATTCGGAAGAGGAATGAACACGCATACGTCAATTCGAAGCAGTGACCAGACTCTCGAATGTTGTCGTTACGTATCTTCGGTATCTACAGACGTACGCGCGTGCAGGAACCCCGAATATGAAGAGAGAGAGGCATGACTGGACAGAGTGGCAATTCAGGTTCCGCATGTTCACACGTGACCCAATTCGACCCGCCGCAGGCAGTCGATGAAGTTGGTGATGGTGAGTGATGAAACCAGCACCCGGGAGTGATTTTGCCCGCTCCCCTTCCTGGGTATGAAGTAAAACTGCCCAACCAGAGGAATGAGAAAATGTCAACGAACGAATATTGTCCCTATTGTGAGATCATCAGAAGGTGCTTGAAAAATGGCTAATAATAACCTACCAACCAAGCCTGGACGCCCGCGCCGCTTCAACGATCGCAAGGAACTGCCAACGGAGACGAGCGGCTATTACATCCGCCGCGCCAATCCCACGGCATGGGATCGTACGCATTCCTGGTTGAACGAAACCAATCCCGACCGGCGCTACATAGGCATAGGCAACCCGCGCGAGCGCCTGGCCGAGCATGAGCGTGCCGGACGCTACGACCCGAATCGAGATCACATCGAAGTGATTCCGATGAAGGAAGATGCCACCTACGACGAGCTTCGCGACTGGGAGCGTAAGAAGATCGCATTGCACAGGCCGGTTCACAATAAGTCTCCAGGCGGCGAAGGTAGGCCCCCTGGTCACCTACGCTCCTTTGTAGTCGACGGCATTGACCGCTACGAGGACGATGACGACGACGACGAGTGGGACGACGACGATGGGTGGGTGCCCTGCTGCGCTTCGTGCAAGGATGTGGACGACGTCTCAGGGTCGGTTGATGATGACGACGACTGGTACTGCTCGCGCTGTGACGAGTACATCGACGAAGATGGTGACGTAGTTGACTACGACGACGATGATGACGACGATGACGATGACCCGCAGTACTGTTACTGCGGCAACTTCGCCGCCAGAGACTGTTCCAGTGGCAGTTGTGGGGTTTGCTGCAGCGGCTGTGACCGGCACGGCTGGTGACTGTGAATATCAGGTTCATCTCAACTGATCGAGAACGTCCTGTCGTACAACATGTTCTCGAGGTCGAGCAGTGAGTGTATTCCGAACTTGAATTCGTTCCAATTCTCGTCGAAGTTCCGGAGGAGCTTTGCACCGTCAGGATGAACCAGATTGTTCCGTAGTCTGTTGATGAATATGGTATCTGGCAGACCATCCATCGATTCGACTCGGTCTTTGATGACCCGGACCTGATCAATCAGGCCCATCGACCCCCAAGGGTTCTTCGAGGAATCGTATTGCAGGCGTTTCCCTCTCCCCTCAGCTTTCTTCTCAACTACCTCCCGCCATTCTTCAGACAGTTCACAAGCCTGTTTGTGCGCGCGGCCGAGACCCATCTCGAGGTTCATTATTCGGATGAGAAGGTGTGTTCGGACAGCGTGGTCCGTCACTGCGCTCCATGTGATGATCTTCTGAGGAAGAGAATCATCCCCGAGCAGTAGTGAGAAAGGGGCGGACTCTTCCATCTGACATACAACCTTCAGCATCTCGTCATCAGCAGTGCACGTGCTGATGTCGTGAACGGTGGCGTATCTGATGCCCATTGCCGGTTCGCCGACAACCTTCGAAATCCACACTCCATGCAACACCCCGTAGCTCACAACAGGAAGTGCATCGAAGTCAAGGGCATTCATGATGTCCCTGGCAGTAGGCTCGGTCTCCATGGCATCGAGGGTTTTCAACCGAAGCAGGTCCAGAACATGAACCGGCGAGGCGACGTCCCGGAGGTTCAACTTCCACAGGTGGTCATTCGGAGGCGTCGGAATAGTCACCTCCGAAGTCGGAGAAGCCCCTTGTGTCATGATTCCCACAAGATCACCACTGTTTTGGAATGGTTGGCCGGGTCATCACCCTTGGCCACACTGTCGCATGATGCGGCTGTGTTATTCACAATACCGACAACAGAATTTCTTCTGCCAGTTGAAGAACAAGTCTGGAACACCAGAATCATCGATGGGATAGCATTCTTGTGAGGGGCAGGTTTCGGGGGCGGGGGTTGAGTGTTGAGTAGTGATGAGAATGCCGACGCCCCCTCTCTTGGGCCCTTGAGTCGTCTTGGAGGATTCATCTCCCGGAATGTACGGAATGTCACTGCGATGATTACAGTGTGGTGTGCATTCCTGGTTGTCTACTTCTCAATCTGGCTCACACTCGAGTTCATTTCCGGTGATGTGACTCCTGAATCGATGATTGAGAGCATATTGTTCATCTCAGTATTCTCCACTTTCACCACCTCCGAGAAGACAGCCAAGTCACTCCATAAGTGGACTGAGAATCTATTGATTCTGATTATTTTACTCTTCATCATCTTCCTCACATGGGTTGTCTCAGGATTCATCCTCGGTGATTTCGGCGTTCAGATGGCATCGATTAACCAGTACGTGGATCATTGGCCAATCTGGATTGCGATGGCATTGGGCGTGGCAATAAGCGTCACCGAGGCCCCGCCCCCCCTCGAATGGAAGAGCGGAAAAAGAATAGTTGCATTCGCGGTGACACTTCTTCCACTTGTCGCCATTGATGTCCTATTCGACATATTAGGGAGCACCATCCTCGTTTCGTCGGACCTACTATCCTATGCTGTGTATTCTTATTACATAATCATCGCATTCATATTGGTTGGGTGGGTCTCGGTCATTCGCAATGACTTTGCTGAAGAATATCTTAGTCTGTTCAAATCCATCATTTCCAGCTTTCTGGTCATGACGTCCTGGCCCACCGGCGGTAGTGATCCTCCGGGCTATAAGAAACTCAAACGCATGGCTCGTAACGACATCGAATTTTGGGAATTCACCACTGAGGGGGCAGCGGCTGACATAGGTTCGGGGTTCGCACATCTCCCACTCAGGAGGGGGATTCATTGCCAAGAGAAAGCCCTCGTTGGATTCGAGGAAGGAAGTCTGGATGATACCTTGACGAATCTTTGGCTTGTCTCCTGCTATCGATTCATGTGGAACATCTTCAACATGATTCTGGTCTTCATCCTCTTGCCATTTTACATTGTTACAATTGTAGGCGCGTTACTTCAAACATACACGCACATTTTCCTGCGCAGGCGCTGGACCGTACCCTCCAGTGAGGAAATGGTCCTCCTTGATGAATGGGCCTCTGCACTGGATGAGGAACCTCCATGGATTCGAAGTGCCATTGAGTCAGGAAAATCGGCAGACTTGATGACGGCAGAGAAACAGCGGCTACTCGACGAGACCAGCACGCAACCAGAGGAGGATATTGAACTGGTAACTGGGATGGACCTCATCGTTAAATTGCTCGGTATCGAAGACCCCCGCATCTCGTTGGAAGGTACCACTGATGAGGGAGATGATGAGCCTACATACATACCGACAAGAGGCCGCTCTGACTCCGACTTGAGGTATCATCTCGGCATGAGTTGCATGAACTACATCGAACACAAGAAGTGGAATGACGGCGAAGTGAAGCAGATTGAGAAGGAGCGCGCCAAACATCCCGATGCCAAGATGAATTTTTGGATGGTAGTTCCTGTCCGTCTTCCTCCCAATAAGCCGAACGGTTACGTCAAAGGTGTCGTCGATGAAATAAGGGTGGCTCTGTCCAAATTGTCACCTGCTGGTAAAGGCGGAACGACTGACTACCATACAACGGGCACCTGGATTTCGGAAGATGAAGACCTTGTGACTGAGCCCTCTTATGTGATTAATTCGACGATACCCATGGAGGGATGGCAACAGCATGCACAGAAGATCAGATTGATCATCACAAACACTCAGCGGGAACTACAGCAGCAATGCATGGCATACAGATTCGAGCACCGGGATCTGGAGACTTCCAGCCTGGTCCCCGAAGATGAAGTCAACGACTACCCTGACTCGAAGCTCTTTGGCGAGCCGGACCCGGACATTCTGAATGAACGGCGTGAAGAGTCACCATCGAAATCTGAGGCCAGCATCAACGTGGGCCATGTGGAAAATTTGACGCTCTTCAACATACACTCGGAACGACAACAGACCGAATCCCAGATGATCAGCGAAGACCCACCCTCTTCCGCCGAGGAACCAAAACCAGATGCTGAATGGCTCTCAATAAATCTGGAGCGAGCCATCAAACAGATTGACGACGATGAGGTCCAGGAAGCACTCGTAGATTTGCAGGAAGGGTTTGCCAAGTCAGCCCAGGTATCATCCCATCAATTCATCCATATGGTTCTCATTGCACGTTGTCACGAATTGCTCGAGGAGAGCGAAGAACTCAAACTGGCATACAGGGAGGTCCGGTCGATTTCCGCTCACCTGCTGCCAGATGATACGGTGGAACAGGTTGTTGACCTAATTCGATTATGGGAAGATCCAACCCTCATCGCGGATGAGGCTGCGTTCATAGAACACTGGACCACAAAACCCGACCCTGGCTTGGACTTCAAAGGCTCCCAACTCATTTCTAAAGGGGAACGGAATCTTTTCATCGGGCGCAAACTTCTACGGCAGCCCGTCTATTTCAATATCGATAACCGGCGGGAAAAAGCACTGAAAGCCCTCCGCCTCGCGCGCAAGCATGGCAGCCCTCGGTTCAGTGGCTTCGCGGACGTCACCATCCACGATGATGATCTGGAGGGGGGGCCACATCCCGAGAAGCTCAAGAATCTCAAAGATCTTGCTACAAACGAGAGATACCCGCGCATCGTGCGCAACGACGCCCTGACAGCATGGTTTGCTGCCGAGTTCAGTGTTGATGTGGAGAGAGGCCTGGAACTGTTTGAACAATATCATGGACATATGGAACGGACTCGCCCCCAGCGTCGCCTACAGTTCTACAACAATCATCTGCACCACATGTCCATCTCACAATCACGCGGGTCACACCAGCAGGAGAGTGAATTCCGCCGGCTGTTGGATAGAATTCTGTCCAAGACAGATGACGAGTTCAAATCATCTCCACTCACTGAAGAACACCGTTTCCTGATTGTCACGATGATGGAGTGTGCCTTCGTTCTTGATTCTGCTGAGCACATCGAGCGGGTTAGTCCGTTGGTGGATAGATTGGAGTTGGAATTCGACACCCTCGGCAGCCACATGAAGGTCGAACTCATTTGCATCCGTGGGGAACGGGCGCACAGATCAGGAGAAAAGGGAGTGGCGGAGGATTGCTGGAAGGAGATGGATCGCATGTGGAAACGTGGCGTGGGAACTTCGACAATAGACGAAAACCTGGAAACTGAGCAGAGAATCGAGCGCTTCAAGGACCGCATAGGTATGGAAGAGGAGTGAATTCACCCCTTCTCAATGCGCGAATCTATCATATACACCGCATGCTTCCTTCCTGCCATGCCAGAAATCGGCTACATTGAAAAGAGGGGGTTAGATGCGGGCTAAGTCCCGTACGACTTCCTGAAGATATGTGCTAGGCAATGTTGAACCGAAGAGGCTCGGACACAAACACAGTGATGTGATATTGGAGTACGATGACAAAATACCTAGCTAAAGGTTCGGAGGCGGAAGAAGAACGAAGATTTCTCGGTTCATCTGACGACTTCTGATTCCCCTCCGGACCGCTCTTACCTCTTCACCCTCAGTTCCGCTTGCTTTCGAGCACACGGGCAAACTTCATCATTGGAACCTTAGTAGGAATAACATGCACAGAAACGATTGTGCTATATCACTACGGGGGAGGTCGGTTGCGCGCTAAGTCGCGTACGATTACCCTGTAGAGCCCTCAGGGGACTGAATGGGTCTAGGGCCCATCAAATCTGAGATTGAGACCGAAATATGGAATCTCGTTTAGCGGACAAGG
>Ga0066376_10002651_pt1 | contig 16558 bp, 16 predicted proteins | sample Knorr_S15_td_Bot_FD_77009 | JGI IMG/M metagenome (GOLD analysis project Ga0066376, IMG submission 77009) | Marine microbial communities from Southern Atlantic Ocean transect - Knorr_S15_td_Bottom_ad_5009_LV_A | ecosystem: Environmental > Aquatic > Marine > Oceanic | place: Southern Atlantic... | reverse complement strand
GCAGCTTGGCATCGAGATTGGAGAGCGGCTCATCGAACAGGAAAACGCTGGGTTCGCGCACGATCGCGCGGCCCATGGCGACGCGCTGGCGCTGGCCGCCGCTGAGCTGTCGGGGCGGGCGGTCGAGCAGGTCGCCGAGTTCGAGAATTTCGGCGACGTCCACCACCCGGCGGCGGATTTCGTCCTTTGGCAGGCCCCGGATTTTCAGGCCATAGGCCATGTTGTTGAACACCGTCATATGGGGATAGAGGGCGTAATTCTGAAACACCATGGCGATGTCGCGATCCGCCGGCTCGAAATCGTTGACTATTCGCCCGGCAATGGAAATATCGCCGCTGCTGATAGCTTCCAGGCCGGCGATCATGCGCAGCAGGGTCGATTTGCCGCACCCGCTGGGCCCGACAATGACCACGAACTCACCGTCCTGCACATGCCAATCGACGCCATGAATGACCTCGGTCTGGCCATAGAACTTGCAGACTTGCCGTAAATCGATTTCAGCCATCAATTTCTCATTTCTCGGTTTCCACCAGGCCTTTGACGAACTGACGCTGCATGACCAGCACCACCACCGCCGGCGGTAGCATGGCGAGCAGCGCCGCCGCCATGGTCAGGTTCCATTCCGGCACCGAGTCGGCGACGAAAAGCATACGCTGGATGCCCATGACGATCGTCGTCATGTCGGGGTCGGTGGTGATCAGCAACGGCCAGAGATACTGGTTCCAGCCATAGATAAAGAGGATTACCGAAAGCGCCGCGATATTGGTGCGCGACAGCGGCAGCAATATGGTCAGGAAGAAACGGATCGGTCCGGCGCCGTCGACCCGGGCGGCCTCGACCAGCTCGTCAGGCACGGTGAGGAAGAACTGGCGGAACAGGAAGGTGGCGGTCGCCGAGGCGATCAGCGGCAGGGTCAGTCCGGTGTAGCTGTTCAACAGGCCGAGATCGACCACCACCTTGTAGGTCGGCAGGATGCGCACCTCGACGGGCAGCATCAGGGTCATGAAAATGATCCAGAAGCAGAACATGCGGCCGGGAAAGCGGAAATAGACGATGGCGAAGGCCGAAATGATCGAGATGGCGATCTTGCCCACGACGATGCAGACCGCCATGATCAGGCTGTTGAGCATCATCGAGCCGAGCGGATAGCCGCCCGCCGACAGCTTGCCGGTGACCAGCACGGTCCGGTAATTTTCGATCAGCTGGCTGCCGAACCAGGATTGCACCTTGGAGATCACGTCACTGGTCTCATGGGTCGAGGTGACCAGCGCCACATAGACCGGGAAAATGATAATGATCACGCCGAGAATCAGGATGGCGTGGCTGAGATAGGTCAGGTAGGGGCGATTCTCGATCATCTTGTTTTCTTTGGCATCAGTACTGCACCTTGCGTTCGAGATAGCGGAACTGCACCACGGTCAGGGCGCCGACGATGATCATCAGAATTACCGATTGCGCCGCCGAGCCGCCGAGATCGAGGCCGACGAAACCATCGGCGAAGACCTTGTAAACCAGGATATTGGTGGCCCCCGCCGGGCCGCCCGAGGTCACCGCATGGATGATGCCGAACGTGTCGAAGAAGGCGTAGACCACATTGACCACCAGCAGGAAGAAGCTGGTCGGCGTGAGCAGGGGAAAGACGATGGTCCAGAACCGTTTGGCCGGGCCGGCGCCATCGATGGCCGCCGCCTCGATCAATGATTTCGGGATCGATTGCAGGCCGGCCAGGAAAAACAGGAAATTATAGGCGATCTGCTTCCAGGCGGCGGCGATGACCACCAGCACCATGGCCTCGCCGCCGTTGAGCACATGGTTCCATTCATAGCCCACGGCGCGCAAGGCAAGGGCAAGGATGCCGTTGGCCGGGCTGAACATGAAAAGCCACAGCACGCCGGCCACCGCCGGCGCCACCGCGTAAGGCCAGAGCAGGGCGAGTTTATAGAAGGCCGCGCCCTTGATCACCCGATCCGCCATCACCGCCAGCAGCAGGGCGGAGGACAGAGCCAGGGCCGCGGTGGACAGGCTGAACACCGCCGTCGTTCCCATGGATCTGAGATACAGCGGGTCGTCGATCAGCTCTTGGAAATTATCGAACCAGACATATTCCGTTCTGAGGCCGAAGGGGTCCTCAAGCAGCATGGACTGGAACAAGGCCTGGCTCGCCGGCCAGAGAAAGAACACAGCGGTGATAGCAAGCTGCGGCGCCAGCAGCAGATAGGGCAGCCAGGCGTTCTTGAAGGTAACCCGCTTTTCCATGACTACTGCAGTTGTGAAAGAGGGCGCGATAGAGAAAGTGGGGGGCCGCCGAGCCAAGCCCGGCGCGCCCCCCGGTTTAGCCTATTGGTTGGCCTTCTCGAACTTCCGCAGCATCTTGTTGCCGCGTGATACGGCGTCATCGAGACCCTGTTGGGCGGTTTTGGTGCCCGCCCAGATGGCCTCAAGCTCGTCGTTGATGACATCGCGGATCTGCACGAAGCTGCCGAGCCGCAGGCCCTTGGAATAGGGCGTCGGCGCGCGCGCGCTCATTTGCAGGATAGCCACATCACGGCCTTCGTTTTTCTCATAATAGCCAGACCGCTGGGTTAGCTCGTAGGCCGCGTTGGTGATCGGCACATAGCCCGTGTTCTGATGCCAGAAGGTCTGCACGAAGACATCGGACAGATAGCTCATGAACTGGGCGACGCCCTTATAGTCCGCCTCGTCGTTGCCCCTCAGCACCCACAGGGTGGCGCCGCCGATGATCGAATTCTGCGGTGCGCCCGCCACATCCGACCAATAGGGCAGCACTGCGGTGCCGAAATCGAAAGCCGAGCTCTTGCGCAGGCCGCTGTAGTAGGCCGAGGAATTGATCAGCATGGCGCATTTGCCTTCGGCGAACAGCGGATTGCCGTCGCCACGCCGGCCGCCGTAGGTGAAGGTCTTATCCTTCTGCCAGGCGGCGAGCTGGCCGATATGCTTGACATGCAGCGGGCTGTTGAAAGCAAGCTCCGTGTCGAGGCCGGCAAAACCATTCTCCTTGGTGGCGAAGGGAACATTGTGCCAGGTGCTAAAATTCTCCAGCATGCTCCAGGACTGCCAGCCGATAGTGAAGCCGCAGGAGGCGCCGCCGGCGGCCATGATCTTGGCCGAGAATTCGCCCATTTCCTCCCAGGTCTTCGGCGCCCGGTCGAGGCCGGCGGCGGCGAAGGCCTTCTTGTTCCAGAAAACAACCGGGGTCGAAGAATTGAACGGCATGGAAAGCAGATTGCCTTCGGTCGAGGTGTAATAGCCGATCACCGCCGACAGAAAGCGGCTCTGATCGAACGGCTGGCCCTGATCGGCCATCAGCTGATAAATCGGATAGATGGCGCCCTTGGCCGCCATCATGGTCGCCGTGCCGACCTCGAAGACCTGCATGATGTGGGGCGGAACACCGGAGCGGAAGGCGGCGATGCCGGCGGTCATGGTCTCGGTGTAATTGCCCTTGTAGATCGCCCTGATCACATAGTCGGTCTGGCTGTTGTTGAAGCCCTTGGCGATGTCATTGACGGTCTCGCCCAAGGCGCCGCCCATGGCGTGCCACCACTGGATTTCGGTTTGCGCCCGGGCGTTCGTGGCAAAGCCGGCTATGGCCAGCGCCGTAACCGCGCTCAAAATAATTCGATGTAGTTTCATTGCTCCGTGCTCCCTGATTTACGACTGCCCGGGTTTTCCCGGCCAGACTTGTTGTGTATAAAAAACCTGGTTCTTGCCATCAGTTTAAGACCAAAATTCAAAGATGCAAAGAATTGCGCCGTTTCACTTGTAAATAGGCTGAAAGGTTGGGAAGCTTATCGCCATGAAGCTGATCCAGGTTTCCGATCTTCATTTTGTGCCGCCGGGCACGCTCCTGCTTGGTCTCGACCCGCGCGCGCGTCTGGAGGCGGCCATAGCCGACATCAACCAGAACCACGGCGACGCAGCACTTTGCCTGTTCACCGGCGATCTGGCCGACCACGGCGCGCCGGATGCCTACGACGCGCTGGCTGAGACCCTGGCCGCCCTCCAGTTGCCCTGGCGGCTAACCATCGGCAACCATGACGACCGGGCGGCCTTCCTGCGCGCCTTTCCCGAGGCGCCGCACGACGAGAACGGCTTCATCCAATCGGTTGTCTCCACGGACGCTGGTCCTGTGATCCTGCTCGACACCCACGAACCGGGCCAGGGATCAGGCAGCTTCTGCGCCCGGCGCCAGGCCTGGCTTCAGGCGCAACTCAAGGCGGCGGCGGGCGAGCCTGCCTATCTCTTCATGCACCATCCGCCCCTGGATATCGGCATTCCGTCTCTCGATGTGATCGGGCTGGTCGATAAGCAGGGCTTCGCGGATGCTGTGGCAGGGGCGAATATCCGCCATATTTTCTTCGGCCATGTGCATCGGCCCATAAGTGGATCTTGGGGCGGCATTCCCTATTCGGCGCTCTGCTCGCTGGTCCATCAGGTGCCGCTCGACTTTGTGACCAAAAGCCCGGTGCCCTACGACCACGCGCCGCCGGCCTACAATGTGATCCTGCTCAACGACGCGGATACCGTGGTGCATCACCACAATTTCCTGGATGCCAGCCGTCTCGCGCCCGGCCAGGAGCGCTATACGAAAGCGCCTTAGCCGATCACCGACTCCGCTGAGTGATAGTCCAGGCCGAGGTCATGGGCGACGGCTTCGTAGGTCACCTGCCCGCAATGGACATTGAGCCCCTCCCGCAGGTGCGCATCGTCGGTAAGCGCCTGTTTATAGCCCTTGTCGGCGAGCGCCACGGCAAACGGCAGGGTGGCGTTGTTGAGAGCGAAGGTCGAGGTCCGCGCCACGGCGCCGGGCATGTTGGCGACGCAGTAGTGCACCACATCGTCGACCACAAAAGTCGGATCGTCGTGGGTTGTTGGCGTGCTGTGTTCGGTGCAACCGCCCTGATCGATGGCCACATCGACGATCACCGAGCCCCGGCGCATGTTTTTGACCATCTCGCCGGTCACCAGCCGCGGCGCTTCGGCGCCAGGCACCAGCACCGCGCCGATCACCAGATCGGCGATACGGACATGGCTCTCGATGGCCTCTACGGTTGAATAGATGGTGTTGAGCTGCGGCCCAAACAGGGTGTCGAGTTCCTGCAGGCGGCGCACGGAACGGTCGATCACCGTGACCTTCGCTTCCAGGCCCATGGCCATGCGGGCCGCGTTGGTACCGACCACGCCGCCGCCGATGATGACCACGCTTGCCGCCGGCACGCCGGGCACGCCGCCGAGCAGCATACCGCAGCCGCCCTGCTCCATTTCCAGGCAATGAGCGCCGGCCTGGATCGACATGCGCCCGGCGACTTCGCTCATGGGCGCCAGCAGGGGCAGGCCGCCCTGGGCATCGGTGACCGTCTCATAGGCGATGGCGATGCAGCCCGAGTCGATCAGCCCCTTGGTCTGCTCGGGGTCCGGTGCGAGATGGAGATAGGTGAACAGAATTTGGCCCTCGCGCAGCATCTTGCACTCGGAGGCTTGCGGTTCCTTGACCTTGACCACCATGTCGGCGCGGGCGAAAACCTCGTCGGCGCTATCGACGACGACGGCGCCGACGCCGCGATACTGATCGTCATCGAGACCGATGGCCTGGCCCGCGTTGGTCTGCACAATGACCTCGTGCCCGTGATGGATCAGCTCGTAAACGCTCGATGGGGTGAGGCCGACGCGGTATTCGTGGACCTTAATTTCCTTGGGTACGCCAATCAGCATTGTCTTGTCCGTTGTTGGTTGATTCTATCTCGGGTCGCGCGCCGCAAAATGAGGGAGACGCATCGGCCGGTCAACCTTATTTTCTGCTCTTTTGAGAGACCCCGTTACATCCCGGGCCGGAGCATGGTGAAGGCGTTGTCGACCACCGTGTAATCCATGTAGCCGAGGCGCGCGAGAGGGCGGAATTTGGTCATGTCGACCATGCCGTCGGTGAGGATCGAATCGTCGATATGGATGCCGACAACCAAACCGAGCACCATGGCGTTGGGCGACGATGGATCGTCCGACGGCAGGGTGACGGTTTGCAGGTAAGTGCATTCCATATGGACCGGCGCGCCGCCAACCCTGGGCGGGGCGACCAGGCGCGAGGGCAGCGCCTCAAGCCCGGCCAGGGCGAACTCATCGACCTCGGCCTCGACCTCCGCCGAAGTTGCGTTCATCTCCAGGCGCTGGCCGTCGGTCGCCACATTGACCACGAACTCCCCGGTCGCCTCGATGTTGATCAGGGAGTCTTTACGCTTCGAGCCGCCGGGGGCGAACATAACCACCGCCGGGTTTGTCGAGACTCCGTTGAAGAAGCTGTAGGGCGCGAGATTGACCACGCCATCGCCGCTGATCGAGGAAATCCAGCCGATCGGCCGGGGCACGATCAGGCTCTTGTAGGGATCGCGCGGCAGGTTATGGTCATTGAGGCGAGGATCGTAAAACATTACTCCGCCGCCGCAGCGGGCGCATCGTAGCGCGCATAGGACGCAATGTAATAATCCGCATCATGGCGCGTGCGCTGAACGCTCTCGCGCTCGGCCATGGCCGCGTTCCATGCCGCCAGGCGCTTACAGTGGGCCGGGATCCCGACGCCGCGATAATGGGTCACCGCCGGCAGGCGCTCAAAGAACGGCCAATAGGCCATATCGACCAGCGAGACATCGGCGCCCAGCCAATAGGGATCGCTGCCCAGAGGCGCAAGGGCGGCATCCTCCATATAGACCATCATGTCGGTGAGTTTGGCGGCGGCCTCGGCTTGCGCCTCGCTGCCCTTGGCCGAAAGCACGCCGTAGAAGGCGCCGATAAAACGCGTGTTGCAATAATCGATCCAGACCCGCGCAGTGGCGCGCAGGCGCGCATCGGTGGGCATCAGCGACGGCTCGGGAAAGCGGTCCTCGATATATTCGTTGATGATCGCAGACTCATAGACCACGGCGCCGTCATGCTTGAGCACCGGCACTTTGCTATAGGGCGAAACCGCCTCGAACCAGGCTGGCTTGTTTTTCAGATCAACCTCGGCGTGGTCATACTCCAGCCCCTTCTCCATGAGGGTGAGATGGGTGCGTTGGGCAAACGGGCAGACTTCGGCGGTAATAAACTCAATCTCGGCCATGGTGATTATCCTCCTGGTGATGCTCGGTGGTACGCCATCGCCCTGCCGCTGTCGAGTCTGGGGGCGGGTTGAACCGAGCGGCGAACTAGGCTCTGGTGGATAATATCTAACACCTGATACCGAGGCGTGATCAAATGACAATTGCCCAGGACGCAGAAACCATCGGCTTGTCCGATCTGTTGGCCCATCAGCAGGACTCCTGGCAACGCCAAGTGCACTATGTCGCCGGCAACTCCGCCTTCTACCAGGCGCTATGGCAGGGCCTCACGCCGCCCAAAGACCTTCGCGACTTGTCCCGTCTGCCCTTGTCATCAAAAGAGCAATTGCGGGCGTCCCAGGCGAATCACCCACCGTTCGGGGATTATCTCGCGGCGCCGCGCTCGGAGATAACCCGGCTGCACCGCACGTCGGGCACCTCGGGCCAGGCCATGAACCTCGCCCTGTCCGCCCGGGACTGCGAGATCACCGAGGCGGTTGGCGGCCGCAGCCACCGGGCCGCCGGCCTGAACGCGGACCATACGGTCGTCCATTGCCTCAATTATCAACTGTGGATGGGCGGCGTGACCGACCATCTGACCCTGGAGCGAACCGGCGCAACGGTGGTTCCCTTCGGGGTCGGCGGCAGCGAGCTTCTGATCCGCACAATCCGCGAAATCGGCATCGATGCAATTTCCTGCACGCCTTCCTACCCGGCGGTGCTGGAGCGCGTCATCGAAGAGCAGTTTCCCGGCCTTCACCCGCGCGACCTGGGGCTGAAGCTGGGGCTGTTCGGCGGCGAGCCCGGGCTCGATGACCCACGCTTGCGCGACCGGATCCGGGAAACCTGGGGGATGGAGCCACGCAACGCCAACTACGGCGTCTCGGATGTGTTCTCCAATGTCGCCGCCCAGTGCGAGCACGACAGCCATCTGCATTTCCTCGCCGGTGATGTGCTGCATGCGGAATTGATCGATCCCGAGAGCACGGCGCCGCTGCCGCTTGAAGCCGGCCAGCAAGGTGAGCTGGTGCTCACCCACCTGGTGCGCGATTGTCAGCCTCTGGTGCGCTTTCGAACCGGCGACATCATCGCCATAGACCATACCGACCCGTGCCGCTGCGGCCGCACTGGGATGCGCTTCAGGGTGGTCGGGCGAAGCGATGATATGGTCGTGGTACGGGGCCTCAACCTGTTCCCGACCATGGTCGCGGCGGTGATCAACGAATTTGCCGAGCTTTCGGGCGACTATCGCATTATCCTCGATGAGGGGCCGCCTTATGACGTTCTGCCCCTCCAGGTGGAACTCGCCAAAGGACAGTCCGTTAGCGACGGGCTGGGGCCTGAAATCGAGGCGGCGATCAAATCGAAACTCGGCGCCAAGGCCGCTGTCACCATCCTGCCCGAGAGCAGCTTTCCCATAATCGAAGGCAAAACACGGCGGGTTTTGAGGACATATCAAGGATAGACCGATGGCCGATTTTCTCTATGAAACCGTACTCAGCAGCGTCGACGACAACGGCGTTCGGATCATTTCGCTGAACCGCCCGGATCGTCTCAACGCCATGAACCGCACATTGATTGACGATGTCGCGCGGGCCTTCGATGACGCCAATGGGGACCCAGCGACCGGCGCCATCGTCTTCACCGGCGAGGGCCGGGCTTTCTGTGCGGGCGATGATCGCCAGGAACACACCCACCCCGAAAACGAGGCGGAAGCCCGAGACTTCGTCGAGGCGATCCAGCAAGCGAGCCGCGCCATTATCTTCGGCGACAAACCGGTTGTCGGCGCCATAAACGGCTGGGCGGTCGGCGGCGGGCTGGAATGGGCGATCAACTGCGACTTCCCGATCTGGGCGCAGAGCGCGAAAGGGTTTTTCCCGGAGGTTTCGCTAAATCTGTTTGTCACCGGCGGGGTCACATCGCTGTTGCCGGCCATGGTTGGATTGCACAAAGCCCGCGAGATGCTGTTTCTGGGCAACCGGTACGATGCGGCGGAACTCGCTGACATCGGCGTCGCCTGGCGGGTGGTTGGCGATGCGCGGCTGATGGCCGAGGCCGTGGTGGTGGCAACGCAATTGAGCACCCTGCCGCCGCTGTCCGTGAGAGCCATGAAGCGGGTGCTGAACCACAGCTCTCTGAGCGATCTCAACCGGGCGCTTGAGCTGGAAACGGAAGCGACCGTCACCGGCTTCCTCGATCCGGAAACCACGAACCGGCTGAAGGATTTCTAGAGCAATTCTGGTTTGAATCGAACCACACAAATCAGAATTGCTCTGATTGCGGCAAATGCCGTAATCCGCCGCGAAGCGGGCGAGAAGCCTGCGTGGCGCTTGAACGCAGTTTGATCGTGCAAGCACAATCAAACTTGAAATGCTCTAAAGCCGGGCGAGGGGCCGCACCAGAAGCGCACAAAGAGGGATGGTCGACAGAGCCAGGACGGCGACCGCCGACAGGGCAAAGGTAACGCCGAAACTATCACTCACCATGCCGAACACCATGGGCGCCGCAGCGCCGCCGCCGATCGCCACCGTATAAAAAAGACCGAAACCACGCGCCCGGCGCGCCTCGGTGACGAAATCCGACACCGTGCCATAGAGCACGGACGACGTGCCGTTCAGGCCCAGGCCGATGATCGGCAAGAGCGCCAACGCGCCCTCCAGCGGGAGGAACAAGAGAAGCAGAATTCCGCCGCCGGTGATCAATTCGGTCAGCACCACGATGCGGATGACACCGAATTTCTGGGCGAGGAAGCCGCAGACGAATTTTCCCGCGGCACCACCGCTGAAGACCAGGGCCAGGGCCACGCCAATGGTCTCCACGCCGGCGCCAAGGTTGATCAACAGAAAAGGCAGAAACGTCAGGAACCCGGTGCGCCCGGCGCCATCGATGAAGCCGATGGCGGACAGCACGCCAAAGCCGAAGCGGTCGGTAATACCCCAGCCGGTTCTGGATTCGGTATCGGACTTGGGCTCGGACTCGGACTCGATCAACGGCGCCGCATCGACCGGCTTCGGCGGCGACCCGACAGCCAATCGGCGAAGCACCAGGAAAGCGGCGATCCCCGCCGCGACCCCCAGGGCGCCGGCGCTTGCCGTGCCCACACGCCAGCCAGCGCCGGCGATCAAAACGGACACCGCCAGGGGGATGACGACCTTGCCCACATCGCCGGAGAAATTATAAATCCCGAGCGCCGCCCGGCGCACATGGGGCTCATAGGCCTTGGACACCACCGATGACGACAGCGGATGCTGCACCGCCGAGCCGGCACCGGCGACAAGCAATGTCAGGAGCAAAGCGATATGGCCCTCAACCAGACCCAGTGTCATGTAGGCCAGCCCGGTGAGCACGGTCCCCATGGCGAGCAGCTTCCGCTCGCCCCAGCGCTCGGCAAGAAGGCCCGCCGGCACCTGAAAAAGCGCCATGGCGCCCGAATAGAGCGACTTCATGACGCCCACCTGGGTCAGAGTCAGAGCAAACTCGGCCTGCCACAAGGGCAGCAGAAGATAGAGCGCGTCGGAAAACCCGTCATGCACGAAATGCACCCCGGCACAGGTTCCCAGTGTCGCCCGGCGGGATGTCGCGGGCACCGATCTATCGGCCATACTCAACTACTTGGCCTTCTTGGCGGCTTTCTTCCGCGCCGCATCTTGCGCCGCGGTGAGGGCCGTGCGCGCCCAGCCGCAAAATTCATCCGCGTCGTCGTAAAGCTCTTCGGGCGCCGCGAAGAAGCTGCGCACCTGGACCCGGCGTTTCTTGGTGCTGTAGCTGAACGGCTCCATGCCGGCCTCCTCGAAGGCTACGCGGCTGGCGTCATCGACGCGCAGATAGACGGTCTCGCCCATGATGAAGGCGAAGGTGACGCCGCCCAGCGACAGCCCTTCGCCGCCGAACAGGCGCTTGCAAGTCACCGGACCCAGGGGCTCGAGCAGCTCGGCGAGGAACGCCTTGAATTGCGGGCTGGCCGCCACTTAAATCATTGCCGCCAGAGCCGCCATGTCCGCCTGGCTGCGCGCCCCGAGATGGCTGATGATCTCGGCTGCGGCGATGCCACCAAGGCGGGCGCAATCGGCGAGACTGCGCTCCCGGGCAAGACCATAGAGGAAGCCGGCGGCGTAAAGATCGCCGGCTCCGGTGGTGTCGACGACCTGCTCCACGGGCGCCGCCTCAATGACATGAATTTCATCGCCGGCGACAATCACCGAGCCCTGCTCCGAGCGGGTCAGCGCGGCGATCGGGCAAGCCCCGCGCACCTGTTGCAGGGCCTCGTCGAAATCCTCCGCCTCATAGAGCGAAATGACCTCGGCCTCGTTGGCGAACAGAATATCCACATGATCCGCCACCAGATCGAGAAATTCAGACCGATAGCGCTCGACGCAGAATGAATCCGACAGGGTAAGTGCGACCCGCCGCCCATTGGCATGGGCGATATCATAGGCCTTGCGGAAAGCCGCCTTACCGCCCGGCGGATCCCACAGATAACCCTCGAGATAGGTGATGTCGGCCGAAGCGATCAAACCCTCGTCGACATCCTCGGGGCCGAGTTCGACGCAGGCGCCGAGATAGGTGCTCATGGTGCGTTGGGCGTCCGGGGTGACGATGACAAAGCAGCGCGCCGTCGGCGCCGTATCGTTCGACAGCGGCGTCTCAAAATGAACCCCGGCGGTGCGGATATCATGGGCGAACACCGCGCCGAGCTGATCGTCCCTGAGCTTGCCGATGAAGGCAGCACTACCGCCGAGAGCGGCGACCCCGGCCATGCTGTTGCCGGCCGATCCGCCGGAAATCTTGATGCCGTTATCGAGCAGGTCATAGAGTGCTTCGGCGCGCTCCCCATCGATCAGGGTCATAGAGCCTTTGACCAGGCCGTTTTGATCGAGAAAGTCATCATCGGCCTGGACCAGAACATCGACCATGGCATTGCCGATCCCCACCACATCAAGCGTCGCGTCGGTCATCCTGTTATTCTCCGTACCCTGCTGTTGTAGGAAAGCCGTCCAGCGGTTACATAGCATATACCAAGGATTAGAGAGGCCCTCCATACGTGTTCAGCGCCTTCTTCACCGCCGTGGGCCAGCTCGGCGACCCGCCGATCAAACGCGTTATCTGGCGTGTCGCCTTTTGGACGGCGCTGATCTATATGCTGGTCGGCATCGCCCTGTGGTCGGTGATCGCCGGCTTTGATCCGACGCTGAGTTTCGCTTTCGTCCCGTTCCTCTGGCTCCAGAGCCTGTTGGTGGGGATCGCCGGCTTCGTCAGCGCGATACTCGGCCTGTTCGCTTTTTTCGCCGTGTTCTGGCTGCTTTTCGTGATCATTGTCCAGCTCGTCGCCGGGTTCTATCTCGAAGACATCATCACTGCGGTCGAGGCCCGCCATTACCCGGACTTGCCCCCGGCAATAAAACAGACAGCATCGGGCGCAGCTCTCAACGCCCTGCAGTATTTCGCCACCCTGGTGCTGCTCAATCTGCTGGCCCTGCCGTTCTATCTCATCCCGCTGCTCGGCGTTTTGCTGTTCTATCTGGTCAACGGCTATCTCATCGGCAGGGAATATTACGAGTTGGTGGCCCTGCGCCGGATCGATGCGAAGGCCGCTAAAACCCTGCGCAAGGCCGAGCGCGGCAAGGTCTTCGGCGCCGGGCTGATCACCACGGTGCTGTTCTCCCTGCCGATTCTCAATCTGGTGGCGCCGATTGTCGCAACCGCGGCCATGGTGCATATTTTCGAGGGCATGGCGGGACGCCGGGAAGCCATCGAGGCCGATCAATCTTTTGAGGGTACTGATGTCTAGGATTATAGCGACCTTGGCCCTGTTGCTGGCGCTGAACGCCTGCGTGACGCCGTCCGCCCAGAAACCGACCGCCAGCACACCCGCGTCGCCCACCCCGGCAGTCGTCGAAGCTGCGCCTGAAGAGCCCCCTGCGCCGGAGCCGGCGATCGAGCCGGAGATTCAAGCGGTCATCGATGCCGCCATCGCGATTCTCGCGCCCGCCAAAGCGGCGATGCCGGAAGAGACGTCAGAGGTGACAGTGACCGAGCCGCCCGTGATCGAGGCAGCACTCCAGCCCGACATCGACGACGACCCCAATCAGCTCATGGGCCTGGCCGGCATCGAGTTGACGGAATTGCTGGGCGAGCCCGGTTTCCGCCGCGAGGATGCCGACGCCCAGATCTGGCAATATGGCGGCGGCGAATGCGCCCTCGACATCTACCTCTACAGAGGCGGCGAGGCCCTGCCCCATCGGGTGACCTATTACGAATTCCGCGGCGGCGGCGCCGGCCGCCCCTGCCTGCGCAGCCTGCTTATGGCCGAGGCGGGCTAGAATTTTACGGTCATCTAAGATGACCTGCGTTCAGTTGCCCAAAACTATGTCTACACAAGACTGGAGCTTACGCCGGGTAAGCCGGCGGCTCGCGGTCGCTCGCTTGCTTCTCCGACCGTTATCGGTCGGATTACGCTTCAGAGCCCAACTTTCTAACTCACCACGCTCTTCCCCTTAAATCCGCAGAGGTCGGCGACCTTGCACTCGGTGCAGCGGGGCTTGCGGGCGGTGCAGACGTAGCGCCCGTGCAGGATGAGCCAATGATGGGCGTGGCGGCGCCAGGCCTCGGGAACCCGCTTGGTGAGCCTGTCCTCGACCGCGTTCGCCGTCTTCGCCGGCGCGAGACCAGTGCGGTTGGCGACCCGGAAAACATGGGTGTCCACGGCGATGGTGGAGTCCCCGAAGGCGGCGTTGAGCACCACGCTCGCCGTCTTGCGGCCGACCCCGGGCAGGGCTTCAAGGGACTTCCGATCGCGCGGCACCTCGCCGTCATGCTCATCGAGCAGCATCCGGCTGAGGTTGATGACATTGCGCGCCTTGGTGTTGAACAACCCGATGGTCTTGATATAGCCGCGTAAGGCCTCCTCGCCGAGGGCCACCATGGCGGCCGGGTTGTCGGCCACCGCATAGAGCGGCCCGGTCGCCTTGTTGACCGAGACATCGGTCGCCTGGGCCGACAGAACAACCGCCACCAGCAGGGTAAAGTGGGAGCCGTATTCAAGCTCGGTCTCCGGCGCCGGATCGTCTTCAGCGAGACGGCGAAAAAACTCTTCGATGTTCTGCTTTTTCATGGCTTCCTAATCGTATGGAAATTTCGACCTCTTGAAATGAAGCCTTAGCCAGCGCCGCCTTTACCCTTGGCGGCGAAGATGTAGCCGAGGAAATTGAGCAGCAGCTGGGCGGCCAGGAATGCGGTGGTGCCGTCGCGGTCGTAATCGGGCGCCACCTCGACCAGATCGATGCCGACCACCTCGCCCTTTAGCGGCAGGCCCTGGAGGATTTCCAGGACTTCGTAATAGAGGAAGCCGCCGTGGCTCGGGGTGCCGGTGCCGGGCGCGATGGACGGGTCAAAGCCGTCGATATCGATGGTGCAATAGTAGCGCACGCCGTCGGGGATGCGGTCGAGCACGCCCTGGGTGCCCAGTTCGCGCACCTTGCGCACGGACAGGATGTCCGAGCCCGCTTTGCGGGCCGCCGCATAGTCTTCGCGATTGGAGTATGACACATAGCGGATGCCCATCTGGGTGAAGCCGGTGACATGCTTCATTTCCGATGCCCGCCGGAGCGGGTTGCCATGACCGTAGCGCACGCCGTGGCGCTCATCGACAAAATCCAGATGGGCGTCGATATGGATAATATGCACCGGCTCTTGATCGTCGAAGGCTCTGATGCAGGGAATATGGACCGCATGGTCGCCGCCCAGACAAACCGGCAGGGCGCCCGCCGCCAATATCTTGCGCACCCCGTATTCGGCGTTCTCCAAGCTTTTTATGGTGTCCGTGTGGATCATATCGGCGTCGCCAATATCAACGATGCGGACTTCGTCCTTGGGCAGATAGACCATGTCGTCTTCGTGGTCGTAGGCGCCGGAATGGCCGAAGGAGAACAGGGTCGATGCCTCGCGGATGGCGCGCGGGCCGAAGCGGGCGCCGGACCGGTATTGGGTGCCCATATCAAAGGGGATACCCATGACCGCCACATCGGCGTCGATGGCGTCCCAATCCAGGCAGGTTGGCTACTTGCCGAATGTGCAAAGCCCGACAAACGGCAGATTTAACCGCCCGCTTTCATAGCCGTGATCAGCCATCCGATTCCTCCCTGGGTATAATCCATGGTGATCCTAGCCATTTCCCATGGTCATTGGGATAAAATCACCTTCGTCAGAGGCCCTAAGACGGATTATTGTGAAACCATGATGACAACAACGCTGTTCAACGCCAGCTTGACGCCTCACCGGTCGCTTGGGCCTCGGGGCTTTACCCTGTGGTCCCGCGATTTCCGGCTGACCGGTGGCGATTTTCTGCCCGTGGCGGGCTGATTCGCTTTACATGCCGCCCCCGTCCCGCCGCGCCAATGTAGCTCTGCTGTTGAGCCTCGCCCTGATCTGGGGCAGCTCCTACATGCTGATCAAGCTCGGCCTGGAAACCCTGCCGCCGCTGACCATCGCGGCGGCGCGCATCACCCTGGCGGCCCTGGTCGCGATCATCATCGTATGGTTTCGCGGCGATCGGCTGCCGCTGGGCATGGCGCAATGGAAACCATTCTTTGTTATGGCCATGCTGAGCAACGTGATGCCCTTCATCCTGATTGCCTGGGGTGAAACACGGATCGACAGCGGTCTGACGGGTATTCTGCTCGGCTGCATGCCCTTGACGACTCTGGTGCTGGCCCATCTCTTTACCCGGGACGAGCGGCTCAGCAGGGTCAAAATCATCGGGCTCAGCCTCGGCGCCGCCGGCCTCGCCATTCTCGTCGGGCCCGACGCCCTGAGCGGGCTCGGCGGGCATCTGCTGGGCGAACTCGCGGTGATCGGCGCGGCGCTGTGCTACGCCGCGGCGACGGTCTATGCCCACCGGGCGATCCGCGCCCGCCCGACGGTGTCCGCCGCGGCCACCCTGCTGGTCGCGAGCGCAATCATCCTGCCGGCCAGCCTGATTCTCGATACACCGTGGCGGCTCGCGCCGTCGGCGCTTTCTCTGGCCGCCGTCGCCCTGCTCGGCATCATCGGCACGGGCGTTGCCACGCTGATCTATTTCCGGCTGATAAGCGGCGCCGGGGCGACTTTCACCGCGATGATCAACTACCTGATCCCGCCGGTCAGCGTGATCTGGGGCGTGATGCTGCTGCCCGCCATCGTGCTGGTGCGCCGCTCGCCGGAATCCCTGGGCCTACGCCCTGATGGCGCGCGACCCCAAGAAGCAGCCCAGGAGAATGACCTACCACCATCGCGAGAGGTGGACTTCACACTCAGCGCGGCCATGCATACCCGCGCATTTTGGCTACTGCTCATCGCAGGCTCCTCTTTCGCGCTGATCGGCACGGCGCTCACCTTCCACAACGTCGCCCTGCTCACGGGCAAGGGTCTGTCTCCCGGCATAGCCGCCGGCGTGCTCAGCGTGATGGCGTTGAGCGCCATGGGGGCGAACCTCG
>Ga0066376_10002650_pt1 | contig 16565 bp, 14 predicted proteins | sample Knorr_S15_td_Bot_FD_77009 | JGI IMG/M metagenome (GOLD analysis project Ga0066376, IMG submission 77009) | Marine microbial communities from Southern Atlantic Ocean transect - Knorr_S15_td_Bottom_ad_5009_LV_A | ecosystem: Environmental > Aquatic > Marine > Oceanic | place: Southern Atlantic... | reverse complement strand
GGCGGGCGTCACTCGAGATTCTGGCGAGCCACGCGGGGCACTGCTTGGAATCGCTGACCGCGGTCCGCGCGGCCCAGCTTGTCAGTCGGGATATGCCGGCGGTGATCGTCGACGATCCCGGCCCGACCTTGCCGTTCGGTGCCGACGATGACGACGGCGTCGGGCCCTAGGTTTTCCGACGAGGCGCCGGTCTGGCGGTGTTGCTTCGTCGGTCACGGCCCATCTGGCTGCTCCCTCCTCGCGCCTTGCCAGGCAGACGCCTCGTCCGAAAACCCCCTCGGACGTTTTTCAGCACCCTCCAGCTAGGGCTGCGCACAACGGTGCGTGCCGTTTCCAGGCGAGGCGTCTGCCTGGCAAGGCGCGAGGACGAAGCGGCCAGGTGGGCCGGGACTGAGGAAGCAACGCCGTCCAGGCGGGCGCGTCGCCTGGAAACCCCTAGTTGGCGGCCGCGGGGACGCGGAGCCTCTGGCCGATGCGGATGACGGTGTTGCGGCCGAGTCCGTTCGCGGACTGGATGGCGCGCACGCTCGTGCCGTGCCGGGAGGCGATCCGGCCCAGGGTGTCGCCGCTGGACACCCGGTAGGTGAGGAACGTCGGTCTGGGCGCCTCGGGCCGGACCCGCAGCGTGGTGCCAGGGGTCAGGTTCTGGTCCCACAGCCCATTGTCGCGGACGATCCGCCACGGATTCGATTTCATTGTGTCGGCGATCTGCTTCAGATCGTCTCCGGCCTGCACGACATGTTCGTTGTACTTCCCGGTCCATTCCAGCGGCACGCGCAGCAGTTGACCGGCGGGTAGACTCTGGAGACGCCAGAGGCCGTTGGCGTCGCGCAGGGTTTCCAGGCCGACCTCCAGAATGAAGGCCAGGCGCAAGTAGTTGTCGCCGTGCCGGGTTCGGTACAGCAGGTGGTCGTCCTCGGTGGTAAACAGGTCACTCCGCGGGGCTGGCGGATAGGCGACGAGTTGGCCGACCCGGAGCGCTCTAGTGGCCAGAAACGGGTTGTGAAGGCGGAGCTGCAGGATGGAGAGTCCGAGTCGCTGGGACATCGACCACCAGCTGTCGCCCTCTCGCACCGTTTCGAGCCGGATGTCGAGCGCGTGGTGGCGGATGGAGGTTTCGTACAGCTTCAGCACGTTGCGATAGTCGCTGACCTGCACGACGTACTGCAGCGTCTCCAGATACATCGGTCGATTGCGCGAGACCCGCCCGGGTCCGGTGTTGTAGGCGGCCAGCGCATAGTCCTCGCGACCGAAACGCTTGACTTGCTGCGCGAGGTACTTGATGCCGCCCTCGATGTTGCTGTCGACGCGTAGCTCGCGGAACGTGGCCGGCATCACCTGAAAATAGCCCTGGGCGCCATCGATCGAGACGACCGAGCCATTGCCACCGGATTCATGCAGGACCACGGCGCGCGCAAGGTTCAGATCCAGCCCGTACTGATCGGTGAACCGCTTGATCTCGGAGTCGATCTCCATCACCTTTCGGTACATGCCGAGCAGCGACGGCGAGAACGCGGTCAGGGGCAGAAGCTGGTCCTCGCCGGCCGCCGTCTGCTGACCGGCAGAGGCGGGTGCGGCCGGGCTGAGCATTGCGACCAAGGCAATCGTGACCACGAAGGTCGCGCGGAGAGGTGTACCGAAGAGCGCAAGACGTCGCATCAGTTCACTCCAGAGAGACCTGCCAATCAAGACTGAATCATACACCCTCGTTGCGACGAACCCCAGTCGTGTCAGCGACTTGCGGACGGACACCCCGGCCACGCCAGGGCGCGGCCCGCCCGTGCAGTTCTGTGAGTCGCCGTATAATCTCGCCATGTCCAGGCTCACCGGGTCGCGGAAGCCGGCCCAGTTCAAGGAGTCCGTCATCCGGGAGATGACCCGATTGGCCCAGCAGCACGGCGCCGTCAACCTCTCGCAGGGGTTCCCTGATTTCCCGGCGCCAGAGGCGGTCAAGGCGGCGGCTCGCGAGGCCATCACGGCAGACGTGAATCAATACACGGTCACGTGGGGCGCGCCGCGACTACGGCAGGCCGTCGCCCGAGACTTCACCCGGCGGTACGGCGTGCCGGTCGATCCGGAGGTCCAGGTTACGGTCTGCTGTGGGTCGACCGAGGCGATGGTGGCGACCATGCTCGGGACATTGGATCCGGGCGACGAGGTGGTGGTCTTCGAGCCGTTCTACGAGAACTACGGTCCCGACGCCATTCTGTCCGATGCGGTCATTCGATATGTCACGTTGCATGAGCCGGACTGGACGTTCGATCCCGAGGCGCTGGCCGCCGCCTTCAACCACCGCACTCGCGCCATCATCATCAACAGCCCGCACAATCCGACCGGCAAGGTCTTCACCCGGGACGAACTGGCGGTCATTGCCGAGCTGTGTCACCGATGGGACGTGCTGGCGATCACCGACGAAATCTACGAACACATCATCTATGACGGCGGCCGGCACGTGCCGATGGCGGCGATCGACGGGATGGCCGACCGCACCGTCACCATCAACAGCTTGTCGAAGACCTATAGCGTGACTGGCTGGCGAGTGGGGTGGACCATCGCGCCGCCTCGGCTGGCCGGGGCCATACGCAAGGTGCACGACTTTCTGACCGTCGGGGCGGCGGCGCCGCTGCAAGAGGCCGGGGTCACCGCGCTGTCACTCCCCGAGACCTACTATGTGGAGCTGGCGGCCGCCTACCAGCGTCGGCGCGACATGCTGCTGGGGCTGCTCGAGTCGCGTGGGTTCGCCTGTTTCAAGCCGGAGGGCGCCTACTACGTGATGACCGACATCGCCGATTTCGGGTTCGGCGACGATACGGAGTTTGCGCGGTATCTGGTCTCGGAGATTGGCGTGGCCGCGGTGCCCGGAAGCAGCTTCTATCACGACCCGGCGCTGGGCCGGACGAAGGTGCGATTCACCTTCTGCAAGCGCGACGAGACCCTCCAGGCCGCCGCCCGAAAGCTCGAAGCGCTCCGCGCGCCCTCCCGAAGCACGTGATGTAAACGCCCTCGCCGTAGGAGCCGTTTTTCGGAGCGCGGCGCCCGGCTGGCAAGGCGCAAGGAGGGAGCAGGCAGGTGGCCTGCGACCGACGAAGCAACGCCGCCAGACGGGATGCCCCGCCCGAAAAACTAGAAACGCACGAGAGCGCCGACGTAGACGCCGTCGAGTTTCAGCGCCACCCCTTCCTCGTTCGACGACACGTTGAGGTCGATCGAACGGTATCCCACCTGCACTCCCAGGCTCTCGATCAAGTTCACTGTAGCGCTGACATCGAAGTCGATGTACTCCCCGGTGAAGGACTCGAGCAGGTTGTTGGGTAACTTGAAGCCGCTGACTTCGCCTCCGATGGCGAGTCTGGACAGCGGATACACCTTGAAAACCGCGCCGATGGCGGGGATGGGGCCCCGAGCGTGTGTGAACTCCCGGGCCAACGGCGCGGCCTCGAGCGACGCCTCGATGTCGGTGTATTTGGCCTCGAGGATGACGCCGAAGTAGCCGCGGCTGCGGTGGACGATGTCGTATTCGTAGCCCAGCCTCCATGTGCTCCACTTGAGGGCCGAGGTGACCGGGACCCCGATGTCGTACGCGATGCCACGGAACACGATCCGTCGCTCGACCGTGTGCTGCGCCGCGTAATTCATGGGTATGTAGTCGATGCGGAAGCGGTGCTTGCGCGCCGCGCGCAGCCGCAGCCGCAGTTCACCGAACCGCTCCGTGCCGATGCCGAGGTCGCGGCTGAAATCGATTTCTGTGCCCGCGATGCCGAACTCATCGCTCGAGATAGTCATGTCGGGCGACGGGTTCCACAGGCCGCCGAACACTTCGACCCGGTAGTCCTCGCCCGCTGGCATTTCCGCCGGCGGCGTGAACAGTTGGGCCGTCGCTGGCGCGGCGACAGCGAGCAGGACGGCCAGGCCGGCGGTGATGACGAGGAATCGACGGAAACAGGTCATAATCACGCAACTCTCTCTTGGACTACCAGCCTTCAGCCAAGCATAGGTCGTACCAGGTTGACCCAATCGCTGACCGCGGTCAGCGGGGCGGTCGCCGCGGGCTGCCAGCGGTTGCAGGGCGCCCCAGTCAGACCTATCGACCAAACGCCGCCTCCGCTGTAGTGCCGACACCCTCGTAACCGGGCCCTCGGAACTGTTACTCTCAGTGCTGGTCCGGTTGGTCCTCCGCTCGGTTCTCCACCCTCCATGTCACCCTTTGCGCGGCTGCGTCCGCACGTCCTCCGCTATCGTGGCCAGTTCGCGGTGGGGCTGGTCTGTCTGGGGCTCGCGACCGCCTTTTCACTGCTGGGACCATGGGTGCTGCGCTACGCCATCGACGACTTGACCGCGGACATCACCCGGGCCAAGTTGGGGCGATACGCGGGCGCGCTCCTGGCTCTGGCGCTGGCCGGCGGAGTGTTTCGGTTCCTGATGCGGCGCATCATCGTCGGTGTCTCCCGCGCCATCGAGTACGACCTGCGCAATGTCTTCTTCGGGCATGTGCAGCGGTTGCCGCTCGCCTATTTCCACGCGAACCGCACCGGCGACCTGATGTCGCGGGCGACGAATGATCTCAATGCCGTTCGCATGATGGTGGGGCCGGCCATCATGTACATGGCCAATACCGGCATGGTGTTCGTGGTGTCGGTGGGGCTGATGCTGTCGATCGACCCCGTGCTGACGCTGGCGGCGCTGCTGCCGTTGCCGCTCGTCTCGGTCGCGGTCAAGCGCTTTGGGAGCGCCATCTATCGCCAGTCGGAGCGAATCCAGGCCCAGCTCGCTACCTTGAGCGCGGTGGTGCAGGAGTCGTTGGCCGGGGTCCGCGTGGTGCGAGCCTATGGTCGAGAGGCGGTCGAGACGGCACGGTTCCGACGCGAGAACCAGGAGTATCTCGAGCGCAACGGCGCGCTCATCCGGCTCCAGGCGCTGTTTTTTCCCAGCCTCGGGTTCATCCTCGGGCTGGCGAGCCTGCTGGTGTTGTGGCTCGGTGCCCGTCATGTCATCGAGGGCCGGATCACGATCGGGCAGTTCGTGCAGTTCAACGCCTATCTGGTGATGTTGAGCTGGCCGATGATCGCGTTCGGGTTTGTCACCAATCTGTTTCAACGGGGGCTGGCGGCGTGGCGCCGGATGCTGGACGTGCTCGACGCGGCCCCGGCCATCGTCGATGCCGAGACGGACTCTGACGCCGCCGCCAACGGGGTGGCGCCGATTCGGGGCCGGCTGGAGTTTCGCAATCTGTCGTTCGCCTACAACGGGAAGCCGGTGCTTGACGGGGTGTCAGCCACCGTCGAACCGGGGCAGACCCTGGCCCTGGTGGGGCCGACGGGGTCAGGCAAGTCGACCTTGATCTCACTGCTGCCGAGGTTGTTCGACCCGCCGCGCGGTACCGTCTTCATCGACGACCAGGACATTCTCGATCTGCCGATCTCAACCCTGCGGCGGGCCATTGCCGTGGCGCCCCAGGAGCCGTTCCTGTTCTCCCACACGGTGGCCGAGAATGTGTTGTTTGGCGCGGACGGCGCCGAGGGTGTCGATCTCGCCGAGACCACCGAGCGGGCGATGGCCATCGCTCGGCTTGACAAGGACCTCGCTGATTTTCCACAAGGCGCCGACACCAGGGTGGGCGAGCGCGGGGTCACCCTCTCTGGCGGACAGAAGCAGCGGGCGTCGCTGGCGCGAGCGCTCGCGGCGGACCCGCGGATACTCCTGCTGGACGATGTGCTGTCGGCCGTCGACGCGTTTACCGAGGACGAGATTCTGCGGGGGCTGCGGGACGAAGCGGGTAGCCGCACGTTCGTCATCGTGTCCCACCGGGTGTCGACCGTGCGGCATGCCGACCTCATTCTGGTGCTGGACGCCGGGCGCGTCGTCGAGCGCGGCACGCACGACCAACTGCTGGCGCACGACGGTCTCTACGCCGGGCTGCACCGGAAACAGTTACTCGAGCAGGCGTTGGAGGGGGCCTAGCGCGTGGCGCACGCTTCAACAGACGACGAGGTGCTCGGCAAGGCGTATGACGCCAGGCTGATGCGCCGGTTGCTGCAGTTCATGTACCCGCACCGGGTGTCGATCGGGCGGGCGTTCGCGGCCATCGTCGGCCTCTCCGTGCTCCAGTTGGCGCCGCCGTATCTCACCAAAATCGCGATCGATGCCCATATCGCCACCGGCGAGCTCGACGGGCTCGACAGGCTCGCCATGGTGTTCGTGGTGGTGCTCGTGCTGTCGTATGGCCTGGAGTACGTGCAGACCTACACCCTGCAGGTCACCGGCCAGCGCATCATTTTCGATCTTCGGATGCGAATCAACGAGCACCTCCAGCGTCTGGACCTGTCCTTCTACGACCGCAACCCGGTCGGTCGGTTGATGACACGCGTGACCACCGACGTCGACACGTTGAACGAGCTGTTCGCGTCGGGCGTCGTGTCCGTGTTTCGCGACATCTTCATGCTGATCGGCATCGCCGTCGTGCTGTTCATCATGGACTGGCGACTGGCCATCGTCGCCTTGTCGGTCCTGCCGCTGATCGCGCTCGTGACTCAATGGTTCCGGACGCATGCCCGAGAGTCGTATCGTCAAGTCCGTGGGTTGATCGCAGAGATCAACGCGTTCCTGCAGGAGAACATTACCGGGATGTCGACGGTGCAGTTGTTCAGACGCGAAGCGCGGCAATTCGCACAGTTTGATGGAATCAACATGGCGCATCGGGACGCCACGGTCGCGTCGATCTTCTACTACGCGGTCTTCTATCCCGCGATTGAGGTGCTGGGGGCGCTGGCGGTCGCGGCGATTCTCTGGTTCGGCGGGGCCTGGACGTTGCAGGGGACCCTCGAGCTCGGGTCGCTCGTCGCCTTCGTCCTCTATTCGCAGCGGTTCTTCCGCCCCATCAGCGATCTGTCGGAAAAGTTCAATATCCTGCAGTCGGCCATGGCGTCATCCGAGCGCATCTTCGCCTTGCTCGACACGCCGGTGGCGATCGAGAGTCCGGCTAAGGCTCTGTCGTCCCAAATGGACGGCCCGGGACATATCCGGTTCGAGCACGTCTGGTTCGCGTACCGCGACGACCAGTATGTGCTCGAAGACGTCACGTTCGAGGTGGCTCCGGGCCAACGGGTGGGGATTGTGGGGGCCACGGGAGCCGGGAAGACCACACTGATCAACCTGTTGATGCGTTTCTATGACGTGAGCCGAGGGCGCATCACCATCGACGGCGTCGACATCCGCGACATGCCGTTGGCGGCGCTACGGTCCCGCTTTGGTCTGGTGCTGCAGGACGTCTATCTGTTCTCCGGCACGGTCAGCGACAACGTCCGGTTGGGCAATGATCAGATCTCAGACGACGACGTGCGCCGCGCCGTCGCCAGCGTGCATGCCGACCACTTCATCGATGCCCTGCCCGATGGTCTGAGCAGTCGGGTCGCCGAGCGGGGCGCGACCTTCTCGACCGGTCAACGCCAGCTCCTCTCGTTCGCTCGGGCGCTGGCCTACCAGCCAGACGTGCTCGTGCTCGACGAGGCCACCTCGAGCGTCGATACCGACACCGAACAGCTCATCCAGGACGCCCTCCACGTCCTCATGGCCGGCCGCACCACCATCGCCATTGCCCACCGTCTCTCCACCGTGCAGGACATGGACACCATCCTGCTGTTCCATAAGGCCCGGTTGCGTGAACAGGGCAGCCACCAGGAACTGCTCGCCCAGCGGGGCCTGTACCACACGCTGTATCAGTTGCAGTATCAGGAGCAGGAAGCCGGTCCGGTTGCTAAGGAGTCCGCCGAGGCGGTGTAGCCGCGCACCGTTGCTTTCGGCTCCCGGGCCGGCCTGGGGGATTCAACGCGTGCCGCGGGGCACGGGCGGGTCTGAAGACCCGCGGCTACGTAGGGATTTCTCGTCACGCCTGCTTGAAGTGCTCGTAGCCGGCGGGTATCGGTCGGTCGCCGGAGGTGGTTCGGAGCACGAGGTCCGGTGCCTTCGTGAGCTCGCCGATGCGGGTGAATGGCACGCCGCGTGTCAGTTTGCGGATGGCCGCGAAGCGGCGCCTGTGGGTGCGGGGCACGGCGACCAGCAGCTCGTAGTCGTCGCCACCGGCGAGGGCCGCTTCGAGTGGGTCGAGCCCGTTCGCCTCGAACCATCGCCGGGCACCGGGGGCGATCGGTATGGTCGACCCGTCCACCGTCGCGCCGACACCGGAGGCGGCCGTCAGTTGTCGCAATCCGTCGCCGAGGCCGTCACTGAGATCGACGCCGGCGCGCGCGGTGCGATTGCGGCCCAGCAGCATACCGACACGCACCCGCGGGTCCGGTCGTCGATACCACTGGACGCAGTCGGTCAACTCGGCGTCCCGATCGGTCGGGCCCGATGGATCCTGCCGCAGGCACGCCAGCCCGGCCGCCCCGGCCCCCACCGTACCGGTCACCCAGAGCTCGTCGCCTGGACGCCCGCCCGTCCGTGTCAGCACGCGGCGGCGTCGAACCGAGCCAACCGCGGTGACACTCAGCACCAGCGGACCGGGCGACCGCGTGATGTTGCCACCGACGAGCGCCACGTCGTGCTGGTCGGCCAGGGCCAGCATGCCCTCCACCAGGGCGTCGAGGGCGTCGGCCGTCATGGCGCCGGGGAGTACAAGCGACAGCAGCGCCACGCGCGGGGCCGCGCCCATGGCCGCCAGGTCGCTCAGATTGACCGCGAGCGTCTTGTGTCCGACGTCTGCCGGCGAGACGAACGCCTGATCGAAGTGAACGCCCTCGACCAGCGTGTCGGTGGTCAGCACGTCGAGCGTGCCGCGCTGTGGTTCGACGACCGCGGCGTCGTCGCCGATACCGACCGTCACCCAGTCCGGAGCCGCCGGCACCCTGGCGCGGATGCGTTCGATGAGCGCCGTCTCCCCGATATCGCCGACGGTGTTGGTCACCTCAGCGGGCGTAGTCCACCGCCCGGGTTTCCCGAATGACCGTCACCTTGATCTGGCCGGGGTACTGCAGCTCGTGTTCGACCCGCTTCGCGATGTCTTTTGACAGCCACACCGCTTCTTCGTCGCTGACCTTTTCGCTTTCGACCATGATCCGAATCTCGCGGCCGGCCTGCAGCGCGTAGGCCTTCGACACCCCGTCGAACGAGTCGGCGATGCCCTCGAGCTTTTCGAGCCGCTTGATGTACGTCTCGAGGATGTCGCGCCGGGCCCCCGGGCGCGCGGCGGAAATGGCATCAGCCGCCTGCACCAGCATCGATTCCAGCGACGGCCAGTCGATGTCCATGTGGTGGGCCGCCATGGCATCTACCACCGCCTTGCTTTCCCCATGCTGCTGGAGAAAGTCGATCCCCAGGGTCAGATGTGTGCCTTGCAGATCGCGGTCAATCGCCTTGCCGATGTCGTGCACGAAGGCGGCACGAATGGTGGTGTGCGCGTCCAGATCGAGTTCCCTGGCCATGATGCCGGCCAGATACGCCACCTCTATGGAGTGGCTCAACACGTTCTGCCCGTAGCTGGTGCGGAACTTCAGGCGTCCCATCAGCCGGTGGATCTCCGGGTCCATGTCGAACAGCCCGAGCTCGAAGGCCGCCGTCTCACCCTCTTTCGTGGCTTTCTCGTCGAGCTCACTTTTGACCCGCTCGACCACCTCTTCGATGCGGGCGGGGTGAATCCGCCCGTCGGCCACCAGCAGCTCGATCGCCTGTTTGGCGATCGCGCGGCGGAACGGGTCGAAACTCGACAGGATGATGGCGCCCGGGGTGTCGTCGACAATCAGCTCGACCCCGGTGGCCTGCTCCAGCGCGCGGATGTTGCGGCCTTCCCGGCCGATGATGCGGCCCTTCAGGTCGTCGCTGGGGAGATCGACCACCGAGACGGTCGTCTCGATGGCATGTTCCGGCGCGGTGCGCTGGATGGCCTGCGTGATGATCTGCTTCGCCTTCTCGGCCGCCGTCTCCCGCGCCTCGGTTTCCAGCCGCTTGACGAGGTTGGCGGCGTCACGTCGCGCCTCCTGCTCGATCTGCTTGATGACGAGTGCTTTCGCCTCGTCGGCGCTCAGCCCGGACACCCGTTGCAGCGCATGTTGCTGCTCGCGGGTCAGCTCCTCGCACCGCTCCCGGTCTGCGGCGAGCGTCTGTTCGAGTGCGGTGACCTGTTGCTCGCGTTCGTGCAGCCGCGCGTCGGTCAATGTCGCTTCGCGGTCGTGGTCGGTGAGCTCCTGTGTCTTCTTCGCGAACTGCCCTTCGATGGACGCCAACTCGTCGCGCCGGGTCTGCGCCTGTCGTTCGCTGGCCTGGAGCAGGGTGTGCGCCTCTTCCTTGGCGGCCAGCTCCGCTTCTTTCACCTGGGTGCTGGCGTCGCGTTTGGCGTCGCGTATCAGGCGTGAGGCCTGTTCCTCAGCCCGACCGATCGTGTGTGCGGCGATCCGCTTGCGGGTCGCGACCCAGACCGCGAAGACACCGACCGTAATGATGAGCGCGGCGAGGGCGGGAACGACGACGGTAAGAAAGTCCATGCGTGTTCCTTTCGGAACCCGCGGCGAGGTGGCCGGGGCTCGGCGGGCGGCGGCAGACGGCCGGCGCTCGACGGGCAGCCCTCGACGGGAGGCACCCCTGCGACGGCGCGCTGGCTCAGCGACACGCCGTCGGACGGGCGACGCCAGGGGAGGTAGGCGAAAAGCCCCGCGTTGCCGTGTGGGGAGGTCGGATGAACCTGCTCAAAGCAGGTGGAGCCGCTCTGAATGTAACCAGTCTCGCTTTAGGCTACCTCGCGCGGAGGCGTGCACACCACGACACATCGCAGCTCACTTAGGTAAAGCGTTGGTTCAAACCGAGGCTCCTGGACCATCACGAACACTGCAGGGAACTTTCAAATATCTATGGCCGCCAACTGCCAGCCGACAACGCGGCAGAGCGTGACTGCCTGTCCGTACCGCTCTAGTCGATTCATCTTAGAACGAACCCGACCCCTGGGCAACCTCGCCAGGAATTCAGAAGGTCGGGAGCGGTTTCCTGGCAAGCCGTTCGTGTGGCAAGGCGCGAGGAGGGAGCAGCCAGGTGGGCTGTGACCGACGAAGCAACGCCGTCCACGCGGACGGATCGCCAGGAAACCTAGTCGAACTGGTTGAGGGCCCGGTCGACCATCTGTTCGATCTCGCCCGTACGCCGCTGCAGTTCGGTCTCGTGGTCGGCGTCGCTGTCCCTGGCGCGAAAGTACTCGTCGGCGATGTTGAGGGCCGCGAGCACCGTCACGCGGACGGTGTCGCCGCCGGTGGAGTGGTCCGTGGCGGACTGGATCTTCTCGTCGACGTACTCCGCCAGGTGGGTGATGTACTCGAGATCGAGTGCGCTCTTGATGGGGTAGCGCTGACCCATGATCTCCACCATGACCACGCGGGACGACTCATCGGCCAAGGGAAGCCTTTCTAGATGTTCAGACTGTCGAGCTGCTCCAGCATCTCGGTGACACGCACCCGGATCTGGTCGCTTTCGGTCTGGAGGCTGTGGGCCTGGGCCCCCTGATCTTCGGCACTCACCAGTCGCGCGCGCAGCACATCGACCTCTTGCGACAGCCGTGCGTTGTCCTCCGAGGCGCGGGTCAACTCGGCGCGCGTGCGTTCGAGGACCCCAACGAGCGTCTGGACCTTCTCGGCCAACCGGTCGATTGGTTCGAGGCTCAACGATGACGTCGACTTCACCATGCGTCTGGATTCTCCCCTATCTCAGCTTCGCGCCGTGCGCCTCTTCGAGCGCGGACACGACCCGGTCGGTCGCGGTCTGGACCTCGGCATCGGTGAGGGTGCGATCCGAGGCCCGAAAGGTCAGCCGCATGGACAGGCTGACGGCCCCAGCCGCCACGCCGGATCCCTGATACCGATCGACCTCCCGCACGCTGACGAGCGCTGGACCGACTGCGGCCCGAATCGTGTCACGAACCTGCGCGGCAGGCAAGGCATCGTCGATCTCGAGCGACAGGTCGCGGACGATCGATGGGTGGCGAGGGACCGGCGCCGCTCGGAGACGGGCGAACGCCTCCAGGGTGAGCGGCTCTACGTCGAGTTCGGCGACATACACCTCGTGGGCGCCAGGGAGGCCACGCCGGCTTGCCAGGCCCGGGTCCAGCTGTCCAACCCAGCCCACATACGTCGTGTCGGCGCCGATGGTGAACCGGATGTGTGCCGTGCGTCCCGGTACCAGGGCGCGGGTGGTGCCCGGTTCGAACGCCGCCTGCACCCCGAACCCGTCGGCCAGCCGTGTGAGGGCGCCCGTGAGGTCGAACAGGTCCGCCTTGCGCGCCGCGCCGGTCAGCGCCAGGGCCAGCGAGGGGGTTTCGCCCTCACCCTGACGAAATCGGCTGCCCAGCTCGAACAGGCGTATGTCGTGCCGTTCGCGCCGCCGGTTGTGGATGAGCGAGTCGACCAGTCCCGGGAGCAATGATGGACGGAGCACGGCCCCTTTCTCCGACAGCGGGTTGCTCAAGGCCACGAGGTCAGATTCATCCTCGTGAATGGCGAGCGCCGCCTCGCGCTCGATGAACCCATACGTGATCGCCTCGGAGAAGCCGCACCCGGTGAGGAGCCGTCGGATGGTCTGGTCACGCGGTCGCCAGTCGCCTGCGGCCTGCGGTGGCCTCGTGAGCGCCGGAAACGTCGCCGGGAGCCGGTCGTACCCGTGGTGTCGGGCCACCTCTTCGATGAGGTCTTCCTCGCGACTGACGTCTACGCGGAACGAGGGCACCGTGACCTGCCACACCGGACTCTCGCCGTCACGCTCCGACCGGGGCACGAAGCCGAGTCGGGTCAAGGTGGGAGCCACGAACGACGGATCCACCGTTTGACCGAGCAGATGACCGATACGGTGGTGGCGCAGCCGCACCACGATCGGGTCGGGCGGCGCGGGAAAACAGTCCACGACCGCGCCACGGGCGCGTCCGGCTCCGATGGCGGTCAGCAGGTGACGGGCACGGGCGATCGCGGTGAGGGGGGCCAACACGTCCGCGCCCCGCTCGAACCGAAACGAGGCATCGGTCGACAGCGCCAGCCGCTTGCTGGTGCGCCGCACTGAGATCGGGTTGAAATAGGCCGCCTCCAGCATGATGGTGCGTGTCGTGTCTCCAACCTCAGAGTCGGCTCCCCCCATGACCCCCGCGATCGCTTGCGGCTGCTGGGCATCGGCGATGGTGAGCATCTCCGGCTGAAGCGTGCGCTCCAGACCGTCCAGCGTGCGAATCCGCTCTCCATCGGTCGCGCGGCGCACACGAATCTCGGGACCCGCCAGCTTGGCGAGATCGAAGGCGTGCATCGGGTGCCCCAGTTCGAGCATGACGTAGTTGGTGACGTCGACGACGTTGTTGATCGGGCGCACGTCAGCCGCTTCGAGTCGGGCCGCCAGCCATCGGGGAGACGGGCCGACTTCCACGTCCGCCAGGGCGCCGACATATCGAGGACACAGGTCGGCGTCTTCGATGCTGATCGCGATGGGAGCGTCTTGGTCGGTCGCGACGGCCGGTTCACGCTCTGGCAGCCGGCAGTCGGCCGCGTAGATGGCGCCCACCTCGCGAGCGATGCCGAACACCGACAGACAGTCCGGACGGTTGGTGGTGATCTCGAGATCGAGCACGGCGTCCGGGGGGGCGCCATCGGCGGCTGGCCATGGTTCCACCGCGCCCACCTCGAAACCACGCATGGTGAGCGCGTCAGCCAGCTCGGCAATGTCTTTCGGGCCTGCCGGCCCGGCGCCACCGGAGCCGAGCGGGACCTCCACGAGCTCCTGCAGCCAGGACACCAGGATTCTCAATGGGGAAACTGCTCCAGCAGCCGCAAGTCGTTGTCGTAGAAGAGGCGGATGTCCTCCACCCGGTACTTGAGCAGGGCCACGCGGTCGATACCGAGACCAAATGCCCAGCCGGTGTAGCGCTCGGGGTCGTAGCCGACGGCTTCGAAGACCGCCGGATGCACCATGCCGCACCCCAGAATCTCCAGCCAGCCCGTCTGCTTGCAGACGGCGCACCCGTCGCCCCCGCAGAACACGCAGCTGATGAAGACCTCGGCGCTCGGTTCCGTATACGGAAAGAAACTGGGGCGGAACATGACCCGGGTGTCCGCATCGAAGAATCTGCGCAGAAAGCCGACGAGGGTGCCCTTCAAGTCGGCCATGGTGATGCCGTCGCCGACCAGGAGCCCCTCGACTTGCATGAACATCGGGGAGTGGGTGAGGTCAGGGGTGTCGCGGCGATACACCAACCCGGGCGCGATGATGCGCACCGGCGGCTCGTGCGACTCCATATAGCGGATCTGCATGCCGGACGTGTGGGTGCGCAGCAACGTGGCGGGCCGGGCCGACCCCTCGCCACCCCCGGGCAGCGGTCGTTCCAGATAGAACGTGTCCTGCATGTCGCGCGCCGGGTGGTCCGGCGGCATGTTGAGCGCCTCGAAGTTGTGATGGTCGTCTTCCACCTGCGGGCCCTGGAGGATTTCGAATCCCATCGCCTCGAAGATCGATTCGACCTGTTCTCGGATGAGCGTCAACGGGTGCCGACGCCCGAAGGGCAACTCGCGGCCAGGCAGCGTCACGTCAACACTGCCCGCTGGCCGCGCGGTGGCGTCGAGCGTCTCGCGCCGCTGGGTGAGCGCCGCGTCGATCTCCCGTTTGAGGACGTTGGCCGCTTTGCCCAGGGCTGGCCGGTCGGCCGGCGCGGCCCCCGCCACCGATTTCATGAGGGCTGCTACCTGGCCCTGTTTACGTCCGAGATACCGATCTCGAACTGACTGCAGGTCCTGCGCGGTCGCGATGGTGTCCAGGTCAGCCTGAAATGCCACGCGGATGGCGTCGATGGCGGTCGGGGCGGTCATGGCGCGGCGCTGCGTGACGGGCGGTTCGAGGGCACCTCCGGTCGGAGGCGCTGGCGGGGCGGTCGCCAGCGGCGGCCGCCCTCAGGGTCAGCGTCTAGGCAGCCGCAGCGTCAGACGCTCGCGCTTCTTTGGCCTGGGAGGCCAGATGCGCGAACGCGGCGGGCTCCGTGGCGGCCAGGTTGGCCAGACTCTTCCGGTCGAGCGTGATGCTCGCCGCCGCGAGTCCATGCATGAACTGGCTGTAGCTCAGCCCGTGTTGGCGCGCGCCCGCGTTGATTCGAACGATCCAGAGCCGGCGGAAATCACGTTTCTTCAGGCGCCGGCCGATATAGGCATACTCCGCGGCCTTGTCGCCGGCGAGTTTGGCGGCCCGATACAGTTTGCTCTTGGTGGCGTAGAAGCCCTTGGTGCGCGCCAGCAACTTCTTGCGCTTGGCGCGGCGGACTGATCCGCGTTTGACTCGAGGCATGTCAGTAATCCTATCCGTTCGGCAGCAGACGCTGGACCTTCTTCATGTCCGCGGCCGAGATCAGGGCTGACTTGCGCAGCCTGCGCTTCCGCTTTGTCGTCTTGCTGGTCAGGATGTGCCGTCTCAGCGAGTGGTTTCTCTTAATCTTGCCGCTGGCCGTCAGCTTGAACCGTTTCGCGGCCCCGCGGTGCGTCTTCATCTTCGGCATGTCGAAATTTTCTCTCCCGCTGTTACTTCTTCGCGCTAGCGACACCGGACAGAATGATGTGCATCTGGTTTCCCATCATGCTGGGGCGCGTTTCGGCCGCGGCAATTCCTTCCAGGTCGTCCATGAGCCGCTCGAGAATGCGTCGTCCGAAGTCCGGATGCGCCATCTCACGGCCACGAAAGAAGACCGTGGCCTTCACCTTGTCGCCTTCCGACACGATGCGCTCGATATGCCTCTTCTTGAAGTTGTAATCGTGCGCATCAACTTTGGGCCGGAACTTGATCTCCTTGAGCTCGATCGACTTCTGGTTCCGGCGCGCTTCCCGACTGCGCTTCTGCTCCTGGTAGTGGTATCGCCCGTAGTCCATGATGCGACACACCGGGGGCGTCGCGGTCGGCGAGATTTCTACCAGATCCAGACCCTTTTCTCGAGAAATTGCGAGGGCCTGCTGGGGCGTCATGATCCCGAGCTGTTCGCCCTCGTCGTCGATGACCCGGATTTCACGGACTCGGATCCGTTCATTGGTGCGAGTCCGGACCTCGCGTCGCTGACTTCGGACGAAAGCGATAGTGTCCCCCTTTGTTCAAGTAATCGTTCGCGCGCGCTACGTGCGGCGCGAAATTTCTGCCCGCGCGTCGGCGATGAAGTCGTCGACGGACCGTGCGCCTTGGTCGCCCTTGCGACGGTGACGCACCGCGACCGCGTCGCCGTCCGCCTCGCGGTCTCCCGTGACCAGCATGTACGGGACCTTGCGCAATTGCGCCTCGCGGATCTTATACCCCATTTTCTCCTGCCTGGCATCTACTTCGACCCGGAGACCCTCCGCTCGGAGCCTGGACGCGACCGACTCGGCGTAGTCAAGGTGACGATCGGCGATGGGCACGACCATCGCCTGAACCGGCGCCAGCCACAGCGGAAACGCGCCCGCGTAGTGCTCGATCAGCAGCGCGATGAATCGTTCGAAGCTGCCGAAGATGGCGCGGTGGATGACGATGGGGCGATGCTCGGCGTTGTCCGCGCCGGTGTATTTGAGGTCGAAGCGTTGCGGCAACTGGTAGTCTAGCTGAATCGTGGCGCACTG
>Ga0066376_10002649_pt1 | contig 16566 bp, 19 predicted proteins | sample Knorr_S15_td_Bot_FD_77009 | JGI IMG/M metagenome (GOLD analysis project Ga0066376, IMG submission 77009) | Marine microbial communities from Southern Atlantic Ocean transect - Knorr_S15_td_Bottom_ad_5009_LV_A | ecosystem: Environmental > Aquatic > Marine > Oceanic | place: Southern Atlantic... | reverse complement strand
TCCACTATCCCCTCGAAATTTCCTCCCAGAACCCGCCGCTTGCCCTCCATCGGCAGATCCGCCCACAGCACCCACCCCAGCTGCTGCCGCGGATCCCTCATGGGAGCATCGGTGCCGAACAGCACATGCTCATCATCCGTCGCCCCCACCAGATACTCCACCACGCGATTTGTCACCGGCGTCAGCGTAATCTCCGCGTATACATTCGGATGCGCCACAATACACTCAGCCACTTCTTCGGCAAACCCATAGCTGCCTCCGGAATGCGCGATCAACCAGCTCATCTCCGGGTAGCGCTCTGCCAGTCGGCCGATCGCCGGCACCCCACCGGTATGCGAGGCCACGTGCATCAATCCATATAACCGGTGCTCGTTGCCGAATTTCCACCAGGGCGTGAACGCCTCATCCTCGTAGGACATGTTCATCCGCACATACGGTTTTAGCCCGATAAATCCCTGCTGCTCGTAGCGCAGACGGATCTGGGCATCCATCTCCTCCCGATCCATATGGGTGGGGTCGATCACCGCCACTCCGATGATCTGGTCGCCGTGTTTCTGCATGGCCCTCCAGACGATCTCATTGCCGTCGTGGGCGTCCGTGCACACCGGGCCGTGCCAGCTCATCATGGCGATTCGATCGATGCCGCACCAGGCGTTCACCTCCAGCATGCCGTCGGCATCGCCGTCGTACATGATGTAGTTGACCCCGGCGCCCTGGCCGCCTTCGTGCAGGACGTGGGCGTGGGCGTCGATCACGTACACCGTCTGTGGGCGTCCCGCCCTGGCGTCGGCTACGCACGAATCGTCCGCTCTACCGGCAGGCGCCTCTCGAGTTGGGCCCTGTCCCTTGAGCAGGCGGCGCAGATTCTGGCCGGCGATCCGCCTCCTCGACTCCGCCGGCAGCTGCGCGTAGTCGATGTAGGTGCGCGCCGCTCCGGGTGATTTCTCGGTGCCCCCTGTTCCGAAGAGCAGGCGCTCATCTCCGAACGCGGCCGCGTAGCGTTCCAGGCCGCGGTTGATCTGGTAGCTGGAGAACTCGATGTGCAGGTTCTCGTGCAGCTGCATCAGGCGGTGGACGAATCGCTGCTGACTCCAGACACAGTCCGTCAGCAGGACCGGCAACCGTGGATAGCGAGTCAGCACGTCGTGGAAGAAGGCGAATAGGTCCGCGCCGCCGCTCGCCCAGCCGGCTTCCAGGAAGGTGAGCACCTGTGCCTCCTGGAGAGCCTCGAAGGTCTCGCCCATCGCCGCGTGGTGCAGCGAGTAGTTTCCCGCTACCGCGCGCACCGCGCGCACGTCTGCCTCCGCCATTGCGCTCAGCAGTTCGTCGCCGGAGGCGTAGAAATCCGGCGAGCCCAGAGGCAGCAGGCACCAGACGCCGAACAATTTGTCGGGCGCCTTGTCCAGCTCCTGCTGCAGACGCGCATTGCCGTAGGTTGGATCGTACGAGTGCGCCACTGCGTGGCTGACCAGTGCTCCAGAGATCTCGGCCAGCTCCATGTCTTCGAGCAGGTGCCCGGTGGACCAGCGAGTGCGCCGGTGCTTGGCCGGCCGCTGGCCGATCCTGGCGTGGCAATCGAAATAGAGCATGGGTTCTGTCGGCACGGTCAGGCGATCTTGGGCACTGGCAGAGAGGGAATGAATTTGAGACCGTATTGAAAGGTACCATCCTCCTGCTGTTTCATCCAGATGAGCCGGGCCCTCTGCTGATGCACCTGTCCGTCGAGCTCAAACCGCATCTCGAATGGAAGCCCTTCGGAGGTCCCGAAACTGACGCCTCCCTCTGACAGGTCGATCCCCTGCGCCTGAATCAAATCGAAGTCGGCGATGAACTCGACGTTGGTATGGAGCTCGTCCCGCCGCGGTCGTGGGGCTGATGGCTGTTTTGTATCGTTGTCCACTCGCTATTTCCCTCTGTAAATGGTTGTTCGGGCAGGTCGCTTCTGCCCCCTTACTCCTTGCAGGCCTTGCGCTACAAAGGCTACTATTTGCCCGTCTTCTCCAAGGCCTTCCGCATAAAGGCTAAGAGATTTGAGCATTGTAGTCATGCGGGGCGATCCTCATCCTCTGAGGCTTGACAATCCACTCGATGAGCGGCTTTGTACGCACGGAAGCTGCATTGAGCCTTTCCCTTTGTCTTTGAGGAGACAGAACCTGTGAAAGTTGCCGTGTTTGGCGCCGCCGGCTGGGTCGGGCGCGCGATTCTGGACAATCTGACGGGACGCCACGAGCTGCGCGCCTGCGACCGGAGCCCGGAGGCATGGGCGAAAGGTGACGAGGTGGCCGGAAAGTGGCTCGGAGGCGAGATCGTCCATAGTGACATCACCGATTTCGACGCGGTTAGCGAGGCCCTGGAAGGTATCGACGCCGTCATCCACGCCGCCGTTCACTCGGGCGCTACCGGACACAACGACGATGGCCCGTTTCTGGTGAACTTGAAGGGCCTGTGGAACGTGCTGGAGGCGACGCGCCAGCGCGGCATCGAGCGCATCGTGCACATAGGTTCCTGTCAGACCGTGCACCCCGAGGGGATCTTCTTCGGTCCCGACGTGCGCCGTCCGGACGCCTCTCAGTACGCCGTCACCAAGCGACTCCAGGAGGAGATGTGTCGCCAGTTCCACGAAGCTTCAGGTCGGTCCATTGTCGTGCTGCGTCCCTGTTCCATCATGGACAGCCGGATGGGTGAGTCAAAGGGCGGGGCCAAGGTCGGTCCGGGCAGCTGGAACGTAAGTTGGGTCTGTCGTCACGACCTGGCCGAGGCCTGCCGGCTGGGTATCGAGACGGAGGGCCTGGGGCTGGAGATTCTGCACATGGCCGGCCCCAAGGAGGCGGAGGCACATTGCAATGTGGCGCGCGCGCGCGAGGTGCTGGGGTTGGGATTTCGCGGAGATCTGGATCAGTTCCGCTAATCCTGGTCGGTGGCTACCAGACCGAGAGGCTCGAGATTGGCAAGAATGCGGAGATCGAGAGAGAGCACTCGCAGGTCACTGTAGAGCACCTGCGCCTCCAGGGCACTGGCGAGGTGAATGGCATCGAGGCTGCGGACGGGCTCAACCGGGAAGCGGTCCGATGCCCGCGCGCGGACCGTCTCGCTGAACTCCATAAGAGCCCACTGCGCAGATTCGCGGCTGAGCAGCCCCCCCAGGCGGCGACGGTCCGCCTCGGTGATCGCCCCCTGTAATTCCCCACGGACCAGGGCACGCCTGCTCTCGACCAGCGTAAGCGTAGCTGTGATGACCGTTTCCGCCTGCCCGACGGTCTCGCGTACCTTCTCGGCATCCACCTCGCCGAGGAGCCAGGAGAGGACCGCCGAAGATTCGAAGTACACAGCCGCCACGGCTAATCGCCTCGTTCCTCATCCAGCAAGCGCTTCGCTGTCCCCGCGGCAAGGTGGACAGGTGAGGCGGGTAATGGCGCTCGGCTCACCCTAGGAGGTATGAGCCGCCCAGTGTTCACCCACTCATCGATGGCCGACGACACTCCGCGACTCAGATCCTCGGCAGCTGGCGGACGCAACTCCGCAATCACGACGCCCCTCTCGGTCACCAGCAGGCGGTGTCCGTCCTTCACTTCCCGCAGGTGAGAGCTGAGCTGGTTTTTCAGATCCCGTACGCCAACTGCCTTCACATGGGGCATGGCGGAAATTCTCCTGTCCAGAACGTCACGTCGATCACAGACGGCAATGTAGCCACAAGTAGCTACATTGGCAATGGCAGACACGGACCATCGGCTGGCATGCCGCGACCCCGGAATTCTGATCCATGTGTGCCTGCCCTTCAGCTAGTACTCGATATCGATCTTGCATCGGTGGTCGGGTTTCTCGTGCAGGTGCCCCTGTCCGGGCAGGGCCACGCCTATTCGCACCGACGGGCCGTTCCCTTTGGGAAAGATGTGGTGGAAGGTCAGGGCGGGCACGAATACGAAGTCCCCTGCCTTGGCGTGCACCGGCTGCTCTTCGCGCCCCTCGATGATCCAGTCGATCTCGCCTTCCATGATCACCCACCACTCGTCGTATCCGTGTACGTGGCGGTCGTTCTTCTGACCGGGGGGCTGGCAGATAACCACCCCCGCGATGTGGTCGGCCAGGACGATGTTGCGCGACCAGGGCGGCGGCCCCATCTCTTTCTTGATTTCGGCCAGACTGATGCTGTTCAGGGTAGCGCTGAGGATAGGGTTGTCGAGCGGCATGGAACTCTCCTTGATAGGCATGGTGCCGACGAGATAGGCTCGCCCTGCATCTGCTGCCAGCGGATCCGCTTCCGCAGCTGATACAGCGAGGGCCGCGGATCCCAGCTCAGATCCCTCCCACCGACCAGCACGACCTGCTGTCGGTGACGAAAACATGCGGTCGCATTACTATTATGTCACCACCTACCCACCACCTACCCACCACCTACCCACCACCTACCCACCACCAAACGGCCGCAACGGACGCGGCGCGGACGATGGCGCGCTCAATCGCTGCGCAACACCGTCTCAGCCAGCGTGCCGCGCCCTCGACCTGTTTACCTGTAGAGAAGGAGCCGATTGACATGGAATACACCATCCGGCGTGCCCCTGACTCCCTTGGCGAGCCCACGGCTGACTGGGATCGCCCGCTGTGGGCGGCAGCCGATACCCTCGAGATCGCCCTTTATCGGTGGGAAGACTCGGGGCATCACCCGCCGACTCAGGCCCGGGTGATATACGACGACGAGTATCTCGCCGCCATCTTCCGCGTCGAAGATCGCTTCGTGCGCGCCGTGGCCGAAAAGTTTGGCGACCCGGTCAGCGCCGACAGCTGTGTAGAGTTCTTTCTCTCCCCCTTCCCGATGGCGGCGACCAACGCCTATTTCAACTTCGAGCTCAACTGCGGGGGCATCCTGCTGCTGCGGCGTTGTTCATCGACGACGGAGAGGGAATGGGGACGCCCGAATCCCATGCTGGCCGAGGAGGACGCTTCCATGGTCCGCATCGCCCACACCATGCCCGGGCAGGTCGAGCCGGAAATCGTCGAGCCAACGACGTGGTGCGTCGAGTTTCACGTCCCCTTCGCGCTCTTCCAGCGCTATTTCATCGATCTGCCGCTACCGACGCCGGGAAGCGAGTGGAAGGGCAACCTCTACAAGTGTGGCGCCGCCACGTCCAAACCGCACTCGGGGACGTGGGCGCCGATCGAGACTGAAACGCCCAATTTCCATCAGCCCGCGTTCTTCCAGCCTCTGCGCTTCGGCTGAGGCTGCGCTCGGAGTTGAATCAGACAGCTGCTGGCAATGCTGGTAAGAAGGAGAACTAAGGAGAACACTCATGCCGTGGTATGACTTGGGTATGGCGATCGTCTTCTTGTTGGGCGCCGTGTTTCAATATCGGAATTACAGGCGCACGTCATTACGCTGGTCACTGTTAGCCGCCTGTTGCTTTCTGTTAATGGTGGTGATCTTTGTAGTGGATGCACTCAGTAAGGCAGGATGGGAGCCTGCGAGGCGCCTGACCTGCATGTGAAGACCGGGATACTGTTGGAGATGACCATGGATGACGCGACGAGGAATTACCTGGAGGCCGTTCCCAAGGTGGAGCTACATGTCCACTTGGAAGGAGCAATAAGGCCCGAGACGATATTGGAGATCGCGAAGCGCAACCGCGTCGATCTGCCGGTCAAGACCGTGGAAGAGGCCCGCGACTGGTTCGTATTCCGCGATTTCTATCACTTCAACAAAGTGTACAATGCCATCACCAAATGCTTGAACACAAGTGACGACTACGAACTGATTGTCTCTGATCTGGGCACAGAGCTTGCTCGGCAGAACGTGCACTATGCCGAGGTCACTACGTCGCCAGGGTCGCACGTCGACGAACGCGCGTTCATGGACGGACTGTCACGAGGGCGACGCCGCGTGATGGATGATCATGGGATTGAGCTCAACTGGATATTCGCCCTGGACCGGGACACCAGACGGTTTGCGGAGCGGGCCGACTATACGACGCGAGTTGCCATTGATGCCCGTCCAGATGGAGTCGTTGGTATTGGATTGGGTGGCTACAACAGATACGGGCCACCGGAGGAATTTGAGAAATGGTTCGATCTGGGACTCGCCGCTGGGCTCCGAAGCGTTCCCCACGCAGGGGAGTTCGCTGGTCCGGAGAACATCTGGGGGGCGATTCACTCACTGAAAGCAGAGCGAATTGGCCATGGTATCACCGCGGAGGATCTCTCCCGCATCCTCTAGCTCACGGCGCAGTTCGACGCCCTCCTGGACGATGGACTCCAGCGCATCGGCGCACTCACCAGCAAGCCCGCGAACATCAATCTGTCGCACACTAACCTCACTGTGTCCCGCCTCGATCCGCGAGAGGTCGAGAATGGCGTTAATCAGGTTGAGGAGGTTGCCGGAGGAGGTCTCGATGTTGGCCAGGTTGCGGGCCTCGCGCTCGTCCATGCGGTCGGCGAGGCGGCGTTGCAGGAGGCGGGAGAAGCCGATGATGGCGTTCATCGGCGAGCGCAGGTCGTGGGACATGCGGCGCAGGAACTGGGACTTGTTGAGGCTGGCCTGCTCAACCTGGCGGTTGGCCGCCTCCAGCGCGTGGTTCTGGCGATCCAGGTTCTCGAAGTCGAGGAAGCGGGCGTAACCCAGCGAAACCATGCGGGCAAAGCTACTGGCGACGGCCAGATCATCTTCGTCGAATGCGGTTGGAGTGGATGAGTTGAAGAGCAAGACACCATGTGAGAAGGGCACATTCATGGATGACTGTGGAAGCCATCCTGGCGGCATCTTCAGACCAAACTGACTCTCAATTTCCTCAATCTTCTGTTTCGTCTCTGTCTCGGTAAGGGGCTTGTGATTGGTCAGCCTTGGTTGCTGTGTTCGCTGGATTGCCACCAAGTCGTCTTCTTCTCCCCTGAAGGGTCTGTCTCCCCTGTACATGTCGATGCCATCGGCGATGTTGCGAGTGATCGGCGTTCCAGCGAAGGTTTTTTGCGGAACCATGGCGTACTGGCGGAAGGCTTGCCGGCCCTCATCGGGTATCATGACTACCGCGGTATCGGTCTGTATCCGTATACCCCAGAGCGACAACTTCGGCGAAGCTACCCAGAGTGTCGATTTCGTCGCCGGTGAACTCTTCCGCCGTATCGTCGGTCTGTCCCCGGTTCATGGCCACAGTGCCGTACTCGAAAGGCACATCCACGACCCAGCCCTTGTCGCCTGGACCACCGGTGTCGCTACGCCTGCGGCTCCAGACCTTGCGTTCACGCCAGTAGGGGACCAACGGAGATGAGCCGGCACCCACATTTTCCCTTGTATCCCGCTGCTCGACCTCGTCCGTCCCTGATGATAGCATCGAACTCCACTGGGTGCGGACCGTATCGTTAGCTTCGTCTATGATGTTGATCCCAACCTCATCACAGGTTACCCCGATGCCGTTCAGCTCGTCCCGCATGACACCGACGACACCGACGATGTCCTCCGTCTGTTTCATGGACATGACCTCACCACGGACCCGCTGCCGAGCGCGGTCGAGGTCGGCCTGTCGAGCGCGCTCTTCGGCGGCTTCAAGATCGAGGTAGCGGCGGTAACCGAGCGCGAAGACCTCGGCGAAGCGCTCAAGCAATGAGATGTCGCTATCTGTGAATGGCTCAGGCCCCCGGTTGCTCATCGCCAGCACACCGTGTGCAAACGGTACCCTCAAGATGGTCCTGCCCACACCCGGCCAAGTCGATGTCGCCCTCCGCGCGTCTTCCTCGCTGATGAGGCCCTTCTCGACCGCGCTCCCGGCCCTGTCTCTGACGTCTTTCGGGGTGAGATACTCACTCCACGGCAGGCCTTCCTGCCAGCGTTTGCCGTAGTCGTCCAAGTCGATGGGTCGGGCTCGCCGCCACCTCACTTCGCCAGCATCTGATGAGGTGAGTGCGCATCGTGCGCTCGGCCAGGTCGACGAGGTCGATGCTGACGTTCTCGAAGTTCACGCCAAGTCTCTTGAGTTCCTCTTTGACCCCCGTAACGACCCGGTAGAGATGAGCGCTCTGCTGCATCCCCGCCCACCTGGGTGCGCACCCGCTCCAGCGCCTGCTCGACGACCAGGGCCCGGTTCTGGCTCTCGACCTTCTGAAAGTCGAGGAAGCGCCGGTAGCCCAACTCAAGGCCACCGGCGAGGTCGGCGACGATCTCGTCGTGCTCGGCGTGGTGCTCGCGCTCGCGGTAGCCGATGAGGCCGAAGCGGAAGGGGACGTTGGTGATGGCCCAGTCTCCGTGCATATCGGTCAGCCACTCCCGAACGGCTTCCGCCGTCATGTCCAGGAGGCTGCTGTAGTGGTCGACGAAGACCCCTATGTCGGTGGTCGCGGACGATGTGCCGATCTCGCCTGACCGCCAGGAGCCGACGAGCCTCTCCCTCTGCTCTTCCTGAAGGGGACGCGGCTGCCCTCCATCGGCGAGGATGTCATCGAGGACGACAAAGCGGTCTTCTGCCGGGTCATCGTCACGGGCAAAGCCCAAGGTCTTGGGATCCACACAGGCGCCGTAGTGCGTGCCCGTTTCGGCCTCCTCGTCAAGGAAGATGATCGACGCTGCTGGCGTGTCGATCTCGAGACGGCGCATCTCCTTGAAGACCACCGCGACCACCTGGCGCAGGTCGTGGGTGCCGCGCATATCCACGGCTTGGGCCCGCACCCGTTCGACCGCCAACAGCCGCTCGACAGCGGACACATCGGTAGCGGCCGTCTTCTGACGCTCGGCCACCAGCTCCTGGATCAGCTGCGCCTTGGTTTTTTTCTGGTCTTCCATGGCGGGGAATTGTACGGATTTTCCCGGTCCACTCCAAGGAGCAAGTTGGAGGACCGCTCCAACAGTCTGGTCCAGGCGGAAGGAGTGGGGTAAATTGGCACCGACCAGCAGGACGGCACCTACCGCCTGCAATCCGATTCGCCCTGCCGCAAGCACAAGTAGTCGAACTCACCCTCTACGATCTGAGCGGCCAGAGAATCATCACCCCTGCAAAAGGCGTCCGACCCGCCGGCACCCACGATATCCGCTGGAACGGCCGCGACGCCCAGGGCCAGGACGTGGCCGCCGGTATCTACCTCTACCACCTGCGCGCAGGAAACGCCCAACAAAAAACACAGAAACTCGTACTGCCGCTCTGCCAAGAAGCCAGGCATGGCAATGGCCTGCGGATTTCTTCACATCCTCAATGAAAGAGCCCGACTCCCTTTTGAAAGAGAGCCGGGCATTGCTGTCAATGGGGATGAACTGGCTGAACGCTGCGTTGCCTACTCATTCCACATATAACCTGTCCCTCATTGTCGGACAAGCCGGCGTGCAGGCAGGACGTGGGAGAATCGGGAGGTCGGGAGCGGAGGACAGGCATCCTCATTCTTCGCCTGGCAAAGGAGGCCGAGGAGATACGACTCCGCGTGGCAAAGCCCGTATCATCGAGCGCGTTCGTTCTGCTGAACGGGGAAACTTTGGAGATTGCGAACCTGTCGGAAACGGTGTGTTGGAAATGAGGATTCATTTCGGGCCAGGCTATCGGGTTTTTGAAGCGCATAGGCGAAGTCGTTTATGCGTTGCTCTGTGGTGGATCCAAGCGCACCCAGAAACGAGATATCGCCAAAGCTCACAAATTGGCACGACTCATGGAGGAAGAATAACATGAGCAAGAATGAAGTTTTGGGTCTCGCACCCTTTGATGCCAGTGACTACCTGGATAGCGAAGAAGCCATTGCTGAGTATCTGACAGCGGCATTAGAGAATCCTGATCCCGATGCGTTCCTGGTTGCTGTCCGCGATGTTGCCAAAGCCCAGGGCATGGCAAAGGTCGCGGAGGCAGCGGGTCTTGGCCGCGAGAGCTTGTACAAGGCACTCAAGCCCGGGGCACAGCCGCGTTTTGATACGGTTCGCATTCACCGCCCGGCGCCGCCGGGGAGATCGAAGAAGCCCGACAGGCAGCGCGAAGTAAAGTCCCGGTGAAGATGAGTTGATGCCGTGGAGAATTGGCGTCGGGATTGTACTTCTACCGGCCCACCGCCGGGGACAGATCGAGACGCGCAAGCTGATACTCTTGAGGCAGGCGCACGTCCTGCGCCCCGCAACGCAAACCCCCGTCAGTCAGGCTTTGTAGTCGAAGATCCGCAGGGCAAACGTCGTCCCCACCCCGACCTCGCTGGTGGCGGTGAGTTCGCCCCCAGCAACTCTACTGTCTTCTTCGCGATGGCCAACCCCAGCCCGGTGCCTTCTGTCTGCTCGCCGCCCTGTCGATCGACCTGGCGGAACTCGTCGAAGATGTGCGGTAGATCCTCGGGCGGGATACCGATGCCGGTGTCGGCGGGGCCGTCCCTCATTCCTCAAAACCCAGGGCGAAGTGCAGGGACTGACGCAGCATCTCCATCCGCAGGTTCGACAGCGTCGTTATCAAGCCTTCTACTTTGCCTTTGGACACGGTCTGAACGTGATCGAGGTTGACGGCACACGCTTTGGGCATGCCGTCCTGTTTGGCCAGCAGCACTTCGGAGGGGATATCGCGAATCGTGGCAGTGATCGGCGCGACGGTCAGTTCACCCAGGTATTGTATGATCGAGTCGCGGGTCAGTACGACGACCGGCCGTCTCTTGTCGGGACGGGCGAAGCGGTACCAGCGCACATCCCCGCGCCGGATCACGTCGGCCACACTTGTTCGTCCTGCCAGTCGTCAAACTCACGCTGCTGAGCCGGCTGCCTGGCGTAGCCTTCGCGATGCTGCTGCTCTTTTTCCTCCTGTTCAACGCGGCTCAGGGCCTGGCGTAAGGCCTGGCGGGTGAAGGCCGATCGTGTCGATCCCAGCTTTGCTACGGTTTGGTCAACGGCTTCGATCAGGTCTTCGTCGAGGGTCATCTGCACTGTTTTCATCTTCGTCTCCAAGTATCCATGATTATGTGTATGATTATAGCTATAATAATATACATAGTCAAAGACAACATGGATGCTCAGCCTTCGCCGTAGACCGCTTGAATCATGGCGTTGATGTAACCGAAGCAGTACGCATAGGACTGATAGGAGCCCTGAGGATCGTCCTCGCAGCGGGGAACGTGATCCGGATCAATGCCGTAGCAGTAGCCCACGTCCTTGAGGGCCTTCAAGACTCGGTAAAAATCCATATCTCCTTCATCCGGCAGAGCCTCGCGGAAGCTGTAACGGCCGCCGGTGAGGTTGCGGTAGTGAACCAGAAAAATCGTCTCGCGACTGCCAAAGTATTCTATGAAGGGATAGATCTCATTGGCCGAATCTTGAAGCATTTCGGCGATGGAGCCGACGCAGAAGTTCCAGCCGTGATACGGGCTGCGCTGAATCTCGATGAAGCGCTTCATGCCTTCAAAATCGTTGAGGACTTTGTCGACGCCCCGGTAACCAGGGGGCGTGGCAGGGTCTTCCTGGGAATTGCCCAGTCGCACTTTGAATTCTTCCGCCACGGGAATTATGCGTTCGAGCAAATACTCGATCCGCTCCCAGTGCATGTCTGCCGTTACACGCCCGGCATCGGTCAGCTTGGCCTGATCGGCTTCCGGAATCTTGTCCAGGCGGAAGGCGGTGTGGATATAGCCGCCGCGCCCTTCTTCGCGCTCGGTACGGTCGATGGGGAGGATGCAGGTGTTGTACCGCAGAGAGTCGACGCCGGCACGCGAAGCGGTTCGGATCATTTCACACACCAGGTCGATTTCGCGGTCGCGCTCCGGGCTTTTGCCGAAATAGATGATGTTTGGAAATTGCCCGTAGATGGGCAGCAAGCTCATGTCCAGGGCCAGGCCGAAGGATTCATAGCGCTCTCTTTCCCGGAGCAAATCGTCGAGGTCCCAGCCGCGGTCGGCGTGGAAGGGGAAATTGGCGGCCTTGTGGCGGACGCCACAGCGCTGCAGGAAGCGCAATTCCGCGTCGCTTGATCCAAAGCTCTGGGTGCGCACATACATGCGCTCGCCGGTCGTCGATGTCCCTGATCCTCCTCCCGCGGCAGATGCTGCTGCCTCGCCGTCGGCGAGACCTGCTTCGAACGGACGGGGTTCTGTCATGGTGGTTCCTTTCGTTGGCATTTGTAGGGCCATGTTGTCGCCATGTAATTACCGATATAGCCTCCACGAGTGCAAGGATCATTGGCAGTCGACGACCATGGCGGAGGAATGGCAGCGCCTGGTGAGTGGACGTTTGAGAGAAGTCGGCGCAAGGGCAGGAGTCCGGGCGTCTCGCCCGGGCCGTTGGTACACCTCGTCGACATCGACAACTTGCTGCCGGAAATGACCTACTTCTATGAGGTCCAATCCGCAGATATGTCGGGTAACGCCTCCGAGGTCATTTTGCGCAGCTTCCGAACCCTCGCCGAGCCGGACATCCTAGCCCCGACGATCACCCTCGGCCCTGTCATCACCGCGCTTTCGAACACTACGGCGCAGATCGAGTGGGCGACGGACGAGCAGGCGACGACGGTTCTCGACCACGGCACGAGACGTGCTTACGAGATCGCCCACACTGAGGATGCTGAGCGTGTGACCACGCACGCGGTGACGCTCACCGGCCTGGTGGCCGACGTGGTCTACCACTACCGCATCGAATCGACGGACGAAAGTGGCAACACGGTCGACACCGATCCGGGCGGTACGCGCCAGCACAATCGGATCATCACTTCAAGACACTCAAGGCCAGGGACACCGATCCAGCCGTCTTCCTCGAGGGGCCGATCGTGCACGCAAAAGCCCGCAGGGCCACCTTGCTGTGGCGTACCGACGAAGCTGTGGGCTATGAGTTGACCTATGGCACATCCCCGAGCCTCGACGGTCCCGACGCAGAGACCCGCGAGGAAAACCGACCCAGGAAACGGCATTCCGTCACCCTTGCTCGCCTGGTCCGGGGTACATCCTACTACTACCGCCTACGGGTGTGGGACCGCGCGGGGAACGAGGCCATCGCCATCACACCGGGTACCGACTTGCCCGCTGGGGCAGCTGGCAAAAGAGCTCAGGTCGCAGGAGGTATCAGCAGTTTCGTCACCGCCGAAACGGTGGATGTGGAGGCTCCTGTCCTCGTCTCCCTACCGCGCGTGACGGCCACGACACAGACGACGGTCACGGTGGAGTGGGAGACCGACGAGCCGAGCGACAGCTACATCTCCTACGGCGTTATACAACCGGATGAGGCCAGACAGGGGGCTGCCTACCACGTGATCAAGCACCGGATCACGCTGACCAACCTGGCTGCCGGTGTCACCTACGTGCTTCAGACGGGCTCCACAGACGCCAGTGGCAACGGGGAAACGGTGAGTCCCTTGGCGGTGGCCACCACCGATGCCGAGTTGGACCTGACGCCGCCGCGAATCACTAGCGCTCCTGAGGTCGTCTACAGGAGCAACGATAGGGTCACGCTTGAGTGGGTGACGAACGAACCGAGCACGTCTGTCGTCGATTACGGGCAGGGGTCACTGGAATTGCTCCGCGAACGCTCGGAGATGTCCCGCGTGCACAACGTAACCCTCACGAACCTGAGTCCATCGAGGGATTACCTGTATCAGGTGAGTTCCACCGACGCCAGCGGCAACGGTCCTACGGCGAGTGGGAATGGCAGCGTACGGACGGCGGAGCTGCCCGATTCTGCCTCACCGGTGATCACCTCCGGCCCGACAGTGACGTCGACGACCGACCAAACGCTCACTTTCACGTGGTCGACGGATGAGCTGTCTGACAGCTTCGTGGAGTGGGGTCTGGCGCGGACGGAGCTGGGCACGGTCGTCGGCCGGCCGGAGAAGATCCTCGAGCACCGTATCACGATCACAGGCCTGACTCCGGGCACGATCTACCACTACCGCGTCGGTTCCGTGGACGCAGCCAACAATGCCCCGACGCGGAGCGACGTTTCCGAAGTCACCACCGAGCTGCTGGGAGACGTGGTTCCACCCTCCGCGCCCGAGACCGTACAGGTCACAGCGGGCAGCGAAGCCGCCTGGGTCACCTGGACGGACAGTCAGGAAGAAGATGTGGCGGGCTACAACGTCTACCGGTCCACAACCGGCTCGCAAGCCGAACTGGTTGCCTCTTCGTTGTCGGAGCCCGAGTTCCTCGACAGGGGGTTGAGCAACGGGAAGACATACGCCTACACGGTCACCGCCGTGGATCAAGCCCTGCCGCCCAACGAAAGTGCGCGGAGCGAGGAAGCAGAGGCATCACCTTCGTCGCATCAAGCCCCCGGCAGTCCGACGGGATACGACGCAGCCGCCTCAAGAAGTGGGGGCACCCTGACCGTGGTCAACGCGACGGCGGTGACGGATCGGACGGATCTGACTTACGTCTTCCAGGTGTCTTCAGATGTCTCTTTCTCCGACGTGGTCGCGAGTGCGGCCCTCATTCGCGAGGGGAGCGAGCAGACGCGCTGGAGCTTCGCCCGCGACCTGCAACGGGACGAGGAATACTGGTGGCGAGCGCGTGCCAGCGATGGGCTCTTCGCAGGCCCGTGGATGGTGCCGAGTTCCGTCACCGTGACCGGCTTCGTCGGTGACTTCAGCGGTGACGGCCGGGTGGATTTGATCGACTTCTTCCAGTTCGCGGATCACTTCGGTTTAATAGAAGGGGAGCCGACGACAGGAGGCAGGCCACCGTGGGATGCCACCTATGACCTGACGGGCGACGGTGCCGTCGATTTGCACGATTTCTTCATCTTCGCCGACCACTTTGGCGAGGGTCAGGCAGGCAAGCTCAGTGCCGCCTGGGGGACGCTGGCACATGGGCAGCTCAACCCGCGTCTCGAGGTGGTGGAGATCGACCGCTACAGAGCCGTGATTGCGCTGAGATTGAGGCCGGACAGGCCAGTTCGGGGTGTGGGTGTCACGCTGTTTCACACACCTGGCGTAGGCGTGAGCGGCGCGGGCGTCAAGCTCGCAGACATCGACGACAAACCGGAGCGTCTGGAGGCGGTCTTCAACAGTCGCGACCCCGCCAGAACGATCGCAGCCTCCTACTACATCGACAGTGTAGTGCCGCCGAAGGCCCATGGCCAGGTGCTGGAACTGAGTTTCGAGCTTCCCGCGGACGTCATGGGCACAGATGTCTTCCTCGAAGATCTGTGGATATCCGATGCCAGCGGGGGCCTCTACCGAGCCGACCTGGCCGACGTGCGCGTGACGTTGGCGCCTCAGAATTACCGTCTATCATGCGCCTACCCGAATCCCTTCAACCCGGTCGTACAGATCGACTACGGCCTCCCCGTGTCAGGGGAGGTCGAGATCGCCGTGTACAACATCCTCGGACAGAGAGTGCGAACCCTCGTGTCCGAAAGGCAAGAGGCGGGTTTCAAGAGCATTCGCTGGCATGGCCTGGATGACGAGAACAGACAGATGGCCAGCGGCGTGTACCTGATACGGGTCACAACCAGCGGCTTGCGGAGCACCCGCAAGGTCATGCTGCTCAGGTAGGCAGGCGTGAAGTGAGCCCCCCTTCCGCCTCGGCGAGGGGCATGCCCGGGCCAGTCACGCCTGCCGTCCGCCTCGAAGCCGCCGCTCAGGAAAACGCCCGCCCGCCACCTTATACCGTCAGCCCAATTGGGCCGCAGATCGAGGCGCTGAGGGAGTGCGCCTTGACAGCCGCTTCTCGAAAGAGATCGCAGACGGGTCGGTCGCGCCTTATCGGCAGAGGGGAAAGTGGGTTGACCGGGATGGAGAGGAGGTCCTGAATGGCGGCCCTGCTGGCGGTCCGGACTCCAGAATTGCCGGCCGTTCCCGAGAAGTGGGCCTTGGCCGATCTGGTTAAATTTCATCGCACTGAGAACGGCCATCGGCTCCTCATTGTCCACGAGCGCCCTGAGCGCCTCTACGCATGCCCGAGCCGCAATCCCGACCTGATTCTCAAAGGCGTGCACTGATTCAGCTGTCTCAAACCTCAACTCTGCCATACCTCCAAATCAAACACCAACTCTCGCGCACGATTACACCACTTCATGTCAAAGTGGGAGACAACGCCTGCGATATCAATCCCTTCACTGTAGCCAAAAGGCGGCTGGTTTAGCCAACATCAGGCTCTGTCCAAGACGAGCTGCTGCAAACAGCTCATCTTTGCTGGTCTACTCCGAATCCAGATACGAATTTCATGCCACCGGCGCAGCCGCCCTCTGGTCCGATACCCCCTTCAGGTGCTGGTCCCGCCTCCTTGCGCGAGCTCTCCTGCATCGGCTTCACCGATGAGCGGCACAGGGCCCGCATCTGGTTGACCAACTCCCCGCTGCCGGGCAGGTGCCGGCAGTAGCGGTTGAAGTCCGTGCTCTGCTTCCGCAGCCAGGACCTCGCTTCGCGGTAATCCTCCATGCGGTTCAGCTCCATCGCTCGACGTGCGACCATCGCCAGCCAGGCCTCCGCGACGATGGTGCCAAACTCGACGTCCAGCGATGTCTTCGAGTGCTGGTCCATCGGAAGAGAGACCTGACAGGAAGCCGTGCTGCGCTCGGTGCCTTCCGCATCTCGGTAGGCAGCGGAGACGGTTAGCGACAGCAGGCCGGGTGAGGTCATGACCGGCAGGTCCAGGCGAAAGACCACCCGCCGGGAGGCTCCAGTCACCAGGCTGCCCACGTGGGCGGTGGTGACGCCGTCGTGC
>Ga0066376_10002648_pt1 | contig 16567 bp, 15 predicted proteins | sample Knorr_S15_td_Bot_FD_77009 | JGI IMG/M metagenome (GOLD analysis project Ga0066376, IMG submission 77009) | Marine microbial communities from Southern Atlantic Ocean transect - Knorr_S15_td_Bottom_ad_5009_LV_A | ecosystem: Environmental > Aquatic > Marine > Oceanic | place: Southern Atlantic... | reverse complement strand
CTTCGAGTCGACTGGAAGCAATTGTTGAATCAACAGATGGATTCTTCATTGCTGAACGTGATTTAGAAATTCGTGGTCCAGGCGAATTATTTGGTGCGAAACAAAGCGGTATTGCGCCGTTTACTGTCGCTCGGTTACCTCGTGATTTCGAGCTCCTTCGGCTTGCTCGTTCCATTGCAAGTCAGTGGATTGAGCGAGACCCTGAAATTTCAGAATCTCCCCTTCTTAAAGCGCGTCTTTACAAGGCATATGGCAAAACACTCGGTTTAGGTGACGTTGCGTAATGTCAACGAACACAGAACTCGCCAAGATGTTTCACACTATGGCAACAGTCCTAGAAATAATGGGGGAGAATGCATTTAAAGTGAATGCGAATTCTAAAGTCGCCCGTGCATTAGAAGATTTAGTGGAAGATGTTGCAACAATCGAAGACGTAACAACAATTCCGGGGGTTGGGAAAAGTAGTGCTAAAAAAATTGCGCAATACATTGAGAGTGGCGAAATGTTCGAGTACCAACAACTCATTGCAAGCATTCCACATGGTCTACTTGACGTAATGAACGTGCAGGGGCTTGGACCTAAAACTGTCCGCCGACTTTGGCAAGAAGCGGATGTCACGGATATCCCTTCGTTGAGGGAGGCAATAGAGAATGGTCGCCTTGCATCTCTACCTCGAATGGGTAAGAAGACCATTGAAAATATCACGCAGTCGCTCGATTTTCTTGCAACGAATGCCAATCGAACTCGACTTGGAGTTGTACTGCCGATTGCAGAGAATTTAATCGCTCAATTGAAAGTTCTAAAAGGAGTCACAAATATGAGGTATGCTGGTTCTCTGCGTCGAGGGAAAGAGACCATCGGAGATATTGATATTCTTGCAAGTACTGATGAGCCAAAACTTCTAACTGACACATTTTGCGCGATGTCAGATGTCGAAAAAATTCTTGCCCAGGGCGATACGAAGTGCAGTGTTCGTCTTGATGTGGGATTGCAAGTTGACATGCGAGTTGTTGATGTGGTCAAATTTGGTGCAGCCTTGCTGTATTTCACTGGAAGCAAAGAGCACAACATCGTTTTACGTGAACGCGCAATCAAGCAAGACAAGAAATTGAATGAATATGGATTAGATCCTTCAAACCTCAGTGAAACAGAGGAAGTCATTTATGCTGATTTGGGAATGCCATGGATTCCCCCTGAAGTTCGAGAGGATCATGGTGAGTTTGCCTGCAATGAAACTCCAATGTTCATCACAAGCAAAGACATTCTCTGTGATTTACATTGCCATACCCCCGGAAGTGATGGACACATGTCCATCGAGGAATTAGCGACCATTGCTATTGCACGAGGCTTCCACACCATTGCAGTCACTGACCACAGTCAATCACAGGGTCAAGCGAACGGTCTAAAGCCGGATCGCTTGCGTACACACATCGATTTAATTCGAGAAAAGAACGAGACCATTTCGGGTGTTACTATTCTCGCTGGAAGTGAAGTAGATATCCTTCCAGATGGCACGCTTGACTACGATGATGAACTTCTTGCCATGCTTGATATTGTTGTGGCATCTCCACATGCTGCTCTGCAACAATCTCCTGAAGATGCAACAAAACGACTACTCGCTGCAATAGAACATCCCCTTGTACACATCATTGGGCATCCAACAGGTCGAATCATTAATAAGCGGAAGGGTCTTGAGCCGGATATTCCTACGCTTGTTGCAGCAGCAGTTGAGTGTGACACGGCACTTGAACTCAACGCGAATAGTTATCGACTTGATTTGAAAGACACACATGTCCGCGCTGCATGCGAGGGTGGCGCTGTCATTGCTATCAATACCGATGCGCACCGACCCGAAGATTTTGACCAACTGCAGTATGGAATTCTCACTGCCCGTAGAGGATGGGCTGAGCCCAAGAACTGTATCAATTGCCTTGAACACGACGAATTGCAAACTTGGCTTCTTCGCAAATGATAGAATGAACAGTCAATATGTTTGACACACTCTCCAACAAACTCACTTCCTCGATTCGAAACCTCTCTGGTCGGGGGAAAATCAGTGAATCCAACGTACGCGAGGCGATGGAAGATGTCCGCAGGGCATTACTTGAAGCAGACGTTCATGTGGATGTGGTTTCTGAATTCTGTGAGAGTGTCGTTGAAGATGCCATAGGTGCAAAAGTCACCTCATCATTGAAGCCTAGCGAAGAAATGATTGGTATTGTCAACCAAAGACTCATCGAGATGATGGGTCCAGTTGATAGCCACATCATGCTCATTGAACCCGGACCGACCATCATCATGATGTGCGGTCTGCAAGGCTCAGGTAAAACAACTACGTGTGGAAAACTTGCTGCCTACCTAAAGAACCGAGGCAAAAAGGTCTTGCTTGTTGCTGCGGATCTCCAACGCCCTGCTGCTGTTGAACAACTTGAAGTTGTTGCAAACGATGTTGAAACGAATGGCAAAGGTGTTGGGCATGTGTCGTGTTATAGCGAACCAGATAAATGCGGGGAATATGGCACCACAACTGGTATTGCGATTGGTGTGTGCAAACGCGGGGTAAAGCAAGCTCGTAAAGAAAAAGCCGATGTTGTCATTCTGGATACTGCGGGTCGTCTTCATATTGACGATGACCTTATGCAGGAATTGCGTGGTGTTCTAACCACTACAAAACCGCAACAGGTCTATCTTGTCGTTGATGCGATGATTGGGCAAGACGCTGTGAATGCTGCGGGAACATTCCACGAACAACTTGCAGTTGATGGTGTCATCCTGACTAAGTTTGATTCGGATACGAGGGGTGGTGCTGCACTTTCAGTGAAGCGAGTGACTGGTGTTCCGATTAAGTTCATCGGCACCGGAGAAAAGTTTGACGCCTTCGAAGAATTCCATCCTGAGCGAATCGCGAGCAGGATTCTTGGCATGGGCGATGTTGTTTCACTTGTTGAAAAAGCGCAAGAGGAATTTTCAGAAGAAGATGCGATGAAACTTGCCGAAAAAATGGCAAGCGGAAAGATGACTGTTGATGATTTCATCAAACAACTCAAATCAATACGACGCATGGGACCGATGAAACAAATTCTTGGTTTAATTCCTGGCATTGGTTCAGCACTCAAGAACATCCAAGTTGATGACAAACAATTCGACCGCATCGAAGCGATTGCAAGTTCAATGACAAATATAGAGCGTAATGACATAACCCTTCTTGGTAAAAGTCGTATCAAACGAATTGCTGTTGGTTCGGGCACAAATAACACTGAAGTCAATCGATTTGTAAAGCAGTTTCAGATGATGAAGAAAATGTCGAAGCAAATGGCTGGCGGTGGGATGGCATCGAAGATGGCAGCACTCAAGAACGCTGGTGACATGGATCCTTCTGCAATGGGAGATTTAGCTGGTATGGGTGGACGGGTTTCAACGAAAACCCAAAGTCATAAAAAACGTTTTAAGCAACGCAAAAGACGCTGATTAACCGCGGGATTGTTAATCGTCAAACGGGAGCGGATCGTCCGCTTCACCACGAGTCCAAGCATGGATTTTAGGTAACAACACCTCTTGGATTAGAATTTTGATACATGCGGCAACGGGTATTGCTAACAACATGCCATACGCACCAAGAACACTTCCACCTGCCAGAACTGCTACGAAGATGGTGACTGGGTCGAGGTTCGTTGCTTTACCCGCAATGAGTGGTGTCAAGAGCCACCCGTCTAGGGCTTGCACAATTGCAAAGATAAGCACCGGCCAAACGATGATACCCCACCATGCCATCCGCTCTGCCTCTGGAAGTCCAATTTGATCGAGAAACAAAAGACCAACCGAGAGTGGAATACCTATAAGACCTAGGAATGGCACTGCGCAAAGCACCCCGACTCCAATCCCAAGGAGAATAGCGTATGGCACACCCACAATCATCCATCCAATTGCTAATATTGTTCCCATGATAAATGCAATAACGATTCTTCCCCGAACAAAACCCGCTACTGCAGCATCCATTTTTTCAAGTAAGGCTACCGTTTTACTCTTTCCATCTTCCGGAATTAGGCTATTGGCAAACTCCTTCACCTTTGGGAACCACAGGCTAAAGAAGAAAAAGTAAAAAGGAATGAGCACCGCCAAAATAGCAAAGCCGATGATTTTGCCAAGGATTACCAATGCAACATCACCTGTCGTTCGAGCAAATTGAGCGAGTTGTTGATTTTTAGTTAGAGTTTCTTGTGAAGTTGGCAAAATTGTCTCCACATTGGTGTCATTCGCAGTACCTGGCAAGTAAGACAACGTTTCCAATACTTCTTGGCGAACACTATCAGGCGCATAACTCTGAGTAAGTTGTTCTAGTTTTGAACGTAACTGCCCATCTTGTACATCATTGACCAATGAGGATGTTTGCGAAATAACCAAGGGGATTGTAATTACGATGACAAGAAGAACCCCTGCTGTAAGAATTGTCAATATGCCTGAGATGACTGGGATTCTTCCCAAAGGAAATTTTGGGTTCTCTGCGAGGGATGAAATAAGTGGATCAAATAAATACGCAAGCAACAACGCAACGAGAAGAGGAATTGTGATATTTCGCATCGCATATCCAAGCCATACACTACAAATAACAACAAGGATTAATATTAAATCTCTTACCCATTGAATTTGCCATAGGTGCAGTTTTGTGATGTCGTATTGTGTTGGTTGCTCTGAATCACCAGCCATCAGCGGATTGCCTTACTGGTTTGAACCAATGCAATCAGCCAACTCACGTTCATGGAACGCTTCGTCAAATTGGAAAATCGCTCTAAAGTCTTCTTCTGAATCATGAGGACTTGTGCGGAGCACTTCCAATTCAACCATCCGAAATACAATTGCTCCAAAATCTTCCGTTCGTTGAACACCCCAATGTCGCAGTACAACTGGTGCAAGTAAACCAAATTGATCAATGGCAAAATCTCGCAATCCCATACATAACTGTTGTCCTGTAACGTGCTTGTCTAATTCATCCAATCCAAAACTATCAAATTCTCGATCTGCAAATATCCCGGACGTATACCCTAAACCTTCTTGCACGAATGCAAAAGCAGCGGGTGCATATGGAGTACCTTGGGCGATTGAGGTCCAATCAAGCGGGATGGGAATGGAGATTTGACTCATACGAAGACGCAATCATATCGGCGAATTTGCCGTAATTACCATAGAGTACCCTTTTTTTGGCTCAAAATGCCATATTTAATTGGCTCAGAGGAAATTATGCCATTTGCAGGCGGTGGAGTTTAAGCAAACCACGGCTCAGAGCCAATTCGGCATGGTGGTAGCGTTAAAGATGTCAAAAAGTGGGTCGTTGCCAAGAGAGTCAAATGCAAGGAGCCCTGCAGTGTCACCAGCATCGAGCGTCACAAGATTCGGGTCGAATCCTAAACCAATCGCACCGTTAATCGTTCCCATCGTTAGAAGTTGAATTGGATCAACTTCGCTTTCCTTATGCAAATAACGCATTTCATCAATGACGCTTATTCGATCTGGAGTATCGAGACAAAGCAATGAATCTGTTCCAAGAGCAACATTGATTCCAACTTCAAGCATTTCTTTCCATCGATGATTTTTATGACCAAAATAGTGACTCGCCCTTGGGCAATAGGCAACTGTCATATTCGAGGCTGCGAGCATGGGTAGATGGTGATCTTCAATATAATTGAGATGTGCTGCTATAAATTGCTTTTCGCCCGCAACACGTAAAACTGCATCAATAGGATGTTCGTTCCACGATTCAACCGTATCATCCCACGAACCCGCACGAATAGCATACTCAACAAGGGGACCATGAAAATCTCTCACGCTCTCGATTTCTTCCAATGTCTCTGCGAGATGTGTTGCAATCCTTCGCCCACTTTCGAAACAGGCCTCATACAACGCTTTGCCACATGAAAATGGGGCATGAGGCGAGACACCGAACGGTGTTGGAATTGTACTCAATTTTTCGATTGCCACATTTTGACGTTGACCAAGACCCAACAATTCTACGAACGAAAGTGAAAGCAAAGCTGAAGATTCAACTATTTCAGCAGCAAGTTGAGTTCCTGCGATGTCTCCAACAATCAGAGAACCCCCTGCAATAGAAAGTGCTATTCCTATTCGAACATTTTCTTCAATTGCATCAATGTCACGACGAATAGGCAACACAGCCTCCTCAACCCATTGCACAAACGAGTCTCTTGCCGGAGCGAGCCCCACCCCACTCAAATCCATGTGCGTGTGAGTATTCACAAAACTAGGTGTGATGACACTGTCAACTTGGGTAAGTTCAGCATCTTCTGGGGTACCTAATTCTTGAGGAGTTCCCGCTGCAATAATACAATTCCCTTCTAGAAGAATTGCACCCGGCGAGGCAATCACACCTCTGTAGTCCACAATTGCTCTGGCATGTACAAGATTTCTAAGTATTCTGTGTCTCAAATGGCTATTCCTCTCCTCAAGGATTGGTACACTGTAACCGAAGGTCGGGATGGATCCCGACAGCAGCGCCAACAGAGGAGGATCCCACTATGCGCAATTCTTTACTTTATACAACGGGCATTATGACACTTGTCGGTGTTTCAACTGCAGGTTGCGTTAAGCACGAACGATACGACACTGCACGCACTGCAACACATTCGCTTCAAGAACAACTTGTGAATGCGCAATCCGAACGTGACACGGCAACCAATGCACTAGCAGCACGTGACCGTCAACTTGCACAGACCGAAGCAAATCTAAATCTACTTCAAGGACAATATGATTTGCTTTCAGGTGAACTTGACGCGATTGATATCGAAAACAACAATCTTCTCACTACTGTGACCGATATTAAATTCGGTCCCCTACCAATTGCAACACAACGGCAACTCGCTGCACTTGCAGCCTCTTACCCTAATGAGATGTGGTTCAATGCAGAAACTGGAATGATTCGATTTGGTAGCGACTTCACATTCTCAAGCGGTCGTGCAACAATGCGAAAAAATGCAACAGACCTTATCAGCCGAGTTGCAACGATATTAAACTCACCAGATGCATCAAACTTTGAAATTATTGTCATTGGACACACTGACAACATCCAACCCAATTCTTCGGCACAACGTTACCCAACAAATTGGGAACTCTCGACTGCAAGAGCAGTCAGTGTTGCAAAAACACTTAAAGACAATGGTGTTGACCCTTCGCGTTTTGAAATTTCAGGCTACGGTGAATATCGACCACTAGTTCCCAACCGCGCAGACGGTACAAAAGAGAACCGGCGTGTTGAAATTTACCTACGTCCAATAGAAGAAACCGAAAATTGGGAGACTGAAACTGCGACCGTTGATCCTATGGAAGAACCCATGAAATAATTGCGAACCCGTCATGCGTTTAGAAAAAACTCAACAAACGATTGAAATCCAACCCCGCCTTCGGGGTTGGTTTATCCTTACTCTTGCTTGCATAGTGGCATTGGGAATGATTGCGCCAGAAATTCCGACAAATGATCCACCCATGTCAGCACTGAAACGAGTAGATGGTCGTATCTATGAAGTCCGTGTTGCGGTGCAAAACAAAGATCGTTCCTTTGGCTGGCCCCTTCTGCTTCAGACGAACTGGTGCCAAGTCGCCTCAGACAGCATCGCAGTTACAAATCAAACGAGCAAACGAATTCCATATACTGCAACGGAAGTCAAGGATGACCCAAGGCAGTGGAGACTCAGATTCAATGAGAAGGATTACACAATCGATTTTCAAGCACTGGCGTATTCCAGTGAACTCGATAATCAAGTCGCTTCATCAACCCCATGGCCAGAATCTTGGGATCCCCGACTTGAGTATTACTTAAAGCCATCCCGATTCATCGAATCTGATGACGCTATTTTTAAGAAAGCAGTTGAAGATAATGGTGATGCGAAATCGGTTCCCATCCATATCGCTGCAAAAGTCCTTATACGGTATTGCTTAGTCAACATCGGAAGTGATGGTCAATACTCAAAATCGAAAGAATCAACAACGACGGGCTTAGACCTCAAAGGTGCAAGATATGCCGTTCGCAATGAGGGTGGTTCTGCAGCTGATCTTGTCTGTGTTTGTATAGCGACCTTGAGGGCTGCAGGTATTCCTGCAAGACCTGTCGTCGGAATTACAAACGCAGACATGGTAGGCAATAAGGACATTAATCCCAAGTACATCGTCTGGGGAGAGTATGCACTACCCGGCTCTGGCTGGGTACCATTTATGCCTGAACGTATGCGGGGTACTGTCGATAACCGTTCTCAAACAGCACCATGGCAAGGGCTCGGTGCACTTCCAAGACTCAATCGGCGAATACCGCTTGCATATAACTTTAATTGTTACGACATAGACCGATCAACCCAAAGCCTTCAGATGTTTTTCGAAAGTAGTCCATCGGAGTATCAATAATCATTGCAACTTGACGAGGGTCCAAGCCAAGAAGACATTGAACGATTCTCCGAAGATGAGACAGGATATTGCCCGAATTGTGGTGAAGAAATTTGGGATGATGCCAATCGTTGCAATGCTTGCGACGAATGGCTCCATACAGGACCATCGCATCAAGACCGAATAACCCGCGATTTAAATAAGAAACTGATTGTCCTTATTTCGATTCTCGTTCTCATTGGTTTCGTTTGGGGACTTTCTCGATTCACTTAAAAGCAATCTCCCATCGCATATCGGTTACAGAGTACGGCTAAACCCTACAAAGTGAAATGAACGTCCGAGAGCATCGTGGTTTTTACAGTAATCGGCTCTATTTAAGCACAATGAGTGGACATCCCGCAAAGTGGGTGCATGGTGTTGGTGTGGCACCTTTGTATCACTAAATAATCAAAGAATTGAAAGAGAAAAGAGAGAAGATCGATGAACGAGCGAAACATTGAAGAGAGAATGTGCAGGCTAATAGAGCACCTCCAGTCTCTACCTTCCGAATATCGTGACAAACTGGAAGAACTCTGCAGTAACGAAAGTGGCCAACGATCAGAGATCGAAGAGTCTGTATCCAAATTGCAAGACTCCTTGGATTATCTACGATTGAGCGTGAAATACATGGTCTTTGACCTTGAGGCGACAAGACGCGAAAACGTGTACCTACGGAAATTAGTAGAACAAATACGAAGAGACAGCACTCGCCGAGATGAAGGAAATGATAATCAATTCTTTGGCGAAAACGATTCCGATTAATTCAACTCATTTTTTCAACTGCACGTTTCGCACGTTGAGGTGCTTCTGCAACTAAACGCAAAACGGTGTCTGTTTCTTCTCGCATTTCGGAAAGTAGTTTTGCAAGGTGCTGGTTCAACTCATGGGAATAGTGTTTAAAAAACACTTCAAGTTCAGTTCGGTTGAATCGTGTAAGCGGGTCATCCATTCCGGTTTGAGCCATCGCCCATTCCATAAGTCCGCGACCACTCATATCATACTTATACAACTCAAGCGTTCGGCGAAGTCGATGTTCTGATGTATTAAAAGGGTCACGACATGCAAGAGGAATTGAATGCATAATCTCAAGTAACTTTTGTTCAACTGCTTGTGTTAAACCTGCCCGTTCAAGGTCTTCAACTTCTGAAATTGCCGGTCTTTTACACTCTCGATCATCGGGCATCTCATGCCCAACAGCTAGGAGTTCTAGAGGAAGTGAATCACCAACAAAAGATTTTAAACCTCCACTTGAAAACCGTACGGTTACTCGAGTTGTAGGTTCTCCTTGAACTGCCGTAGTCTCTACCTTAATCACAGCGCCATTTCCCCATTCAGGGAATTTTGGATGTGCCACGCGATCGCCAAATGCAATAGTAGTCATAGTGTTCAACGGTAAAATTGCTCCTCAAGCATGACGGTTGTCATGCATCACAATAGAAAGATAGCCAAAAAGAAATAGTGCGAACAGTTCGCCAAATCTACATGCGCTTTTTCAGATGTTGCATCGCTCCTTCACGACTGCAACGACCCCCACTCGTGCGTAATTATAGCACAAATTCCTCATATTCAAAGTAAAATAATGTAAAAGAGAGTATTACACAATTCCCTGGTCGAGCATGGCTTGTGCAACTTTAACAAAGCCAGCGATGTTTGCTCCATCGACAAGATTACCCTCGCAGCCATATTCTCGAGAAGCCTCTATACATTTCGTATGAATACGAGCCATGATGTGTCGTAGTTTCGTATCTACTTCTTCACGGGTCCACGACAATCGTTGACTACTTTGCGCCATCTCTAATCCCGATACCGCAACCCCACCCGCATTCGCTGCTTTCGCGGGTCCGTACAATATCTCAGCGTCAAGGAATAATTTTTGAGCTTCACAAGTACTGGGCATGTTGGCACCTTCGCTAATGAGTCCAACACCGTTACTTAACAAGTTCATTGCATCGATAACATTAATTTCATTTTGTGTAGCAGATGGAAATGCGCATTGTGCAGGAACGGACCACATCGGATTGTGGTCTAAAGAATCATCTCGATGATGAAATTCGGCGTTTGGAAATTGGTCTACATACTCACTAATCCGTCCCCGGCGATTATTTTTTAATTCCATAACCCAAGCAAGCTTTTCTGTATCGATTCCATCACCATCAAAAATCCACCCGCTACTATCTGAAAGTGTAACGACCTTGCCACCGAGTTCATTTATTTTTTCAGTTGCAAATTGTGCAACGTTCCCAGAACCTGAAACAAGACAAGTTCTCCCTTCGATTGTTTCACTCCGAGTTGCAAGCATTTCAGAAGCAAAGTAAACCGCCCCATATCCGGTTGCTTCTGATCGAATAAAACTCCCCCCCCATCCCAACCCTCGGCCTGTTAATGCACTTACAAAACTATTGGTGAGTTTTTTGTACTCTCCAAACAAATAACCAATCTCACGCTCACCGACACCAATATCTCCTGCAGGAACATCTGTGTTATGCCCGATGTGCCTAAACAGTTCTGACATGAATGATTGGCAGAAACGCATCACTTCACCATCGCTCTTCCCCTTAGGATCAAAATCTGCACCACCCTTTCCACCACCCATTGGAAGGGTTGTCAAACTATTTTTTATTATTTGTTCAAAGCCAAGAAATTTCAAAATACTAAGATTCACAGTCGGGTGAAACCGTAGCCCGCCTTTATAAGGACCAATTGCACTATTAAATGCTACTCGGAATCCACGATTCACAATTACTTCACCAGCATCGTTAACCCATGGAACTCGAAACTGTAATACCCGTTCAGGTTCTATTAGACGGCCAAGGATATTTTGCTTGACATATTGAGGATGTTTGTCCATCACTACTTCCAGTGATGAAATCACTTCGTGTACCGCTTGTAAAAATTCTGGCTCATATGGATCGCGGATGGCTACGCGCCCCATAAAATCTTGGACAAATGGACTATCTGATTCTGTCAATGTGAAACTTGCTGTTGTCATTTTTGAGATTCCAAGGGTTTCGTGAATAGAGTGAAGCAAAGATGGTACCCTGTCTCGGATTGTAATGGAACAACAAAATGAGCCTAATTCAATACCCGAAGCTCTGATTCCACTGAGAGTCAAGATAGACCAGATTGACCACCAGATTCTAAACCTTTTAGAACAGAGAAACAAGGTCGTCGAAGAGGTCGCACAGGTGAAAAAGACGAGTGGGTTTGGAATTCGAGATTACACAAGAGAAGCAAACTTGCTCGCTGATCGAAGTGAACGAGCGGTGAAGGCGGGGTTAAGCGGCGAAGTGATTGAAAGTTTGTTTCGAGTGATTCTGTGGGCAAGTCGTGACAAGCAAGCATCCCTTGGTGCAGAAATGCCAAAAGAGATGGTTAAAAAAACCATAGCAATCATCGGTGGACACGGCGGAATCGGTGGCATTCTATGCACCTTGTTTGGCGACTTTGGTCATGAAGTCATTCTTGCTGATCTTGATACATCGATCACAAATATTGAAGCAGTAATAGATGCTGATGTCGTAGCAATAGCCGTACCAATTGCCTCCACGATTGATGTGATAAAAGAAGTCGCTCCTTACTGCAAGAAGGATGCTCTATTATTTGACGTCACCTCAACAAAAACTCGTCCAATTGAAACAATGCTAAATCATTTCGAGGGAAGCGTCATTGGGACACATCCCCTCTTTGGACCAAGTGTTCACTCACTTCAAGGGCAAAAAATCGCTGTGGTCTGTGCTCGAGATACTGGAAATTGGCATGAATGGCTATGCAAGATTTTTGCAGCAAGAGGCTTATCAATCTTGAACACAACCGCTGAAGAACACGATAGTGCAATGGGTATTGTGCAGGTTCTCACGCACCAAACTACTGAAGTCTTAGGCAGGACTATTCAACAACTTGACGTTGATGTTCGCAGAACGCTTGAATTTACGTCCCCAATTTATTTAATGGATTTGTTGATGGCAGCTCGGCACTTCGCACAATCAGCAGATTTGTATGCATCAATACAGATGAACAACCCAGAAACTGAACTTGTGCTTGATGCACTTCAACAAGCTGGTAACGAATTACGAACCATCGTGCTTGAAAAGGACCATGAAAAATTTCGAGCATTATTCTCCGAAGTGCATGAACACTTTGGCAACTTTTCGGAGCAAGCCCTAGAACAATCGAGTTTCTTAATCGACCGCCTCGTTGAACGGTCAACGTAAAATAAACAATCCCGAGGGTCGTTTATTGTTGCAATAAACGACCCTCGGGATTGTTTATTTTTCGGTCAAAATTGTACCGTCGTCTGTCGAGTTGGCAGAGACCTCTTTTCCAACAAGATAATCGGCATCCCAACGCACAAGTACATCGATGAGATGTGTAACGCCTTGGGAATCTTCAATCTCAGCCTTTACCTCTTGGAGTTGGGTTGTATCGACAGACAAAGTCAACTCTGAGGTATCTTTGGGCCAATGCAGGGACACCAGTCGACCATCTACTTGTTTTACATCATCCATGGCAACCATTGTATAGTCTTCGCAAAAAAATCTCCACTCAACCGTGAACCACCCTAAAATAAAGCCGTATGAGTCCTTATGACCACTTTTAAACTTATGAATTTACCAAACCATACAGACATTCAAGTTATTGGCGAACAAGTGAAGGTGGCTTCTGAGCCATTTACACGATTACAAGAAGCAATGCATCATGTCATTGTTGGGCAGGACAACTTGCTCCACCGCATGTTTATTGGGCTACTCGCAAATGGGCACCTTCTTATCGAAGGCGTTCCGGGACTTGCAAAAACGCTCGCTGTTTCCAGTTTAGCCAAGGGAATTAATACTTCATTCCAACGCTTGCAATTCACTCCCGATCTATTACCTGCAGACTTGACCGGTACGTTGATGTACCGTCAAGACAAAGGTGAGTTCGTTGTGAACAAGGGACCAATCTTTTCTAGCATTATTCTTGCTGATGAAATTAATCGTGCTCCAGCAAAAGTGCAGTCCGCGTTGCTCGAAGCAATGCAAGAACGTCAAGTTACAATTGGAAAAGAGACATTCAAACTCCCTGATCCATTTCTTGTTCTTGCAACCCAGAATCCAATTGAACAAGAAGGTACATACCCGCTTCCAGAAGCCCAAGTTGACCGATTCATGATGAAGGTAATCGTTGATTATCCAAGTCGAGATGAAGAACGCGAAATTTTATCGCGTATGGCAACAACAACACAATCAACCGATGTGGAATGCGTGATGCATGCTGATTCAATTGCTGCTGCTCGTTTGCTTGTTGACCAAATTTATATCGATGATCAAATTGCGAATTACATTGTTGAACTTGTACAAACCACTCGAACACCCGAAATTGTTTCGGAAGAACTTGCTGAGTTCGTCGAATATGGTGCATCCCCAAGAGCAACGCTTGCTTTAACACTCTGTGCAAAAGCGAATGCGTTTCTTGATGGTCGAGGATATGTGACACCACAAGATGTCAAGGATCTCGCCCACGATGTGTTACGACATCGAATTGCCACAACGTACGAAGCTGAAGCCGAGGGCAAAACTTCGGATGACATTATTGAAGCAATCTTGGACTTTGTTCCAGTTCCATAGGAGTTTTACGGATGATTCCCCAAGATCTTCTCAAAAAGGTACGGCGAATCGAACTTCGAACCGCTCGACTCGTCGATAATGTGCTCGCAGGTGGCTACCACTCTGCATTCAAGGGTCGCGGTATGGAGTTTGAAGAAGTTCGCCAATATCAAATTGGCGATGACGTTCGAACTATCGACTGGAACGTCTCCGCGCGTTTTGGCGAACCATTTGTAAAGTTATATCGTGAAGAACGAGAACTCACCGTGATTCTTCTTGTTGATGTGAGTGGTTCTCAACATTTTGGAACACACAAGCAATTCAAGGATGAACTCGTTGCTGAGATTTGTGCCACGCTTTCAATTTCTGCAATCCGAAATAATGACAAGGTTGGTCTCATTTGTTTTTCAGATCGTATCGAAGCGTACATTCCCCCACGAAAGGGAACGAAACATGTTTTGAGGGTCATTCGAGAACTTCTCGCGCTAGAACCCGAGGGTAGCGGAACAAACGTTGCTGGCGCACTTGAATTTCTCAATAAAGTCCAGAAAAAACGTTCGATTGTATTTCTTGTTTCAGATTTGCAAGATCGAAATTGGCAACGACCATTGCAAATTGCAAATCGTCGACATGATGTTGTTGCAGTACGAACCGATGATACTGCTGAGCACGAACTCCCAAATGTAGGACTATTGCGAATTGTTGATCCAGAAACAAATCGAGCAAAAGTCATTGATACCTCCAGCAAAAAAGTTCGACAAGCATGGAAGCAACTTGCTGCAGAGCGCACAATCGCGATCGAGCAAACATTGAGACGATGTAATGTTGATGAAATTCATGTGCAAACGGGCGAACCCTTTACCAACGTCTTGCGGCAGTTTTTTCGAAGACGGGAGGGTAAACGCACAGCATGAAACTCGTCCTATCCATCTTACTTGTTCTCTCTAGCGCCGCCTTTGGTGAAACTGTTCACATTGCGCAAGATGGTGTTATGGTCGATGTCTCCTTGGAACCGACGACCTTTACAGTCGGTGATTCTGTCAACTTACGTATTGAAGCCTTTGCTGCAGAAGGTGTTCAATTGACACTGCCACATGATGATGCCTTTGGTCCATTCATCGTTACTGATGAATCAACACTTCTTGATGTTCCGAGCGAAGAAGGACGCCAATGGGTTTGGTCGATGCAACTTGACACCTTCGACGCTTCTGTTTCAACTCTACAAGACATTACAGTAGATTGGACGGACAGTGCTGGACATTCTGGTTCGATTGCCATCCATCCAATTCCTGTACATGTCTCCTCTGTTGCAGGAGATGCATTACAAGAGATGGAGTTGCGTGATATCAAGGGAAGTCTGCCTCTTTTCTCGACGTTAGGTTGGTGGCCTTTGATTCTCATTGCAATAATTGTTCTTGTTGCAATCGTATGGTCGATTCGCTTCTTTTACCTGCCTAAGAAGAGTGTACTTTCACCACATGAAAAAGCGATGCAAGCGATACAAGAACTTCGAGAAAGTCATGTAGACGTTCAAACTTTTTACACATCACTGAGCAATATTGTCCGAATGTACATCGAGGATCGTTTTCATATCTCCACTCATGATAAAACTACCCGCGAATTCCTCATTGCAGAAAAAGAGAACCCTCGGCTTGAGCATAGCGATCGTCAAGTACTCGCAGATTTTCTTGTTGCTGCAGATCTCGTTAAGTTTGCACGATTTGAACCGAAAGCGAACACGTGGGATGAAGCGATTCAGTGTGCCGAACAATTCGTTTCAAACACAACCCCTTCAACTGAACAACAACTTGCAGAGGAGGCAGCATGACATTCCACTCTCCTTCAGCATGGTTCCTTTTACTTCTTCTGCTCATTCCATTGATATGGTGGAGATGGATGCGTTCTTCCTATTCAACGGGCGTAACGTATACAAACAGTGTTGATGTATCGTTGCTTCCATCTACCATTCGAAGCAGAACAACATGGATTCCCAATTGCCTTCGCTTGCTTGCACTCGCTCTGTTGATTGTTTGCATCGCCAGACCTCAAAAACGATTTGAACGAACACATCAAAACGCAGACGGCGTTGCAATTGAACTTGTCATTGATCGATCATCGAGTATGAACGCCCATGATTTCACCATTGATGGACAGCAAGTTGATCGCCTTACTGCTGTTCGGCGAGTGGCTGGTGATTTTATTCAGGGAATGGGTTCACTTGATGGACGAAGTGGGGACCTCATTGGACTTGTTACCTTCGCAGGATTCGCTGATAGTAATTGCCCAATGACATTTGATCATGAGTTCCTTGTTACGGATATTCTCAACAGTATTCAAATTGTCAATGAACAAGCCGAGGATGGCACGGCAATCGGGGATGCACTTGCACTTGCAGTTGAACGACTTTCGTCACTCGATGAACGTGTTACATCAGACACCGGAAATTCCATTCAGAGCAAAGTCATCATTTTGCTTACCGATGGCGAGAATAATCGCGGTGACATTGATCCTCAAACCGCAGCCGACATCGCAGCAGCAATGGATATCACTGTGTACACCATCGG
>Ga0066376_10002646_pt1 | contig 16573 bp, 16 predicted proteins | sample Knorr_S15_td_Bot_FD_77009 | JGI IMG/M metagenome (GOLD analysis project Ga0066376, IMG submission 77009) | Marine microbial communities from Southern Atlantic Ocean transect - Knorr_S15_td_Bottom_ad_5009_LV_A | ecosystem: Environmental > Aquatic > Marine > Oceanic | place: Southern Atlantic... | reverse complement strand
GTATTACTTCATCGAAAAAGAAAGTGCAGATCGAGCCTGAACTTTAGGGGCAACAATCACGTTCCCACAGTCAAACAATTCGCGAGAAGGCGGTCGTTGTGGATTGTGGTGAGGGTGGCTGGTTTCATAATAATTAAGACAGGTAGAGTAGGGGGCTTGCGATTGAAAGCAATTCCACAGTAAATATCAGAATAAGTTTTCGAAGTTTACACCAAATTGACACCAAATTTTTGATTTATTTTAATTAATATAATAAAAACAATATATTAAGGAACTTTAAATGCTTGTCGATAGCCATTGCCATCTGAATTACGAAGGCCTCGTTGAAGACCTTGAAGGTGCGTTAGCGCGCGCCGCCGAGGCGAATGTCGGCTTTATGTTGTCAATCAGCACAAAACTAAGTGAATTTGACAGCGTTTTAGCGACAACCGAGGGCCGCGATAATATTGCCTGCACCGTCGGTATTCATCCGCACGAATCTGGTGTTGAGCCAGAAACCGATGTTGAGACTTTGGTTGAATTGACCAAACACCCAAAAGTCGTCGGCATTGGCGAGACCGGCCTTGATTTTTTCTACGACAATTCACCACGAGAGGCCCAGGAACGCAGTTTTCGCACCCATATCGAGGCGGCTCGCCAAACTCAGCTGCCGGTCATCGTTCATACCCGCGATGCCGATGAACGCACCATTGCGATTATTGATGAAGAACAGCAAAAGGGCGCCTTTCCAGGGCTGATTCACTGTTTCAGTGCCGGGCCAGGGCTGGCAAAATGTGCGGTTGGCCACGGCATGGCGATCTCTTTATCCGGTATTATCACCTTCAAGACCGCCGAAGACATCCGTGAGACAGTCAAATCTGTGCCGCTCGATCATATATTGGTCGAGACCGATGCGCCGTTTTTGGCGCCCATACCGCATCGCGGTAAGACCAATGAGCCGTCTTTTGTCGCTCATACCGCCGCCAAAGCCGCAGAAATCTTCGACATTGACGTCGAAACCCTGGCGCAACGGACGACCGACAACTTTTTCAGACTGTTTACCAAAGCCCAAAAACCATGACGTCGGTCCGGCCTAAGTGATGAAAGTGACGGTTTTAGGCTCCGGACATAGTGGTGGCACGCCGATGATTGGCGAAGGCTGGGGCAAAGCCGACCCAAAAAACCCTAAAAACCGGCGTTCTCGGCCCTCAATACTCGTTGAAGACGGCGAAACCTGTGTGCTTGTCGATACATCGCCCGATCTCCGCGCTCAGCTGCTGGCCGCTGAGGTCGAGCACATTGACGGCGTTTTATATACCCATGGACATGCCGACCATCTGCATGGCATTGACGATCTGCGCGCCATAAATCGAGCGATGAACGCGTGGATACCCGCTTATGCGGATGCAAAAACCTGGCATGATATTTCGGCGCGGTTTGGCTATGTGCTCGAGCCGCTGAAAAACGATGTGAATTTTTTCTATAAACCCTGTCTGACGCGCCATGACATTGCGGTCGGTGATCGATTTGAAATTGGCGGTTTTAAAATTGATGTTTTGGATCAGGATCATGGTTTTATGAAAACACTTGGTTTTCGCCTTAACGATTTTGCCTATTCGACCGATGTTGTCGACATGCCGGAGGAAAGTTTTGAGAAACTTAAAGGCATCGACACCTGGATGGTCGGCGCACTTTGGGAAGAACCGCATACCACGCATGCCGATGTCGACAAAGTTCTCGAATGGGCCGAGCGGGTCGGTCCACGAAAACTTATCCTGACGCATTTATCTCATCGCATCGACTTTGAGTCCGTCAGCGCCAGACTGCCAGATTTCGCCGCATTGGCCTATGACGGGATGGTTGTTGAGATCGGGAAATAACTTTTTCTAAAATACACGATGTATGTTCCATAACTCATTGATAATAAAATATACTATGAAAAAACAGCATTACTTTACATAATATATATTATGCGACAATATCTTATCCTTTCCATTGAGTTTAAAATGTCTATTAAGGGTCATAGTCATATGCCACGGTCCCAAATGCTTCGCATCTCATCATACTTGATGTCGTCCCTCGCATAGTTCTTTAGGACATCATTGGCACCATGGATAGTTAGCGCATCGATCGGGCGGCTTTGATCTCATTGCCCCTGATCCCTGCCGCCTTCAGAGCCTCTGCTGGTGCGCCCAACTTGACACCCCGGTCTTTCAGAGCTTGCAGTGCCACCTTGGTGCGCTCGGCTGTCCGCTTGCGCTCATCTTCTGCCACTGCGGCAAGTATATGGATGGTCAGGTCCGACGCAGATGGCATATCGGCGGCAACAAAGTTGATACCGCTATTTCATCATACGGCGCTGTAAATTCTACGTTCCGATTACGTCGACAGCTCCGGTACGACTGTAACAGAGCGCAGCAGTGGTGAGCGCGAAACAACCCCCTACTCTCAGGTTGAGGTGACCTTCACGCCCAAAGGATCCGGTACTGACGTTCGTCTTGTCCATACCGGCATTAGCACTAAAGATGCGCGTCTCGGAGTTGGTGGTGGTTGGGAGGCGGCCTTTACGAACTTGCTCGAGGTTGTTGGTGAACGGGATTAAATACTTCCACGCCTGAGTAACCAAATAAACACCAAAGCGGTGCCGAACATTGTCAGACTGTAGGTTGCCGCTGGGATGACGGCTGCCCCGCCGCCAAACAGCAAGGTTGCGACAGCGATCGCGAGGGTGCCGTTTTGCAGACCACATTCTATGGAAATAGCGATCTTTTGCGGCTGCCCGGAGCCAAACCATGCCGCAAGGAACCAGGCGAGGACCAACATAATGACATTGAGCGCAAGCGTGATTAGACCAGCCTGGGCATAGAAATCGACGATATTGGCGCGCTCTTTAAAAATTGCACCCAATAGTACGAGCACAAATAAAAGTGTAGATGCATTACGCCCTACCCCCTCAAAGCGCTCGGCAAAGCCTGCGGCAAAATGGCGCACCAAAAGCCCTAAAAGGACTGGTACTGTGACGATTAAGAACACGCTGAGCGCCGTTTTAGTAATAGAAACATCGCCTTTTGCCGCCTCGCCGATGAAATAGGAATAGGAAAACACGACGATGAGCGGAATCGTTAATACGCTTATCAGGCTGATAATCGCTGTTAGGGAAATGGAGAGCGCGACATCACCTTTCGCGAAAGATGTCAGAATATTTGACGTAACGCCGCCGGGCGCAGCGGCGATGATCATCACGCCAAGTGCAATTTCGGGAGAAACTGTCCAGATATTGAGTAGTCCAAACCCAACCAGCGGCAGCAGAAAGATTTGCGAGACCATGCCGACCAGGAAGTCTTTGGGCTGGCGGGCCACGCGCGCAAAATCTGCAACGGTTAGACCAATACCAAGTGTAAACATGATAAAGGCCAACGCCAATGGTAAGCCGATCGTAATAATGCCGCTCATCGAAGTATCCCCCTAGTTAATACATAGCCCACCGTGCGCATTCCGCACAGCCATTAAAAATGCCGAAAGATTCTTTGACTAATTGAGATTGGTCATCGCCGCGGACGCCAATCGTCGCGGTTGCTGTTTTAAGTGCAAACGGGCGGCTATCCAATGACGCAATCTTGCCCGTTACCACGGCAACGGCACCGGATAAAAGCCTAATCGCTGCATTGCCGGTGTCTTCTTTGAGAAAATACTCTTCAACGACAAAATTGGTGCGGGCGCCGAGATTGAACAGCGCATCATCAATCATCACAATCTCAAGTCGACTGTCTTTCCCTGTCGAGATTACATCTCCCATAAAGATCGCTGATTTGGGCTGCAATATCCGCGGCACAGCGTCCTGAATTGCGATCGCAGACCCTTTTAGCTTGGAGACACTGCCGACAACTTCATCAGTTTCATTTACTATTGCCGCGCTGGTCAGCACGACAACCAGGGCAATTGTGCTCAGAGAAATCAGGTGAGATTTTATTTTACCGATCATGCGAATGCCTCGTTCATTTGGGGTCATTTTAGTGTATGAAATTAAGACAATAGACCTATGTAACATATCAATGGTGGGAATCTATTATTATTCCCCAAACAGTATGAAAAATGGATGAATTAAACGCTAAAGATCGCCGCGGTATTGAGCGGCTAAAGTACATTATGGAGCGACTTCGCGATCCCGAGTCTGGTTGTCCCTGGGACATCGAGCAAACCTATGCCACCATCGCGCCTTATACGATTGAAGAAGCCTATGAAGTTGCGGATGCGATTGATCAGCAAGACATGCCCGCGCTCAAAGACGAATTGGGTGATTTGTTGTTGCAGGTCATCTACTACACGCAAATGGCAACGGAAGAGCAGATATTTACCTTCGACGATGTCGTTGAAGCGATCAGTGATAAAATGGTTCGCCGCCATCCTCACGTGTTTGGATCCACTGACGTTGGAAGCGCGGATGCGCAGACACTGGCCTGGGAAGAACAAAAGGCTAAAGAGCGCGCAGAACAATCGGAAGCGGCGAGTGTGCTCAGCGGCGTTGCAAAAAGCCTCCCGGCTCTCCTCCGTGCGTTCAAGCTTCAGAAGCGGGCTGCACGCGTTGGATTTGATTGGCCGACAACTGCTGGCGCCTATGAAAAGCTAAAAGAAGAACTCGGCGAATTGTCAGAAGAGATCGATAAAAAACAGCAAGATAAGGAACTCTTATTTGAGGAATTTGGCGACGTCTTATTTTCAGCCGTAAATGTTGCGCGCAAATTAGGGATTGATCCAGAGGCGGCTCTGCGTCAGGGCAATGCGAAGTTCGAGTCTCGATTTAACTATATTGAACAAGCTCTCGAGAAGGCCGGTAAAACATTTGATGAGGTCTCTCTCGCGGAGATGGAAATCCTCTGGCAAGAGGCCAAAAATAAGCCATAATTACAAAATACAAAAATCGAGATTAAAGTGGTAAGCTATATCTCCAACCTCAACAGTGAAGCACATTGAAAATATCATTTAAAAAAATATCGATCTTGGTGATCTCGCTTGTTTTCCTGTCGAGTTGTTATCTGCCTTCCAGTTTTGATGCCGAAATGGAGCTTTCTCGCCAAGGCCTCTAAAAAATTACCTTTGATGATACATCGTTGATCTTAATATTTTCCGTAATTTGCGCGATAAAAAATACAAAGAAGGCAGTGAAGAAGCGAAGATAAAAGTCAAAGCGGTCATTGATGATTTTAAACGCGATAAAGCGACAAAATCAGTTTCTTATTTTGTTAATCGGCGAATTAAACTTGAGGTATCCCAGCGCCCGCCACCCATCTCCTGGATTTCCCGATAAAAATTGCTGACGACTTCAGTCATCGGCAGGGTTGAGCCGTTTGATTTAGATTCTTCAAGCGCAATGCCTAAATCTTTGCACATCCAATCGACAGCGAAGCCAAAATCAAATTCGTCATCGACCATCGTGTTGCCGCGATTTTCCATTTGCCATGATCCCGCGGCCCCTTTTGAGATGACATCAACAACTTGTTTGCCATCGAGGCCTGCCTTTACGGCAAAGTTCAGCCCTTCGGATAAGCCTTGCACCAAGCCAGCGATGCAAATCTGGTTTGCCATTTTTGTCAGTTGGCCGGAACCCGCAGCCCCCATCAGCGCAACGGCCTTAGCATAGACATCCATCACCGGCTGGGCGGCATCAAAAGCTGCCTGATCTCCGCCTACCATGACTGTCAGAACACCATTTTCGGCACCTGCTTGGCCACCTGATACCGGCGCGTCCAAAAAACCAAATCCTTTTTCTTTTGCGGCGGCCTCGATTTCTCGGGCAACGTCTGCAGAGGCCGTCGTGTGGTCGATAAAAATGGCGCCCTCTTTCAGGCCAGCGAGAATACCGTCATCACCGTAAACGACACTTCTAAGATCATCGTCATTACCGACACAGGCGAAAACAAAATCCGCAGTTTCAGCAGCCTCTTTCGGCGTGGCATGGGCTGAACCAGTGTAATCTTTTGCCCATTGTTCGGCTTTGCTTGCGGTGCGGTTATAAACCCGGATCGTGTGTCCGGCTTTCGCGAGATGCCCTGCCATCGGGTAGCCCATAACGCCCAGTCCTACAAATGCAACGGTGAAAGTACTCATAACGTATTATCCCCTAAATTTTAGGTTGATAGTGTTCGTAATTTTTCGGTAGGGTCAAGACAGTCTAAAAGAGATCAAACGAACAACTCTCTCAGAACCAGCCATTCTGATTGGCTCGCGGCGGCCAGCAAATGTTTTGGGGTGGTTGGGCCAGGTGTGTAGGGTGATTGATCTTCCGTAAAAGCGGAATACCCGCCCGCCTCTGCATGCATCAAAATGCCGGCCGCATGATCCCAAGGTTTTAACATTCCGTATTCGGCAAAATGAAGAACACCCAAAGCTAAGTCTGTATACTCCCGGCCGACACAGCGATAGCGCACCATATCCCCTGGAATTTCGGGTGACGGACGTCTTTCATCCAGGCGTTTGAAGTGACGTTTGCTCACCGAACCTTTCATATCGTTAGCACTCGGTGAGGGCGCTATTTTGAGACGCCTTTCGTCAGCCCAGGCGCCCTGCCCTTGACTGGCGAAATACATTGTCCGGCTAAGTGGATCATATATCCAGCCAGCCAATGTCTCTCCCTTTTGGCACAATGCGATGATAACCGCGAAACAGTCTTTGCCATTTGCAAAGTTCCGGGTTCCATCCAGCGGGTCAATAACCCAAACTGGTTTGTCGCTTTCCAGGCGGTCCAATATAGACGGATCATCGGAGGCAGCCTCTTCTCCGATAACCAAACTGTCCGGCATTAATTCTGTCAAGGCATCCGTCAGGCGTTTTTCAGCGCGGATATCAGCGGTGGTTACAATTTCACCTGAGTCTTTGTCACTTATTTCGTGATCTTTAAGTTTACGAAACAGCGGCAATATTTCGATTTCCGCTGTTTCTTTAATGATCGCTGAGACTTGGTGTGGCTCTGGCAGCATTAAATCACACTTAGCCATTGAGTTTGCTTAAGGCGCATAGATATCTCGATCACGGTGATAGCTGTCTGTGAAAATCTGGTGTAGCCTTTCAGCCTCATCATTAAAATCGCCTTGTTGGATTAAGGAAATAACAACATACACGGCAAATGTGGCAGCTTCTGCCTTGCCGTGCAAATCATGAGTTTCAGCAATTTCTTCCAGATATTCATGAATGTTCTTGCGCGCCATAATGTTCAGCTGACTTTTGACGAATTTGTTTTTGTAGCGCCATTTTTGCTGCGCTTCTACAGTTGCCATAGCTAAATCCTCCATTTTCTACTAGTAGATATACTATTAGCGTGAAACAGGCATATCAATGGGTGAAAACGCAGTTCCGACAGAATGGTTGAGCTGGATGGAGGATTGATTTAGTGGGTGATTTTCTTTTGCTCGTAGCGGGCAATATCTTCGGGCTCTAACATAATTTTTAGCTCGACCCATGCTTCTCTATCGTGGCGTTCTTTGACCTCGCCATGATCATAAAGCCACGTCAACAAGGCACCATCTTCCCAACTGACTTTCAAATCGACCTCTTGACGCCGAGCATTCAGCCTATCGTCAATTGATTGCAATAATTCGCCGAAACCTTCTTTGGTGATCGCAGATATCAAAACCATTGGATCGTTGTGGCGCTCGGCGCGGGTATGTTGAAAGTCCCGTTCTTCAGAGGTCAGAAGATCAGATTTATTCAGCACTTCGATTAAAGGAATTGATTTACCATTAGACTTAGTTTCGAGATCACTTTCGTCACTCACGCCAAGATTTTTGAGTACTAGTTCGACATCATTTTTTTGCGCATTTGTGTCTAAGTGTGAAATATCCCGAACATGAAGTAGTAGATCCGCCTCCACGACTTCTTCAAGTGTTGCCCGGAAGGCTTCCACCAATTCATGCGGCAGATCGGAGACAAAACCCACAGTATCGGACAGGATCGCTTCGCGCCCGGATGGTAATTTCATGCTGCGCATTGTCGGATCAAGCGTTGCAAATAATTGATCTTCTGAAACAACGTCGGCATTGCTGAGGGAATTGAACAATGTCGATTTGCCGGCGTTTGTATAACCGACCAAGGCAACTACGGGATATGGCACACGTTTGCGCGCTTGGCGGTGAAGCTGGCGGGTTCTTTTCACATCTTTTAATTGCCGTTTAAGGATGGTGATGCGCTCGTCAATCAGTCGGCGATCAGACTCAATCTGGCTTTCACCTGGCCCGCCCATAAAACCAAATCCACCGCGCTGTCTTTCCAAATGGGTCCAAGATCGGACCAGGCGGCTGCGTTGATAACTCAGCGCGGCTAATTCAACTTGGAGCGTGCCCTCTTTTGTGCGCGCCCGAGCCCCAAATATCTCAAGAATAAGCCCGGTACGATCGATGACCTTGGCTTTCCAGGCGCTTTCCAGATTGCGCTGCTGAACGGGCGTCAAAGCAACATCCATGACCACGACTTCAATATCATGTTGCGCGATGTAGCCTTCAAATCTATCGACAGCACCGCCGCCCAGTAAGCTGGATGGTTTTGGGCGATTAACAGGAATGACCTCGCGATGAATTATTTCCAGCTCGATGGCTTCGGCCAACCGCACAGCTTCCTCAAGTCGTCCATCAGGGTCGCGCAATACATTGCCGTTATCAGCAGCGTCGCCACTCTGCATTTTTAAATGAGGATGAAGTACGAGACAGCGACCCGTTGTTGGTCGCATTTCATCGGTAGAATTCCAGCTCAAATTAGATCCGAACTATTCTGCCGTGGCTGCTTCATTGGCTGCAATAGCTTCTGCATCTAAATCTTTGGTTTCAGGTTCAAAGAGTTGAACCGGGCCCGAAGGCATAACCGTTGAAATAGCATGTTTGTAGACCAATTGAGTGTGCCCATCTCGGCGCAGTAATACCGAAAAGTTATCAAACCACGTAATAATGCCCTGAAGTTTCACGCCGTTAACTAGAAATACTGTGACAGGATTTTTACTTTTACGAACGTGATTAAGAAATACGTCTTGAACGTTTTGTGATTTTTCAGCCATGGGTAAATCCCCCTTTTTTTGACTGTTTTATTGTAATTATTCTGGAGGTTCGTTGATCGCCCTTCCAAGGTTTATATTACACTGCTCTAATTACTTTGAAAGGTTTAGTTTTATATCCTGCAGAAAAACCGCCATTTTGTTGAGGTTTTCGAAATGATGATGCGGTGGATATTCGTCGTAGTCGGAGGTAATCGCCGAATCCCGGATCAGGATGCCTGTTATTCTAGCATTGCGCGCGCATTGAATATCTGTAGGCGCGTCACCCACGTACCAAATATTACTGTTCGACTTTAAACCGGTGTCCTTGAGGCAAAGGAAAATCGGATCAGGTGCCGGTTTATCCTTTTCTGCATCCATGGCGCCAATGACGCTTACAAAATAATCAGACCAGCCAAGATGTTCACATTCTGCTCGAAGGAGATAGCCGGTTTTATTGCTGACAATACCAAGGACCACGCCGGCTTGAGACAATTGCTCTAATAGTTCAGCGGCATATTCCAGGCTTTTGAGGGTCTCCAGATGGTTTGCGCGAATATGGTCATAGAAAATATCCGTAGCCTCCTCCCAGCGATCTCCAAACATTTTAGGAAAACTATCCCGGAGAGAAAGCCTCACATTCGCACGGGCCTGTTCCATCGACCAAGCCTCATGGCCCATCGCAGCAAACGTCGCATTCATTGCGTCCAGGATCGAAACCCAATTGCTCGCCAACGTATCATCCCAATCAAACAGTATTGCTTCAGGCAATTCGAGAAGAGTACTCACGAGGGATTATCCATGTAATTCAAATAATGCTCTATCAGCTTTCGCGCAATTGGCCCGACCTTGCCGTCACCAATTTGAACACCATCAATTTCGACTGCAGGTTTTACCAGCGCGGTTGAGCTGGTTGAAAATGCTTCTTTTGCTTGTTTAGCCTCTTCCAGAGTAAACGAACGTTCAACACATTTAACGCCTGCCTCTTTGGCCAACTTCATGACAGTCTGGCGGGTAATGCCTGAAAGAATGAGGTTGTCGGTCTGGCGCGTCACCAATTCACCCTCTGCCGTAACAATCCACGCGTTCGAGGACGTGCCTTCCGTGACCATGCCTTCTTCGTTGACGAGCCAGGCCTCAATCGCGCCCTCATCTGCGGCTATTTGTTTGGCCATGACGGCCGGTAATAGTGAAACTGTCTTGATGTCGCAGCGCTTCCAACGGATATCCGGTTGCGAGATAATTTTGTGGCCATTGCTTGCCGTCTCAATTGACAATTTGGCGGTGCCTCTGGCATAGATAACGATGCTGGGTTTTAGATCTTTTGGATAGGCAAAATCGCGTGGCGCGACACCCCGAGTGATTTGAAGATAAACGCTGCCGTTTGATACCCGGTTGCGACTAATCACCTCGCGTAAAATAAAGCCAAATGCGCGCCGTGACACCGGCCATGGAATATTTAGCTCGCCGAGTGATCTATTCAAACGTTCCAAGTGAGGTTCAATATCAACCAGATTGCCTTCACTGATGGCAATGACTTCGTAAACGCCATCGGCAAATTGAAAGCCGCGATCTTCAATATGAACGCCGGCCCGATTATGCGGCAGATAGCGTCCATTAACATAAGCAATTCTTGGCATGGTGATCTTCTAGAAATATTCGAGGCGAACAGAAAACATTTTTTCGACTTCACGGACAGATTCCGCAGCGGCAAAAAGCACAACCCGGTCATTGACTTGAACAACCGTATCGCTTCGAGGCGTGATAACTTCACCATCCCGCACAATCGCGCCAACCAATACATTGTCCGGCAGATCGGTCTCTTTAAGAGGAACACCGACCAGGCTGGAGGTCTCCATGGCTTCTGCTTCGATAATCTCACCAAATCCGTCGCGGATCGTGTGCACAGAATGAATGCGTCCTTTTCGGACGTGCTGGAGAATAGTTGAAACTGTAATATTGCGAGGGCTAACGACGACATCTATGCCAAGCGATGGTGTTAGCGGCAGGTAGGTTTCGCTGTTGATGAGCGTGATGGCGCGCCGGCTACCCATGCGCTTAGCCAGTAACGACGACAAGATATTTGTTTCATCGTCATTAGTAACGGCGACAACGGCTTCAGCTGAAGCAACGTTTGCTTCTTCAAGGATTTCAGTATCGAGAACCGAGCCTTGAAGGACAACTGAGCGTTTTAATGATCTGGCCACATGTTCGGCGCGCTTTTTATCACTCTCGATGACTTTTAAATTTACCGATGGATGATTGGTTTCGATTTCGCTGGCTAGAAATTCGCCGATGTTACCACCGCCAAATATAACCATGCGGCGGGCTTCGGTTTCTTCATGGCCAAATGCCGCCATGGCGCGCTCGATATGATTGCTATCAACAACGAAATAAACTTCATCGCCGGGAAGCATGTGATCATCTGCTTTTGGTATGATTGGCGTGTTGTCGCGTACAATTCCGACAATCACCACATTAAGATCTGGAAATAGCTGAGTGAGTTGACGAAGCGGTGTATTCACAACAGGGCAATCTTCGCCGCAGCGAACGCCGGTCATTTTGACTTTATCATCGACCAGAGAGATCATGTCGAAAGCACCCGGCACACGAAGACGGCGGGCAACCGCACGGGCAACCTCTAGTTCTGGCGAAATCACGACATCAATCGGCATGTGATCGCGGGAATATAAGTTAGCCCATTTGTCTTCGAGATATCCTTGCTGGCGGATGCGCGCGATTTTCGTGGTGACGTCGAAAAGTGAATGGGCGACCTGACAGGCCACCATGTTCACTTCATCTGCCTGGGTCACTGCTATCAGCATATCCGCATCCGCGGCGCCCGCTTGCGCCAGCACATTCGGATGGGACGCAAAGCCGTTTATTGCTTTCACGTCCAAGGTATCGCTGATTTTACGCGTCAATTCAGCCGACTGATCAACAACAGTGACTTCGTTGTCTTCCTGTGCCAAATAGCGTGCAATGTTGAAGCCAACCTGCCCCGCGCCACAAATAATTACTTTCATAACCCGCTCAATATACTAAAAATGTGAAAAAATGAAGGAAAATCAATAGGTAGTAGAGCTAATCGTTTGCCGCTCTGGCTCTATCATCTGACTGGAAGCCAAGAGATTTAAGTTTTCGATGAAGCGCAGAACGCTCCATTCCAATGAAAGAAGCGGTTTTGGAGATATTCCCGCCAAATCGGCTTATCTGGGCTTCAAGATATTCGCGTTCAAATATCGCACGCGCCTCACGAAGCGGTAATCCCATGAATTCGGTACTATCCAACCCGCTCTGAGACTCACCACCAGCCGAACCTATTTCAGTTGGAATCATATCTGATCGAATGGGTTCAGATTCGTCACCGGGTGCCATGATCAGGACGCGCTCAACAACGTTTCGTAATTCTCGAACATTTCCCGGCCAGGCATAAGCTTGCAAAGTCGCTATGGCATCTTCAGAGAAAATGCGCGCCGGCCTGCCTGTTACACTCGACATTTGATTCATGAAGTATTTGGCGAGCGCCGGAATGTCTTCTCGGTAATCACGTAGCGGCGGAATTTCGATGGGTACGACACTTAGGCGATAAAATAAATCTTCGCGGAAACGTCCATTACTCATTTCAACCGATAAATCTTTAGTAGAGGCTGCAATCACACGTACATCAACGTCTATACGGGTTGCACCGCCTACGCGCTGAAAGGTTTGCTCCTGCAAAACGCGGACAATTTTGCCCTGTGTTTCAAGTGGCATGTCGGCCACTTCATCAAGAAAGAGTGTGCCGTTGTGGGCTTGTTCAAAGGTTCCGATTTCACGGGGTCCTCGACCATCGCTTGATGTTTCAACACCAAACAAGCTGATTTCAAAATTATCGGGATGCATGGTGGCGCAATTAAGTGAAATAAACGGACCACTGTTTCTGGTTGAGTTCTTGTGGAGCAAATGAGCGATGACATCTTTGCCAGACCCCGCAGGGCCGGTGATTAAAACCCGGCTGTTGGCGCTTGCGACGCGTTCAATGGACTGACGTAATTGGCTAATAACGGTCGAACCTCCGATGAGATCAACCTCGCCGCCTGCTCTTTCTCTAAGCTCGGCGTTTTCGCGTTTGAGCTGGGCATTCTCAATTGCTCGGCTGACGACGAGAATCAAACGATCAGAGGTGAACGGTTTTTCAATAAAATCAAAAGCGCCAATGTTGATGGCGGATACAGCCGTTTCGATATTGCCATGGCCACTCATCATCACCACCGGCACGCTTGGATGAACCGTGCAAATGGTTTCCAATATTTCCATGCCTTCGAGCGGGCTTTCGAGCCAAATATCGAGCAACACAAGATTTGGGCGTCGCGATTCAATTGACGCCAATGCGGATGAGCGGTCATGTGCCTCGCGCGTCTGATGCCCTTCATCTTCAAGGATGCCCGCTGCCAGCATGCGGATGTCAGCCTGATCATCGACGATTAAAATATCATGCGCCATGAATTTAATTAAAACTCGTTTGAATATGCATTAGATTAGAAATCTCGCTATTCGTTTCGATCAGAATAGAATTATTTTTAAGATTTTCTAAAAACCAAAGTGACTTTAGCCCCACCGCCATCGAGATTACGAAGTAGAATCTCACCGTCATGATCTTCCATTATTTTTGTCGCAATTGCTAGTCCCAATCCAGCGCCGCGATCACGGGTTGTGACATAAGGTTCTGTAATTCTGTCGAGTAATTCTTCTTGGAAGCCTTTACCAGTATCCATAATGCTAACTTCAATTTGGTTTTCTTTGTCATCAAGTATTAAATTGATGCGACCAGTGACGTTATTTTTTTCATCTGTTTCAGCAGTAATAGATTCAGCTGCATTTTTCAAAATATTCGTTAAAGAACGGCTGATTTGCTGGCGATCACAAGTCAGCATGACGGGCTCATCCGGCGTTATCATCTCGTAATTGATGCCGGGGAAACGATTTTCTTCCAGGAATATACTTTGCTTGCAAAGCTCGCTGAGATTAACTTCTTTAAGCTCTGGTTGGGGCATGCGGGCGAAGGAAGAAAACTCATCGACCATACGTCCGATATCTTCAACTTGGCGCACAATGGTATCTATGCACATAAAGAAGGTCTCTTTATCTGACGTAATTTCATCTTGGTATTTACGTCTTAACCGTTCAGCGGAAAGCTGTATGGGCGTCAGTGGGTTTTTGATTTCATGCGCAATACGGCGCGCTACATCTGCCCATGCGGCCTTGCGTTGAGCTGATAACAATTCAGAGACGTCGTCAAAAGTCACTACGTAACCGATGATTTCCTGGGCAATTTTTTCAGCAGCGACCGAAACAATCAAGGTGCGCAGACGGCCATCGCGCGAAATCTTTATTTCACCTTGTGCAGTGCGATTTGGATTGGATTTCACCTGGTCCAGCAATCCTGCCATTTCAGGTATGCACTGTCCGAGGGGTTCTTCGTTGTGCAGCTCCAAATCGGTTGATAGAAGTTCTGAAGCTGAGCGATTTGGTAGATGAATGCGCCCTTCTCGGTCTAAACCAATGACGCCTGCTGAAACGCCGGACAACACCACTTCCGTAAAGCGGCGGCGTTCGTCCAATTGTCTGTTTGCTTCGATCAAGCCCTGCTGTTGGCTTTCAAGCTGCTCCGTCATTCGGTTGAAGGAACGGCTGAGCTTTCCAACTTCATCTCGATCCTTCGTTCTTTCAATATTCACGCGGGCCGATAAATTGCCCTGCCGTACTTGATCGGCTGCATCAATCAATTCTCCAATCGGTGTTGAGATTGTCGAAGCTATCGTCCAGCCAATCCAAATCGCCGCCAGCACCAACAAGAATGCGACGAGCGCAAAAACGAAAAGGAATTTGATTTGTAAACTATCGCGATTTTTTTCGATCAGCGCATATTGGTTAGCGGCCCCTGTCGTTTGTGAAATATGTTCCAAAACTTGCGCATCGACAAACTTTCCGACCAACAGATATGAATCAACAAATGCTTCGAGCTTCACACCGGCGCGGACCGTGTTTTCGTTACGATTCTTTATAATAAACACTTCTCCTGGGCGGCTGTTTAACACGCCCCTCAGCAAATCATCAGAGGAGAAATTAAAGCCGAGAGAGAAACTCAATCTTGAACGCGCTAACGTCGCGCCACTACTATTAACGACGACGGCTTCTGACAAATCCCGCACGTCGGAAAGCGTTGAGACAACATTGGCAAAAAGTCTCGGGTTTTGACGTAATCTCGGCGCGGCGCGGTTTAGGTCATTTGCCATGGCGAGTGCAATGCCACGAATGTTTTGCTGGTGCTCTCGTAAATAGGATTGTGCCACCACGCTGGACGCATTTACAGCGGTTCTGACGCGTTCGCTAAACCAGGTCTCCATTCCAAAATTAAGAAACAATCCTAAAAATGCGACTACGAGTAGCGCCGGGATAATGGCGACAAGACCAAAAGAGACGACCATTTTAATGTGTAGACGGGAGCCGGCGGAGCCATATTTTTTGGTAATCCACGCACGCACCAAACGGCGGGCTAATATAGCGCCCAAGGAGAGAGCCAAAATCAAATCAAGGTTGAGTAACGCAATGACAGTCGTGAGGTTTGAATCGAGAGGCGAGAAGTCTGCCAAAACGGCGATTGTGGCAAGGCTGGAAACGCCAAGCGCAACCGCGACGATAACAGCCAAAATTCTGGTCACACGAAGGCGTTTCACCAAGCCGCGTACCGCTTGGAATCCACCATTCGTCCCAATATTGGCTGTTTGTTCGCTCATCCGGCTCAATTCCTTAGATGACCCATTTCGCATTTTACAACATCGAACCCTAATAACCTATTTAGGCGTTCTGGTTATTGGTATATTTAACTCACGGATTTTCTTGCGCAATGTATTGCGGTTTAAGCCCAATAAATCTGCGGCTTTCAGCTGATTTCCTCGTGTCGCCCCCAAGGTTAGCGCTATCAATGGACGTTCCACCTCTTTCAATATTCGGTCGTAAAGTCCGGACGGTGGCAATTCCGCGCCGTGGGCAGAAAAATAATCTTTCAGGTGACTCTCAACCGCTTCCCCAATGCCATCACTTTTCCGCTCTTCGCTAATCGCAGGAGACGCTTCAGAAAGTTCAGCCTCAATGACTTCAATTCCAATTGTTTCTTGTGAATAAAGTGCCGCCAAACGCCGGACGACGTTTTCAAGCTCACGCACATTTCCGGGCCAGTGATAGGCTTGCAATCTTTCCATAGCCTGAGGGTCTACAATTTTCCAAGGCAGACCTTCTTCTGCGGATTGCGCCAGAAAGTGTTTCACGAGTTCCGGTATGTCGTCGCGGCGTTCACGCAAAGGCGGCATGCGGATCGGTACGACATTCAAACGATAATATAGGTCTTCGCGAAACAAGCCTTGGCGGATCAGCTGGGTTAAATCGTGGTGCGTTGCGGCAACAATCCGAACATCACTTCTAATCGGTGTTTTGCCGCCAACCGATGTATATTCACCTTCTTGCAACACACGAAGTAGCCGGGTCTGAGATTCCGCCGGCATATCTCCAATTTCATCAAGAAATAAAGTCCCGCCTTCG
>Ga0066376_10002645_pt1 | contig 16576 bp, 14 predicted proteins | sample Knorr_S15_td_Bot_FD_77009 | JGI IMG/M metagenome (GOLD analysis project Ga0066376, IMG submission 77009) | Marine microbial communities from Southern Atlantic Ocean transect - Knorr_S15_td_Bottom_ad_5009_LV_A | ecosystem: Environmental > Aquatic > Marine > Oceanic | place: Southern Atlantic... | reverse complement strand
CTGCTGGGTTTGGCATTACGGGAAGGTCTTTTTTGGCGTCAACACTTGGTCACTGCCGAGGTGGAGTTCTGCCGCACCGTTTTTGACTCTCGTAAAGACCGTAATGCTTTAGGTGCCGCCGATGCCTTGCTCGATCGCTTGGCGGATTTAGGCCTTTGGGCAACGGACCTTCACCCCGATAATATGCTTTGGCAAAAGTCCTCCCAGACTTGTTGGGTGATTGATTTGGCCGGTGCTCGGCTGTTAGGTCGGCCTCTTAAGCCGGTTGAAAGAGAGTCGATTCGTGCTCGCTTTGTGCGTTATTTCAAAAAACATGCTGGCCGCGTCCCGACCCGCTTTGATGCAGATTAAGGTTGCCGAGATTTGCGCTTAGGCGCAGTTAGAATTCGCCCCATGGCCATTCGCCTGTACAACTCCAAGTCCAAGCAAGTAGAGGAATTTCAACCTTTGATTGCAGGCGAAGTGCGCATGTACCACTGTGGCCCGACGGTTTATCAACGGCCTCACATTGGCAATTACCGGGCCTTTTTATTCGCCGATTTACTCCGCCGATTTTTTGAATGGCAACAGCTGAATGTGGTGCAAGTGATGAACTTGACCGATGTTGGCCATCTGACTGACGACGCCGATGACGGCGAGGATAAATTAGAAGTTCAAGCAAAGAAAGACAAGGTGGACCCTTGGGCATTGGTGGAAACGGTAAGCAAGCAGTTTTTTGCCGACCTCTCGGCATTGAATGTGCGGCCTGCGCATCAATACCCGCGAGCAACGGACCACATTCCAGAGATGGTGGTGATTATTCAAACCCTCCTTGAAAAAAACCACGCTTACGTGGTAGGTGAGAATGTTTATTTCGATGTCCAATCCTTCCCTGAGTATGGATTGCTATCAGGTAACCGAGTGGAAGAATTAGAGGCCGGCGCTCGCTTGGAAGTGAATCAGGAAAAGCGTCATCCGGCGGATTTTGCGTTATGGAAGAGTGATCCAAATCATATTATGAAATGGGAGACTCCATTCGGCCCGCATGGTTTCCCCGGTTGGCATGTGGAGTGCTCCGCTATGGCCATGAAGTACTTAGGTGAAAGCTTTGATATTCATACCGGCGGAGAAGACAATATTTTCCCCCATCATGAGTGCGAAATTGCCCAAAGTGAATGTGCCACCGGCGTTCCCTTTGCCAAGATTTGGATGCACACTCGATTTCTACAAGTGGATGGCGGCAAGATGTCCAAATCCTTAGGAAACGTTTATCTCTTGGATGATGTGGCAGAACAAGGTTTTTCGCCACTGGATTTCCGTTTTTTAGTTTTGCGTTGCCATTACAGAGGTTCTATGAATTTTACCTGGGATGCTTTGCGAGGCGCTGCCGAATCACGAAAAAATCTGTGTGACCTGCACGGGCGGCTTTGCGCGGTGAGTGCAACGCCAGAAGATTCACCGGCCATTGCCGCGGTGGCTCAAATTCGTCAGGGTTTCAAGCAAGCCCTAGAGGAAGATTTAAATACTTCCGCCGCATTGGCGGCGTTGTTTGATTTGCGCACCAAGTGGAATGCTGGAGAACTGGAAGGTGGCGGTAAGGCCGCAATGGATTTTTTGCAGGAGGCCGATGGGGTCTTAGGATTTCTCAATCCTGACATTGAATGTGGGCTGAGTGATGAAGAAATCAACGCGTTGATCAACCAGCGTTTGTCGGCTCGGGAAGCCAAGGATTTTCCTCAAGCTGATTCCATTCGTGACCAACTCCAGTCAGCCGGAATCGTTTTGGAAGATGGCGTAGGTGGCACCAAGTGGCACCGCGGGGTTGGCATCAACTAGATTTCGTCCATCCCCAAGGCCTTGCGGACTTTTTTAGGAATCCGTGGCCGACGGTTTTCGTCGGAAGGCCGATGGTCTTCTAAGGGGGCGGGAGGGTCGGCAAGGAAAGAGGGGAACAGGCGTTTGGTGTCGGCACTTTTGGCAAGATTTTTATACCAGAGTTCCCGCAATGTTGCCCGTTCTTTCTCATCCATGTCGCCGACCATTTCTGGACAAGCATCAAAGCAACGTTGCAGGACCAAAGCGGTTGCAACCGATAAGTTGAAGCTTTCGGTGAATCCTTGCATGGGTAGATAAAGCAATCGGTCCGCTGCGGCGCGCATGACTTTGGAAATACCATCTGATTCGCGGCCCATAACGAAAGCAACTTTGGCTGGGAAAGGGGCGAGAGATTCGGGGCCCTTCAACATTTCGGAAGTCTTTTCCAAAGCCGTTGCCCAAATGGGACACTGTAATTTTCGTAGCGCATCCAAACATGTTTCTGGGGTGTCGAAAGACCGCAAGCTCAGCCATAGATTAGAGCCTTTGGCAACTGATTTAGAAATCCTTTTGCCTTGGTTTCCTTCCGACTCCACGTACCAAACGTGTTGAATCCCGAAAGATTCGGCGGTACGGAAAACCGCTTGGACATTGTGCGCATCGGTGGGTCGTTCGATGACCAAGATGATGCGGCTGGTCCGGCGCAAGAGCACGGCCTCCGCACGTCTCAATCTGCGCGGGGCTTCTTTGCTCATTCTTGTTCGGGTAAACTTTTGCGGATGAGTCGTTCAATCCGCTCTTGGCGTTCTAAACGTTCATCGAACTTAAACTCTAAGTTGGGAGCGGTACGCAAATCCAATTCATGGGCCACCTCAGTGCGAAAAAATCCGTGAGCATGCTCAATCATGCGCTCCAAACGACTCCGTTTTGTTCGGTCCAGAGCGGACCAAAACACCCTTGCCATGGTGAGGTCCTTGTTAACTTCCACCTCGGTGATGGTGACGAAAGAAGCCCGCGGATCCTTCATTTCCTTTAATAGGATTTGAGCCAAGCGCTGCTGGATGACTCGTGCGACCTGCTTGCGTCTGCGGTCCGATGCCATCGCCTAAGTAGCCTTTTCGGTGGAAGATACAGTTTGAGCGTCTTCCAAAGTGCGGGCTTTTTGAACTTTTTCAATCATTTCAATTGTGTCGCCGACCTGGATGTCCTCAAAGTTTTCAAGCTTGATTCCACATTCCTTCCCTTCTTTGACTTCACGCATATCGTCTTTGAAGTGCCTTAACGAGGAAAGAGGTGCTTGGTGAATCACTTTGCCATCTCTTAACAAGCGGCCTTCGCAGGACTTTTTGGCCAGTCCTTGGACGATGCGGCAGCCAGCGATGGATCCCCAGCGGGAAGAACTGAAAATGTCCAAGACTTCGGCAAGACCGATGACTTCTTCCACGGTGTCTGGTTCGAGCATGCCTTCGAGGGCTTGCTGGACCTCGTCAGTGAGGTCGTAGATAACCTCATGGCGGCGGATTTCTACTCCTTCCCTTTCAGCTAACTTGCGAGCTTTGTTGTCCGGTGCAATGTGGAAGGCAATCACGATGGCCCCTGCAGTGCTGGCCAAAAGCACATCAGTCTCGGTGACCGCACCGACTGCACTGTGGACAATGTCAACGATGATTTCATCGGTGCTCATTTCTTCCAGGGTAGATTTTAGGACTTCCAGAGAACCTAAAACGTCGGCCTTGAGGACAAAACGCAAACGCTTAGCTTGGCTTTCATCCAGTTTTTCGAAAACGTTCTGAAGCGTTACCTTGGATTTATTAGCTCGTTCCTGCTCAGTTTTAAGAAGTAGACGTTTTTCAGCCACGGCCTTGGCGGCTTTCATGTCAGAGACGACGTGGAAAGGTTCACCAATGGGGGGCAAGTCATCAAGCCCAAGAATTTCAACCGGGGTGCTAGGGCCAGCTTCCTTGACCGGCTGGCCGTTATGGTCAAACATCAAACGAATTTTCCCATAAGTATGTCCGGCTAGAACTACATCTCTGGTGCGAAGGGTTCCGTCCTGAACAAGCACGTGAACCACTTTGCCTTTGCCTTTCTCCACTTTGGCTTCAATGACCGTGCCCAAAGCGTCTCCTTTGGTGTGCGCTTTGGCCTCTAAGACTTCGGCCTCAAGAAGAATCCGTTCTAGGAGATTGTCTACGCCCTGTTTCTTTAGGGCGGAAACTTCCACCATGCCGACTTCGCCTCCCCAATCTTCAGCCTGTAAGCCCAAGCCGGACAGTTGGGACTTCACTTGTTCGGGGTTTGCTCCCTTGGCGTCTACCTTGTTAATGGCGACCACGATGGGACATTTTGCCTCACGGGCATGGGCGATGGCCTCTTCGGTTTGCGGCATGACGCCGTCATCCGCGGCAACGACCAAAACCACAATGTCCGTGGTGTGGGCACCGCGGGCGCGCATGGAAGTAAAAGCTGCGTGGCCAGGAGTGTCCAACACCGTCAGAGGGCGGCCATCGGAAAGTTCTACCCGGTAGGCACCAATGTGCTGGGTAATTCCTCCAGCTTCTTTTCCGGCTATCCGGGAATCCCGGATGGCGTCAATCAAAGAAGTTTTACCGTGGTCAACGTGGCCCAAGAAAGCAATCACCGGCGCCCGCGAACTCAGGGAGTCCTCGTCCACCGCTTGGCGAGCTGCCATGATTTCACCAATGAGTTCGGCTTCGATATCTTGTTCGGCGCGGTATTGGACGTTGAGACCAAATTCATCCGCCAAAATTTCGACGGTGTCTTTGTCAACGGTGGCGTTAATGGTGGCCATGACGCCCATTTTCATGAGGGACCGTAGCAAGGTGCTGGCGCCAATTCCGGTTGATTCAGAAAAGGACTTCACGTTGACGGGCTCGGAAAGAACCACATCTTTCTTTCGGGCAAGGGTGGAAACCTGAGTGGGCGCCACCTTTCCTTGGCGGCGCGCTTTTAATTTGTCTCTTTGCCGAGAGCGCTGGTCTCGCCGACGGGCGGAATCCCGGTCTCTTACTTCGGTAAAGGTGGAACCCCGTTTACTTTTCTGGTGTTGGGACTTAATCAGCCCCAATTTTTGCAAGTCAATTTTACCTAATTTGGTCGCCGCTCTTTTGCGGGTAGGCTTGGGCGATGGAGTAGGGGATGAAGGGGAGCCAGTGCCAACTTCTGGCTCCGGAGTGGGGGCGGGCGAAATGGGTTGAACCGGCACAGGTTCAGTGACGGAGGGGCTTGCCGTGGGGACTGGAGTTTCCTCAGTTTCTTCTTCGTCCTCAGCTTCATTCTCTTTGGCTTCGGTCTGGGCAGCTGCGGCCAGGGCGTCCCAAGTCAGTGGCTTGCCGGAGCCGGGGCCATTGCCTAATCCAGCACCATCCGTGCCATCTCCATCTTTCAGTAACCCACCTTTGCGGAGCCGTTCCTCAATGATGGGGACATCCCATTCTTCAAGAGAGGCTTGGTAGGAATTGACGGGGAAGCCGATATTCTTGAGAATATCAACAAATTCAGCGGACTTAAATCCGAGCTTTTTCGCTAGTGCAAAAACTTTAACCTTACCCAAATTTAAGCCTCCTGGCCCTCAGTCGTTTCCTTAGTGACGGCGTCTTCCGTCTCTGCTTTTTTGCCGTCGTCGGGGGTGTCGGACTCAGCTTCCTTTGCCACTTCGACGGGAGCTTCTTCAGTCACTTCGGTTTCCTCAGGACGTGTGCCTTCGGAGGCCATGAGTTCGGCTTCGTATTCAGCTGGGGTTTTGATTTCTATATCCCAGCCGACGATGCGGGAAGCCAAGCGAACATTCCGGCCACCAAGGCCAATGGCCAAGGGCTTTTGATCTTCAGAAACTAAGACGAAAACCGACATGTTTTCCTCATCCGGGAAAATATGGTCAATCTCAATATCCTTAGCCGGTTTCAGAGCATTTTGAACCAGCTCTTCCAAAGAATCTGACCAGCCAATGATGTCAATTTTTTCCTGGCCGAGTTCATCATTGATGTTACGAATTCGGGTGCCACGTACGCCCAAACAAGCGCCGATGGCATCGACCCGCGGGTCCATGGAGTAAACCGCCACTTTGGAGCGGTAGCCGGCATCGCGGGCAACTCGCATGACCCGCAACAAGCCTTCCTGGATTTCAGGAATTTCCACTTCGAATAACTTTTTAACGAAGTTTTCATCCCGACGGGAGGCAATGATGACCACTCTAGAGCCTTCTTTGCGGACTTCTTTGATGAGTACCCGAAGTCGGTCGCCGACGTGCAGCCGCTCTGATTGGACCCGTTCAGACCGCGGCAAGAGGGCTTCGTTTTGGCCGTTAAGCATTAACAGGATGTTGGGGCCTTCAATCTTATGGACGATAGCGGCAACCACATTGCCAACCTCATCTTCATATTGGCCAAAAATCCGGTCCCTTTCGGCTTCACGGATTTTTTGCATGAAAACCTGTTTGGTGGTTTGGGCGGCAATGCGGCCCAATTCTTCGGCGCTAGGCAACTCAATCTCACCACCTGGGGCGTCCAAGGAGATTTGCCCTGATTTGCGGTTGATGTGGACGGTGAACCCATCTTCCACATCCATGCGTTTACGAGTGGCCATGGTGAGGGCCTCCTCTAGGGCTACAAACAGGATCTCGCGTTCCACACCGCGGTCGCGGTGGATGGCGTCGATCATTCGCAGGACTTCTTCTTTTTTAAGCATGGTTCATTCCTCCAATAGCCCCGAGCGCTTACCCCAAGAAAAAAGGGTGCGCAGCAAAGCTGCACACCCGACTCCGCAGATTCCTGCGATGCATCGAGAGATTAACGACCTAAGAGCCGGACTCTTCTACCGTCTGAGACGACTTTAGAGCGCAGTATGATACCAGCCTTTCCCCACCCGGCAAGCAACCCCAATGGAAACTCAGGAAATCACCGTGAATGGCATAAACCATCCCTGGAAAGAGGGTTGGACGATTTCCGACCTTTTGGAAGAGCGCCAAATTCCGCTCCAAGGTACGGCAGTGGAGTGCAATCAAAAAATCGTCTCGCGGGCAGAATTGCTAACCACCAAAATCCAGCCAGGTGACCGTCTGGAAGTGGTTCGGCTCGTGGGCGGAGGCTGATTCATGACTCATACTTCAACTTCATTAGACACCCTCGTTCTAGGACCGCACTCATTTTCATCCAGGCTGTTTTTAGGAACGGGCAAATACTCCAGTTATGAGCAAATGCGGGACGCTTTAGATGCCAGTGGGACTCAGTGCGTGACGGTGGCGGTGCGTCGGATTCCCGAAGGGGAAACCCCTGGCAAGGCCTTTATGGATTTCATTGACTTGGACCGATACACCCTATTGCCCAATACCGCCGGCTGTTTTGATGCGGATACCGCTATTCGGACAGCCCGCTTGGCGCGGGAAATGTTGCAAACCGATTTAGTCAAATTGGAGGTCCTCGGCGACACCAAAACCTTGCTGCCGGACCCAGTAGGCACTTTGAAGGCCACTGAAATTCTGGTCAATGAAGGATTTACGGTTTTGGTCTACACCAGTGATGATGTTTTGCAGGCCAAGCGCCTGGAAGAAGCTGGCGCCACCGCGGTGATGCCCGCTGGTTCTCCTATCGGCAGTGGCCAAGGCGTGTTGAATCCCCTCAATGTTCGGCTCATCGTTGAGCAAGCTTCGGTGCCCATTATTTTGGATGCCGGCGTTGGACAAGCCAGTGACGTGGCGGTTGCTATGGAATTGGGCGTGGACGGCGTCCTCATGAACACCGGGGTGGCCGGCGCCGACGACCCCGTGCTCATGGCCCATGCGGTACGGTTGGCTTGTGAAGCCGGCCGGGCTTCTTTCTCGGCTGGCCGCATCGCGCGCCTTCCTTATGCGTCGGCTTCTTCCCCGACTCAAGGTGTGATTGCCGGAGAGTAAGGCTTGGATTCTTTTTTTGGTTTGGGGCCGACGGCACTCATTATTTTTGGCTTGGGTTTTGCCGGGCTAGGCATAAAAGGGAGTTGGTTTTTGTTGCACGCCTTGCTCTGGGGGCCATTGGCGGCAAACGCGCGGCGGGCTCCGTATCGCCATGCCATGAGTTGTTACTTTGCCGGCATCCCTGCTTTGCTGGGCGCATCGTTTTTTGTCTACGCTCTTTACGGTGGGCATAACCCGTTTGAATTTGAGCTTGAAGATTCCAGTTGGTTAAAGACTTCGATGGGGTTTTATTTGTTCGCTTTTGTTGCCTCACCCGTTTTAGAAGAGCTTCTTTTTCGTGGTCTATTGCAAGGGTGGTTGAGTAAGCATCCAGCATTCGGCCCCCAACGTGCCATCGTTTTTTCCGCCGTCGTCTTTGCGGCTTGCCATGGGCTGGCGGCCGCGTTTCCCTTGTTCTTACTTGGACTCATTTTGGGGTGGGTAAGATGGAGCACGGGTAGCCTGCCAGCTGCCATGTTGGTGCACGCCGTTCATAACATGGCCGCCTTGCTCCCCTATATTTGGCTTTCTTGACCATGACTTCCGACCCATTCCCGACTCCCCGCAGTGGATTAATGCGCCGTGTTCCTGGTGGCGCCATGGTCGCGAAGGGTGCGGTGGTGACCGGAGATGTTTCCTTGGGTCGAGATGTTTCGGTTTGGTTCGGCTGCGTGCTTCGCGGTGATGACGCACCTATTTCAGTGGGGGACCGCACCAACATCCAAGACGGCACGGTGATTCATTGTGACACCGGAGTCCCTTTGGTGATTGGTGAAGATTGCACCATCGGTCATGCCGCCATTGTTCACGGCTGCAAAATTGGCAAGGGGGTACTCATCGGCATGGGTTCCATCGTCCTTGGCGGTGCGGTGATTGGGGATGGCGCCGTGGTTGCGGCCGGTGCTTTGGTCAAAGAAAACTTTGAGGTTCCTCCCCGAACTTTGGTGGCCGGGGTCCCAGGCCGAATTATTCGTGAGATTTCAGAAAAAGAGCAAGCCTTTATGGTCCACTCGGTTCCCCACTATGTAGAAACAGCGGAATCTTATTTAGATCCCGCTGCTTCCTGACAACAAAGCCCCATTAATCCCGAAAATCGGGAGGGATGAACACCAGGCCCTGGCTGGCGCCGGTTAAGGACGCCTCCGAAATCACCCCATCGAATTCCAGAGCCTGGATGAAGATTGGTTGCTGGTTTTCCAGCGACAAGGAAAGGGTGCATTCTCCGTTTTCAAACAAAAGCCTTTCTCGTATGGAGTCGGTGCTAATGAGGAGAGTGCTTTCTCCGATTTCCCATTCGGTTTTCTGTTCGCCGATGAACAGTGCGTATTTTTTGCCATGCTGTGCCCCCTTCAAGTGAAATGAATAAATCCCCGTTCGAATTTTATCGGCTTGCAGGGTGAGACGGTCATCGGCGCCGCCAAAACTTGGATAGAAGGAACGAAAGCCTTTGGGTTGAGTGAGTAATTTCAAGCAAACTTCGGTGACTCCGTCTTGGATTTTGAGGCACGGACCGGTTTGATTGACATCGGCTTCCCAAGACCAACTGAATTCCCAGTCATTTTGAAATGGAACCCGAGGCTCCAAACCTTTGGATAAATCAACGATGACTTTCCAACTTTGTTTTTGGCCACGGGCTCCACCTAATGGCATACCGTGCAAAGGTATTTCTCGATAACCAACTTGGGGAAGCCAAAACCGTAGTAAAAAATTGCCGCCTTTGCCGGTGGGGTCCGCTTTGGTGGAAGTGTAAATCAATTCGAGTCCATTGACTTGGCCACCGCCCCTTTGCCAAACATGATGTTCTATTTCAATGTTTGCGGCAAGCGGGTCCCAGCGCAAACTGCCTATTTCCGCTTGGGTGTGGCCTTGCTGGCCGCGCAGATTTTCGGCTTGGTAGGGCATTAAACCGACCCCTGGCCGATAAACGCCGGCAAAGCGTGGTGTGGGCGCGGATTCGAAGCTCTGCCCACTCAAAGAGGTGGCGAGAACCCAGCCCGCGAAGGCTGCGTGGAGGATGGGGTGCATGGTTGTCCATCCCTTTGCGGCTCTCCTTTCCAGGACTTGATTTAAATATTCAAAAACCTAAAACTTTCTCAAACTGACCCCAAGCGGGTTTCCATAAACCCTTTTAAATAAAGGGTTAAGGACGTCTTTTTTGGCGGTGAAAATGCTTTAGCCAACCTCGATACCGAAGTGGCATGTCCTCCAAGGTGGCGTTTTGAAGGGTCGCTTGGAGCCGCGGCGGAAGAGCCCCCCAACCTGCCCCGGCGGGAGGAATTGCAAATAAGGCACTGCCCGCTGGGATGGGTGGAATTTGGCTAGCGGAATGGGGAGGGGCGATGGGTTGAGGATCGGCAGGGGCTGGGGTTTGCCCGGCTGGGTCATCTCCGTCTAGGGGATTTTTTGGTTGAGGCGTAGCGGATGCTTGTCCGCCCCCTTTCCCTTCGGATTCCGTTTCGGGCAAGAGTGCTAAAAGGGCTTCCATATTGGCCAACAATTCTTCCGCGCTTTGATGGGCAGTCTCTAACTTATTCAAAAGCGGAGCAACTTGGTTTTTGTCAGCCTCCACTTGGGCGGCCCGCAGGTGTCGTCCTATGGATTCAAACCCTTGTTGGACCGAGAACACCGCTTCCTCAATTTCCGCTTGGAGTTGCTGTTCCCTAGAAGGTGGAGGAACGGGTTCTGGTTCCTGCATCAGGCTCATGAAGTAGAGAATAAACAAACTTAAATTTCCTCCTCTGCGGGTTCATTTGAAAGGGGGTTATCGCCGTCTTTGGGGGCACTTTGCTGGTAACGCTCCAAAACTGATTCAAACATACGGCGTAAATATTCCTGGCGAGTGAGGAGCCTTTCGAGTTCTTGGATTTCCTCCAACTCCAAAGGAATTCCGGCCTCATGCAACACCCGCTGTCTTTGATGCAGCCGACTTAGTTCATCGGCAAGAGAGGTTTCCAAACGTTTAATCAATTGGACTTCTTCAGCGAGGTGGACCAAGGATTCATCCTGGGGAGAACCTTCCCCTGATTGCCCCTCAATTTTCTCACGCTCCCTTTGGGCTTCGGTTTCCAGGACATCCAAAAGTTCTTTCCATTGCTCTAAGAGACGAGTGGAAATGTGGAGGGATGTTTCCCCGCCTTGATAATTGGGTGGGCCAAGGCGCAATGCCAAATAATGATGGTCCTCTTGAATGCTGCGCAATAAATAGGGGAATGCATCGGCGCCACCTTCTTGAACCTCGAATAATAAATCAGCAGTGGCTTGGGAGATGGAGGACTCTTCCTCAGCCCATTTGCGAAATTGCAGTCGAAGGCTTCTGGGAAGGGCAACTTCTACGGTGGGGAGTTTGATAAGGCGCCAACTTTGGTCGACCATCTGGTGGCGTTGGGCAAGAACAGTTGCGGTTTGAAGCAAGTCCATGAGTTCCTTTTGTTTTTGCAAGGACTCCGCAACTTCGCCTTCATTTTGTGCTTGGTCAGCGGCTTGCTCTAACCACTCTTCTACTTTTTCTTGTTCCTTGAGGGCTTGTTCTAAGGAGTCTGAACTTTGCAAAGCATCTTGAGCGGCTTCGGCGGCTTGCTCGGCTTTTTCCAGGGCATTTCGTTGTTCGCCTTGAAGTTGGGATTTTGCGTCGCCAATTTTTTCTTTGATAGATTCTTGCGCCTCGGCCAAATCCATGATTTCGGATTCATCGCCTTGATTTTCGGTGCCGACGTCATCCTTGGCTTGTTGAGTTTGTTTTTTGAGTTCCGCCTGGTCTTTTGCTAATTGGCGAAGAGTCTCGGCTCTGGCTTCGGCTTTTTCCTGAATCTCGGCGAGGCGCTCCATCCTTTGACTTTGCAATAAGTCGGCTAATAAAATTTCCAGGAAAGCCATCAATTCAGCTTGGCCTTCTAATGCTGACCCGGTGCGCATATCGAAAAGATCGGTAGCAACATTTTCAAGCCGCTGAGCCAAATCCGCATTGGGGCCTAATTCGGCGAGCTTTTGGAGGGTGTTTGCAAGTAAATCCGCCTTCGCCCGTTGCCCCTCCGAGCGGGCTCTGCTTTCAAGGGTTGCAATCATTTTCACAAACCGCCGCGCTTGATTAGCAAGGTGGCCTTGGTCACGGGCGATATTGTTCAGAGCATCGGGTCGTGCATCTTGCGGCGGCGTGGCCGTCGGCATCAACCAAAGAAATGCAACCAAGTGAATCATGCTCCCCATATTACGGATTAAGTGCTTCGCGCGTTTGTAAGTGAAGGTGGCGTTGGCGGTCCAATAGTTGCCTCAGAAGCTGTACTGCGCTTTCATAGTCTTCCCAGGCGAGCAAAATATCGAGCATGGATTTAAGTTGGAGTCGGTATTCCTTGGCAATGGGTGCCAGTGGGACGTCGGCATTGGGATTGCGTAAAAATTCTGCTGGGCCGTGGGCCAAGGTTGAGGCACTTTGGCTCAAATCAAAAAGGAGTCCACTTCGGCCCGACAAAGTAGCCCCTTGGACCCCGGAAAGTTGCCGAGTCACGGCCCCGGGCCGCCATTTTTTTTGGGAAAACAAAAAGCCTAAGGTTTCTCGAGCCAATATCGGGCTAGTATCCAAAGGAGTGAAAATCCGTTCGATGAGATGCCATTCTAAATCACCAAGGACTCGATTAAGACGCCGCCACAAGCGTTCTGCATGCATGCCGCTTTGGGGCGGGGGAGTGGCATGAAGAAAATCAGCAAGTTGTTGATGCATGCTTTCTAATTCTCCACGTAAACCTTGCATGCGTTGATTGAGTCGAGTTTCAAAATCAGTTTCGGTCAAAATGCTGGCCCACTTAGAAACCGATGTGGAATATTGAATTTTGGGCTGATGAGAGTCACCGGCTCGCAGGCTAAGTCGAAACTGAATTCCACCGGGACCAAGGTTGAGGGATTCACTAGCCGGGATATTGGCGAACATCCAATCTTTTATGGCAAGCGGGGCAATCTCCTGGTTTGGAAAAATTTCTAATCCTGGTGGGAGTGGCAGAGCCAGTGGTTCGAAGACAGCTTCCAAGGAAGTTAAACCAAAATCATCACTGGCGGCAAAAGAAAAGGGGACCAGACCCAATGGAACCGTGGCCCAGTTTCTTAATGGCCAAGTATTTTCGAGTTTTGGATTTTGGTCAGCAAACACTTCCCAAGTGAGCGAGCTTGCTCTTTGACGAGTAAAGCCATCAATGCCCTGGAGCTGGAGGTGGGCGGTGCCAGTTTGCTTGGCCAAGAAATCGAAGCTGAGGTGTTTGCCATCGGGCAATAAAACGATGGGAATGACTTCGGCATCCTCAACCAAAAAGGAAGCTACTTGGACCGGAAGGTTGGTGCTGATATTCCCCTGGATGCGGGAACCCTCCAGAACCTGAATGCCGTGACTCGAGTAATGTTCGGCATTTTGTTGAGTATATGCCGGTGGTGTCACGGTGAGTTTCCATTCCGTTACTGCAGGAGCCAAGCCGGGATTTAGGTGCAATTTTGGAAACCCGTCTTGGTCCTCTCCACCCACAAAAGAAAGCGTGAGGGATTCGGAACGCGCGGGAATCCTCAGCAGGAACTCGCGACCGCCGATGGCTTTCAGTGGAAGGCGCTCCTGGTTGGTGATTGCCTCCACATTGGCCGGGATTTTTCCGTTGGCACGGATGCGGATGACCAACGGGATTTGCTGTGGGTAGGCCAAGCTCCATTCTTGGTGGGCCACCGTTTCCATGGGCGGAAGTAGGTTGCCATCGGCGGCCTTCGGGGCCAGTAAAACAAGTTGAGTTGCCCCCGGCCAAACCACCGCCATGCCACGCAATCGTTGCTGAAAGGCAGACCATTCGGCGGGAAAAAAAGCCACCAGCGTCAAGAGAAAGGTGACGGCGCTGAAAGCCTGCAGCGCATTTTTTCTGGCGGCATGGACGGGCAGAGCCACTTTGATTTGGCTTTGGCCGATGGCTTCGGCTGCTTGCACCTCCACGCTTTGTAGGAAATCAATCGAGAGTTCTCCGGCGCGACCTTGAAGTTCGACGGCGGTGGCAAAAGCGTCTTTTAATTCTGGATGGCTTTTTTCCCATGTCCCCGCCAGGATTTGTTCGGTTAAGACTCTATTGAGGGGGACCCAAAGGTGACGGTAGGCTTGCAGTCCAAGCCATGCGCTGGCGGCAATTAACAGCAATATGCGCATGAGCAAGGGGGGTTGCAGGATGCGATCAATGCCATAAAGAGCCAACAAGCACAGCACTCCACTTTGGGTCAAGTGGCTTAAACCACTCAGCCAGGTAAAACGTCGAGACCTTCGTTTTAACTTTTGCAGAGCCTGCTGGATGATTTTCTGGGAACTCATCTTTGGAAGATTGGCAGGTACTTTTTAGGGATTTGCAACACCAGACAGGCGGTTGCGGTGCCATAAATATTTCCTGGCCCGGTGGCATTCGGCCAAGAACCATTTACTTCTTGCATGGCCAATAGAGTTCGTTGGGTGTTTTGAAAGTAGGAACGAAAACGGAATCCTCCGGCAATGTGAAATGCTTGCACAGCGTAGTAGTGGCCGTAATAAAAGTAATAGTGACCCCGCGAAGCCAGCCCGAAGTTGGCATTGAAGGAATCCAATTGCCCCTCAAGGACTTTGAAGCCATTTTCAATATCCGCATCCGCGTAAACGCCAGCACCATGCAAAATTGTGATGCCTGCAGCGGTCAAGGCAAAGCTTGCTCGGGCTCGGTAATCTGGTTGGTAGCGAAATGAGCCGGGGTGATTGCCGCGTGAACCAAAATAAGGGTCTGCCGCTCTGACCGCGGAATCACGCACGTATTTGACCGCGCGGTCAATGGTGGAACGAGGGACTTGTAAGCCAATATTGCGGGCGGCTCTTAATGCCATGACTTGGCAAGCGGCCACGGACATATCGGAATCTTCGACATGCGGTTGGTAGCGCCAACCACCTTGCTGATTTTGACTAACAACAATCAAGTTGACTGCTTTTTGTAAAGCTTGGCGGACATCTTTTCTTTGATTCATTCCATAAACTTCGGCCAAAAATAAAGTGGCGAAAGCATGTGAGTACATGCGGGTTTCGTTGGCGGTGATGTAGCCGTCGGCACGAATATTCTTCAAAATAAATTCAGTGGCGGATTCTACTACTTTTCCATACGGCCCTCGGTTCGGGACGTGACCGCCGGCGAGGAATGCCATGCCAGCTAAAGCGGTGACGCCGATGTGGGGAGAGGATAGATTCCAAACTTGATAACCCTCTTCCAATTTATAACCCACATCAGACGGCCAAGATCCATTAGGGAGTTGTTGTTGAGCCAACCATGCCAAGCCTCTTTCAGCAGCTTGCAATCCTTCCGTGCCAATGACGGAAGGGCCCTGGGGTAGAAGTAGCAGGAGGTAAGTGACGAACATTAGTATTCACCCAGCAGGTGAAGCTGATTCCCGGTGCGCAGGATTACGGAATCTTCCAAGGGGATTAACTCCGTAAACAGAGTACTGTTGGAAGGTGTGGCGGTTTGGAATTCATCCACGATTCGCCCTTTTTGGTCAAATAAGATGAGCGTAATGGGTGTAGGTTGTCCGGGCAAGCTGGAAAAGCTCAGTGGCAGTAGCCAGAGCTGATTGCCGAACCAAGGTGCCGGCATGCGCCGGGCGAGAGCTTGAAATTGATATGGTTTCAGAGTGGTGTCCCAGAGTGGTTGCAAGATATTTTGTTCTGAAAAAGCCTGAGCTTGGACGATGGTTTGGCCGGAGTCATTGCCGCGTAGAAACAAAATTTGGCTAGGATAATTGGAAGTCATCGGCTTTCCGTAAAACTCTAGACTTGGAATCCGCGGGCTTGGTTCGGCCAAAGTTTTGAAATGTGCTTCGCTTTGGCCATTTTTCCACCAGCTCATTTGAGGTGAAGGGAAGGGTTCTAGACCCGGAGTTAAGGGGGCCAGGGAAATACCGATGCCTTCGGAATGGCCAAAGACTGTTTGGCGTGACATGGAAGGGTGGATGAATTGCTGAAACCCGCCTTCCTTGAAAAAAACCAGAAAGGGTTGGGCCGACTGGGTGCCCGGTATGGCAATGCCGTCTTGGAAGGGCACCGCGGATTCAATGTCGCGGCTAGTCGGCAGAAAGGGCAAAGGGAAGGAAGTTACCTCACCAGCGTCGGGTAAGGAAACTTTAAAAGCAGTGGGAACTTTTTCTTGCAATACCCAGACAGCATTTTGGGTGGTAATTAATTTGGCGTAGCGGTTTTTTTTGAGCGGTAAAGGAATGGATAAAAGTTTTTCCTTACTAAGGAGGTCGTGGACCTCAAGGAAAAATTCAATTCCCTCCTGTGATGTTAATACCAGCAAAGTTGAGTCCAAGGCGTGGATGTCAAGCGCGCGCCCTTGCATGGATTTAATTTGGATATCCCCATCTTTCTTCAAGTGCACTAAAGCCGACCCTATGACCAAGGTGGCACCCTCCTCATGGAGGAAAGCGCGCCCTCTTAAATCAGGCAGGCGGATTCCAGATAGGGGCAGCAGGTAATCAAGCTTTGCTTGGCGGTCTCCCCACAGTCGGATTTGAACACGATTCTTTTTTTGGACCAATAGATGGACTCCGTCATCCCGCCGAGCCACTCCTAGCAGGATTTCGTCTCTGAGCTCTTCGGTGGAATAAGAAGTGAACGAGGACGGTGGTTCAAGGACGGTTGTGGGCTTGAAAAAGTCAAGGCCATGTAAGGCTTTCAGGAATTCTGATTTACGATCGCCACCGTAGCTTCTAGCCCAGCGAAAAGCGGTGGCGTTGAATGGGGAGGGTGGCTGAATTTGAGCAACGAGATTGGCCAGCCAAATGCCCCCGACGTCCGAGGCTGCAAATGTTCTT
>Ga0066376_10002644_pt1 | contig 16578 bp, 15 predicted proteins | sample Knorr_S15_td_Bot_FD_77009 | JGI IMG/M metagenome (GOLD analysis project Ga0066376, IMG submission 77009) | Marine microbial communities from Southern Atlantic Ocean transect - Knorr_S15_td_Bottom_ad_5009_LV_A | ecosystem: Environmental > Aquatic > Marine > Oceanic | place: Southern Atlantic... | reverse complement strand
TAGCGGATTTTTTTGCATTGTTACTTTCTCACTAATTGCAGCTCAAGTGGAGTGGCTGCACTGAATGAAATTAAACTAAGCCCAGATTTTTGTAAGCGCTTTAATCTATTAGAAAACGACTCTTCGGCAGACTTAGCAAAGCGCTCGCGAAATTGCTTATCCATTAACGGTAACGCAAGCTCTTGGCCATTCGCCGACACGGTCACAGTTTGTTTAAAAGCAGGTAGCTGGTGCTCGAACGGATCGCTAATATGGCAACCAATCAATTCACAGTGTCTGCTGAGTATTTCAAGCTGTTTGAAGCTTGCTTCATCAAGCGCACTAAAATCCGAGACGATATAAACCAAGCTTCCTGGTTTTGCTAAATGATTAAGGCGTTTAAGGTTTTCGCTGAATAAGCTGGAGGCTGTTTGGTCGATATTAACCAGTGCTTGGCTGTGAATATCACATAAGTTGTGACAAAGCTTTAACACTGCTTTTTCACGTGAGGTCGGTTTTAATTCGTGATGACCTTGCTGATTAAACACCAGACCACCGATGCGATCACCTCGTTGACACGCTGACCAAGCAACCAATGCGCTGATATGCGCTGCTTGCACCGATTTTAACAGTAACTTTGAGCCAAATAGCATCGAGTTAGAAAAGTCGGTAAAGACAAAAACAGGGCGCTCTTTTTCTTCTTGAAACAGCTTAGTGTGGGTTTCGCCAGTGCGTGCAGTAACACGCCAGTCGATAGAGCGTATGTCATCACCGGCTTGGTAATGACGCACCTCGGCAAATTCCATACCGCGGCCTTTATGGGGCGCAAGGTATTGCCCAGCTAAGCTGTTTTTGATTTTTACTTTGGGCGCAAGTTCTAGCAAACGAGCTTTGGCTTTGTAATACATCAACTCTTTGAGTGATAAATTGACGCCTTGACTATGACTCGCTGCTAACCACGCCGCTGGATCAAATTGGCTCGACATAGCTTATGGTACTGCCACCAATTCTAAAATACGGCTGATCACATCGTCTTTACTGATACCATCGGCCTGTGCTTCGTAACTTAAGATAATACGGTGACGCAATACATTGTGCAGCACAGCTTGAATATCATCAGGCGCAACAAAGTCACGACCTTCTAGCCAAGCATGCGCACGGGCACACTTATCAAGGGCAATCGTTGCACGTGGGCTTGCGCCATATTCAATCCAGCGACCAAGTTGCTCATCAAGCTCTGCAGCTTCACGAGTGGCAACAATTAACTGTACTAGGTATTTCTCAAGCGGCTCAGCTAAATACAAACCTAATATCGCTTTACGGGCAGCAAATAGCTCACTTTGACTAATTTGCTGTGTCGTAGCTTGCTTGTCAGAAATAGCCTCGCCACGGGTTAGACGTAGGATATCTAATTCGTGTTCAGCACCCGGGTAATCAATGCTCAAATGCAATAAGAAACGATCAAGCTGAGCTTCTGGTAGTGGGTAAGTGCCTTCTTGTTCTAGCGGGTTTTGGGTTGCCATAACCATAAAGAGATCAGACAGTGGATAGGTGTTTTTACCCACCGTTACTTGGCGTTCAGCCATGGCTTCAAGAAGAGCTGATTGCACTTTAGCAGGAGCACGGTTTATTTCATCTGCCAAAATTAGGTTATGAAATAACGGGCCTTTTTCAAATACGAACTCACTGGTTTGCTGGCGATAAATATCGGTACCTGTGACATCTGCAGGTAATAAGTCTGGGGTAAATTGCACACGTTGAAAGCTGCCTTCAACGCCTTTTGCTAAGGCATTCACTGCACGTGTCTTAGCAAGACCCGGAGGGCCTTCTACTAATAAATGGCCGTCTGCCAAAATCGCGATTAACAGTGCTTGAGTTAATTGTGGTTGGCCGATAATTTGCGTGTCTAGGTATGATTTTAATTGTGAAAATGCGTTAACTGCCATAATAAAAAGACTGTCCTAAAAGCGTGAGTCAAAAATTGTTTTTGTTATGCGCCAATACGTTACATTCAGTGCCGATAAATTCTTTTCGCGGTACCGTGATGGGGCGCCATCAACAAGTTATAAGGATTCAAAAGTTATAACACAAGTGTTAGACAGAAAATCCTCAAATAGTTCGTTATTTTTTAAGGATTTTTAGCCTACCATATAAATTCGGTGTTTTTTTGTAAATAGGCCGAAAAAAGCCTATGGTTGAAAACTTACTATTGGCATTCGTACACGGGTTGTTTTAGAATCAGGAAAAACAAACAGGTCAGACCTGTCAGTGGGAGAGCATAAATGTCTGAGCAAAATATACTTAAAACAGCAAAAGGCGATCGTATCGCTATCGTTAGCGGCCTGCGAACGCCATTCGCAAAGCAAGCCACAGCATTCCATCATGTACCAGCCCTTGATATGGGTAAGTTAGTTGTCAACGAAATGCTTGAGCGACTTAACTTCGATAAATCTGAAATTGACCAACTTGTATTTGGCCAAGTAGTACAAATGCCAGAAGCGCCAAATATTGCCCGTGAAATTGTATTAGGTACGGGTATGCCTGTTTCTGTTGATGCTTATTCTGTTTCGCGTGCGTGTGCGACAAGTTTCCAAGCCATTGCTAACGTAGCTGAGTCAATTATGGCAGGCTCAGTGCAAGTAGGTATCGCTGGTGGTGCTGACTCATCGTCTGTATTACCCATTGGTGTTAGCAAAAAATTAGCGGGTAGCCTTGTTGATTTAAACAAAGCACGTACGCTTGGCCAGCGTTTAAAGATTTTCTCTAAACTACGTTTAAAAGATTTACTTCCTGTTCCGCCAGCGGTCGCTGAGTACTCTACTGGTTTATCTATGGGTCAAACAGCAGAACAAATGGCAAAAACGCATAACATTAGCCGCGAAGATCAAGATGCTTTAGCACATCGCTCTCATACCCTTGCAAGCCAAGCGTGGGCAGATGGTAAACTGAAAGACGAAGTAATGACTGCCCATGTTGCGCCTTATAAGAGCTTTATTGAGCTAGATAATAATATTCGTCATAACTCAACAGTTGAAGGCTACGCGAAGTTAAAACCAGTATTTGACCGTCAACATGGTTCCGTGACTGCAGCTAACGCAACGCCATTAACCGATGGTGCCGCTGCGGTATTAATGATGAGCGAGAGTAAAGCTAAAGCATTGGGTTACAACATTTTAGGTTATGTGCGTAGCTTTGCTTTCTCAGCAATTGGTGTACATGAAGATATGCTAATGGGTCCGGCGCACTCAACGCCAATTGCCCTAGATAGAGCAGGTATCACACTAGCTGATTTAGATTTAATCGAAATGCACGAAGCATTTGCAGCGCAAACACTTGCTAACATGAAGATGTTTGCGTCAGATAAATTTGCACAAGAAAAGCTTGGTCGTAGCAAAGCGATCGGCGAAATTAACATGGACAAGTTCAATGTTTTAGGTGGCTCACTTGCATACGGTCACCCATTTGCGGCTACAGGTGCGCGCCTGATCACGCAAAGCTTACATGAACTTAATCGTCGCGGTGGCGGCTTAGCGCTTACGACTGCGTGTGCAGCGGGTGGCTTAGGCGCAGCCTTTGTATTGGAGAGTGCGTAATGACAGATTCAGTATTTAGTTTATCAGTGGCTGATGACGGCGTAGCCGTTGTAACCATTGATGTGCCGGGTGAGAAAATGAACACCCTGCGCAGTAGTTTTGCAGAAGATTTAAAAACCTTACTTAAAGACGCACAAGCGCAAGCGGTAAAAGGCATGGTATTTATCAGTGGTAAAAGCGATAACTTTATCGCTGGTGCTGATATTAAAATGCTTGATAGCGCTAATAGCCGTGAAGATGCATTAGCGTTAAGCGAAATGTGCCAGCAAGCATTTTTCGATATGAAAAAGCTGCCTTTCCCAACAGTGAGTGCCATTCATGGTGCGGCATTAGGGGGTGGTTTAGAGTTTGCTTTAGCTTGTGATTATCGCGTGTGTTCAGACAGCGATATCACTAAGCTTGGTTTGCCAGAAGTACAGTTAGGCTTATTACCTGGTGGTGGCGGTACTCAGCGCTTACCTAAATTAGTTGGTCTACAAAAAGCACTTGAGTGGATGCTTACTGGTAAGCAAGTACGTGCCAAGCAAGCGAAGAAAACAGGCTTAGTAAATGATTGTGTTCCACACAGTGTATTACTTGACGTTGCTAAAGAGTTTGCCCTGAAAGGTAAGGCAAAGGTCACGAAACCAAAGCTAGACCGTTTAAGCCAATTACTTGAGTCAAACCCATTTGGTCGCAATATTATTTTCAAAAAAGCACAAGAAAACGTACTGAAGAAAACAGGCGGTCACTACCCAGCACCTTTAGCAATTATTAAAGCGGTTCGTGCAAGTGTTGAACTTGATCAATTAAAAGCATACAAAACTGAAGCTGAAGGCTTTGCCACGCTGGTAATGAGCGATGAGTCAAAAGCATTACGCGGTATTTTCTTTGCAACCACTGAAATGAAAAAAGAGTGGCGCAATGATGATGCACCAGCAATCGCTAAAGCGGCAGTATTAGGTGGCGGCCTAATGGGCGCGGGTATTGCCCATGTTAGTGCTGTAAAAGCCGGTGTTCCAGTGCGCATTAAAGATGTGGCTGAAAAGGGCATCAGCAATGCAATGAACTACAGCTATAAAATTTTAGATAAAAAGCAAAAGCGTCGTATTTTATCTAAAGCAGAGCTACAACAAACCATGAACCGCATTACCGGTACTACCGATTACAGTGGCTTTAAACACATTGATATCGTTATCGAAGCAGTGTTTGAAGATCTTGCTTTAAAGCAAGGTATGGTGGCTGATGTTGAACGTGAATGCCAAGACAACACTATTTTTGCAAGTAATACCTCGTCATTACCGATTGCACAAATTGCTGCGGATGCAGCACGCCCAGAAAATGTAATTGGTCTGCATTACTTCTCACCAGTTGAGAAAATGCCACTTGTTGAGATCATTCCTCATGCTGGTACGTCTGAAGAAACCATCGCTCGCGTCGTTAACTTTGCCCGTAAGCAAGGTAAAACACCGATTGTGGTTAAAGACATGGCTGGTTTCTATGTAAACCGTATCTTAGCGCCTTATGTCAATGAAGCGGCTAATTTACTGCTAGCAGGTGAGCCGATTGAAAAGATTGACCAAGCTTTAGTAGAGTTTGGTTTCCCGGTAGGGCCTTTAGCGTTACTTGATGAAGTAGGGATTGATATCGGTTCTAAAATTGCGCCAATCCTTGAAAAAGAATTGGGCGAGCGCTTTAAAGCCCCGGATGCCTTCAATCGCTTAATCGACTCTAAGCGTTTAGGTCGTAAAACTGGCCGTGGTTTTTATCTTTATGACAAGAAAGATAAAAAAGTGGATGAGTCAGTATACGAGCTTCTTGGTGTTACGCCATCACCTCGTTTAAACAAGAGCGAAATTGCTAAACGTTGTGTTGCGCAAATGCTAAACGAAGCGGTACGCTGTTTAGATGATGGCATTATTGCAAGCCCGCGTGATGGTGATATTGGCGCAATTTTTGGTATCGGTTTTCCACCATTCTTAGGCGGTCCATTTAGCTATATGGATAAACTGGGTGCAGCACAAGTGAGCTCAGAAATGGCGACTTTTGCTAACTACAACCCAATTTTCACACCTTGCGATACGTTAAAAGCAATGGCTGAAAAGGGTGATCGTTTTTACCAAGCAGAAAGCGAAGAGCCGGCAGTAGCTGAAATCGCGCCAGTCGATCCGGTTGAAGTAACCAAAGAAGTGGTCGAAGACGAGCAAGCGTCAGAAGCCGCGGATACAGAAACGACCAAAAGCTAATTCTTTAAATTGATTAGTTAATATAAAAGCCCTGCTCATTGAGCGGGGCTTTTTGTTTCGATATTGGCCATAAGTGGTATTTAACTCGTGAAGTCGGTTTGTTATAACTAGGTTTATTTACAAAGCGATTAATCACCATGACTCTCACCACTGCGCGATTAACATTACGGCTATTAAATGCCGATGACTGGCCATTGTTTTATACTTTGCATAATGATGCCGAAGTTATAGCTAAATGCTTCGATAAGCCCTCAGAGGCGCAGTTACGTGCTAAGTTTAATGAACGTTTAAAGCCTTGGCAGCCAAATACGAATTCACCACTTTGTTTAGTTATTGTTGAAACCAGTACCGGTAAAGAGGTGGGTGTAACTGGCTTTACCTCATCAACAGTGCCAGATAGTCAAGAGGTTGGTTATTTGCTACTGCCTAATTTTCATGGTCGTGGCTATGCTACAGAGTCTTTGCAAGCAGTGCTTAATTACGCCACATCAGAGCATGCGGTGCGTGAATTTAAAGCGGTTGTCACCGAGGGTAATATCGGTTCGGAAAAAGTACTTGAGAAGTGTGGTTTTCAGTTAGTCGAGAAGCAGCTAGATGCGTATGCCATTGGCGGCGTTTTGTATACCGATCATCATTTTCATTTAAGTTGCACTGATCACAGAGTGTGATCAGTGCGCAATTTTACAGATGAAGCGCAATCGCTTTTCTGTCTTTTTCTGGCATATTCGCAACCACTAAATCAAACGAATTATCGATCATTCGTTCAATCTCTCCTTGTGGTACGGTGCCATCTAAAATAACCGTATTCCATAAACGTTTGTTCATGTGATAACCCGGGATCACCGACGGGAAAATATCACGCAGTGCTTGGGCTTCATCTGGATCGCATTTCAGATTTAGCCACCATACAAGATTACCTTCATCGTCTGTTTGACCTTCTTTGCCCTCGGCAAGGGTAGCAAACATTTTATGATTCACCTTGTAAACGTCGACATCTTGGCCAAATGGTTGGGTGATCATCACCAATGGCTTTTTCATTAAATACTCGTGTACTGTGTGTTGATTCATGATCCAATCCTTGAAGTCATTTTTCGTAGTTATAAACATAGCAGCTTTTTCGTAGTTTGGAGACAACTATTGTCATAATTTGCTGAAAAATCGAATAAATAACGGGCATGAGTGAAAACTGCAAATTTTTATTGAACAAAAGCCATTACGTGGTAAATTTCTGTCATCAAAAAACGATAGGAATACACCCATGCCTAAGGCAAGTGAAGTTAAAAAAGGCGCCGCTATCGAGCATAACGGCCGTGTTTTAGTAGTTAAAGATATTCAACGTTCTGTACCACAGGGTCGTGCTGGTGGTAGTTTATACCGCATGCGTTTATACGATGTAGTAACAGGCGGTAAAGTTGATGAAACTTTTAAAGACAGCGACATGCTAAAGCTAGCTGACTTAACTCGTCGTGAAGCAATGTTCTCTTACATTGATGGAGACGAATATGTTTTTATGGATAACGAAGATTACACGCCTTACAACCTAAATAAAGAAGCGATCAGTGAAGAAGTTTTATTCGTTAATGAAGAAACTCAAGGTCTTCACGTTATTGTGATTGATGGTGCTCCGGTTGGTTTAGATTTACCATCAAGTGTTGAACTTGTTGTAGAAGAAACTGACCCTTCAATCAAAGGTGCTTCTGCAAGTGCTCGTTCTAAACCTGCGCGTTTAACAACAGGTTTAACAATTCAAGTTCCTGAGCATATTTCGACAGGCGATCGTATTCGTATCAACACTGTTGAACAAAAATTTATGGGTCGTGCAGAAAAATAATTCTGAGGCTCTTAAAAACCGGCTTAATGCCGGTTTTTTTGTTTTATTTGTAACGCGCTTATAACAAAATTCATTGAAAAAGGAACGAAAAACGCGCATTATTATTAGCTTACGAAAACAATAATAAATACCAGTAGTAGATTAATGTTAAACCACGGATTGGAAAACAGAGAATACATCAAACTCCCCGAAGGCGTTGATATCGCCATCACTCCCGCCGGCGTTGTTGCGCGAAGCTATGCTTACATTATCGATTTTCTTATCCGTAGTTTGGTTTTACTTGCTGTGAGTACTGTATTGGCATTTTTTGGCGATGCAGGGCAAGGACTTATATTAATTGCTTACTTTTTAATTTCATGGGGCTATAACATCCTGTTTGAAATGGAAAGTGGCCAAACGCCGGGTAAAAAACGCCTTAAAATCCGTGTTGTGCAAGACAATGGCTTACCAGCAAGCTTCTCGCAAATAGTGGTGCGTAACTTACTACGCCCAGCAGATATGCTGCCGATAGGCTACTTCTTAGGCCTTGTGGTTATGTTGTTTAACAACCGTTTTAAACGCATTGGTGATTGGGCTGCAGGCACCATGGTCATTTACGACGATGAGTTAGCTACGCGCCCTGAATTATCTCAAGGTGAAGTGCATATTCCGACCATCAGCTTAACCACCGAAGAGCAATTAGCTGTGCTTGCTTTTGCTGAGCGTCATGATGAATTATCTGATGCAAGGCGCCGTGAGTTGGCAGCTATCTTAGCTGCACCGTTTTCTGCTGAAGAGCATGAGATTGAGGCGCAGCTCGTTAGCTATGCACGCCACTTTGCTGGACAATCTCAACACGATAGCGATTACCCGCAGCAGGAGGGTAAGCAATGAAGCAAACTCAATTTGTAAAATCAAATAGTGTCAGTTGGGATGAATTTGAAGCGCTTTGTGAACAAAATAATGCAGAGTCTTTACCTGTTAATTTCCCTAATTTGTATCGCAAAGTCTGTAATGATTTAGCTATTGCCCAAAGTCGTCAATACAGCCCAGTGTTGATTGAGCAAATAAACAGGCTGGTGCAGTTAGGACAAAAGCGCCTTTATTTATCTCGAAGTAATCAATTCTCTGAAATATGGCATGTGGCACGCACGGCATTTCCGCGTGCACTGTATGAAAATCGTTTCATGCTTGGCATTAACTTATTGGCATTTTGGGGATTGGCCTTAATTGCTTTTATTTGGGTGACAATCGACCCTGATGCCGCGTATACATTTTTAGGGCAAAGCACCGTTCTTAATATCGAACAAATGTATAACCCAAGTGGTAGTGTTCAATCAGCTGAGCGCGGTGCATCACAAGATCTGATGATGTTCGGGGTCTATATCTACAATAACATTGGCATTGCATTTCAGATGTTTGCAGGTGGCGTGTTGTTTTGTGTTGGCGCTGCTTTTTTCTTGTTGTTCAATAGTTTTTATTTTGGTGCCGTTGCGGCTCACATTGTGAATGTTGGATTTGAAGGGCCGTTTTTCTCGTTTGTGATCACCCATGGCTCGTTTGAGTTAACCGCTATCATTATTGCTTCAGCGGCGGGGTGTCAAATAGGCTACGGCTTGTTAAATCCAGGGCAGTATACCCGTGCATATGCGATGAAACAGGCTGCACAAAAAGCACTTCCGCTCATTGTTGGCGCATTTTTGATGTTAGTCATTGCCGCTTTTATCGAAGCATTTTGGTCACCTCGTGATATTGCTAACGAAATTAAATATTTAGTTGGCAGCGGTTGTTGGGCCTATGTCATTTTTCGCTTATACAGGGGAATGCGCTATGGAGCTTAATCGTCTTAGCTTCAATCCCCGCAAGCGCGGTGCTTACGAGACCTTTGATTTAACAGTGTTGTTAGTTAAGCAGCATGCTGTGGCGTTGGTCTCTTTGTATTTGATGATGGCCGTGCCTGTATTTCTGATTGTTAGCTTCTTAGTGAATTGGGGCATAGGTGGCTTTGTTGTTTGGTGGCTTAAACCTGTATTTGAGCGACCTTTACTCGATTACATGTCAAAAGCGGTTTTCAATCAGCCAGTCAACATAATGAGTAGCTTAAAGTCACTCAAGCAGTTAAAAATCGCTGATATGCTAGCGCATTTAACCGTTTTTAGGCTCAGCCCAAACAGAGCATTTTTAGCCCCTGTAGAACAACTCGAGCGACTATCAAGCGAGCGCAAAACTAAGCGTAAGCGAGTTTTATTTGCTTCAACTAAGCCAAAACAAACATTATGGATGCTGTTTTGTGTGCATTTTGAATTCATCATTTTAATGGGGATATCGGCGCTGACGATTGCGCTTGTGCCCCATTCATTTTCTGCACAAGAAGCGATGTACCAAATATTCGAAGCGCCAATCTGGGTTGAGATAGCATTTAACTTTATCTATATCATCAGTATCTCGTTAGTCGCACCGTTATTTGTAACAGGTGGTTTCCTTGCTTATTTACACCGCCGTGTCGAACTAGAAGGCTGGGATATAGAGCTGGCTTTTAAAAATATTCGCACCCGTCTTGCAGGCGTCGTCAGTGCCGTGACGCTATTTATACTGACAACGTTTTCGTTACAGCCATCAACAAGCTATGCAGAGCAAATCGATAAACAAGCGGTAAAAGAGCAGGTTACAGCACTCTACAATGAGCCTAATGTCATTGAAACTGAGACCACGTGGGTGCCAAATATCGAAGCAAAAGACAGCTCATCAGAGAGTGATTGGTCTTGGTTTATCGATGTGTTTACTGCGATTGGTGAAGTGTTTGGCATATTTGTTTGGGTACTGGTCGGCCTATTAGTTATTTGGCTAGTGTATTACCTCATGCAAAAGCGCGGTTTTTTTGCAAATTTAAGCTTACCAGAGCGTACAAAAGTAAATGAAGAGCCAGTGATCCCCACTTTATTTGCTGAAATTAAAAGCAAAGATTTACCGACTGATTTAATTGCCGCAGCAAAGCAGTGTTTTGAGCAAGGTGAGCACCGCTTGGCACTGGCATATTTGCTTCATCATGCGCTGAGTTGGGCACAGCAACAACATGAAGTGCGCTTGCACCGCTCTATGACTGAGCGCGAATGTAAACGTGCAATTGATGCAAGGGTGCCAAACCAAGGACAAGCGATTTTTGCCCGCTTATTTTCTGCGTGGGTCACGGTTGCTTGGGGTCATAAAACCCCTGATATCGACTTTATCGAGCTGACTGAGCAAGTTACTACTATGACAGTAAAGACTAAGGAGCGAGCCCATGAAGCTTAAAGTTGTGCTCATAGCGGCGCTAGTGGTGTTTAGCTTATTTGTTATTGCTGGTATTGCTTCTTTAGATTGGCAGAAAAAAGAAATAGAAATTGGCTTTCATAGTGATGTGGCAAAAGATAACTTCACGATGGCAAAGCGGCTACTTAAAGCCAATGGTATCGATTGGAATAAAAACAAACGCTTGGCAGAACAAGCACAAGGTGATGAGTTAAACATTGACCCGCAAAGTATCTTAATTTTGGATGAGGCGGTGCTTGCTGACTCTTACCAGTTAGATGTACAGCTTGCTGATTGGGTTGGTGAGGGCGGACGTTTAATTTATGTATTAAACAGGCAGCGCGATGAGCTGGCGATTGATAGCACGGTATTTTTTAGTCAGCTTGGCATCAATGTAGAAAGCCAAGAAGATGTGTTTGAATATGATTTTGCGATGCTCAAAGAAGGGAATAAAAATAGTACGCTGTCAATCGATGAAAACACTCAGCTTGACCTTGAGCTAAGCCGTGCCTTTTTTATTGAAAACTGCCCAGGTGTGAGTACCAATAATGAGAATGGCGACACCTTGATGTGTGACTTTGCATTTGGCCAAGGTCGGATCATCGTGTTGCCCTCATTATTACCTTTTACCAATTATCGACTTCGCCATCTTGATCATGGCAGCTTATTACTTTGGTTAAGTAAAGGGGCTGAAAAAGTAACCTATGTACCTTATCTAACTTACCCAAATTGGTTTGCCAAATTATGGCACTGGAGCTGGCAATGTGTGGTGACGTTGCTGTTATTGATTGTGCTTGCAGTGTGGCATATCAGTAGTCGCATCGGCCGCTCTTATGCACCTGACTTTGACATAAAAACCAGCTTTAATCAGCATATCCGTGCAGTGGCGAGCTTTTATTCTGAGCATGGTCACGAAGCCGTGTTATTTGCTGCACTCAAGAAAGACTTTTACGCCAAAGTTGAATCGCGGGTACCTAATTTTAAAATGCTCAGTGTAGAAAAGCAGGCGCAGATCATCGCTAGTTTAACTCATTTTGAAAAACAACAAGTGGCTCAACTACTTGCTAGCAAGTTTCCTGAGTCAAAAGAACAACGAACAGAATATATAAAACGATTCAAACAATTAAGGAATGCCTTATGAGCACGGAATTGGACACTAATCGCATGAGCTTAGTTGAGGCAGCTGATGCAGTAAAACAAGTAAAGCATAACATTTCGCGTGTGTTAGTCGGTCAAGATGCCATTGTTGAAGATGTGCTTACCGTGTTATTTGCAGGTGGTCATGTATTACTTGAAGGGGTTCCTGGGCTTGGTAAAACGCTATTGGTTAGAGCCTTAGCAAAAAGCTTAAATGTGAACTTCTCACGAGTGCAATTTACGCCGGATTTAATGCCATCGGACGTTGTTGGCCATAGTTTGTATGACATGAAATCAGGTGAGTTTAATATTAAAAAAGGTCCCGCTTTTACTAATATTTTGCTGGCTGATGAAATCAACCGTGCACCAGCTAAAACGCAATCAGCCCTCCTTGAGGTGATGCAAGAGCAACAAATTACCATTGATGGCGAGTCATTATCTATTGATTCACCATTTATGGTATTAGCCACTCAAAACCCATTAGATCAAGAGGGGACGTACCCACTGCCTGAGGCTGAATTAGACCGCTTTATGATGAAAGTGGAGCTTGGTTTTCCTTCTCATGAATCGGAAGTTGAGCTTTTAAAACTGAATACACAGATTGTTTCTAATGAAACCAAAGTAGAGCAGCTGCCAGCAGTCTTGGATGCTAAGCGTATTGCAGACATTAAACAGCTTTGTGCAGATATCTTAGTGGACGAACAAATACTGAATTATGCCGTCGATATCGTGCGTAGTTCACGAACGTGGCAAGGCGTGCTGCACGGCGCAGGGTTACGTGCCTCAATTAATATCATTAAAGCCGCAAAAGTAATGGCATTAATGAATGGCCGTGACTTTGTAACCCCAGATGACGTGAAGTCAGTGTCTGTGAATATATTAAGACACCGATTAATTTTATCGGCTGATTTGGAGCTGGAAGGGGTGTCATTTGATGAAGTGATCAGTGCCATTTTAGCCAGTGTTGAAGCGCCGCGCTCATGAAACGCATCAAGCATAGACCTGCAAAACGCTTAGGGCAATTAACCGCTTTGTTGCTGTTATTGTTGCTTGTCTGTGCCATTGCATCAGTTGACAGCTTAGTGCTAACGGCCTTGTTAATAGTGCCCTTATTGGTCGCATTTGTCGATTATATGGCGGCGAAGTCAGAGCCTTTACTTGAAATAAGTGCACAAACGAGTCTCAACATGGCTTTGTATCGACGCCAAGCATTACAGGTCGTGATTAAAAACAAAGCGAAGCATGCGACGATGTTAGATGTCAGTGTTCATTTGAGTAATGCAATTGAGCTGCAAAAGCCACAGCAAACGGTGTTTATAGATGCAATGCAACAAGCAAAGCAGAGCTTTACATTACGTGCTCACAAACGAGGCGATGCGCAGATCAGTGCCATTGAACTTAGGGTCGGGTCGCCATTTGGCCTTTGGCAAACAAACTGGTTAGCTGCGCAAGCGATTCAATTAAAAGTGTATCCCGATTTTAGCCGTGTTACCTCAAAGCAGCATTTAAATGGTGTAGTGAATAAGCCTATTTCAGGCTTAAAACTCACTAAGAAGCGCGGTGATGGTATTGAGTTTCAGCAGTTACGTGAATACCGCCAAGGTGATAGTGTTAGACAGATAGACTGGCAGGCGACCAGTAAGCGTCGAAAACTCATTTCTCGTGAGTATCAAGAAGAGCAAAACCAACACGTCATCGTGATGCTCGATGCCTCTAAAAAAATGGCCATAGAAGCCAATGAGGGCAGCCACTTTGATCATGCTTTAAATGCATTATTACTGCTGTCGCACACAGTTTTAAAGCAAGGTGACTGGTTTAGCATGCAAAGCTTTAACCAAAACCTGCGCTGGTTACCCGATGTAAAAGGCGCACAGAATGTATCACGGGTAATGAATCACTTTTATGATCTATATCCAGATAAGAGCAGCAGTGACTATTTAGTGGCTGTGAACCAATTAATCGCTAAACGCAGTAAACGGTCTTTAGTGTTATTAGTGACCACCCTTGATGAGCAAAGTATTGATGAGTTGATGCCTGCAATAAAGTTATTACAAAAACACCACTTAGTTGCGCTTATTAATATTAACAATCGTGCCGTGAGTGAAGTGCTCGATGAGCCTATTGAAAAGTACGAAGATGCAACCAGCTATTGTGCAGCTTTAGCACTGTTAAATTCACATAAAGCCAATATGGCAAAGCTGAAAAAACAAGGGGTGATAGCCTTAGACTGTAACCCTGAGCAGCTACTACCTCATGTGCTTAACACCTATTTAAATGTGAAGCACTCCGGAGCATTGTAATACTAGCTAGCAATAAAAAAGGCATTGAACTCAATGCCTTTTTTAATAAATAACGAAACGATTATTTTTGATTATCAATAGCTTCGTTGATTTTGTATTGGAAATAAATAACGTTAAAGAAAAACGTTAAAATACCACCTAAATGAACTGGTTCATTGCTGCCTTCATTAATCAACTCTTTAATTGATGTACGAAGAGAGAAAACTAATACAATCCCAACAACAAAAGAAGCCAGCGAAACAAGCGCAGATAAACCTTCTGGAATAGATGTGAATGCTAAACCAATGTTAATTGCGTAGAGGGCAACATAGCCATAAACTAGGTTTTGACTTACCTTATGTTTAGCTAGCGTATTTGCTTGATTGGTCCGGCTTACTAGCCAGTATACGGCGTAAATACCAAATGTGAAAAGGCATAAAAAGAACACGCCCCAAGCAGAGAAGCGGTCAAAGTTTAAAATAGGTCTATTACCGCTGGTATTTTGCTGAGTAAGCTCAGCTTCTGGTGCTTCATAAATGTTAGCTGATTCATCAGACATAACGATTCCTCATAATTATTTTTGTATATTCCTTTGTGCAAATTGCACGTACCGATAATAGCAGTGAGCTTGGTTTTTGTACATCATTTCAACAGCCTAGAAAGTAAGGCCAAGTAGCATCAAGGTCAGTATAAATAAGCCTTATAGAGGGTATAGCATGAGTGAAGTTTTAAAGCTTGCTGAAATTATGTACACTGCCGCTGATTTTAATGAGGTGCTGTGTGTTATTTGTTATTTTGAGCTGTGTATTTATTTTGGTGATGTATCTTGAGTCTCTGTCTAAAGGGATGCCTGTAAAGCGCTGGATGCTGTTAGGTGGAGTGCTTGGGCCTGTCGCTTGGTGTTTGTTTAACGTGCATTACCGCCGCGCATTTGTGCGCCATGTTGGCCGCCAATCGTGTGGTTGGCGACCTTAAGCTTTTACAGTTTTTAATAGGCTTGGTGCAGATTTATCGAGTTGCTTTTGTAAGAATGCGGTAAATTCAGGTTGAGATAACGGTTTAGAATAATAATAACCTTGGACTGTTTGACACTTTAACTGCTCTAACATAACGACCTGATCAGCTTGCTCAACCCCTTCTGCAACCACATGTAAATCAAGGTTATGAGCAATGGTCACAATTGAGTCGACCATATTACGACCACGTTCTGATTGCATGTCGTCAATAAAGGCTTTATCAACTTTCAAGGTATTTAGTGGGAACTGTTTTAGATAGGCTAATGAAGAGTAACCCGTACCAAAGTCATCCATTGCAAGGTGAATACCACGAGCACTGAGTGAGCGCATGACTGCAATTGCTTCGTTCGGATCGTCCATAACCGTACCTTCAGTGATCTCAAGCTCAAGGAAGTAAGAGGGCAGTTCATTTTTTTGCAAAATTACATCAATACGAGTGGTTAAATCAGGTAAGCTAAACTGCTTGGCCGATAAGTTTACTGCCACACGACCGCTGAATAAACCTTGATCTATCCACGCCTTTACATCGCGACACGCTTTGTTTAAAACCACTTCACCAATTTCGATTATTTGCCCAGTTTCTTCAGCGATAGGAATAAACACACCAGGGCTTATGACGCCTTTTTTCGGAGTAATAAAGCGCACAAGTGCTTCCATACCATCTAGCTTACCAGTACGAATATTCATCTTCGGTTGGTAATACACCTCAAAGTGATCTTCTTTTAGACCGTAACGCATCAAGTTTTCGATTTGTAAGCGTTTAACCGCTTCACGGTTCATGGTGTCGTTGAAAAACAGGTAGCTATTACCTTTTTTCTTGGCGTGATACATGGCTGTATCCGCATTTTTAAGCAATAGTTCTGGGGTGTTGCCATCTTCAGGGAACAGTACAATCCCGACACTCGAGGTGATCACCAGTTCGTGACCCGCCATATTGAAAGGCGTGGCAATTGCAGCTAAAAAGAGTTTAGCCATTCGAGTGATAGTATGAATATCGTTGGTGCCCGACATTACCAGCGCAAACTCATCACCGCCTAGGCGATAAAACACATCTTTTTCGCGGGTTAACTTATTCAAACGCATCGCAAGCTTAGACAATAAGCTATCACCAAGTTGGTGACCCAGTGAGTCGTTAATCTTTTTAAAGTTATCTAGGTCAAACACTAACAAAGCGTGATGGTTATCTTGTTTAGCAAGCTTTTTCAGGTTAGTGAAAAACAAATTTCGGTTCGGTAAGCCCGTTGTGCGGTC
>Ga0066376_10002639_pt1 | contig 16607 bp, 15 predicted proteins | sample Knorr_S15_td_Bot_FD_77009 | JGI IMG/M metagenome (GOLD analysis project Ga0066376, IMG submission 77009) | Marine microbial communities from Southern Atlantic Ocean transect - Knorr_S15_td_Bottom_ad_5009_LV_A | ecosystem: Environmental > Aquatic > Marine > Oceanic | place: Southern Atlantic... | reverse complement strand
TTCGGCCAGATGAACGAGACCCCCGGCGTTCGGGCCAGGATTGGCCTCACCGGCCTGACTATGTCGGAGTATTTCCGGGATGAGCAGCACCAGGACGTGCTCTTATTCATCGACAACATTTACCGGTACATCCTGGCAGGAATGGAAGTGTCGGCGCTGCTGGGGCGGATGCCCTCTGCGGTGGGTTATCAGCCCACATTGGGCACCGAAATGGGTGCTTTGCAAGAGCGCATCACCTCCACCAAGTCCGGTTCCATCACATCATTCCAAGCGATTTACGTGCCCGCCGATGACTATACCGACCCTGGCATCGTGACTACATTCGGTCACTTGGACGGTGTTGTGTCTCTGGAGCGAGCATTGTCCGCCCAGGGTCTATATCCGGCGGTTGATCCGCTGGCATCATACTCCAGGATGCTGGAGCCCCGGATTGTCGGCGAGGAGCATTACAATCTGGCTAGGGCAGTGCAGCAGGTCTTGCAACGTTACAAGGACCTGCAGGACATCATCGCTATCCTGGGGATTGAAGAGCTATCAGAAGAAGACAAGCAGACGGTATTCAGGGCTCGGAAAATCCAGCGCTTCCTGACCCAGCCATTCTTCGTTGCCGAGGGTTTCACCAACCAACCAGGCAAATACGTGCCGTTGCGGGACACGATTCGTGGATTCGCTGAAATCCTGGAAGGGACCCACGACGAGTTGCCCGAGCAATCGTTCTACATGGTCGGCACCATAGAAGAAGCGGTGGAAAAAGGCCAGGCACTAATGGCGCAGGGATAAAAGATATGCCGGGCATGCTCTTGGAAATAATAACAGCGGAAAGCCAGGTCTTTGGCGATGACGTGGATATGGTTGTGGCTCCAGGCATTGACGGAGAGTTGGGAATCCTGCCGCACCACGCCCCCCTAATGACAATGTTGCAACCTGGGGAAATCCTGATTCGCAAAGAAGGCACGGATACCTACATGTCCGTCACCGGTGGCTTCATGGAGGTAATCGGCAATAAGGTGACCATTCTGGCCGATGCCTGTGAGCGGTCGGAAGAGATTGACGAATCCAGGGCTCAGCAGGCCGTTGAACGAGCCCAGCAAAGAATAGCCGGTCAGGAGTCGGAACTGGAAATGGAGCGGGCATTGGGAGCCATGCGCCGAGCTCAGGTTAGACTGAACGTGGTCAGACGCCGCAGAGCTAGGGGCGGGGCGATTTCGCCGGGAGCGGGTTCTTCGGCATAACCCCTGGTTCTCTAAGCTACGGCGATAGTTAAGCAATAAGGGCGGACCGATATTATCGGTCCGCCCTTATCCGTTTCAAATAGTCTGAATTGATAAAAACTCTAATGCTCCGGGGAGTCGGCCAGGTAGTAGGTCATGGACTGCAAGGCAATTACCGGGTCGATGTTGCGTATCCTCACTCCATCATGGACCTGTGGGGATGTTGGAGCGTAGTTGAGGATGGCCCGAACTCCGCAATCGATCAAGGTATCGATGACCTCCTGGGTAAATCCCACAGGCACGGCTACGATGGCTATGCTGATGTTTTGCCCGCTGACTACTTCCTCCAGTTCATCAATAGAGCGGACAGTTAAATCCCCCACTTGCAGACCCACCACATCTTCGTTGGTGTCGAAGGCGGCAACCAAGTGGAATCCGTCCGGAGTGAAGCCGGGGTAGCTCAGGATTGCCCGGCCCAAGCGACCAACACCCACCACTGCCACGTTCCAATAAGAATTCAAGCCCAAAATATCCCGCAGGCGATCGTGGAGATGGCGGACGCTGTAGCCTCTTCCCTGTTTGCCGAAGCGACCAAAGTAGCTAAGATCTTTTCGAATCTGAGCTGGAGTTACTTGAAGTTGCGCACCGAGTTGCTGCGAGCTTACGACTTCGATTCCTTCTTCCAAGAGCCGGTTGAGAACGCGGACGTACTGGGGCAACCTGGTGACCACGACTTCGGGCACATCCGCCCGGTCCGGTTGGCGGGGCTGGTTACTTACCATTCTTGCATCCGCTCCTTCGCTCCCGAGAGCTCTCCCCCAACCAAACGCGCAAAGGCCGGGAACTAAGCGAAAAGCCTTTACCAAGGTCTTTGATAACCTCGATTTCTACTGTTAGGCCTATAATCTATAATGGGCTTTCCAATGGAGTCAAGGAAATTGTGAAAATTAGTGCTAATCAATCTTGCGGCACGTCCAGTAGTTTTGGAGGAGAGGGTTGCACATAGGGGTATGTAGGATAAGCGCGCACCTGCCCGAGGCCACTAATCTCAAGGAGAAACGGCAGATCGCCAGGTCTTTGACCGCACGCCTGAGGAATCAGTTCAATGTTGCGGTTGCCGAGGTCGACCACAACGATTTGTGGCAACGGCTAACTATCGGTGTTTGTTGTATCAGCAATGATACGGCTCACGCCCACGAGATGATGTCTAAGATCGTGTCTTTCGTTGAGGAGTTCAGCGGCGATTTGATTTTGCTGGATTACGAAACTGAGTTGATAACCGGTGTCTAGCTCAAGCTGATTTGGATGCTTCTTGCGGTTTGCGCCCCATTGATTTGAGATTAACTAAGTTCTAAAACAACAAATCCGCGCCGGAAGACTTGACTAGGCCAGGCAGGATTTGTAGACTTCTGAAACACGACTCGTATAACCGGAGACAGCCCTGGGAAATCCACGCGATTGGCACAGGGTTGGTCCGAAAGATTACGGTCGAAAAACTGGTAATTGGAGGACATTCATTGGCTTACGCTGAAATGGCAAGTATCGAGGCCGGGTTACAATTCAAGACCAGGGCCGGTTTGACCGTGGAGACCACAGGGGTCACCCAGGCCGTGGAGAACCATGACATGAACGTCCATGAGGTCGTGATTGTTGAAGGAGCGGGGGAAGGAAGCAAGTACCTCCATAACCTGGACTACGCCGAAAAAGTTTAGCGGCTCCGCATCCGTTCACAGCGAGCGGATGCAGTTGTTTCATCCTCCCGTAGTTAGGTGATTGATTCCGGGCCGAACCGGTATCGATGTTGATTTGGGCGAAGAACTTGCCTAGGACAACACCGGTGCCGGTTTGTTATATGCCTTCTTTGTTAATGCTTCTATGTCTTACATACGGTCCAGAAACCCTTCAATAGCTCCCCAATAAACCTCGCCGCCGGTCTGGAATGTGTCGTTGTGTCCCGTTTGGGCTAGGGCTTGAAAAGCCTTTGGTTCTCGTGCCGCTCGGAATAGCCTTTCTCCGTGGGCAAAGGGCACCAATTCGTCGTCTTCTCCGTGAAGGAACAAGACAGGGCTGTTGACATTTGGTATGACGCTCAGAGTGTCGTAGTGGCCCCTCACCAACCATGACACTGGTAACCAAGGGAATGCCCGGCCGGCCATATCGCTAATCGACGTAAATGGTGATACCAGCACCAATCCAGTCGGAGGCTGTTCCGCCGCTAGTTTCACGGCGATGGCCGTTCCTAGGGAATGGCCATAATAGACGACCGGCTCTGATTCTTCCCCTTTAATGTGCCGCAGTTGGTCAAGAGCTGCCCTGGCGTCTTGATATGTGCCCAATTCCGACGGCTTCCCTTCACTCCTACCATAGCCTTGATAGTCGAAAATCAGCACGCTTACGGCCAGACGTTGGTGGAGCAGCGCCAGTTCGATGACTCGGTGGCCTATGTTTCCGCCGTTGCCGTGGAACCAGAGCCAGGTGCCGTTGCCGGAGCCGGGCACCAACCAACCGTGGAGGAGGTTGCCGTTTGCTGTGGGAAAGAAAAGGTCTTGGAATTCCAAGCCCACGTCGGCAGGCGTCATTTCGATTTCCGAAGTGGGGAAAAAGACATACCGCTTTTCCACCATGCTCCAAACCCAGTTGGGCAGCATCAGCGGATGAAGGTAATCAAGGGAAAGTCTCGGCTATCTTGCTGGCCGTTGTTCAAAAGAGGTTCAGGGAGCTTGAAACGAAGAATCACAGATAGAAATTTGCGGGACCGTTATTTTTCTGATTTGGTTGTAGATGGTCCAGAGGTAAAAGGAGTGGCTGGAACGGCCTTGGGATAGCTGGCCGTTTCCCGATTTATGGTTTCCAAGCGGCTTGCCATGTCCCGCACCTCCGGGGTATTTTCGTTGCAATGCGGGCACCATATTTCGTCTGCGGTGATGAGCATCATGTTGTCTTTCTTTATTTCGAAGGTGCTCAGTTGAACTCGGCATTTGCCGCATAACTGAGCTACCGTTACTTGATCACCTTTTGGCATATGCTCATTCCTTTTGCGGAGGCCGGTAATTCCGTTGGGCCGCCGCCGCCTGTTAGCCTGATATTATCCCAAGCTGTCCGAGAGAAGCTCTAGGACGTCCTTGGCCTGCTTTTCTCCCGCCATGCCCTTTGCCTGAATTCCTTCGTCCAACATCTGAGCACAAAAAGGGCAAGACACGCCGATTGTGTCGGCCTTGGTTTCCAAGAACTGATCGGTGCGGGTGTGGTTCACCCGCGTGCCCTGACTTTCTTCGATCCACATGTGGCCACCGCCAGCACCGCAACAGAAACCCCGCTCTCGGCAATGGGGCTCCATCTCCACCAAGGTGAGTCCTGGTATGGCCTTGGCCACGTCGCGGGGCTGGTCGTATACGCCGTTATGGCGGCCTAGGAAGCAGGAGTCATGATAGGCCATGGTGGTGTTGACTGGGATGACCGGTTTTAGCTTGCCATTCTTGATTAGCTCATCAACCAGTTGGCTGTAGTGGAGGACCTCGTAATTGCCGCCAAACTGAGGATACTCATTTTTCATTGTGTTGAAGCAATGAGGGCATATAGTCACGATTTTCTTGATGTTGTATTTGGTAAACGTTTCGATGTTCTGTTGGGCCAGGTTCTGGAAGAGGTACTCGTTGCCCATTCGCCTGGCCGGGTCTCCGGAACAGGTCTCTTCGTCCCCTAGGATGACGAAATCCACCCCGGCTCTTTGGAGGACTTTAACCATGGACCGGGCTATGGACTGACTCCGCTGCTCTAATGCGCCGGTGCAACCCACCCAGAACAATATTTCAGCATCCGGCTTGTCGGCGATGGTGGGAACGTCTAGCCCCTCGGCCCAGTCGGTGCGGGAGTACTGGGTGCCTCTCCAAGGGTGGCCTCGTTGCTCCAAACTGAGTAGAGCGTTCATAGCGCTCTCAGGTACTCTGGACTCTTCCAGTACCAGGTTGCGGCGCATATCCATGATAGTGGGTATGTGCTCCACCACAACCGGGCATTCCTCCATGCAAGCTCCGCAGGAAAGACAGTCCCAGATGGCTGTTTCCGAGATTGCGCCTCCGAAGAGAAGGGTTGGCTCCACATGCTCGGGATCGCGCTCTCCTTGGTGCCCTATGTCCATCATGTGGTCCTTGATGTTTTCCACGATGTGCATGGGAGAGAGAATCTTTCCGGTGATGTTGGCGGGGCAGGCATCGGTGCAGCGACCGCACACAGCGCAAGCGTAGCCATCCAATAGCTGCTTCCAAGTAAAGTCTTGGACCCGCCCAGCGCCAAAGCGCTCGGCATTCTCCAAATCGATGGTCGGCAGCGCACCCCGTGGTTCCAGGGAGCGGAAAAAGGCGTTCAAGGGGGCGGCCATCATGTGCATATGTTTGGAAAACGGGATGTACACAGAGAAACCCAAAATGATGGCTAGGTGAATCCACCAAAAGGTGCCCTGCAAGGTGTTGGCGGCGCCTGCTCCCAAGCCCAAGTCGGTGAACCAATTGCCCAGGCCCTTGCCGATATAAACGTCCGCTTCCGGACCGATGCCGCCTTGAGCCACGTAGAACGAGTGAGTCAACAGTGTCGAAACCATGAGACCACCTATGGAGGCCACGATGATGACTGAGTCGATGTTGCGGGTGAGGTCGAAGCTTAACCGGTGGGGTTTCACCGCCCATCGCCGGATGAGTCCCCAAGCCAGCATAACCAACAGCACTGCGGCAATTATGTCCAGGTATCGGCTGTACACCCGGACTCCGCTCTCTGTAAACAGCTTTTCCGGGAATGCGTGCCACGCCGAGCCTATGAATATGAATATCAGGTAGCTGAGGGCGAAGGATAAGAACCCCCAGAAGATTGTGGCGTGGCCTATACCCGCCCAGTCCCTGGCCGGAACACGCTGCAATACCCGGCGCTGGCCCAAAACTATTAGCAGCGCGCCTTTTAGACGGACAAGGGGTTGGTCAAAGCGAGCGACGCTTTTGCCTTGGAGGATTAGGTGGATTACCCGGAAGTAGAAAAGGTAGCTTGAAATCGCCATCGAAACGGCTAAAGCGATGTATACGCCTACCCAGATGGGTACTGCCCCAATGTCACCTGGAGGTACCAAAAGAAATTATCTCCCTGACGGGCCTTTGCGGACCGCCGGTAGACCGGACGGATTTTCTTGTATCGGGTTTTGGGACTCAGTCCCAGAGCCCGACCACCACCAATTCAGGATCAGGTCGAATAACCGAAACAAAAATTAACGGGCAAGTGCGTTAGCGAATACCTTTAGTTCCGCATCGTCGGTCTCGTTCATACGTTTCGCCACGTCTTGAATTAACTTAGAGATAGCGGTTTCCCCCCAGAACCAAGAATGAATCTCTTCCTCGGTATCGTTGGACCGCTGGGACATGCGCGCCTCGTAGTAGAAAGCCTTGATGCCGTCCACGCAGTAGCGCATGAATTGAGGCACCGATACGTCCTCGGGACGCTCTTTCATATCCGCCCCACCATTTTGGGCATACTCTTCCATGAATCGGACAGTACCCCGGAACCGGCGCTGCGGGATGCCACTCAGGCCCACCATAGTTCGCCCATCGTGGTCGGTTACCCAACGTTCGTAGAGTTCCCTCAGGGAGGTCACCTCATCGGCGGGGTTAGTCCCATTGATGGTTGAGGTAGAAGGTTGCACCGCAGAAGCCTGAATCAACTCCTTGGGGCCTGCTTCGCCTTGGAAGTCGGCCAGCACGGGTCCGGACGGACGGTTCAGTAGGTCTAAGGCGGAAGCGATTACGCTGTGCTGATATTCAGGGTCATTGGGTTTGCCCAAAGTGTGGCCGTAAGGGAATGGAACGAATAAAGCACGGGGAGGTTTGACCTTCTCGACATGCTCCCGCACTAAAGCGACCAACACTGTGCTGATTCCGGCACCTTCGAAAACATGACCTAGCACGCTCACGGCGTGAGTGCATAGGGGTCAAATGGGCACCAGGAAAGCCACATCTACGCCCTCGTCTTTCAGGAGTTGGGCAACTTGGGGGCCGGTGTCGTCCACCACCCTCCGTGGGTCCCTTATGGCGCCCATGAAGGAGTAATAATTGTCAGAGACGCTACCAATCACTCCCCGGTCAACCAACTCACGGAGACGGTCAATGGGGAATGCGATGTTCATGTCTTTATAGAAGCCGGTGTGGTCGAATCCGATGCTTACATGGCTCTGAAGAATGTCGGCAGGGCTGGTGTTGCTTGGGATGACCCGGAAAGACGGGTCACCGCCTTTGAAGTCGCTGATGAAGGGCTTGTCGCCGCGGACATGGAGACCGGCGGTGGTTATCAAAGCAACCTTGCTTTGAGACAAGTCTTTAGATAATGGGACCCAGGGAGTGCTGTCGAATTCCATGCACGGGAAGAAAGTTACGGTTTTACGTTCCACTTCACTTAGATCTTCTAGCCGGGGCATGGACTCCTCCTTGGGCGTTGTAGTGACCGGGGGCTATCTTGTGTCCGGGATTCTAGCTAATTTCCTAGCTTATACTGGCGACTTTTGGCCCGTCAAGCGGCAATCGCGGCCCTTTGGAAAGCTTGTTTGCCTGGAGCCGGTGAAATGCTCGTGTGAACGGGTTGCGAGGCGCTATTTTGATGCCGCTTTCACCCGTGGGATTACTTCTTTGCCCATGAGTTCAATCTGCCGTAGAGCCTGTTCCTGAGGCATGCCAGGCCACTGCATCCGGAAGATAAGATAGTTCACGCCTAATTCATCTTGATAGCGCAGCATCTCTTGGGCCACTTCGTCGGGAGACCCAAGCAGGAATCGGTCTTTGGCCAAGTCTTGATAGGGAACAGAGAAGCTCTCGTTGCCTGGCAAAGCCTTATCTTGGCCCCAAGCGGCGTAGGCAGCGTATTTGGTCTCCAGATAAGGCTGGCTCTCTATAAATGCTGACTCCCGGTCGGAGGCCACGTACAGTTCCCGCATCATGGGCAAGGTTTCGGGAATGGGTTGGCCGAACTTCTCCAGGTTTGCTGTGTATGTCTTGAACTGCTCGGCTACCATGGGAACCGTGGCGTGGGGGTTGATGAGCCAGGGGTATCCCCATCTGGCGGCGCGGCGGATAGCAACATCGTTGTTGGCGGCCACCCAGATTGGCGGATAGGGTTTTTGCACCGGTTTGGTGGCTGGTTTGACCTTGGGGACATTGTAGTACTTGCCATGGAACTCCACTTCATCTTCCGTCCATAGGAGCTTCATCAGTTCCAGGGACTCGTTCATGCGTTCCACCCGCTCACTGCGGTCCACGCCGAAGGCCATGTACTCTTCGTCCCGGTAGCCTAGGCCGATTCCGAAGACGAAACGGCCACCGCAGATTGCGTCCATGGTGGCCACGCTCTCGGCTAGGTCAACCGGGTTGTGCAGTGGCAGCAGTACCACGGTAGCTGCCACCTGCATGTCCCCCGCCTCCGCAGCCATTCGTGCCAAGAGCGGGAGTGTGGCGCTCATCTGAAAAGGGGCGGACAAGTAATGCTGCCCGGCGCAAATCAAATCAAAGCCTGCGTCTCTAACCGCACGCACCAATTCGACGCTGTCTTGAATCTTTTGGGGCATGGACTCGTTGGCCGGATATTGGCCGTTGATAAAGTAGCCTATTTTCATTTGTGTTTAACCTCGGTGGTGTCTAACCTCTGTGTATAACCTAGATTTGGGTGCAGAATTCCGAACAGTTGATAGCCAGTGCTTGGGTTGTTTTCCGAATATTCGTGATGTCCTAGGTATGGCATTTTAATCCCGAACCAGTATTTCGACAATGGTGAAAATAGTCTTGCGGCTGAGTTAAGGAAGGGGTAAACTCCCAGCCTGATACCTCATCCATCCACGCCGCACATCAGTCTAAAGAGGAGACCCTGCATGAAAATTGCTCGATTTCGAACCGGTAGGAGGGTAGCTTATGGGGTGGTGCAGGGCGAAGAGGTGATCGAAATTCGAGGTAGCATTTATACCAGGTTCAGGATGACCGACACCAAGCATAGATTGGAGGACGTCAAGTTGTTGGCGCCAACCGAGCCCACAGAGATGTGGGGGCCGGGATTGAATTTCGCGGACCATCTGGAGTATGCGGCATCGGTATTCGAGAATGGCGATAAAGCGCCTCCACTGCCGGGGCATCCCGAGCCTTGGGTCAAAGCCCGGGGTTCGTTAACCGGCCACGAAGACCCGATTATATTGCCTAGGGATTCGTCGGGCGAAGTTCATTACGAGGGAGAGGCGGTGGCGGTCATTGGCAAGCAGTGCCGCCGTGTTACTCCCAGTGAAGCCCGCCGGTTCATCTTGGGATACACCTGCGGCAACGACGTCAGCGACCGCACCTGGCAGAACCAGGATTGGACCTTTTGGAGAGCCAAGGGCGCAGATACATTCGCGCCGGTAGGGCCTTGGATCGAAACAGATATCAATCCGCAGCAGTTGGAGCTCATCGTCCGCCTCAACGGCGAGGAAGTACAGAGGGCTTATACCAAGGACATGCTGTTTACATTTTCCGAAATTGTTAGCTACATCAGCCAGCAGGTGACGCTGCATCCCGGTGATTTGATCTTTTCGGGTACAACCGGCGTCACCAGGGCATTGAAGCCAGGTGACACGGTTGATATTGATATTCCGGGAATCGGCGTCTTGAGCAACCCGGTGGCAGAGGAGTTCGATGCGTCGGCGCTTTAGTTATCAATAGCGCATGAGGGAAAAACGTGATAAAAGGGCATCCTAGCTAAGCTGGACGCCCTTTTATCACTCTTGGGCTATACCTTCCGGCTGGAAGGCTAGTCCTGATTACTGCAGGAGTTTGTGGAACAACTTGTCGCTTCGGTGGGGACCTACCACCGCCAAGCGGAGATTTTCCTGGCAGAACAGGTTTTGGGCCACTCTGGCAACATCGGAAGTGGTGACGCCATCGATGCGTTCTACGGCCTGCTCGGGGGTCGCCACGTGGCCTTGAAGCAACTCTTGAGTTGCCAGCCAAGTTGCTACTGATCGGCTGTCCTCCAGCCTCAGAAGCAGTCTGCCCTTGGTATACTCCTTGGCTTTGTGGAGTTCCTCTTCCGGCGCTTCTATGTGCATGCCATGGAGTTCTTCTACAACGGCTTTAATGGCTGGGCGGGATTTCTTGGGTTCCACACCGCAATAGACAACCACCGAGCCGCAGTCGCGGAAGTGGTTAGTGGAACTGCTGATGTCGTAGGTCAGGCTTTGGCGTTCTCGCAGGTTCTGAAATAGGCGGCTGCTCATGCCGTCGCCCAACATCACGTTTAGCAGGGCCAAGTTGTAGCGGTCAGGGTCGTCCAGAGCCACCCCTGGCAGGGCTAGGCAAAGGTGGGTTTGGTCCGTGCGGCGCTGGTCCATGAGGACGGTGGGACCCTGGATGTCGACATTGACCGGTTCCCAGTCCAATGATTCGACGGGCTGCCAACCGTAGGTTGTCTCCTCCAGCATGTGAACGACTTCTTCGTGGGTAATATTCCCGGCAACTGCAATAACCGTGTTGGCCGGGTTGTACTGGCGGCGCATGTACTCCTGGATTTCTTCCTTGGTGATGGCTTCCACCGAATCAGCGGTGCCGCCAACGTCCCGGCCCATGGCTTGGTTGGGCCAGAGCGCCTCATCAATCAGCAGGTCTACTTTGTAGGTGGGATGGTCGTTGGTCATCCGCAATTCTTCCTGGATAACCTCACGCTCTTTCTCCAATTCCTCCGGATCCAAAAGCGGATTGATGAGCATGTCCAGTAGGACTGAGAAAGCGGTCTTGAAGTGGGGCTGGGCTACCTTGCACCAGAACGCGGTCATTTCCCGGTCGGTGCTGGCGTTCATCACCCCACCCACGCCCTCAATGGCTTCGCTGACTGCTTTGGCAGTGGGCCAATCCTTCGTGCCCTTGAAGGGAAGATGCTCAAGGAAATGGGACAAACCAGCTTTGTCCTCGGGCTCATATCTAGACCCGGCGCCCACGCAAATCACTATGGACACTGACCGGGTGTGGGGCATAGTTGACGTTAATACCCGCAGTTGGTTATCAAGGACTGACCTTTGGAACATTTTTAACTCTCTAATCTAAATGGGTAACTTTGGTCAAACACGTTTTCTGAGTCCAGGTACTGAAAAATGAACCTGGACTCAGCTAGATGGCCGGGTTTGGGAGAACTTTAGTCGGTGGAATACGGACTAGGTGCTCCAGGTTACATCGCCGGAAAGCTCGGACGGATGTTGCCGGGACGCGAATGCCTGGTATTCCCGGCGAGCGTCGCCGATGGTGGTGTCAGAGCCGTGGCCGGGGTAAACGGCGGTGTCGTCCGGCAGTGTCAACAGCTTGCTGGTAATGCTGCCGATGATTTGCTGTAGGGCTTCGGAGCTGCGGGTTTTCCCCGGCCCGCCGGGGAACAGAGTGTCTCCGGAGAACAGGTGTTTGCCCACCAGCAAGCAGACTGCGCCGTCTGTGTGGCCCGGAGTGGCCAGTACTTGCATTTCCCGGTTGCCGAACTTGATAACGTCTCCGTCATTCAGGTTCAATTCCGGTGGCCTGGGAAGAGCCGAGGCATCGTTGGTCCCGATTCCCACCGGCACGCCCACCCCACTGGTTATTTCATCAAAACCCAATAGGTGGTCTTGATGGTTGTGGGTGATGAGGATGTGGCCGATTTTCACGTCGCCGATTTCGTTCAACAGCTTTTCGGGTTCGGCGGGGGTGTCAATAATTATTCCTTCGTTGGTTTCGGGGCAAATCACGATGTAGCCGTTGTTGTCGTAGGGACCCATATTGATTTTGTTGATGCGGACTTCGCCTTCGAAGTGGACTGGCATAGTTTTCCTCTCGAATGTTGACTGATTGGCCCAGCTATTCTAGCAAAGGGAGAGGTTTATGACAAAATGAAAGTTCCGCCTAAATATAATGCGAGCGTACGGAGGATTATACAGCCATGCTAAAATAGTCGTGTGCGTCTAAACTATGAGTGATGAGCTGATATTCGACGTTGCCACAAGCCTAGGATTTAGTGTGCAACTATCGAGTATTCGCTGGCGATTGATAGTTACCTAGAAACATCCGGCAATGTTTGGAAGACAATGGGAAGTTGAATAATGATTACTTGAGCCGGTTGAGATTAGGCGGAGTCGAAGCGATTTTGACGTTTAATTGTTTTACCGACCAGTCGCACACAATCGCTGGATTTGCGTCGTAGTTAAGCACCAAGACGTAAATGGATTTGTGATTACTACCTATCCAACAGATACCGCTAAATAAGGTGAACCGATTTGGGTGAAGTGAAGGTCCTATATGACCAAGGAGCTGGCACTTTGACAGTGTGGTTTGGAAACCCTAATGCTGAAGATACCTGCGAGGAGACCGGGGACGGAATTGTCTTGATGAAAGATGAGGACGGGCAGGTCATCGGATTTGAGAGACTCCATTACCACTTGCCGCCCCAGGAGGTACTTGAAGTTGCGGTGGAAACCATTTAGGTCTTACAAACTTGGTACCCCGTCGCTCTCGTTCGAAACTCGCGTTCCTGCAAAAATGACCCGTTCAAATCGATAATTTCATTGTTGTGAGTTTGGCTTAACTATTTGTTGAACTATAGGGACGACTCATGGATCAGCCGCGACTTCTGGCTACGAGTCTGATTCTTCACGAGGCGTTCGTGATTGGGCAGACCGTCCATGGAAGTTCTATCCCAATTCTGGCGTTTTCAGCCGTTTAGCTGCCCCAATTATTAAGTCCCCTACGGGAACGGGCTCCGGTTCCGCTTTCTTTTCCGCTTGTTTGGGTTGAGATTTTTTCAAGGACGCTTTTAGGTAGTGCCCGGTGTGGGACTTGGTGTTCTTGGCCAAATCCTCGGGGGTGCCGACGGCTATTATTTTCCCACCCTTGTTTCCTGCTCCGGGGCCCAAGTCTATGATCCAATCGGCGTTCTTGATAACGTCCAAGTTGTGCTCAATCAACAACACGGTGTTGCCGCCGTCCACCAAGCGGTGCAGAACCCTGAGAAGGGCGGCGCAGTCTTCGAATGACAGGCCGGTGGTGGGCTCGTCCAACAGGTAGATGGTCTTGCCAGTGGCCCGTTTGGAGAGTTCCGTGGATAGTTTCACCCGCTGAGCCTCACCACCCGATAGCGTGGTGGCTGGTTGGCCCAAGCGTATGTAGCCGAGACCAACGTCGCGTAGGGTCTCCAACTTGGGCTTAATGCGAGGGAAGTTCAGGAAGAACTCCAGCGCTTGGTCCACGGTCATGTTAAGCACATCTGCGATACTCTGGCCCCGCAGCAGCACTTCCAATGCTTCACGGTTGTAACGGCGACCTTGGCAAATCTCGCAGGGCACCGTAACGTCGGGCAGGAACTGCATCTCAATCTGGTTGTAGCCCTCGCCTTGACAGGCTTCGCAACGTCCGCCTTTAACGTTGAAGGAAAAACGGCCAGCGGCATAGCCTCTGACTTTCGCTTCGGGCAAGCTGGCGAACAACTCCCGGATTGGGGTGAACGCCCCGGTGTAGGTTGCCGGGTTGCTTCGGGGAGTTCGCCCGATGGGAGATTGGTCGATGTTGACCACCTTGTCCACGTTTTCCACGCCCAGAAGGTCGTCATGTTCTCCGGGAAGTTCTCGGCCACGGTAGATGATTTGGGCCAGCCTCTTGAAGAGAATCTCATAGGTGAGGCTGCTCTTTCCGGAGCCGGAAACACCGGTGACGCAGATGAGTTCGCCAAGGGGGATTTCCACGTCAATGTTTTTCAGGTTGTTTTCTCTGGCCCCGATGATTTTCAGAAATTTTCCATTGCCCAGCCGCCTTTCGGCTGGCATTGGCACGATTTTACGCCCACTCAGGTATTGGCCGGTCAAAGAGCCCGGGGTATTCATGATGTCTTCGATGGTGCCCGTGGCGACAACGTGTCCACCATGCTCGCCGGCGCCCGGACCCATGTCGGTTATAAAGTCCGCCGCTCTCATCATGGCCTCGTCGTGCTCCACCACCACCACGGTGTTGCCCATCTCCCTCAGGCGAATCAGCGTGTCAATCAACCGGGAGTCGTCGTGGGGATGAAGACCGACGGTGGGCTCGTCGCAAACATAGAGCACACCGGTAAGGCCGGAGCCAATCTGCGTGGCAAGGCGGACCCTCTGGGCTTCGCCGCCGGAGAGCGTACGGGCGGTCCGGTCCATGGTCACATATTCCAATCCGATACCTTCCAGGAATCGCAGCCGGCCATCAATCTCTTTCAGTATCTGATTCCCGATGGTTTTCGCTCGCTCAGAGAGGGTTTCCCCCGTGTGCTTGCCGGGGGCGTCGGCGTCTATCTGACGCACCCATTCCAGGGCTTCGCCTATGTTCTTGCTGGTGACGTCCATGATGCCCAGGCCGCAGACAGTCACCGCCAGGGCCTCGGGCCGTAACCGCTTACCACCGCAAGCCTTGCAGGCGCGGGCGGCCATGTAGCGCTCGATCTCCTGCCGGGTGTGGTCGGATTCTGTTTCCCGATAGCGGCGCTGTAGGTTGGGAATTACCCCTTCGAAGGTGGTTTCCCAGCTATATTCTCTACCGTGGTGGGTCTTGTGGTGAATGGTCACCTTCTTGGACTTATTGCCATAAAGGACGATGTCAAGATGCTCTTCGCTGAGTTCGCTCACCGGCACTTTGGCCGAGAACCCATGGCTACGAGCCACCGCCTCCAATAAGCTCACGTACCAACTGCTGGAGGTGCCGCCCCGGGTCCATGGGGTAATGGCTCCCTCAGAGAGAGAAAGTTTCTTGTTGAACACCACCAGGTTCGGGTCGACTTCCAACTTGTAGCCCAGACCGGTGCACTCGGTGCAGGCTCCGTGAGGGCTGTTAAAACTGAAGGTACGAGGCTCGATCTCGGGAAGGCTGGTGCCGCACTTGGAGCAGGAAAACTGCTCGGAGAAAATCAGCTCCTCCCCTCCTTCCAAGTCAACCTGCATCACCCCTTCACCCTCTCGGAGGGAGGCTTCCACCGACTCAGCCACCCGGCTCATTTCGGTGTCTTCCCGGATAATCAGCCGGTCAACAACTATCTCGATGTAGTGCCATTTCTTCTTGTCCAGGTTCAGATCGCCCAGTTCGTCCAGCATGTGTATGGTGCCGTTGACGCGGACGCGGACGAAGCCGGACTTGCGGGCCGCCTCAAAAATGTCTTTGTGCTCGCCCTTTTTGCGGCGGACCTTGGGCGCCAGCAGCATGATGCGGCTATCGCCTGGAAGGGACATTACTGAATCGACGATTTGCTGTACTGTCTGCCTTTCCACGGGCCGACCGCATTTGGGGCAATGGGGCAAACCGACCCGGGCGAATAGCAGCCTTAAATAGTCGTAAATTTCGGTGACGGTACCCACAGTGGAACGGGGGTTGTGGGAAACGCCTTTCTGGTCGATGGAGATGGCCGGCGAAAGGCCCTCGATGTAGTCGACATCGGGCTTGTCCATGCGGCCCAAAAACTGGCGTGCGTAAGCCGAGAGGGACTCAACGTACCGGCGCTGTCCTTCAGCGTAAATCGTGTCGAAGGCCAACGAGCTTTTGCCTGAACCGGAGACGCCGGTGATTACCACCAGTTTGTCCCTGGGGATGGTCACGTCAATGTTCTTGAGGTTGTGTTCCCGGGCGCCCTTTACGAAAATAAAATCCTGGGGCATCACTTCCCATCCATTTTCACAAATTCGAGCTTCATTTTATCACTGCATAGGTTATTTGTGGGTGAGTAAATCCAATGTTAAATCCTTGACATAATCCACCACAATAATGTGCTATGGCGTGCTATTATGTGCTAAACCGACTTCAAATTCTTAATTAGGAGCTTGCCATGTCCACGGAATCTAACAATCCTGTCGAAGATTTGTTGGATGGAAACTTGGCCGAAGTGCTCAAAGTTATTGGTAATGGTAAAAAGATTAAATACTTCGATATTCGCAGTAGGTCAGGACTTGTTGGCGAAGAATTAGACGGTAGCCTCGAAAAGCTTGAACAAATGGGGCGCATTAGGTCGGAGAGATTGCGAGACTCCGTGCAATATTGGAGAGTGACCCAGACTCCGCCTCAGAGTTGGTACACCGTGGATGAAGCAGCCCAATATTTGAGAGTCTCGAGACGGACTATATATCAATTGGTCAAAGACATGCAATTAGCGTCTTACAAGGTGGGCCGGGCAGGCCATAGAAGGTTCAAACAAGAAGACATTGACGCCGTTATGCGAAAAGAGCAAGACGTCCTTAAACCGGCTCTAAGGGAAGCGACTCTAACGGCGTCGGACGATCCAGTTCTAGCCGAGTTGTGGAATAACGACAGAGATGCTGAATACGACAAGTTATAGCCGGGGTGACGTGGTCTTGGTCAATTTTGTTTATTCAGACGAGACTGGGACCAAACGGCG
>Ga0066376_10002638_pt1 | contig 16608 bp, 15 predicted proteins | sample Knorr_S15_td_Bot_FD_77009 | JGI IMG/M metagenome (GOLD analysis project Ga0066376, IMG submission 77009) | Marine microbial communities from Southern Atlantic Ocean transect - Knorr_S15_td_Bottom_ad_5009_LV_A | ecosystem: Environmental > Aquatic > Marine > Oceanic | place: Southern Atlantic... | reverse complement strand
GATGTCTCCGGCGACGGGCGCACCAACCAGGGCTGGCCCGACCGCCCCTTGCGCGACGCCACCGTTGCCCGCGGCATTACCATCAACGGCCTGGTCATTCTCAACGAAGAGCCCCTGCTGGACGACTACTACCATGCCAACGTGATCGGCGGCGCGGGCGCCTTTGTTATGACGACAATGGATTTTCACTCCTTTGCCTCGGCCATCCTGGCTAAACTGATTAGAGAGATTGCCGGGGCGCCTGTCGCCTCACTAGAGGAGACCATGCCATGACGCCTGAAAAACAAACCGCGCTCGATTGGGTCGCGGCTAACGAAAGTCAGCTATCGGACTGGCACAGCACGATCTGGGATTTCCATGAGCCGGCCTGGCGGGAATATAAATCGGCGGCCTGGTATGTGGAGCGGCTGCGCAGCCAAGGCTTCACCGTCGAGGCAGGCTCGGGCGGCATGCCGACGGCGTTTTGCGCCACCTGGGACGCTAACGGGGACGATTCCGGCCCGGTCATCGCCTCCTACGCGGAATATGACGCGGTGCCCGGCAACTCTCAGCAGCGCACCCCCTATCAGGCGCCGCGCGACGGCGTCCACCCCTGGGCGGCGGGCCATACGGACCCTCATTCGGGCCTCGGTATCGGCGCCCTGGGCGGCATGCTGGCGGCCAAGGCGGCCATGGAGAAGCACGGCATCACCGGCCGCCTCAAATTCCTCGGCGAGCCCGCCGAGAAGGTCTGCGGCTCCAAGCCGGTGCATGCGGCGCATGGCTATTATGACGATATGGACGCCGCCATCAGCTTCCATCCGGCCTACCTGCCGGTGCTCTCGAACACCTGCATCTGGGACACCCATTGCGGCGCCTACTGGAGCAGAATCTATACCTTCGAATGCACCGAACCCGAAACCTGGGCCAGCATGGCGACCAACGTCCAGGGCTCCTCGCACACCGCGGCCCGGGCGCCCGGCGCCATCGATGCGGTATGCCTGATGTACACCACAACCAAATACACCAAGGAAGCCATGCTGCCCCACACCGGCACATGGACCCTGAACGAAGCCATCCTGGCCGCCGGCCAGGCCACATCGGACAATCTGCCGCCGCGTTTCAGCCAGATCCAATATGCCTGGCGCTGCCCGACCCTGGAAATGGCTCGGCGCATCACCGAGGTGCTCGATCACAACGCCGAGCATGTGGCTGCGATCACGCATTGCGAGGTGCGCAGCGAATGGGTGACCAAGACCCGTGTCGGCCTGGCCAATCACGCCATGGCCGAGATCACCTATGGCAATCTTGAGCAGACCGGGGCGCCTGAATTCGGCGAGGAAGCCAAGACCTTCGCCCGCGAAATTCAGGCCAATCTGGGTCTGACGCCGATGGATGATCCCTTCGTCGCGGCGATGAGCGAACTGACCCCGCCCGAGGTCGCCGAGGCGGCCTTGCGCGAGTCGCTGCCGCCCTGGCAGGTCAGCTACACCTCCGATGATTATGTCGATTACACCTGGCATACGCCGACCGTGCGGCTGTTTATCGGCCGGCCCCGGCTGGAGATTCCCGAGGCGGGCTATCAGTATCCGGCCTGGGTGTGGAACGCGCTGGGCGGCTACAGCCCGGCGATCGATCCCATGGTGTTCTCGGCGGCGCGCTGCATCGGCGCGACGATCATCGATTTGCTGACCGACGGGGTCAGCCTGGAGCGGGCCAAAGCCGAGTTCGAAGAGCGCACCGGCGGCGGCGTCGGCGGCGCCAACTGGGTCGCGCCGCAATTGCCGAGCGATTTCGAGGCGCCGATCCATTACCGCTGGCCGGAATATGTCACCACCGTTCGCGGCGAGGAATGGTGGATACCACAGAAAGCGTAAACTCCAGGCGTAAACTCTATGAGACAGGGAGCAGAAGAATGAAAGACCATCCGGATTTCCAACCCGCCGATCCGTCGGTGATCCCCAGGTTTGCCGATGTGGCGACCTTTCTCCGCGCCCGGCGCCATGAAGCCAGCGACGCGGTGGACATCGGCCTGGTCGGCGTGCCGTTCGACCTCGGCCTGAATTACCGCACCGGCGCCCGCCAGGGACCGGCCGGGGTGCGCGAAGCCTCAAGGGTCATCCGCCGGGTGCATCCCACAAGCGGCACCGCCCCCTTCCGGCTGTGCAATGTGGCCGACATCGGCGATGCGCCGGTCAATCCCATGAGCAAGGATAAATCGATCAATATGATCACGGCGTTCTTCAGCGATCTGCACGGCCAGGGTGTCGTGCCGATCGCCATCGGCGGCGACCATACGATCCCCTTGCCGATCCTGCGCGGCATCGCGAGCCATCGCCCGGTCGGCATCCTCCATTTCGACGCCCATGCGGATGTGATGGATACCATGTGCGGCGACAGCATCAATCACGCGACCTTCATGCGGCGTGGCGTCGAGGAAGGTTTGATCGATCCTAAGCGGGTGGTGCAAATCGGCCTGCGCGGCAGCCGCTTCGTGCCGGACGATATCCAGTATAGTTACGATGTCGGTTTCACGGTCATTACCATGGACGATTACGACGATCTCGGGCGCGCCGCCGTGATCGCAAAGGTCAAGCAGATCTTGGGTGGCGGCCCGATCTATGTGTCGCTCGATATAGATGGCCTCGACCCGACCTATATGCCTGGCACTGGGGTTCCCGAAATCGGCGGTATTCTGCCGAGAGACGCCCAGAAGATCATCCAGTCCCTGCGCGGCGAGGACGTCGTCGGCGCCGACATCAGCGAGGTCTCGCCCTGTTTCGACCCGACCGGCATCACCTGCGTGACCGTGGCGAATTTAATGTTCGAGTTGCTCTGTGTTATTGCGGAGACGGTGGATGCGGGGGTATGAAATTCGGCTATGAACAGCGGACAAGACGGTAAACTGCAGGCGGCGGTCGCGCATTTTCAGGCTGGTCGCGTGGCCGAGGCCAAGGGCCTCTGTGCGGAAATTCTCGATAATGATCCGCAAAATATCATGGTGCTTCACCTGCACGGCATCCTCCATTGCGTCGGCGGCGATATGGCCAAGGGGGCGACCCTGATCGCCGAGGCCGTGCATCTGAATCCCAAAAACCCGGCGGCGCACTATGATCTCGGCAAGGCGTGGTTCGCCCTCGGCCGGCTGGAAGACGCGGTGGCGGCCTTCGGCCTGGCCCTGGGCTTGAAGCCCGACTTCGCCGAGGTGCACAACGATATGGGCAATGTGATGGGGGTGCTGGGTCGCCCAGGCGACGCCGTCGCGGCCTACGAACGGGCCTTGCAGATCAATCCTAATTTTGCCGAGGCGCACAACAACCTGGGCAACGCGCTGATGGCTCAGGGCCGCTTAGCGGACGCGGCGGCGGCCTATGGGCGCGCCCTGGCGATCAATCCGAAATATGCCGAGGCCCATTATAACCGGGGCAATCTGCATCATGCCCAGGGTGATCTGGAAGACGCATTGGCGGCCTACGAGGAAGCCTTGGCCCTGCGACCCAACTATGATGAGGCCTTGAACAATCTCGGCAGCGCCTTTCAGAATCTCGGCCGCTTCGACGAGGCCCGGACAGCCTTCGACCGATTGCTGCACCTGCGCCACGGCGGCCCCTGGTGGAACGCCGCCTCGTTTGACGCCGGGACCGCCAACGGCGGTGGAAAAGTGTTGAACGCATCGGCTTTCAAGCTGGCCGACGCCATAGATCAGATCGACTATCTGATCTCCCGGGGCCGCATCGATGGGTCGTTTGAGGCCATGGCCGAACGCTACCGCTCGGTGCTCATCGAGCTGGCCGAGTCGCCGGCCCCCGAGACAAGCTTTGAGCTGAATGCGGACCAGGGCTCGCGCATCGGCGCTTTTCACGACCGGGTATTTCACTACAACGCCGCACCCCGCATCGCCGGCCGGGCCATCAATCAGGGGCTCGACTTTCGCGGCATCGAGGATGAATACCGGTCGTCCGCGGTGTCGGTGATCTCGATCAATGATTTTCTAACCCCTGAAGCCTTGAGCTCGTTGCGCGACTTCTGCCTCGAATCGACGATCTTTTTCGACTACACCGGCGAGCGCTTTGTCAGCAGCCGCAGCAACCAGGGCTTCAACTGCGACCTGCTCTATCAGATGGCCGAGGAGTTGAAGGAATCTCTGCCCGGCGTGCTCGGCGGTCATGCTCTCAAAAACATGTGGGTCTATCGCTACAACAACCAATCCGAAGGCGTCGCCGAGCATACGGACGATGGGGCGGTGACCTTCAATTTCTGGATCACCCCCGATGACGCCAATCTGTCTCCCGGCGGTGGCGGCCTGGTGGTCTACGTCAAGGAACAGCCCATGGATTGGGATTGGGAACGCTATAACCGGGAAAAATACGGCGCGAATATGAAGCGCGAGATCGATGAATTCCTCAGCGATGCCAAAACCATGACCATCCCCTACGGCGACAACCGCGCCGTGCTGTTTCGCTCGAACCTGTACCACAAATCGGACCAGGTAAATTTCAAGGACGGCTTCGAAAATCGGCGGATGAATATCACCATGCTGTTCGGCCATCGCGGCAGCTGATATGTGCGCAGCAGAACAGCGCTATTTCGTGCGCGCGCCTAACTCCCCGTAGGCGGTGATCTCAAAAAAATTCTCACGGCTCCAGGAATTCGACGCTACTCTCGAGGCCCGGGATGGGGGCGGAAACAGCGCCATCGATAACGCCAACCAGCACGCCCAAAAGGAAATACTGGAACTCCTCGAAGGGCGGCTGCATGATAACCCAGGGTGATCGTTTGACAGTGGTAATATGATTATCTACAAAGAATGAATATAATGGGCGCGGATGATGGGCGCAGAAGAAATTGGGAGAGGTTAAGTGCAAGCTTTCGAAAATCTGAAATAATTTATGGTTACAGAACGTCGCAGCGCCAGGATATCACGCACATTTGTCCTATGAATTTAAGGAAACTCGATGGGTCGGCGGCACGGCTGGGAGCGGCGGCGCGGCCAACATTTAGTGGGCGAAGGTGGGGGTTTTCGAAGCCGCTATACCTTCATTTCTTACGCAGATAAAAATTGGATAATATTGAGGTCATTTCATGTTCACCAGCAATCCGTTCGCCGAGCTTTCGGCGTCCATACCGCCCGTCGTTATGCAGGCGTACGTCGTCATCATGATCATCCTGGTAGTGGGTGGCACGCTGTACGACATCATTCACAAGAAGAGCGCCAACTACTTTTTCAACAATTGGCGGAATGCAAAGAATAAAGGGACGCAGCATGTCAGTGGTGGGGATATGGTGTCCCTAGCGGTTCAAACTGCTTGTGTAGAGGGCCTAACGTCTGCTGAATTTTGTAACGCTCAGCGCAGAATTGCCCACCTCCTTACCATGTACGGTTTCCTGGCTTACGTGATCACGACTGTCATCATGGTGTTCGGATACCCAACGCCCGCCATCCCCACGCCCGCCATCCTGCCGCAACTTTGGCACATCGGGGCTCTGCTGGTTTGCATCGGCGGTTACTGGTTCTGGTTCTTCATTCGGGTCGATGTCGCCGCCGAGGGCAAATCACCGTTCCGCATTGTACGCGCTGACCTGTTCATCCTCTCGCTTCTCGCGAGTGTGACACTGGGCCTGATCTGGTCCTATTTTCAGGCGATCGACCACTCGTGGACTACCATGTTCCTCGGTTTGCACCTCATCGCCACGACGGTGCTGTTCGGATCCATTCCGTGGTCAAAGTTCTCACATATGTTCTTCAAACCCGCGGCGGCCTTCCAGCACAGGGTGGAGCAGGCAAACGGTTCGAGGAGAAACTTGCCGGCCTCCGCTGATAAACCGGAGATTTTTGGAAGCGCCCGTCAACGACCCCGAAATTATTAATCAGCCCATTATTGGTCTTCGATACAGGAGAAAACGGAATATCATGCCGACATTTGTTTATATGGACCTTTGCGACGGCTGCGGACATTGTGTGGATATCTGTCCGTCCGACATTATGCACATCGATACTACCTACCGCCGTGCCTATAACATCGAACCCAATATGTGCTGGGAGTGTTACGCCTGTGTGAAGGCTTGTCCGCAAAACGCGATCGACTGCCGTGGCTATTCCGACTTCGCCCCCATGGGCCACAGTGTTCGGGTGTTACGGGAAGAGGAGAAAGGGACCATTTCGTGGAAGATCAAGTTCCGGGATGGCCGCGAGAAAAATTTTGAATCTCCTATCCGAACGACGCCATGGGGATCGATCAAGTCAGTGTCCGATTCCGAGGCGCCTACCCAACAGGCCATGAAATCCCAGGAGCTCTCGCACGAACCGGATGCACTCAATATCGATAAGCTGCCCGCGTTGACCCCGGACCAATTCAAGCAGGGCTTGGTCTAATGAGTCTGTTCTCCCGGAGAAAAACGGTATTCGTTGATTCGGATGTCCTCGTCATCGGTGGCGGTATGGCTGGCTGTGGGGCCGCGTACGAATCACGGTACTGGGGGCGCGATCAAAAGATTGTCATCGTCGAGAAGGCAAATATTGAGCGCAGCGGCGCCGTCGCTCAAGGCCTGTATGCAATCAACTGCTATATGGGCATGCAGTGGGATGAGAACCAGCCCGAAGACCATGTCCGCTACGCCCGGAACGACCTCATGGGTCTTGTGCGGGAAGATTTAGGCTACGATATCGCCCGCCATGTCGACTCCTCGGTGCACATGTTCGAGGAGTGGGGCCTGCCGATTATGAAGGACGAGGAATCCGGTAGGTACCTGCGCGAAGGCAAATGGCAAATCATGATTCACGGTGAAAGCTTCAAGCCGATCGTCGCCGAGGCTGCCCGCAAAGCCGCCACCAAGGTCTACAACCGGATCATGGTGACCCACCTGCTGATGGACGAGACCAAGTCCAACCGAGTCGCCGGGGCCGTCGGTTTCAACGTCCGTACCGGGGATTTCTACGTTTTCCGCGCAAAAGCCGTGATCGTAACCGCCGGTGGCGCGTCACACATCTTCAAGCCTCGTGCAACCGGTGAAGGCATGGGACGGACGTGGTATGCCCCGTGGAGCAGCGCCTCTGCTTATGCGTTGCCAATCCGCGCCGGGGCCAAGATGACGCAGATGGAGAACCGGATCGTCCTCACGCGATTCAAGGATGGCTATGGTCCAGTCGGCGCCTATTTCCTGCATCTCAAGACATACACCGAAAACGCGTATGGGGATAATTACGAGCCTACATGGTACGAAAACACCAAGGAATTGGTCGGGGATTATATTGATCGGCAACCGGTGCCGACGTGCCTGCGAAATCACGCATTTTTGGAGGAGGTCAAGGCCGGCCGCGGCCCCATCCGCATGGTAACCAAGGAGGCATTCCAGGATCCGCATAAGGAGGTCGTTGGCTGGGAGAACTTTCTGGGCATGACGATTGCGCAAGCGGTTGTCTGGGCGTCGCAGAATATCGATCCCAAGGAAATCAATCCTGAGTTGACCACGTCCGAGCCTTACGTCATGGGCTCCCACGCCACTTGTTCAGGCGCGTGGGCGAGCGGTCCGGAGGACTACGCACCCGACGAATACCAGTGGGGATACAATCGGATGATGACTGTCGAGGGTCTTTTTGGCGCCGGCGACACCATCGGCGGCACCGCCCACAAGTTCTCATCAGGCTCCTTCACGGAAGGCCGGATTGCCGGAAAGGCGGCGGTAAATTACGTGAACGACCTGGGAAACAACCAACCTCAAGTTAGTGAAGCGGAATACGAAGGTCTCAAGCAGGTAGTCTTCCAACCCTTGGAGAACTACCAGGTTGGCAGCAACGAGATCGTCGGGGGAACAGTTTCACCGAGCTATCTTTTGCCGATGCATGGTCTTCAGCGCCTCGAAAAGATCATGGACGAGTATGTTGGTGGTATCAGCGCCCACTACACGACCAACGAACCGTTGCTCACCCGCGGGCTGGAGTTGCTGGACATGCTGAAGGAAGATCTCGAACATCTCGGGGCCGAAGACCTTCACCAGCTTATGCGGTCGTGGGAGCTTCATCACCGGGTCTTGGCCTCAGAATGTGTGACGCATCACACGAATTTCCGAAAGGAAACGCGGTGGCCGGGGTATTACTATCGGGCCGATCATCCGAAGCTGGATGATACCGATTGGCATTGCTTTACCTTATCCCAGTACGATCGGGAATCCGGGAAGTGGGAAATGGAGACAGCGCCCGTGTATCACATCATCGATTAAATGCAGTCAATCGACGATTCCCTAAATGAAATGAGACGCCCTTAACAGTGTCCGATGCCGGACGCGCCGTGGAGACCCAATGCGCGTCGGGCCTGGGGGAACTCTCGCCGGTTGCGCCCTCGCCAAGGCGCGCACCGACGCCGGCGCCGGATAGACTTCCAATTATCGCCGGGCTGATCTGTACAAAGGCCTCGGCGCTTCCTAGATTAATCTGATCCTAAATAACAATGCCCAAATATGAGGTCCTGATGGTTTCTCACCATACCGCGCTGATCTACTCCATGGTGCTGCTTTCCGCCGCCGACGGCGACATGACGGATGTCGAGGTTGCAGTCATCAGCGACATCATCCGTACCCTGCCAGTGTTTCAAGACTACGATACCGAGCTGCTATCCCAGGCAACCGCCGACTGCGCCGAATTGCTGGGCGCCGATAGCGGCTTTGAAGCGGTTGTCAAAATCATCGGTGCAAACTTGCCTGATCGTCTGCGCGAGACCGCCTATCTGCTGGCCTGTGAGGTCGTCGCCGCCGACCTGGTGGCCGACCAGGAAGAGCTTCGCCTGCTTGAGATGCTGCGCAACCATCTGGTGATCGACCGCTTGGTGACGGTGGCCATCGAGCGCGCCGTCCGCGCCCGTCACACCACGGTCTGAGGCCACAGGATGCCGGGTACGGCGCTCATCACCGGTGCCGGCCGCCGCATCGGGCGCGCCATGGCACAGGACCTGGCGAGCCGGGGATGGGCCATCGGAGTGCATTACCACCAATCCGCTGATGACGCGCATTCCCTGGTCGAGGCAATCCTCAACGATGGCGGCAAGGCGGTCGCCCTGGCCGCCGACCTCGCCGACGAAGGCGCCGTCGAGACCTTGATCCCGCAATGCAACGCGGCCCTGGGGACCACCAGCCTGCTGATCAATAACGCCTCCCTGTTCGAGAACGACGGCCTGGCGAGTGCGACCGCGTCATCATGGTCCGCTCATATGGCGGTCAATCTGCGCGCCCCCCTGGTGCTGATCCAGGGCCTGATGGCCGGCCTGGGTGCGGACGGTACGGGCAATATCATCAACATGCTCGATCAGCGGGTATGGAATCTGTCCGCCGATTTTCTCTCCTACACCACCAGCAAGGCGGGCCTCTGGACCTTGACCCAGACTCTTGCCCTGGCCTGTGCGCCCCGGGTGCGGGTCAACGGCATCGGCCCCGGCCCGGCCCTGCCCAGCAAGCGACAATCCCAGGCCCAGTTCGACGAAACCAGTGCGCGTCTGCCCTTAGGGCGCGGCACCACGCCCGATGAAATTTGCACGGCGGTGCGCTTTATACTGGACTCGCCGGCAATGACCGGTCAGATGATTGCGCTTGACGGCGGCGAGCATCTTAATTCCACTCCCGCCTTTTGACGCCGGAGGTTTAGACATGCCGCAACCCACGCCCCTTCGCCCCATACCAAGTGCCAACAACGGGCAACCGGCGCGGCGCATGTTCATCCATGATCTGATACTCGACTGCTGGATCGGTATCCATAAACACGAACGGGACGCCGACCAGCGGGTGCGCATCAATATCGATCTCACCGTGCGCGACCTGGCGCCGGTCGAGGATAGCATCGCCAACGTCATCGACTATGACGACCTGATCGCCGGTATCGAGGCGATCGTCAATTCCGGGCATATCAATCTGGTGGAAACCCTCGCCGACCTGATTGGCGACTTCTGCATGGCAGACTCGCGGGTGACAAACGCCAAGATCAGAGTCGAAAAACTCGAAGCCTTCACCCAAGCCGCAAGCACCGGTATCGAGATCGAGCGCATCGCCTCGCGGCTGTAACAGAGCTGTAACAAGTTTCTCAATCATAGCCGCCTCTTAGCCGCCTTCTCTTTATTTGTGCACAGCACCACGATTGGCAGGGCCGGGCGCGCCGTAAAGGCATGACAAACCCACGTATGATTCTATTTGACATTGAAAAATAGTGTCAAAACAAATGATTACCAAATTTGCCTATTTTTTAGGCAATCACGTGGCAAATCAAGGGAGATGCGCCATCTGGCTCTCTTCGTGACGGTTTTCGACAAACTTATCCACAGCTTCCGTGGATAGATATTTGCGCCTCGAATTACCTATCGGAGCGACATCTGAATTACTGTGCAACAGCCTTGGGTTACGGCTAGCTGCTGACCTAGAGCATGCTCTAACTGTCCAGAAGATCGCGGCGCGCCTTGTCGAGATGCTCGGTAATTATGGCCACCGCCCGCTCGCCGTCACGAAGAATTAGAGCCTGGCAGAGTTTGCGGTGCTGGCGATTGTATTCAGCGATCCGCTCCCGGGTCAGGATCTTGTCTTTCATGGCGCTCCATTGGGCATGGCCGCGCACATGATTGATGTGGCGATAGATCGACGCCATCAATGGATTGTGGCTGGCGTCGGCGAGTAGCTGGTGAAAGCGGCGATCCCATTTGGTGAATTGATTGGCGTCGTCGCCGGCGGATTCGAGCGCATCCAGAACCGCCTCGAGGGCGTCGAAATCCTTGGCCGTTGCGTTGATTGATGCCAGGCGCGCCATTTCCGGCTCCACGGCAAGGCGCACATCGATCAATTCAAGCGGATTGGTAATCTCGGCGACCTCGTCTCCGGCGCTCTCGGCCCGATAGCGTACATAGGTGCCGCTGCCCCGGCGCCGGGAGACCATGTTATCTTCGTCGAGGACGCGCAGCGCCTCGCGGATCGTACCGCGCGAGCATTTGACGGCCTCGGCGAGCTGCCGCTCGGCGGGAAGGCGCTCGCCAAACAGATAGATACCGTCCAGAATTGCCCGGCGCAGATAGGCGGCAACTGCCGCGGCGCCGCGAACGTCGGGTAAGCTGTTCGTAATGGCGCTCTCTGTTCGGCTTCTTCTTGACACCATCGCCTTTGCGGTTTCCAATAGAATGAATTGGTCAAATTGGACTATAATTGGTTACTCTTACTGAGACAACCGTTAAAGGAGATCGCGCCTTGGCTTTTCCAGAACAGGCAAAATACGTCATCGTCGGCGCCGGCGTTCACGGCCTGAGCACCGCCTATCATCTGGCGCTGGAGCTAAGCGCGCGCGGGCGCGGCGATGGCAGCGACATTCTGGTCATCGACAAGGCCGGCATCGGCGGCGGCGCCAGCGGCATCGCCTGCGGCGTGGTGCGCAATAATTATTACCAGCCCGCCATGCGCGAGTTGATGGCCCATAGTGCCGCGATCTGGGCGGACGACGCGGAGGCTTATCATTTTCATACCGTCGGCTACATGCAGATCAGCCCCGAGTCCATGCATGAAGACGTCGCCTCGATTTATCAGCAACAGCAGGCCATCGGCTACGAATCGGTGTTCATCGAGGGCGCCGACGACTGCGACAAATATATGAAGGGTATGTTCTCCGACTGGCGCGCCCAGGGCATCACCTCGGTACTCCATGAAAAACCGGGCGGCTACGCCAACAACATGGCGGCCATGCTCGGCCTGGCGGCCAAGGCCGAGGGCGAGGGCGTGCGCATCCTCACCGGCGTTACGGTGACCGGCTTCAAACGATCCGGCGGGGCTATCGTCGCCGTCGAAACCGAGCGCGGCGCCATTGCCTGCGAGGCGGTGGTGATCGGCGCCGGCCCCTGGATGAACAGCTTTTGGGAAATGCTCGATCTACCCAAAAGCGTCGATATCAAGGGCCGCGATGGGACCATCCACAAGGATATCGATATGTGGCGTTACTGGTGCCTCGAGGAAGGCACCCTCGGGGTCGATCCGGATTTGCAGAAAACCAACGACGGCAAGATGCCGCCGGTCATCCATGTGGATACGGACGCGCCCCTCTATTCCGACATCGACGGCTCGCTGATCAAGGACGAGCTGTGGGGCATCTACTACAAGCCCGACACGAATTTCGGCGGCATCCAGGGCGGCGCCATGCCCTATAAGGTCGATAAGCCGGTGTCAGAGGTCCAGGTCGACCCCTACGGCCCGGAATCGCCCGAGTTCATCGTCGATGACGAATTCGCCCATATGTGGTGTTCGGCCCTGGCCTTTTGTCAGGAGCGTTTTTCCGGCCAGATCAGCAAGTGGAAAAAAGAGCCCTCGGGGGGCATCGGCTGTTTCACGCCCGACAGCTTCCCGGTGATCGATGTATTTCATCAGAATTGCCACATCATTGCCGATTCGAACCACGGCTTTAAAATGATCGGCGTCGGCAAGCTGGTCGCCGCCGAGATTATGGGGGAAACTAGCCGGCTACTCGAACCGTTCCGTCTATCGCGCTACGCCGAAGGCAAGCTGCATCCGGTATCCAGCAGCCCCTTCCCATGGAGCTAAGCGCACATCAAGCAGGGAGATAAAAACCAATGACTGATCTCGAAGCCCATGTGGGTGCAGAAGGTCGCGACGACCTGGTCAAGCAGGTGCGTTCCAAAATCAAAGAACTCGGCATTACCTATATCTATTATCAATTCATTTCGGTAACCGGCCGCATCGTCGGCAAGGGCATTCCCGCCGACCATTGGGAAGCCATCGCCGGTCGCGGTTTCCAACTGGTCTACGGTTCGACCGCCAACCTGTTCGTCGATCGCCACGGCGAGTACATCGGTTACGGCCCCGAGTCGTCCGAACTGGTCGGCATTCCTGATCCTGAAACCTTCTGCCAGCTGCCCTGGGACAAGCGGGTTGCGCGGGTGTTCTGCACTTGCTTTCGCAATCGCGAGGAGCGGGAGAACCCGGGCGGCCATCTGACCTCCGATTGCCGCGGCAACCTGCGCATCATCCACGAAGAATTCAAGGCCAAGCACGACGGCCTGCATCTGCGCATCGGCACCGAGCCCGAGATGATGTGGCTCAAGAAGGGCGAGGACGGCCTGCCCGACGGCGGCTTCTCCAAGCCCAACTGCTATCACATCGACCAGTTCGAGAGCCTGCGCCCGGTGTTCATGCAGGTCATCGAATATTCCCAGGCCATGGGCCTCGACATGATCCAGGGCGACCATGAGGACGCGCCGGGCCAGCTTGAGCTGAACTGGATGTTCGACGAGCCCATGCGCAACAGCGACCGGCTCACCACCTATCGCCAGATCTGCGCCCAGGTGGCGCGCGAGAACAACCTGATCGCCTGCTTCATGGCGAAGCCCTTCATGGGCGTCTCGGCCAACGGCTGCCATCACAATATGTCTCTGTGGCGCGGCGGCGAGGAAGAGCTGGTCAACACCCCCCATCTGGATTCCCGGCCCGGCCTCGACGGCGTCTATGCCCATCTCAAGGGCGGCGAAAACACCTTCATGCCCGACCCGTCCCTCGACGAGCGCAAGCCGGGGCCGATCGGCCTGCAATGCGTCGGCGGCGTCATGGAGCATGTCGGCGCCCTGACGGCGCTTGGCTCCTCGACGGTGAATTCCTACCGCCGCCTGTGGGACACCGGCTTCTGGGCGCCGGTGTTCGCCGACTGGGGCTATCAGAACCGAACCTGCGCCCTGCGCATCTCGGCGCCCGGACGGTTCGAATACCGCTCGGTCGATTCCATGGTCAATCCCTACCTGCTCGGCGCCGCCCTGCTCAAGGTGTTCGACGACGGCATCACCCGCAACCTCGATCCGGGCGAGCCGGAGGAACGCAACATCTATGAAGCCATGGAGGCCGGCAAGCAGGTCACCAAGCTGCCCATGTCGCTTGGCGAGGCCCTCGACCGCATGGCGGACAACGAGGTGGTGAGGTCGGCCCTGCCCGGCGAAATGTACAGAGTATTTGAACACTACAAGCGCGACGAGTGGGAGAGGTACAACGCCACCGTCACAGAATGGGATCTGCAGACCTATTGGGACTGCCTGCCGTAGGCACTTCATGTTTGAAAACTCTTTCAAATTTGAATTGCCTGATTGCAGCAGATGCTGCAATCCGCCGCGCAGCGGGCGTAAAGCCTGCGTGGCGTTTGAACGTTGTTTGATCGTCTTATCGATTAAACGGGAAAAGATGTAAGGAGAAGAAATACATGTGTGGAATTGCCGGGATCATCCATCGCGGCGCGACCGGGAACATCGGCGGCGAGATGTCGTCGATGTTGCAGTCGCTCCGACATCGCGGCCCCGACTCGACCGGCTTCGCCATCTATGGCGTGCCGACGTCGGGCGAAATGATCATGCGCTTCAAGGTCGCCGAGCAGGAAGAAGCCCGGCACGGCTTCGCCATCGTCGACAAGCTGGTTGCGCGCCGCGCCGAGGTCGACAAGCGCATCGAATCCATGGGCGGCGAGATCGTCAAGGCCGAACAGGTCACCGATTATGCCCTGCGCTATCACATCAAATTTGACGGCGATCTCAAGCGGTTCGCCGATTACATCGAGGATGTGGAGGGCGCCGAAATTCTCTCCATCGGCGACGCCCTGGAGCTGATCAAGGACCTGGGCGACGCGAGCCGGGTAGTCGAGCAATACGGCCTCAGCGATTTCACCGGCACCCACGCCATCGGCCATACCCGCATGGCCACCGAATCCGACGTGGATATCCGCTCCGCCCACCCCTATTGGGCCTATCCCTTCCGCGACATCGCGGTGGTCCACAACGGCCAGCTCACCAACTATTGGAAGAGCCGCCGTGCGCTTGAGCATCGCGGCCACCGCTTCGTGTCGAACTGCGATAGCGAGCTCATCGCCGTCTATATCGCCGACCGCCAAAGCCGCGGCCAGCCGCTCGAAGAGGCAATGCAGGATTCGATCACCGAACTCGACGGCGTGTTCACCTACCTGGTCGCCACCCACGACAGCCTGGGCATGGCCAAGGACGTCATGGCGGCCAAACCCATGGTGCTCTACGAGAGCGACGATTTCATCGCCCTGGCCTCGGAGGAAGTGGCCATCCGCAGCATCTTCCCCGAAGAAATCGATACAACAGACCCCTATGAAGGAGAGGTGCGCGTATGGCACACCTAGATGACAAGCCCCAGGATGATAAATCCCACGAAATGGGTATGCATACCGAGCAGCTAGCCGGGCGTACCCAACAGGTTTTCTTCTCGCCCACGGAGGAAGATAATTTCCTCTATGCGGGGGCCTTCGAAGTCGATTTCAACAAGCGCGCCGAAATCGACGCCAAAGAGATGACCGCCAGCGAGATCAACCTGAAAATACGCGAGCTGATGGCCGACGGCCATGGCACCATCGTGATCAAGAACCCGCTGGCCAAGCATTCCCTCGGGGTCGGCATTCTCAACCGCCTGCAGCTCTATTTCGAGGGCAGCCTGGGCTATTTCGGCATCGGTCTGATCGACGGGCCCAATGTGCGCGTCAAGGGCCGGGTCGGCTGGTCTTTCGCAGAAAACATGATGGCCGGCACGGTGATCGTCGAGAAGAACGCCGGCTCCTGTTTCGGTGCTGCGATCCGCGGCGGCGATCTGGTCTGCCGCGGCGATGTCGGCGCGCGCACCGGCATCGACCAGAAGGGCGGCACTATCATCGTCGGCGGGCGCACCGGCGCCTTCTCCGGCTTCATGATGCAGCGCGGCCGCATGGTGGTGCTCGGCAACGCCGGCAAGAACCTGGGCGATTCCATGTATGACGGCACGATTTACGTGGGCGGCGAGATCGCAGACCTGGGCGTCGACGCGGTGCCCGGCGAGATGACCGAACTCGATGTGAAATGGCTGACCGAAAAGCTCGCGCTCTACGAGCTGAAGGCCCCCAAGGGCGTCGAGAAAATGCAGAAGATTGTCTCCGGCAAAATGCTGTGGAACTACGACAATCTCGAACCGACCGAAAAGAAGATGGTGCTGTAATGAGCAATCAAACACGCAACAAGGATGTGCTCGGCGAGAACTTCATGTTCCCGCCCCGGGTCATCGACGACATCCATATCAAGGCCCAGCTCGGCCGCTATCGCATGCGCGGCATGGCCCTGTTCAAAAAGATCCCGACCTGGGACGACCTCACCTTCCTGCCCGGCACCCTGACCCGTTTCGTCATCGAGGGCTACCGCGAGAAATGCACCACGCGCACCATCATCGGCCCGCGCGCCAAGCGCCCGCTTGATCTCGATATTCCGGTCTATATCACCGGCATGAGCTTCGGCGCGCTCAGCTACGAGGCCAAGATGGCCCTGGCCCGGGGCGCCACCATGGCGGGCACGGCGACCTGCTCGGGCGAGGGCGGCATGATCCCCGACGAGCGGCGCTATTCGTCGAAATGGTTCTATCAGTGCATCCAGTCGCGCTACGGCTTCAACCCGCATCATCTGCAACTGGCGGACGGCTGCGAGTTCTTCATCGGCCAGGGCTGCAAGGTCGGCCTCGGCGGCCATCTCATGGGCCAGAAGGTGCCCGACCAGGTGGCCGAGAGGCGCTCCCTGCCCGCCGGCATCGACCAGCGCTCGCCGGCGCGTCACCCGGACTGGCTCGGGCCCGACGATCTCTCCCTCAAAATCG
>Ga0066376_10002633_pt1 | contig 16630 bp, 18 predicted proteins | sample Knorr_S15_td_Bot_FD_77009 | JGI IMG/M metagenome (GOLD analysis project Ga0066376, IMG submission 77009) | Marine microbial communities from Southern Atlantic Ocean transect - Knorr_S15_td_Bottom_ad_5009_LV_A | ecosystem: Environmental > Aquatic > Marine > Oceanic | place: Southern Atlantic... | reverse complement strand
GGCAGGACAATGGCTGGCTACGTGGACAGCGGTGCCCGACGGCGAGGAAGCCCCTGGAGGATAGTGGGCTGGTCCGCTGCTGCGCTCCTGTTGATGCTGCCGTTGATCGCGATGCAGTTCACCACGAGTGCCGAGACCGACGCGTGAGGGTCCCCGACCGGTCAGCTCCCAGGACAGCCCGGGGTAAAGCACGGGGTCAACTCTTGACACTTGACAAGATCGTCACGTGTAAGGAGTTTGAGGTGCCCCCGGTTCGTTGATGCCGATTGACAACTGGGCACTTCGTATCATTGTCCATTTCCCGTCGCGTCTTGAATCCTCCAAATCATTCAACGGTCACAGGTTGGTAGACGAAGGTAAGGTAGAGGCCCGAGTTCTGGCAGTCGCCCACTCGCAGCGCCGCCCGAACTACTGGAAGCGCCGTCGATGACGTCACCGTGTGACAAGAGTGGGGCCGCCAGGACTCGAACCTGGAACCAACGAACGAGATTCTCGCAGGAGCAGTCAGGTGGATCGACAGCAATTTCGCGCGAAGATGGCCGGGAACTTTATCGCGTTGCCCACGCCGTTTCACGACGACTTCAGCCTCGACCTGGAGACGTTACGGCGCCTGGTCCGCCGCCTCCTGGACGCCGGCTATCAGACCGGCAATGGCGTTCTGCTGGCCGGGGGGGCCGCCGGAGAGTTTGCCACGTTGCGGACCGAGGAGCGTAAACGGGTTGCGGAAGTTGTTGTCGAGGAAGCTGCCGGACGCATCGCCGTCATTGTCGGGGCGCAGGACACCAGCACCATGCGGGTCCTGGAACTGGCCCGTTTTGCGGAGAGTATCGGTGCAGACGGAATCCAGGTCGGGCCACCCTACTACTATCCGCCGAGCAGTGACGACATCTTCGCATTGTTCCAGGCGATCTCCGACGAGGCGGCGATTCCCATGGTCGTCTACAACACTTGGTGGACCGGCACGAACGCGGACCTGGGCTACGACCAGATAGCGAAACTGCTCGATCTCGCCAATGTTGGCGCATTGAAATGGAGTTCACCGGACGCCTTCGTGTTCGAAGGAGTTCTCGACAGCTTTTCCGACAAGATCGCCATCATCGACAACCAGCTCTGCGAGATTCTCTCGCACATGATGGGCGCGGTCGGTTTTGTCAGTCACCCACCACTGGCCTGGCCCGAATATGGTCTGCGGTTGTGGTCATGCCTGGAGGAGAGCCGCTATGCGGACGCGCTCGAAATGCTGATGCGGTTCCGAAACCCCTACTACCGCCTCTTTTTCCAGGCCTACGAGTACAGCGGAAGTGAAGGCCATTTTGACAAGGCGATTCTCGAACTGGTTGGGGAGCATGCCGGCCTCCCACGTCCGCCCGGCCGGCCGCTGCCTCCCAAGCTGATCGAGGCAACTCGACAAATGCTCCTCGATGCCGGCGTCCCCGGCGTTCAACCGGCTGGATCCGCATCCTGAGGTTACATTCCAGGTAACACCTGCCCGTCGGTCCGCCGCGACGGCGGATTCGGGTGAGGTGCCCCCAATTCAACATGTGCTCGAAGCCCGACCTGGCCCAGGTGATGGCGGTCGACTCTTCCTGGCCTGTGGCCCTGTTTGTCCAGCTACATCTGCAAAGAGGCCCAACTTCGCGACTGGTGAGCGCTGTGGTATGCTGAGGCCGTTGGCCTGTTGAATCTGGAGCGTCCCACTGTGCCGATGCCGAGTACTTATCCCCCGGAGCTAGAGCAGTTCATTCAACGGGAACTGGCGAGCGGTCAGTACCAGAATGAGGACGAACTGCTCGTGGAGGCGCTGAAGGCCTTCCGCGAATTGAAGACGCGACATGATGAGCTGCGTGCCGACGTCGAACGGTCGATTGAGCAAGCCGACCGTGGAGAGGTTGCGGCCCTCGACATGGGGGCCCTCAAGCAGAAGCTCCAGGACGAATTGGGTGAGACTGGATAACCTCCCTGATGGCACGCGTGGTTCTGACGGCCTCGGCGGAGACCGGGATTGAGGCAATTGGCCGCTATGTTTTCCGGGAAAGCCAAGATCTCCAAGCGGCCCTTCGCGTCCTGGACCGCATCGACGAGAAGACCATGGCTTACGCCAGGCAACCGGAGATGGGTGATCTGCGGCCCGACCTCGGTGCCGAGGTCCGCTGCTTCCCGGTCGGCAACTACGTGGTGATCTACCGGCCGCTGGAGGATGGAATCCTCGTGCTGCTCGTAGTGCATGGATCCCGTGACGTCCCGGCCGTTTTCCGGGACCAGTTTGGCTCAAACTCGTGAGCACTCAGGCGGACCCGTCGCAAGTCCCGGGGTCGGCAGTCTCGCTTCACCGAGGTTCAAATGGGGCCGCCAGGACTCGAACCTGGAACCAACGGATTATGAGTCCGCTGCTCTAACCGATTGAGCTACGGCCCCCAAGCACCTCGGGGAAGCTGGTGCATTCTACCGAACCGTGCCTGCAGCCGGGAGGTGGACCGACTCGACTCTCGGCTTGAGCTGACAGTGGAATTCAGGAACCGGTGTGGTGAGAATGGAGGCAGGACGATGATGATCTTGCCACATTCACGCCGCTGCAAGTCGGCCCGAGTCGCCGTCGGATTGGTACTCGTGCTGCTGGCCGGGACGCTCGGCATCGCAACGCCGTGCCGGGCCCAGGTTGCCGGTGAGGCCGGGACTTTCAGCCGACCCAGGCTGCCCTCCACGCCCCTGGACTACTCCCGGGTCCGACGACCGCCGCACGTCGATGCTTCACACCTTGCCGGTGCTGACAATACGCCGAAGCTCAACCCGCTGACCAATCACGGGGCCACCCTGGGCCGCGTGCTGTTCTACGACCGGCAACTCTCCAGGAATCTCACGATCGCCTGTGCCTCATGCCACCTGCAGAAGGCAGCGTTCACCGACCCGCGTCAATTCAGCCGCGGCTTCAAGGGTAAGCTCACACGCCGCAACTCGATGAGCCTCGCCAACCTCCGCTTCACCAATCTCAACGGACTCCGGCCCGGGTTCTTCTGGGACGAACGGGCTGCGACGCTCGAGGACCAGGTCCTGCTGCCGATCCAGGACCCGATCGAAATGGGAATGAAACTCCAAGAGCTGATCCCCCGGCTCGAGAAGTTGCCCTACTACCCCGACCTGTTTCAGGCCGCCTTTGGCTCGAAATCCATCACCAGCAGGCGGGTGGCCCGGGCATTGGCCCAGTTCATCAGGTCGATGGTGTCACTCGACTCCCGCTACGACCGGGCCGCCGCACGCAAGGACGACGACATCGTACTGACACGCCTTGAACAGCAGGGTGAGACGCTGTTCGTGGAAGGAGTGGGGGGGATCGCCGAGTTTGCATGCGCCATGTGCCACGTTCCCCCGACCTTCAACATGCCCAAGGCCCAGAACATCGGACTCGACCTGCCGGTGACCAACAACTCGAAGCGGGACAAGACCTCCAGGTCGGGCAACCCACGGGACCGCGGCCTGGGTGAACTCGGACGTCCCTCAAACGACACGTTCACCAAGAGCAATGATGGCAAGTTCAAGGCCCCCTCGCTGCGGAACGTCGCCCTGACGGCACCCTACATGCACGACGGCCGTTTCAAGACTCTCGAGCAGGTCATCGCACACTACAGCGGCAAGGTCCGCCCGCATCCCAACCTGGGGCTGGCGTTCGAGGACAATTCCAGCGACAAGAGAGAGTTGGGTTTTCAGTTCACCAAGACGCAACAGCAGGCACTGGTCGCGTTTCTCAAGACACTGACCGACAAGAGGTTCCTGACCGACGTCAGGTTTTCGGATCCCTTCATCCGGTCCCGCAAATGAGCCCGGCAGGATCTCTCGAACCTCAACCTCAGCCTCAACATCAACCTCCTGGTGAGACCATCAGCATGCGACAGATCGTGACGGCAGCACTGGTCGTGGTGTCTTGCGTGACGGCTTCCCCGGCCGGCGAATTGACTCAAGAACAGGACCCCAGGAGTCCGGCCAAGTCGATCAAGCCGATCACGTCGCCCGAGGCCGCCAGGCAATACAAGGCTCTGCTCAAGGCGTACGAAGAGGAGGAGGATGCTCGCGAGTTTGCCGAGCGGTTCCTGCAGCTGGCACTCAAGCACCCCAAGGACGTGGTGGCGATTGATTCGCTGAGCTGGATTGCGGTCCAGGTCCTACGCGGCCCGGAGCTGGGTCGGGCATTGGTGCTGCTGAAGCAGCAGCACCTCTCGAGCAACAAGCTGGCGGCGGTCTGCGAAGCGCTCGAGCGGAAGCCGTCGACGGCGGCCGAGGAGCTGCTCCGCGGCGCGTTGGTCAGGAGCCCGCACCGCACCGTGCGGACCCAGGCCTGCTTTTCATTGGCCCGGTTCCTCGAGCGGAAGGCGACGCTCGGTTCAAAGCTCGCAGAGCGTCCCGAACTGAAGCCTCGGTTCGAGCAGTTCTACGGCAAGGACTTCACCCGGCTGCTGGTCAATCTGAAGCCATCAGCAACCGCCCGCGAGACCGAGCAACTCTACACTCGAGTCATCAAGGACTTTGCCGACATCAGCCGGGGAAAGCCGACGGGGGACCAGGCGGTGCGGTCGTTGTTTCGCATCCAGCACCTCTCGGTCGGTCGACCGGCCCCGGAGATCAGCGGCCGGGACGTTTCCGGCAAGGCCTTCAAGCTCTCCGACTACCGTGGCAAGGTGGTGGTGGTGGATTTCTGGGGTCACTGGTGAGGCCCCTGCCGGGACCTGTACCCGCACGAGCGGTCGCTCGTGAAACGGCTTGCCGGAAAGCCCTTCGCTCTGCTGGGGGTCAACAGCGACGAGGATCGCAAGGTGCTCAGGACGGTGATCGCCAGGGAGAAGATCGTCTGGCGGAGCTGGTTTGACGGAGGCAGTCCCGAGGGCCCGATTTCCACTCGCTGGCAGGTCAGCAGTTGGCCCACGCTCTACGTCATCGACGGCAAGGGCATCGTCCGCCACGTCGACGAGGGGGGTGCGGAGGTGAACATCAAGGCGGCCGAGGCGGTCGTTGACCGGTTGCTCAGGGAGTCGGCTTCGAAGCAGTAGGCCTCGTGGGTCGGATCGCACTCTCGAACCCCTGCTCGACGACGATCTTCAAGAGGCGTGTCGACGTGACCCGTGCCGGGTCATAAGTCACCGTGATCTCGTCCCGCCCGAGATCCGGCTCGATGAAACTCACACCAGGAAACCCTGCCAGGGCTTCAGCCACCCGGTTGGGTCACTCGAGTCAGAACAACTCCAGCCGCTCGGTCATCCCCGCAACGTGGATTGTGGCCAGGGCCTTACCGGATGGAATCGGAACAGTCGAGCCGGCCGATCCGGGCGAGCCAGCCGATCCGGTTGATGTCGATGTGCTCTGCGGGCAGCCGCACAGCAGGACCACTCCGACGACACTCAGCCAGGCTCGTGGCCAGGCCGAGGTCATTGTGACACCCCGGCCGTGGTGTCTGCGGCCACATCACAGGCGACACGGAACCCGATCAATTCGTAACGGTTCCTCGGCATGCCACGGTGCCGATAGGCCGACCGGCAGGCTCGGGCGTCGTCGACCCAGCTCCCGCCCCGGACGACCAGGTAGAACCGTCCAAAGCCGGTCGGCAGGACACCGACGGGTGGCCCCAGCGGGTCCTTGGCCGGGCTGTCCCGATAGTAGTCCTTGTCGAACCAGTCGCCGCACCACTCGGCGACGTTGCCGTGCATGTCGTAGAGCCCGAAGGCATTGGGCTTGTAGGAACCGACCTTGGCGGTCCGCCGGAGGTACTTTCCGGGCGGGCTCTTCTTGTCGGGGGTGCGGACGGGATAGGGGTAGCGTCCATTGAAGTTCGCCTGGGTGGCCGACAGCGAGTTGCCGAAGTGGAAGGGGGTGGTCGTCCCGGCCCGGCAGGCGTATTCCCACTGGGCCTCGGTCGGCAGCCGATAGGTCCGCCCGGCCTTGCGTTCGGCGGGTTGAGCCGAGAGCTTCTTGCAGAAGTCCATCGCTTCCTGCCACAGCAGGGTTTCCATCGGGTGATCGGGGCCGCCGCCGCGCTGTGCGGTGAACACGGCACGAGGCCGATCGGGTTTCATCAGCCCGTTGTACTGCCGCTGAGTCACCTCGTAGGCACCCATTAGAAACGCCCGGCTGATCACGACCTTGTGCTGCCGTTCCCGAACCTCGCGTTCGGCTTCGTTCCTGGGCGAGCCCATCACGAATTCACCCGAGGGGATCTGCACCAGCTTCATGCCGATCGAGTTCGTGATCACCGCAGGCTTGGCTGGCTTATCCTGGGCGAGTGCTGTGTGATCGGAGTGCACCAGCAGCACGGTTGCGGCCAGCACGGCGAACCAACCCATCTGGCGCACTGCCGGTTGCCGACTGTCGAGGAGATTCATCGCGTTTGTCCTGCAGGTCTGTTGAGGCAACTGGCGTGCATCAATTGGTTTCGGCATGCACGTGGCTCTCGAGCACGTGAGCCTGATCATCGAGGATACTGCGTGCCGGGCGTGCCGAGCGCATCAGCGAGATTGTGGGTGGAATTGTGGTCGAGTCGAACGCCACCTCGGCCGGCAGCGGACTTCCGTGAAAGAGCGCTGGTGAGGACCACAGGCCGTAGGCACCCGCGTCGGCGAACGCCAGCACGATGCCGGTTTCCAGTGGTGGCAGGGGGCACTCCGAGGCGAGCACATCGGCCGGAAGACTGAGGCAGCCCAGCACGTCGGTGGCCCGGGTTTCTGCGGAGGCGGATCCGAGGACCAGTGGTGGCCGGGCGCGGGTGGAGAGTTGCAGTCCGCAGAGGTCGGCTCGCTGGTGGGTCCCGCCGTCGACCACGACCGCCGGCCGGCCCTGGTGTGATTGGTGGCCGACGACCGAGACGAGGTACCAGCCGGCCTGGGCGACCAGGAACCGGCCCAGCTCCAGGGCCAGTCGGCCCGGAGCCACCCGCTCGAGCAGACCGTCGAGGGCCTCACCGATGCGTTCCAGGTCCACTTCGCTGTCGGCATCGCAATAGGGAACTCCGAATCCGCCTCCGACGTTGATCAACCGGGGCGTAATCCCCAGTACGTCTGCGGCTTTGAGCGAGAGATCGACGGCACCTTGGAGGTGCGCGATCACCGCGTCGGTCTCGAGCACCTGCGAGCCGGCGAAGACGTGAAAACCGATCAGTTCCGGGCCACCGCGATCGAGCAGTTCGCGGCACGCGGGCAGGTCGTCGATTGTGACTCCGAATCGTGAATCGGGTCCGGCCTGGACGACGGCGGCGGATCCGAAATCCGGCCGCAGCCTGAGCACCGCCTTGTTGGGCAGGTCGGCACGGGCCAGGCTGGCCAGTTCGCTGACCGAATCGACCGAGACGACCGCATCGGGCAGTGACCCGAGCTGCTCGAGCATCTCGGGCGACTTGTACGGTCCGGCGGCGAAGATCCGTGCAGCGGGAAACCCCGCCTCGACCGCCGTTGCCAATTCGCCTGCCGAGGCCACGTCGGCACCCAGGCCGCAGTCGGCCAGCACGTCGCAGAGGCCCAGCGACGCGTTGGCCTTCAGCGAATAGTACAGTTCCAACGACCCGGGCACCTGGGGCAGGAACTGCTTGAGCCGAGCCGCCTGGGTTCGGATCTTCTGGAGGTCGTAGACGTAGGCGGGGGTGGTGTGCTGCCGGGCGATTTCGGCGAGTCGATCGACCGGTGGGTCAGGTTCAGGCAGTGGCGAGGTCACGGTGTGGCCTGGAACCCGGTGACGATGATCCGTCGTGGCTTCCGGGGCAGTTTCTTGAGCACGCTGGGCCAGACTCCTCCCCAGCCCTCGACCGTTCCGGTCACGCGGACAGTCTGTGTCCGCCGGAAGTTGCCCTGCAGCAGGGCCTGGGTCACCTCCTTAAAGGCCGCCCGTTCCTGCTTGCTCTTGCCTCTTCCCAGTATGAAGAAAGCTTTCGAGCCGGGAATGACCAGCCGCAGCTGTTTGTTTGTGAACACCAGCGATCCGACCGCGGTCACTTCCAGCGACACCAGCCCGCTGCGGGTACCCTTCGAGAGCCGGGTCGCCCAGACACTCTCGTGCAGCTTGTCGAGATCGATCAGCTTGCCTTTACGGGCCTGGAACTTGATCGTGCCGTGGGTATATTTTCCCAGCTTTTTTGGTCGCAGGAAGGCGACCTTGTTTTCGTCGACGTCATACAGACGTGCGGTGGCGTCACGCGCCATCCCGCCTCATCAGTGCATCTCGACGCCGGTCACCGTCATGTTGCCGCTGATCACCTGGGCGTTGGCCGAGCTGATGGCGAGCAATGAGAGTCCCAGCGTGAGTGTCATGATCCTGGGGTGCATGCGTCTGGTTCCGTTGAGAAGAGTGGATCCGGGGTTGCCGCCACAGGAGTTCACGATACCCGTTGGCGGTGGTAGTTTTCCAACTGTTTGTTGGCGTTGACGATGGCCGAGAGTCGTTCGACGATCTTCTCGAGTTGCGGTCCGGCGAACGCGAAATACAGTTCGTCGTCGGCCAGTTCGGTGTAGACGCGGTTGCCGATGCAGCCGAGGTTTGTGGCACTGAGTCCCGATTGCATCACCTCGGGGATCGCCGCACAGGTCGGTCGTCCGACCATGGACGTCTGGCAGGCGACACCGGCGGCATGAGCCGCTTCGGCGAGCACCATCATCTGTCGTGCGTTGCCGCGGACGAGCACCACGTCGGGATCGCTTGTCGTTTCGGACAGGGGAGTATAGCTGACGACGCCGAAGGCCTCTTCGCGTCGCGGGATCCCGGCCACTTCCTGCATCTCGAGGTATTCCAGCTCGACCATCGTGCCGATCACTCCCTCGAGCTCGGCGCTCTGCTCTTCGGGCAGGTCGATGCCGTGGGTGTGTGCTCCGATCGGGCAGCCGTAGTGGTCGGTCGCCTCGGTGTAGAACGATTCACCGTCTGCGGCGCGTTTCCAATACCCACAGCCGGCCGGGGCCATCTCTTCGGTTCGCGGCAGATCCTCGGGCGGCGTGTCGAGGAAGCTGACGGCTACCGGTTGGCGTTCGAGCTCGAGCAGTTCGGCGAGCTGACTGGCCGTACTCATGGTCGAGGGCTCCTGGTGGAGTTGAGAGGGTCCAACTGACCCTCGGTCGGTTCTGCTCAGCAGAACCACGATTCTGACAGCCGGGGTGCCCGGCGTCGATCGGGAGCGAGTGCCGATTGGGCCTCGTCCGGAGACCGGCCATGAGCCAGTTCACGGATCCGGGCGAACGTGGTCGCCGGATCAACCTCCTCGGTTGCATCCTGCTCGACCAGCTTGGCAACCTTCCGCTGCAGGCGGTCCATCCGCGGGTCGGGATGTGCCCAGGTCCAGCTCAGGGCGGTTTCATCGAGCCGGCCGCGGTAGGGCAGCGTGGCGGGGTGCTCGGCCAGCCACGAACCCGGCGGGATCAGCAATCGGATCGAGAACTGGACCGGATCGACGTGATCGACCAGGTCGTTGGTTTCGATGAATTCGAGCACCTGGAGGTAGTCGTCGAGAGTGGTCCAAGGAGTGAAGGCGACCCAGGTTGGTCTCAGGGTGACCCCCGCCTGCCGGCACCGCTTGATTGCGGCGGTGACATCGTCGGCGGTGTGTTGCTTGTCGAGGATCTTGAGCACTGTGGGGCTGAGTGATTCGACGGCGGAGATGATGAACAGGCAGCCGAGTCGGCCGAACTCGGGCAGGTCGTCGCCTCGCGAGAGCAGGTGTTCGATCTTGGCGGTGAAGTCAAACGTCAGCGTCGGGAATCGCTGGTGCATTTCCCTCACGACCTCGATCGAGTGCCGGGGTCCGTTGAGGAAATCGGGATCACCGAACGTGATGTGGGTGGCACCGGCCTCGACCTGCCGCGCGATGTCCTCGACCACCACCTCGGTCGGCACCACGAAGAAGCGGCCTCCGTAGACCGGCGGGATCGGGCAGTGGGTGCACAGGTGCAGGCAGCCTCGGCTGGCCTCGGTGTAACCGGCCGTGTGGCAGTCGCCTTCGTGGAGCAGTTGAGCGTATTCGGTGAGCGGCGGCAGGTCCTCGCGAGAGGGCACGGCGAACTCGAGCCGTTCCAGGTACGGCGTGGCGGGCTGGTCGCGGCGGATGACGCCGGGCAGCGGGTCGGCAGAGTGTCCCGACTCGAGTGCTTCCACGAGCGAGACCAGCGGTGCGTCGTACTCACCCCCCAGGCAGCTGTCGGCGCCCTGCTCGAGCAGGAAGTCGGAGTTGAGTGCGGCGTAGAGTCCGTAGAAGCAGATGTGGCAGTCGGGGTTGATCTCGCGAATCCGTTGCATCACCCGCACGCCCAGCCGCAGTGCCGTGTGCATGGGCACCGAGATGCCGACGAAGCGAGCCGAGTTGACTCGATTGTCGTCGAATTCCGAAACGGCGATATCCAGGGCACGAGCGGCGAATCCGGCTCGGCCGAGGAACCCCATGGGCAGTGCCACGCCGATGGGCTGGTGCCCGAGTTCGTAGCACGAGATGAGCACGATCGCCCCGTCGGCGCGCCAATCGAGAGGCTGGCTGCCGGGCAGGGCGGCGGCGTCAGGCGGTGATGTGCTGGGGCCGGTCATGGGTCACAGACAGTATAGTCTGCCGGGCCGGGGGGTGTCGAAGGCCAGTCCGGCGGACCATCTCACCGCTTCTGCAGCACGAACACCGTGTCGGTGATCTGGTTGTCGAGTTTCAGCGGGTCGTCGATGTCGTACCAGAAGTCGTAGACGTCGAGCAGTTGGAACGCGGGGACCGACTTCAGCAGGCGGCGGAACTGTGCCGCGGTGTACATCCTCAGCGGGAAGTCGTCCTCGTAGCGTATCCGTCGCTGCGGAGGGTCGCCGGTGGTGACGCTGAGCCGGAATCGGATCGTCTCGATCCGTTTTCTCCGGTTCGAGTCGAGCACCTTCAGTGAGAACGTGACGCGGGTACTTGCGTGGCGAGCCGACCATCGCTCGGTCGACTCGGGATCGATGTCCGGCGGCAGCAGGTGAAGGCCGAGCACGTAGATGCCACCGCGCCGCAGGCTGCCGGCGATCGACTCGAGATGATTCCTCGCATCGCCCTCGGTCAGCAAGTGTCGGAACGTGTTCATCGGGCAGATGGCCAGGTCGACGGGAGTGTCGAGCCGCTGGGTGATCATGTCGCCGTGGAACACCCTGGCCTTCAGACCACGACGTTTCAGCCGTCGTCCCAGGTAGTTGATGGACGGCAGGCTGAGATCGAACCCGGTGACCCGGTAGCCTCGCGAGGCCAACTCGACCACCAGCCGTCCTCCACCACAGCCGGGTTCGAGCACCCCTTTGACGGGAAACGTGCAGTACTTCGCGGCCACGGCATCGACGAAGTCGGCCTCGAGGCGCGTTTCGTCACGGAACGCGAGGTCCCAGTACTGCGGGTGGTCGTAGCACGAGCCGGCCACGGCTAACCGACATCCCGGTTGGCCTGCCGCAGCAGGGCGCGCATGTAGGCCACGCAGTACGACGCTCCGGCCTGCTGCAGGCCGCTGTCGTTGATCATCTGCGGGATGTGGTCGCCGATCGCCGAGCCGTTGAAGCCGACCTCGCGGAGGGTCCGCATCACCTTCGGCATGTCCTGGTACCCGTCGTCGGGGAACGTCTCGAAGAACCGCGGCAGCGTGCCGCTGACGTTGCGGAAGTGGATCGCGAACAGCTGCTTTCGCTTGCCCCAGTAGCGGATCATCTCGAAGACGTCCTTGCCCATCTTCTTGCCGCCCTCGGACCAGGTCCCGATGCACAGCAGCACTCCCCAGTACTTGCTGTGGCCGGCGATCTCATCGGCCCGGCGGTAGCCGTCGAAGTGAGTGAACAGCTTGGCGACTCCGTTCATCATCGCCACCGGAGGATCGTCGGGGTGCAGCGCCATCCTCACATCCGAGTCTTCAGCGACCGGCAGCACCCGCTTGATGAAGTACTCGTAGTTGTCCCACATCTCCTCGGCAGAGTACTCGCGGCCGAACTTCTGCTTCTCGACCGACTTGCGGAACACGTCGAGGTCGAACACCCGCACCGAGTAGCCTCGATGGACCACTCGACCGGTGCTGTACGTATTGCCCGGGTGAAACGCATAGCCGGCCACGGGGATTTTGAGTCGTCCCAGGGCCTTGAGAAAGTCCTGGTACTCGCGGATCTCGGCGTCGCGTTTTGGTCGTCCCAGGCCGATATTGAGCGAGCCCTGGACCGGGTGGACGGCCGAGTAGATCTGGATGTCATGCCTGGCAAACCGCTTCTGCAGCTCACCCAGGAAGGCCAGGTTGGCCTGTTGTCGGGTCAGGTCGACTCGAACCGATCTCAGCCCCACCTGCTGCAGAAAGGTCATGTCGTCGTCGCTGAGCGACCCGGGCACCCGGCGGGCCAGCTTGACGTTTTGGGGGTCGTATTCATCGATCGGCGTGCGTGGCCTGGCGGCGGCGGCGGTAGTGGGTTGAGGTGAGACGAGTGAACCGGCGGTGAGCAGTCCGGCCGCCAACAGGAAGTCACGGCGTTTGGTGGTCTGGTCGTTCTGGTCGGTCATGGTCGGCTCCCAGGTGGTGTCGTTTGTCGACGGGTTTGATGAACCAGTTGGCCACCAGCGCGATGCCCAGCAGTGCGGCCATCAGGTACATGGTCGAGTTGTACAGAGTAGCCCGCGGGTCGGCGGTGCCATCGGGCAACAGTGCCAGCAGGTTGCCGATATCGACAGTCTTGGTGGCGACCAGTGCGTCGAGCTGTTCTTTGCCGGCGTCGAACTTCGCTCGGAAGGCATCGGAGTCGACTCGGGCCGCGAGGTCTCGGATCGCGGCCAGCCTTTTGTGCTCGCGAAGCGATGTGATGGCCAGGGGTCCCAGCACCCCCGCGGTGCTCCAGGCCGTCAGCAGTCGCCCGTGGATGCCACCGACAAACCGGCTGCCGAACAGGTCGGAGAGGTAGGCGGGGATCGTGGCGAATCCGCCTCCGTACATCGTGAAGATGATCATCGTGGCGGCATAGAAGTAGACCAGCCAGACGGCGGTCGGGTCGGCACTGACGCCGGCGGCGGCAAACGGGATCGAGAGGTACAGCGCGATACCGAGCACGAAGAACAGCGTGTAGGTGGGCTTGCGTCCGATGCGGTCCGAGACGCTGGCCCAGAAGAAGCGGCCGAGCATGTTGAAGACGCTGATCATCAGCACGTAGGTCGTGGCGAATCCCTCGTCGACCAGGTCGGGCAGTGTCGTGCCGAAGATCTCGGTCATCATCGTCTTGGCCACGCCCAGTACGCCGATGCCGGCGGTGACGTTGAAGCACAGGACGATCCAGATCAGATAGAACTGCGGGGTCCGAACCGCACGATCGATGCTCACATCGTGTCCGCTGATCATTTTTTTCTGGGCCGCGTCTTCGGTCGGAGGCGTCCATCCCTGGGGCACCCAGCCCTCGGCCGGGATCCGGTAACAGAACGACGCGACCAGCATGACCAGGAAGTACCCGATGCCCAGTACCAGGAAGGTCTCGGCGACTCCCACGCTGCCGGTGCCGACCAGGTAGGCGACATCCACCCCGTTCTCGGTCACCACGACCACGTCTCGCAGTTCACCGGCCACTTCGGCGACTCGTCGAGCACCGCGGGTGACCACCTGGACCCCCGTGTCGAGTTTCTCGGGAGCGACGTAGAAGAGTTCCAGCAGCCATTTCTTGAGCGGTGCTCCGATCATGGCTCCTCCGCCGAAACCCATGATCGCCATCCCGGCTGCCATGCCGCGTCGGTCGGGGAACCAGCGGATCAGGGTGCTGACCGGTGAGACGTACCCCAGCCCCAGTCCGCAGCCACCGAGGGCTCCGTAGCCGAGGTAGACCAGCCAGAGCTGGTGAGTCCAGATGCCGGCGGCCCCGACCAGGAAGCCTCCGCCCCAGCACGTCGCCGCCACCGTGCCCACCACCCTCGGCCCGACTTTTTCGAGCCACTTGCCGGCCACCGCGGCCGAGAGGCCCAGGAAGACGATGGCGACGGTGAAGATCCAGACCACGCTGCTCAGCGACCAGTCGGCGGCGGCCGGGCCCACCACGCCCTGGACCCGTTCCAGAGGTGGGTTGAAGATGCTCCAGGCGTAGACCGACCCGATGCACAGGTGGATGGCGACCGAGGCGGGAGGAACCAGCCAGCGGTTGAAGCCGGGTCCGGCGACAATGCGGTCCTTGGAGAACAGCCGGGACATCTGCCGGAGGATCCTCTGTGGGTGAAATGCGGGTGCCGCGTGACGACTCAACATATCCCAGCCCCCCGGTGCTCGGCAACGTGCTCACCGCAGTCGCCGCTTTACTTTCGTATCGGCGGTGGTCAAGAATGATCGGCTGATCTGAACCTGTGACGGGATCGAGTCCCGGGGAGTGTCTTGTGATGAGTCGGCGACTGGTGATGCAGGTGACGGTGGTTGCGGCCTTGTTCCTGGCAGATCTCAGCTCGGTCGCCCGGGCTCAGAAGACCGAACTGCCGGACTACCCGCGGCTGAACACCTCGAGGACCTACCGGGTGGACCCCGCCTGGCCCCAGCGTCCCGACGGACTCGAGTGGGACCACGTGCCGGGCGTCTTTGTCGACAGCAGTCAGCAGGTGTGGATTTTCACCCGCACCAACCCGTCGGTGCAGATCTTCACCACCTCGGGCCGCCACGTCCGTTCGTGGGGCACGGATCTGTTTGGTCGTCCTCACCAGATCAAGCTCGATCACGAGGGCAACGTATGGGTGGCCGACCAGGGGAACCACTGCGTGTTGAAGATGACCCCATCGGGCAAGACGCTGCTGGTGCTGGGCACACGTGGCGAGTCGGGCGATGACCGGCTGCACATGAATAACCCGACCGACATGGTCGTGTCGCCCACCGGCGACGTGTTTGTCTCGGACGGCTACGCCAACAGTCGCGTGCTTCATTTCGACAAGCGTGGCCGGTTTGTGAAGATGTGGGGCAAGCTGGGAGTGCGACCCGGGGAGTTCAGCCTGCCGCACGCGATCGTGATGGATTCCAAGGGCCGGCTCTATGTCGCCGACCGCAACAACGCTCGGGTACAGGTCTTCAACCAGGCCGGCAAGTTCCTGGACCAGTGGCGGCACATCGTGGTGCCGTGGGGGCTGTGCGTGACGGCGTCTGATGAGATCTGGGTCTGCGGATCCGGGCCGATGGGGTGGCGCAAGGACGACGTGGTGCTGGGCGTGCCGCCGGCCAACCAGGTGCTGGTGAAATTCTCGACCGCAGGCAAGGTGCTCGAATACGTCATCATCCCCAAGGGGGAGGATGGAAAGGAGCGGCCCGGCGAGTTGAACTGGGTGCATTCGATCGCGGTCGACAAGGCGGGCAACCTGTACTGCGGCGACATCAACGGCAAGCGGGCTCAGAAGTTTGTGCTGATCCCCTCGGACAAGCAGGCAACCAGGCAGGTGGTGAAGAAACGATGACGCAGTTGCAGTTGGCACTGGACGAGCCCGATCTCGAAGTCGCTGTGACTCGCGGTCGCGAGTTGATCGACCTGGTCGAGATCATCGAGGTGGGCACGCCGCTGGTGATCGAGTACGGCATGGAATCGGTACGTCGGATCCGTGAGGCGTGTCCCGGTGTGGAGGTCCTGGCGGATCTGAAGGTGATGGACGCCGGACGTCTCGAGGCATCACTGGCGTTCCGTGCGGGTGCCGACTGGGTCAGCGTGCTGGGCGTGGCCGCCGACGTCACGGTGCGAGGAGTGATCGAGGCGGCCGGTGATGCCGGCGGCCGGGTGATGGTCGACCTGATCGGCTGTCCCGACATACCGGGCCGAGCGGCGGATCTGCTGCGATTGGGAGCCGACGTGATCTGCGTGCACACGGCGTTTGATCGCCAACCCTCCGGTGCCCATCCACTCGATGAACTCTCCCAGTTGCTCGAAGTGATCCCCTCGGACCGTGCGGCGGTGGCCGGGGGGATCCGGCCCGAGACTCTGCCTCAGGTGCGCGAACTCGCACCCCGGATCGTTATCGTGGGCAGCTACCTGGCCGATCACAGTCGGCCGCGGGAGGCGGCGATCGAGATGAACGAGTTGTTGATGGGGGAACGGGTGCTGTGAGTGTCCGGGACCGGGCGGTGCGGATCGCCGAGGAAATCGGAGCGTCGGTTGGCCGGATCGACGATGACCGGGCGGCGGAGCTGGTCGATGCGATCGACGGGGCGGGGCGGGTGTTCGTGGCCGGAGCCGGTCGATCGAGGCGGTCGGTCGAGTCGTTTGCCATCCGGTTGTTGCACCTGGGCATCGCGGCTCACGTGGTGGGTGAGACGACCACGGGGGCATTGGGTCCCGGCGACCTGCTGCTGGTCGGCTCGGGATCCGGTTCGACCGGATCGCTGGTGACGATTGCCCGGCGTGCTGTCGAGGCGGGTGGCCGGGTGGCGTTGGTGACGATCCGGAACGGGTCTGTGATTGGGGAATTGGCCGACGTCGAGCTGTTTGTGCCGGCTCCGACACCGAAGCTGGAAGGTCCGAGCGAGGCCGAGTCGATTCAGCCGATGGGTTCGTTGTTCGAGCAGAGCCTGCTGGTGGTGCTGGACGCGGTGGTGCTGGCGTTGATGGAGCGACGTGGCGAGGGTTCCGAGACGATGTTCTCGCGGCACACCAACCTCGAGTAGTCCTGCGTCGTTGCTTCACCAACGGTGCCCGGTATCCTTGGTCCTGTTCAGTC
>Ga0066376_10002632_pt1 | contig 16633 bp, 13 predicted proteins | sample Knorr_S15_td_Bot_FD_77009 | JGI IMG/M metagenome (GOLD analysis project Ga0066376, IMG submission 77009) | Marine microbial communities from Southern Atlantic Ocean transect - Knorr_S15_td_Bottom_ad_5009_LV_A | ecosystem: Environmental > Aquatic > Marine > Oceanic | place: Southern Atlantic... | reverse complement strand
GCTCGCCTTGAAGGTGATTATGTGTATACGTATACTACATCTCCGCATACGTATACGGCCACGGGGAAACCATGAAAGCAAAATTGACAGTCTCGATAGATCGAGATCTCATCCCGGCAGCCAAGCGGTACGCCCGTTCTCGGGGAACCTCGCTTTCTCAAGTGATCGAGGATGCACTTCGAGATCTGAGCGACGCCGACGTTGAGACGTTCTCGGAGCGATGGACAGGGAGCCTGGCCCCATCGAAAAAGAATGACGCGCGCTACGAGAGGCTCGCTAGAAAGTACCTGTGAGAATACTGCCTGTGAGAATATTGATCGACACCGACGTACTCATCGATACGGCGCTGAGAAGAGAGCCACATTCTCTTTCATCCGGTCGGTTGCTGGATTTTACCTCGAGTGCAGGCCGGGCGTCGGGCACGTCGCCGGGCACAGTATTGCCAACTTCTACTATCTGGTCTCCAGCGCCCGAAGTGACCGAACACCTCGGTCGTTTATCGACAGTCTCTGTTCATTCGTACGAGTTGCCCAGACATCAACGGAAGGCATTCGATTTGCCTTGAACCTCGACATTAAAGACTTCGAGGACGCGATGCAGGTCGCGGCTGCATCGGCCTGTGGGGCGAACATCATCGCTACACGAAATCTGAAGGACTACGCAAATTCGCCGATTCGGGCCGCCTCACCTCGAGAGTTGCTCGAAGAAATCGGCGTAGGATGACTTCCGGGCACAGCCTATCTGACCGGAGTCGGGACGGATCGACCTCTGCCTCTCACAATCTCTTCCCAAGAAAAAGAGAGTCCTCCCCCTCCTGATAGTAATCCGTCAGTACGCCTTCGACCTGAAAGCCAAAGCGCTCGTAGAGTTCTACGGCGACCCCGTAGATGGGGTCACTGCTCGTATCGACGAACAGCTTGCGAGCCCCAAAAGCACTCACCCTGTCGACGACGCGCTGCAGGAGCGCGGACCCGACGCCGCGCCCGCGACAGGCCGCATCGACGTAGAACCAGCTCACCCAGTAAATACCAGGCGTGAAGTAGGCGTCGGGTTGGAAACCGCACATCCCGACAACACACCCGGTCTCTTCGACCGCCACCAGGGGTTCTTCATCAGCAGATGCGGTGCGTTCCGGATCCCCGAAGTACTCGGCGTAATACCGGGCGGCGCAATCCCCATCGGTTGGTTCATGCGCCGTGATGATGCGCACGGCCTCGCCGATGTCGGACTCGGTCATTTTCCGAATCTCGAAACTCACCTCCCCATCCGTCATGCTGCCCTCCGGCGAAGCGGCTACCACTTCGTATTCTGATAGTCCCCCGCCACGTCCGCGGGGATGCCGTCGGTGAATTCGACGCGTCGGCCGGTTTCGAAAGAGCGGTACATCGCCAGCCCCAGGGCGACGTTCTTCTTGCCGTTGAGACCGCTGTTCTCGGGCTCTCCCTTCCCTTCGATCGCCTGCAGCAGATCGCACAATTCCAGGTAGTAGGCATACGGCTCGTCGCAGGTGACCAACTGTTTCTCCTCCAGATCGGCACGGAAGTGCTCCACGGGGCCGCCCCACTCGGCGAAACTCAGACCGCCCTCGGTGCCGGAGATCCAGTAGCCCCGGGTCGGCAGGGCGACGGTGCTCCCGGTGCGCAACGTCACCAGGGCGCCCGACTCGAACCGCGCTAGACCGTGCGCGACGGCGGGGCTCAGTAGGCCATCGTACTCCCCGCCACCAGCCAATTCGCAGGTCACCGACGCTACCTCACCAAAGACGGAGCGCGTAAAATCGAGCTCGTGGATGTACCCCTCCAGCAGGTGACCACCCGAATTCCGCACGCTGGAACGCCAGTGCCCTTCATCGCCCCCGTCGTCACTGTCCACCCGGCGAATCCCCACCGTCCCCATGCGGTCGATATTTCCTACCACCGGCGTGCCGATCGCCCCCTCCGAGATCAGCCGGCGGCAGACGCGGAAGGCCCCCCAGAAGCGCAGGGAGTGACCGATGGCCAACTGCACGCCGCCCTGCTCGCAGGCATCGATCATGCGCTGGCACTCGCCCAGACTCAGCGCCATCGGCTTTTCACAGAGGATGTGCTTTCCCGCCGCGGCTGCCTGGGCGACGAGATCGGGGTGACTGGGCGTGGGTGTGCCGATAACGACGAGATCTATTTCCGTCGATGCCAACAGTTCCCCGAGTTCCCCGACGGCGCGCGCGCCCGCTTCGTCAGCGCGCTTCTGAGCCGCTTCCTTGTCCAGGTCGAAGACCAACTTCATACGGCACTCCTCGTGCTCCCCCACTGCCTTCACCCAGGTGCCGGCGATATTGCCGCAGCCGATCAGTCCCACTCCGTATCCCCCCACTCCGAATCCCATTCAATCCCCCTTTGTGTATGCGTCTTGTAGGTGTATGGCAAGCTACGTATTTTGAGTCTGTGAAGGAAATCCTGGACCAGGTCCGCGAAAACCTGGACGATATTTTCGCCAAGTACGATGAGGCCTCTCGGGAGCTGCTGCGGATCGCCTGTCTCGACGGCCACTTCGCCGACTGGGATCAAGCGGATGTCGCGTGGCCGGGACACCCTGTCGACATCGCCGGTCTGGAGAAGCGAGACCGGCTGATCACCACCATCTACGACGGCATCCCGTCGCGGCGGGATAGTCGGCTGGCCGAAGCCTACGACGGGTACCGCCACGCCATGGGGCCCTACCTGCAGGCCAACTGCATCTTCCTCGATCTTCAGCGCCAGTTCATCGCCCGCGGCGCCGGCGACGCGAGCGAATTCCTCCAGCTCTACCAGACGGTATATCTGGACGCCCTCGGTCGCGACGACCCGATTCCCCTGGATGCGGGTGAGGCCGCTCTGGTGGAATTTCGCGTCGCCCGTGCGCCGCTCTCCCACGCCCAGTCCGTAGCCGAGAAGATCCAGACCAAGGCGCCAGCCGACGACCCTCGCTTGGACGCCACCTACTCCTATGAGACAAAGAGAGAGGGGGAGGAGGAAAGCACTCAGCAGCAGACGACGTTGAGAGAGGCCCTCGTCCTCGTCGCTGAAAGCGTCGTCGACGCGCTGGCCAAGGGCGAACACCTGGCCATCCGCTACAACACCTTCAGCAATTTCATCTGGTTCGGAATCTCGGTTTGGAAAGTGGTCAGCGACGTCGACCTGCTCGTCGCCCACCTGCGCGGGTCCGTCCGCCAACGCTGGCTCGAAAAGCTGGAAATTCACGTCCGCCTCGCCCAGGCCCTGTTGCTCAAGTTCCTCAAGGCCCACCTCGAAGATCCGGCCCAGATCCGCCCCAAGGATTACTGGTTCGGCCAACAGTACAGCTATCTGACCCGGGACATGATCGACCTGGTGCGTGGACTGGTGGCCGGTGCCGCGAAGCTGCGCCGCAAGGCGCGCGGCAACGGACCGGAGCTGCCCACGATCGAAATTCCGCCTCTGCTTTGCGAACAGGCCGCCGGTCGCTTTGTCGAATACCCCTCACCCGTGGGCCCCGCGGGACACCCCCCCAACTCCTGGCAGCAATGGGCAAGGGCCCTCAGATGGGTGGGGATATTCCGCCAGCGCGCCCAGCGCACGCGACGACTTGCAGCGGCAAACCTGGACGACGCCGAGCGCATCGCCGCCGCCTGGCGCAACGCCGACGACTGGGGGCGGAAAACCCTCGACCTCTTCGACATTCAGGTAGACGTGCGGATCGACCCCCGGTTCGAGCACCTCGCCTCACGGCTGGATCTGAGCGGCAGCGGTCGGAAGATCGTCTTCTTCCCCACCCATCAGAGCCTGCTCGACCACCCGGTGATGTATCGAGTCCTGCACTCGCCCGAATTGATGGGAGCGATGGGCTGGGAGCAGCCGGTACCTTGCGTTTTGCTTTCCCGCGTCGGTCTCACAAGTCCCACCGAGATCAAAGTGGGATCGCGCAAGATTCCCCTCATCGGCGTTGACTCGGCCACCGCCGACCGCCTCATGGAGGAGGTGGATGGCTACGTCATGCTCGAGCACTCCTCCGACACCGGCAGCCCCACGGCCCGGTTCGCCAAATTGCTGGAAAAACGGCCCGGCGTCGTCTACGGAGCCGGCACCACCGCCGCCTACGACATCCAGATCCTGCCCATGCAGCACGCCCTCTTCGCCCACCTGCCCCAGGACATCGTCCTCATACCCGTCGCCTTCCGCGGCATCCACGCCCTGTGGCCCAAATCCCCGAAAGGCAACTTCAGCATTCGCCCGGGCCGGGTGGAGGTCATCGTCTCCCCGCCGATGCTGGGCGAGACCACCCTGCTGCCGCGGAGGCGCGCCTTGCGCACCCAGCTGGAACCGGCCACCCTCTTCCAGGCGGTCCACATCGCCACGTTGCTCAACCCCGAGCCGTCGGATGCTGGCTGAGGAGCCATTGACACGCGTACCGGTGCGCGGTACACTACGGATGTGATCGCATCGTTCGGAAACAGGACAACCCAACGGCTCTTTGAGGACCAAACGGTCAGGGCATTCCAGGGAATCGCCCGGCGCGCCAAGCGAAAACTGGAGGCGCTTCATGCGGCTGCCCGCCTAGACGACTTGCGGGTGCCGCCCTCGAATCGGTTGGAGAAGCTGAAGGGTATCTTGAAGGATTGCCATTCGATCCGTGTCAACGACCAGTGGCGTGTCGTGTTTAGATGGAAGGATGGTGACGCCCACGAGGTCCGGATTGTTGACTACCACTGAGGATCTGAAAATGACAACAGATGAATTCGCTCCGGTAACTCCCGGCGAGATGCTCAAGGAGGAATTCTTAGCCGAATACAGTCTCTCGCAGAACCAGCTTGCCAAAGCGATCGCGATCTCGCCCAACCGCATCACCGAGATTGTCAACAACCGGCGACGGATCACGGCGGACACAGCTCTGCGCCTCTCTCTATACTTTGGAAACACGGCCGAGTTCTGGCTGAATCTCCAGACGCATTACGATCTGAAGATGGCGCGCCAGTCGCTGACCAAAGACGATGTCGACAGAATCAAAGCTCAGCGCGCGGCGTGAAGCGCTTGAATACCCTTCTCTCGCCAGTTCGCTCGCTTATCCCTTGCTGGACTTCACCAGATTCAAGGTCGGCATGCCCGGCGACCTGGTAGTCTCCTCGACCCGCGGCACCAGCATGTCACCGCCCGGATCGTGCCGTTATGGTGTAGTGGAAGTAGTAGCGATATCCGGCGTCGTCGAGATCCGACAGGTGCGGCAGTAGCGGACCGTATTGCGCAGAACGCAAGGTCAGGCGAGGTATGCTTCGAGCGCTTCGCTAACCAGGCTGTTCAGGTTGATCCCTTTCTCCCGGGCGCGCATGACGGCACGTCGGTGCAGGTCACTGCCAGCCCTGACATTGAAAGTGCCTTTGAAGGGTTTTTCCGGGGTTCTGCCTTCCCGGGTACTCCACGCCAGATACTCGTCCACACTCTCCTCGAAGGCCTGCCGCAAAGAATCGACGTCCGTTCCTTCATAGCTGATCAGGCTGCGGATGAACTCGACCTTCCCACAGAATACCCGGTCCTCGTCGCTGTATTTTACCGAGCCCAGATAATTCTTGTAGGCCATCATGTCTGTCATCCCAGGAAGTTCTCCCGCTCGAGGAAATCTATGATCTGATCGATTTAGTACCGTTTCAGTTCCTTCTGTGGATGGGGTCGGTGGAGGCTGATCGCCAGACCGGATGCTCCATGCTGGAATCGCTGCCTGGAGCCGCTCGATTTTCCTCTCTTCGCCGGCTCGAATCCCAACCTTCTCAACAGGCGTACCAGTTCGTCCCAGGTGAAGTCACGAGGGCGCCGCAACAGTCTTTCAAGCAGCTTGTCTCTCCTGGCCACTCCGGCCTCCTACTAACTCTCAGAGCATAATGTACTCTGGGACTCCGATATCGCAACTAAGTTTAGTTGCAATCTCTTGGTTGCAATCTGTTGCTCGCGCATTGACTCGTACGCTGAAATCGCGGGCTGACACTCCCTCACTCCACCAGCGGCAGATCCACCCGCTCCCGCACCGCCACCGCGTATTGGCCGGCCGATCGCAGCGCTGCCACCATGCCGCGCTGATCGGCGATTCCCGTGCCGGCGATGTCGAAGGCGGTACCGTGGTCGACCGAAGTGCGCAGAAACCTCAGTCCCATGGTCAGGCTAACGGTGCCGTGGAAATCCAGCGTCTTGGCGGCGATGTGTCCCTGGTCGTGATAGAGCGAGAGTACTCCGTCGTAGCGGCCCTCCAGACACTGGTTGAAGACCGAATCGGCTGGCACCGGTCCGGCAACCCGCCATCCTCGCCGCCGCGCCTCGGTGAGAGCCGGACCGATGACCTCCATCTCGTCGGTGCCGAACAGCCCCTGCTCCCCGCCGTGGGGATTGAGGGCAGCCACTGCCAGTGCCGGCTCCTTCATGCCCAGCTGGCGCAGGTAGAGATCGCACAGCGGCAAGGCCTCGAGGAGGCCCTCGGCGGTGATGGCGTCGGCGATCTCACGGAAGGAGATGTGGCGGGTGAGGAAGAAGATCCGCAGCGTTCTGGCGATGAACAGCGTCATCGGCTCCCGATGAGCGGCCCGCGCCTTCAGCACCGCCGTGTGGTCGATGAAGGGAGCCTTCGCCGCCTGCAGTGACTCCTTGTTCAGCGGGGCCGTCGACAGTCCGACCAACTCCCCCTTCAGCGCCAGAGCGATGCCCTGTTCGAGGTAGGCGAGACCCGCCTCGCCACCGGCCGCGGAAATTTCCCCGTACGCCGGCGGCACCCGCAAGACGCCCGCATCGACAAAATCGATGGCGCCACGCCGATAGCGACCGTCTTCGGGCGCAGCTACCTCGTGTAGCTCGACGTCGAGCCGAAGCGTCTCCAGAGCCCTCTCGAGCACCCCCCGGTCGGCGATGACAAGAGCCCGCACCGACCGCTGCACCTCCGAATCCTGTAACGCTTTGACGGTGATTTCGGGGCCGATCCCGGCCGGATCTCCCACCGTTACCCCGATCAGTGGGCGTTCGGGAGCCGCTGCGGAGGTCTCTGACTTTGCTGGGTTCATGTGGCCTTTCCGGTGTGCTATCAGAACAGACTCAACTGGTGGGAGCGCTCCCGCCTCTGGTTGTCCGCCTCCATTTCCAGCAGCAACTCTACGGGGATATTGTTGACGAAGCGCGAGACTTCCGGCGTTAGCCGCTTGCCGTGTCGCATCCGGCTCCGAGCCCTGAACATCACCACCTCTTCCCGCGCCCGGGTCAACGCCACGTACAGGAGTCGCCGCTCCTCCTCTTCATCGCCCGCTCTTCCCTCTTCGGTAAGCGGTACCAGCCCGTCCTCGACGCCGCAGATAAGGACAACCGGGAATTCCAACCCCTTGGCCGCGTGCATGGTCATCAGCCGCACCGCCTCTATCTGGCCCCGTGGCCGAGATCGAGTTCCGAATCGGTTGCCGGATCGCTCCAGGTCCGCCTCCTGCCCCAGAAGCACGGTATTGAGCATCCCTTCCAGATAGTCGGCTCCCGCCGCCACGTCGATCAGCCGCCCGAAGGCGTCGTCGTCCTCCCCCTTCTCTCCGCCGTACTCCGCCTGCCACTGGCGCAGCAGATCGTCGGGGCGACTCTCCTGGGCGAAAGGGCGGTAGCGCTTCGCCGCCTCCGCCAGCGCCTGCAGCGCCTTCCTCTCCCTCCCCGGGATCTCCTCCGACAGCCTCGTCAGCTCCACGCCGCGAGCGCCACCGCTCATCCAACACTCCAGCAGCATCGCCCTCCCTTGCTGGCCGATCTGGAAGGGGCCAGATCTCACCGCTTCCAGCAGACGCCAGATGCTGGGTCGCTCGGTGAGGTAGCGGCAGAACGCGAGCGCCTGGCGCACGCTGGCCGCCTCCATGAATCCCCGCTGGCCGATCAAGCGGTAGGGCAGCCCTTCCTTCAGAAAGCACTCCTCCAAGACCTCCGCCTGCCGACCCGTTCGGAAGAGCACGGCGATATCGCCGAAAGCGTATTGCCCCTCTTTCCCGGCCAATTCAAGGCCAGGATCGGTGCCGAGGTCCGCTTGATTCATGTCGGACCCGCCGACCAGTCGGCTGACTTCCCGCACCACCGCGATCCCCTCGGCGAGCTCGCTGGCCGCCGTCAGCAGGCGAATTCGGAGGGAAGCGGTTGCCGGCAACGGATGGGGTGCCGGCTCTTCCAGGGAAGGCCCGGGCAGGCCGACGGCGACACGGGTGGCTCGCAGACCATCGCCGCTGCCGATCACTCCTGCCGCCGCCCGGATGATGTGCTCCTCCGAGCGATAGTTGCGCCCCAGCTTCACCTGGCAGGCGGCGGGAAAGTCCTGGCGCAGACTCTGAAAATATCCTGGATCCGCGCCGCGGAATCCGTAGATGGCCTGGTTGGGATCGCCGATAACGAAAAGCCCGGATCCCTGGCCGGCCATGAGCTTGACCAGTCGGTACTGGACAGCGTTGACATCCTGAAACTCGTCCACCAACAGATACTCAGTGTGCTCGCGGACCCTCGCCAGCGCCGCCGCATCCGCTTCCAGCAACTTGAGGAAATCGAGCAGGATATCGTCGAAATCGCACGCGCCGAACGTGCTCAGCCGTTCCTGATAGGCGCGGTATACAGCGGCCAGCGCCGCCTCCCCGTCCTCGGCGACGTCCTCCGGAGAAAGCCCGTCCGCTTTCAGACGAGAGATTTGTTCCTGCGCCGACGCTGCTTGAAGCGGCGACGACGCTTCCTGTATCGCCGCCGTCAGCACCTCCCGCGCCTCGAGAGCATCGAGAATCACCGGACGCTCGGTCCGGCCCAGGAGACGGGTCAGATCAAGCGCCAGTCGATGGAAAGTGCCCACCCTGACCGCCGACGGAGAGCCCGGCGTGGCCGGCAGCAAGATCGACAGTCTCTTCACCATCTCCCCGGCCGCCCGGTTCGTGAAGGTGACAGCGGTAATTCGGCCAGGATCTACGCCTCGCTGAAGGATCAAGTAGGCGATCCGGTGGGTGAGTGTGCGCGTCTTGCCCGAGCCCGGTCCGGCCACCACCACCACCGGCCCGTCCTTCGCCGTCACCGCCCGCCACTGCTCCTCATCCAGCTCACCCCCACTGGCGTCGACTCGCCCCGGACGCGACGGCAACTGCGCTATCGCCTCACCCGAATCCAGTAGGGTTTCCACTCTCTGCCCATCGCCGGGGTCGGTGGCGATCTCTTGCACCACTGCCGCGGCGTCGATCTCTTCGGTGCTGGGAAGGACCTCTCGCGGCATCTCGAAAAGTCGTCCCTGACCCTCCAGCTCCACCAGCTCCTCTTTCGAGAACACCTGGATTCTGCCGAACTCCCCGTCGAATCCCGGCTCGATGTGCACCTGCCCGGCTCGCATGCGGCGCACCCCCTCGGCGACGATCAGCTGGCCGCAGGCCGCGATCTCATCGGGAGTAGCCATGCGCAGCACATCCAGTTCCGGACCCAGGGCCCCCAGCAGGGCGTGGTAGATCGTCTGCACCTTCTTGCTGTTCGGCCCCACCCCCACCGAGGAGGAGATCACCTCCGCCAGGGGAATCAGATACTCGAACTCCGGTCTGCTCTCGCTCTCCGCGTCCACTCCTTCGGGCCGGTCCGCCAGCTTCTCCACCCGGTGCAGAACGCCAACGGTCAGCTTGCGGCCACACTCGGGGCACAGACCCGCCGCCGCCAGTGTTTGCTCCGGCTTCCAGCAGACGCCGCACTTGCGGTGGCCGTCGTAGTGGTATTTCCCCTCCTCCGGGTAAAACTCGAGCGTTCCGGTAAAGCGCTTTGGGTCCCTGTCGCGGAGGGCGGAGAGGATACCGGGGTAACTCAACTCGGTATCGAAGCAGGTCGCCTCGCGCGCCAGCTTCCGCGGCGAGTGGGCGTCCGAATTCGACACCACGGCGAAGCGATCCAGGGCCGAGAGCCGGCGATTCATCGGCGGATCCGACGACAGACCCGTCTCCACCGCGGGGATGTGGGGCAGCAGTTCCTCGTAGCACTCTTCCAGGCTGTCGAAACCAGAGCTCGATCCCAGGGCAGCGAAGTGGGGGGTCCAGATATGGGCGGGGATGAAGAGGACATCTTCGCAGACCTCGAGACAGATCTCAAGCAGATCCTTGCTGTCCAGGCCCAGAATAGGCCGCCCGTCCGACTTGAGGTTGCCGATGGCGCCCAGACGCCGGTTGAGCTCGTCGGCGCTGGCGAAGTCGGGCAGGATGACGACGTTGTGGACCTTTCGGGTGCGGTCATTCTTCTTGTAGATGGAGCTGATCTCCACCGACAACAGGAAGCGCACCGCTCCCCGGCAGGTGTTGGGCAACTCCGCTTCCACCGGCGCGGCGACCTCCGGCTTGAGGCGAAAGAGCCCCTCTTCGGCCGGCTCCAGCTTCTCCTTGAGCTCGGCCAGCCACTCCGGGTGGGTGAAATCCGCGGTCCCGACTACATTGACGCCTTTCAGCGCCGACCATTTGAACAGATTCTCGGGATTCAGCTCCTTGCTGGTCGCTCGCGAATGGCGTGAGTGCAGGTGCACATCGGCGACGAAGCGCACGAGAGGGCCTCCTGTCGGGGAGGAGGACTGTAATTGGTACTGCAGGGGGGAGTTTGTATGCCTGTGTAAGCGAACGAATGGTACGCAATCCCCGCGCGGGGGACAAGAGGCGCGTCGACCCGCCCCTTGGTTTCTGCCCCTTGGTACCTGCCCCTGGTACCTGCCCCTTGGTATCCTTGCGACGGTTCGCTATTTTCGCGGTGTCGACATGCCGCCGCTCCTGGGTTGTGGGCGCCCTGACACAAATAGCTCTGACACTAATAGCCCTGATACTAATGGCTCTGACACTATTGGCATTGGCACGCACACCGGTACCATACGGACAAGCACACGACCCTTTCGAAAGGTCTCTGAAGCTATGAACTACGTGAATATGGGAGCATCCGGCCTCAAAGTCTCCCCCCTGTGTCTTGGGACAATGATGTTTGGCGGACCCACCGACGAGGCAGAATCCATCCGCATCATCCACCGTGCCCTGGACGAGGGAATCAACTTCATCGACACCGCCAACGTCTACAACGGCGGCGAGTCGGAGCGCGTCGTCGGCAAGGCCCTTGGCGATCGCCGCGGCGAGGCCGTATTGGTCACCAAGGTGCGCGGCCCCATGGGGGACGGCCCCAACGACTCGGGCACCAGTCGCTACCACATTCTCACCGAGGTGGAGAACAGCCTGCGCCGTCTGGACACCGACCATATCGACCTCTACCTCATCCATCGGACCGATCCGAGTACGCCGATTCAGGAGACCCTGGAAGCCCTCGACCTCCTCGTGGGCCAGGGCAAGGTGCGCTATGTCGGTTGCTCGAATTTCGATGCCTGGCAGATCTGCGAAGCCTTGTGGACCAGCGACCGCCGCAATCTGGCATCCCTGTGCTGCGTGCAGCCCCTGTACAACATGGTCAACCGGAATCCGGAGCTGGAGCTCTTTCCCTTCTGCCAGCGTTTTGGTGTCGGTGTCATGGCTTACAGCCCCCTGGCCCGGGGCGTCCTGACGGGCAAGTACTCCCGGAACCAGGCCTTCCCCGAAGGCTCCCGCGCCGCACGCGGCGACCGCCGCATACAGGAGACGGAGTTGAGGCCAGAGAGCTTCGACGTGGCGCTGGAAGTGCAGTCTTTGGCCGAGAGCCACGGCTGCACCCCCTCCCAGTTCGCCCTCGCCTGGGTAATCGCCAATCCCATCGTCACCGCCGCCGTCCTCGGCCCCCGCACCATGGCGCAGTTCGAGGACAACCTGGGGGCTCTCGGGGTGGAGATAAGGGCTGAGGCCCTCGACGAAATCGATCGCCTCGTCCCCCCCGGAACTCACACCGGCGCGAGCTTCGACGATCCCTCCCGGCCGGTGCTGGGACGACCTCGGAACTAAACCCGGGGGCTGCACCCCCGCGGAAAGGAACATGGCTATGTTGATCGCCACCGAAGATCAGGTTTACTCCGCCGACACCGGCAGCGGTGCTCTGGCACCTAACCTGCAGCTCGAAGGCGAAACCGTTTGCGCTGTGCAGGAGGGCCACGGCCTCTCGGCCGTCTGCCTGCAAGGAGGCGACGTCGCGCTCCTGGAAAACGGCCGGACACGTCGTCTCCACAGCGGCATTGAGGGATCCGTGGAGAGCCTCGACATCCTGAGCGAAGACCCGGTCGAGCTGCTCATCGGCGCCGAGCCACCCCACCTGTACCGCCTGGGGGACGGAGACTCCGCGCGAGTCGTAGAGGGATTCGATGACCTCGAGTGCCGCGATGAGTGGGTCACCCCCTGGGGAGGCCCACCGGCGGTGCGATCACTCGTCCACGCCGGCGACTGGGTGTACGCCGACATCCACGTGGGCAGCATCATGCGCTCGGCGGACCGCGGCGTCAGCTGGGAGCCGGTGACGCCCGACCTGCACGCGGACGTGCATCAGATCGCCGTCACACCCGCCGCGCCGCAGCGGCTTTACGCCAATACCGCCGACGCCGTCTTCGTCAGCGACGACCGCGGACAGACGTGGACGCACCGATCCGAGGGATTACCAGTGAAATACGGTCGCGCCATAGCCGCGCACCCAAGCGACGCCGACTGCGTCCTCGCCACCGTCAGCAGAGGGCCCCACGAGGGCGTGGACGGGCAGCTCTACCGATCCAATGACGGCGGGCGAATCTGGTCCCACGTGACCGACGGCTTTCCCGCCGCTACGTCGGGCAATATCGACACGTTTCATATTGCCTTTTCCGCCGACGGGGTGGCCTGGGCGACAGTAGAGAACCGCCTGTACCGCAGTGATGACAGAGGTCAGCACTGGGAAGTGGTGTGGACGGCGCCGGCCGCCATCGCGATGGTTTCCTGCGTGGGGGTGTGAGGGGTGCGAATTCGCTCTGCGTCGGGGCGCATCCAATGGGAGTTCTGCGCTCCTGCTCACACCCGTCCTTGGGCATTCGCGACTGGCACGATTCGCCGGGAGCCGACGAAGTGTCCCCATTCAGTCCTCGAGCGACAGCCGGCCCTACGCCACGTCGAAAGCGCTCAACGCGCTGCTGAATCTCGGCCACGATCGTCTGCAGCTCTCCCATATCGGAGGAGTTGAGATGTTGGTCGAGCTTCTCAAAGAGCAGCGGAAGATCTGGCTGGTAGGCCTGTATCAGGGAGGCGATGTCATTCTCTAACAGCCCGACTCGCATGAAATTCCCCTGACGATAAAGCGAGGGTAGCGCATAGAGCTTCAGCAGCATGAGTCCTTCCACGGTGGCGCAGGGGATATCGCGCTCCGTGAAGGCCTGCACCGTGGCGTAATTGTGCTGCACTTCGGCAAAGAGCGGATTGCCGGAGAGCAGAAAGTCGATCTGCAACGCCTGGAATTTGCCCCGGGCGAAGCTGTTGTCCTGGCTGTCGATGTCGATTTCGGGAAGTTGCCGCAGCGATGTGAGGGCAACGATTAGATTGATGTCTTCTGTATTCCGCCCCTCCACATAGTGGAGCATGGCGATGCCACCCACCAAGAGATAGTCGATCTGCCGTTCGTGCAGCAAGTCGAAGAGGCGAGATACATCTCTCAATAAGGCGTCGGTACTCACGAGACTCTCCCGCTGATTACGCATGTTGAAGACAATCGCATTGCGGACGACGTCGCCAAAATGGACGGGGCGCTGAGTGATCAACGAAGTGCCTCTGCAGTGGCTTCATGTGCATGAACGCGGGTGCGTCTCCTTGAACTTACGATGATTCCGGCACCCCAGCCACGATAGCTCTCTCCCTTACCTACCCTCGTCCACCCTCCCGTACTTCCCCTGCAGATGCGGCGGAATCCTGCCCGCCAGTTTGAGATTCACCTCCCCCTCCTCCTCGTAGGGCCACCCCAGAAACTTCGGGTTGCGCTCGGCGAGCTCGCCGCGATCGAGCGCGGCGGAGCGCCTGAAAGTCTGCCGACCCAGGAGGGGAAGGATCGACTCCAGCGTGAAGAAGGGATAGCACAGCGAGATCAGTCCCGAGGCGTTGGTGGAGTTGACCTCGAAGGCCAGCAGGATGACGATCTCGCTGGGGGCGGAGATCTGCATGAACTCCGGATTCGTCTCCAGCTCGATGTCGGTGATCTCGGCCGGCAGAATCGGGCTCCACGTCGCCTCCAGATCTTCGACCATGCGCTTGAGGATTTGGTTGATCACCCCCATCTCGATTTGCGACAGCGTTCGCGCATCCACCCCCTGAGAAGAGCCCTTGCCGCCAAAGGTGCGGTCCACGAAGGAAAATACCACGGGCATGGCGATGTCGGTGATGGCCTGTCCGTTCAAGCCCCGGTTCGCGGAGGACCCGAAGGTGAACTGGTAGGAGCAGGAAGGGTTGGAGAGAGACATGATGAACTCGGCGTAGGTCGTCTGATCGACGAATGCCGTGTCCACGTCCACCACCGCCCGCATGGCGCTGGAGAAATTTCCACTCAACAGCCGCGCGTAGTTGTCGTGCAGGTTCTCGATCGTGCGCAGCTGGTCCTTGTTGACTCGCGCCGGGTGTTTGAAGTCGTAGGAGCAGACGATGCTGGTGGAGTCGGATGACGGCGTGTATCCGCCCTTCGAGTAGAGATCGCTCGAGCAGTGATCGCCGTCGGCCACTTCTCCATCGGTCGCCGTTAGGAGCGCGTCGATATCCTCCTGGGGCAGGATATCCGGATTGACTTTGGCGTAGAGGTCCCAGCCTGCCTCCGCCTCCTTGTATATCTCCGCCATGAGATGCGACCGCGCTCCAACTACGGTCCGAACCTTCTTCTTGAGCACCCCCGATCGCAACACCTCCAGATAATCGCTTACACCGGCGCGGGCGCATTCCTCGAAGACCTCGGGCACTACGTTCGGGCGGCTCTGCCCTTCTTCGCATAGACCAGCGCGATAAAGGGAAGTTCAGAGATCTTTTCGCTGGCGCGGATCCATCGGACCAGCTTCTCGCCGTCGCCCTCCTGCATCCTCCACTGAGCGATGACGAGGTCGTACTCCGATGACCCCAGTCGCTCGATAGCCGCGTCGCCTCCCAGAACCGCCTCCACCTCCGACCACGCCGCGTCGTTCAAGCTGGCGGTAAGGGCGCCCTGTTGAACTATGTTGGTCGCTACCAGTATCCGCAGATCTTCCATATTTTAGAGCCTCTCCTATTCTCCCTCTCCCTGCATGTCAGTCCGCGGGCAACCAGGACTGTCTGGTGTCCTTGCCGGCAAAGGAGATGGGGGTCTGCTCGTCCACGCGTCCATAGTGATCCTGTACAGAGCCGGGCAGGCGTCCCGCAACCTGCAGCTTGACCTCGCCGTCGCTCTCCGCAAAAGGCCAGGCCAGGAGCTTGGGCCTGCCCCCCACGAACACGCGGGCCGGATCGCTCTTGCGCGTCGACAGACGGATCACGTCACCCACCCCCAGTGACGCCGCCTGCGACAGAGGTATTCGAGTTCGGCCCAGTTCCGCCACCACCGGCAGATCCATCGAGCCCAGCCGCAGGCGGTTGCCGCATTTCGTCTGTTCGCGGTTGGGCATGCCGTGACGCACGTAGGTGTGTCTCCCCAGCCGCGGCAGGATCGACTCCAGCGTAAAGAAGGGATAGCACAGCGAGACCAGTCCCGAGGCATTGGTTGAATTCACCTCGAAGGCCAGCAGAATGACAATCTCGCTGGGGGCGGTGATCTGCATGAACTCCGGGTTGGTCTCCAGCTCGATGTCGGAGACCTCGACGCGGAACATCGGCTCCCAGGTGGCCTCCAGATCCTCGACAACGCGCTTGAGAATCTTCGCCATCACACCCATTTCGATCTGTGACATGGTCCGTGGACTCACGCCCTGTGAAGAACCCTTGCCACCGAACATCCGGTCCATGAAGGCGCAGACAACAGGCATGGGGAAATCGATGATCGCCTGTCCATTGGTCGGGCCCAGGGTGAACTGATAGGAGCAGGAGGGATTGGAGAGCGAGGCGATGTACTCTCTGTAGGTCGTCTGGTCCACGAAGGCGGTATCGACATCGACCACCGCCCGCATCGCCCCCGACAACGTCGAGCTCAGGCGTCGCGCGAAGTTGTCGTGCAGGTTCTCCAACGTTCGCAACTGGTCCTTGTTGACCCGCGCCGGGTGCTTGAAGTCGTAGGGGTTGATTTTCGGGCGCTGCGCCGCCTCTCTCTTTTTGCGTTGCGCCAGACGCTTTCGAATCCCTCCCTCGATCTGACCTTCGGAGAAGACCTCGAGGAACTTTTTCTTGAGGGCATCGGGTGCCAGCGGCTCGGACCCGAGCTCTTCGATTTCCTTCAACGACAGAATTTTGGCCATTCCCTCTCTCCTCAGCGGTATCTCGCCGTTCCGATTATGCTGCCTGGCCACATCGATGTGCGGCACTCCCGTTTCTCAAACAAAGGAGTCGTCGGTCTCGCCGCGCACGATCGTGACCTGGCCCTGCTCCTCCAGCTGACGCACTTGCTGAACGACGCGAAGCTGCACCTCCTCTACCTCGCTCAGACGCATGGGGCCCATCGCTTCCATCTTATTGCACAGCTCGGTCCACACTTCTCGGCACCGGCCTGGCCTTTGACGCCACCGACGCGGACGGCAGCCAGTTTCAGTTGCGGGTATCCGGTCAGTTGATCAACAGCAACCTGGTGATGTTCGACCAACG
>Ga0066376_10002630_pt1 | contig 16635 bp, 17 predicted proteins | sample Knorr_S15_td_Bot_FD_77009 | JGI IMG/M metagenome (GOLD analysis project Ga0066376, IMG submission 77009) | Marine microbial communities from Southern Atlantic Ocean transect - Knorr_S15_td_Bottom_ad_5009_LV_A | ecosystem: Environmental > Aquatic > Marine > Oceanic | place: Southern Atlantic... | reverse complement strand
TGTAGAAGCTCCATTTGCGATGCCATGATGTTGATGAAGGGCCGGACCCGCCTGATCATGCTGACGGCCTCCTCCAGTGAGTGGCCCTTGCTGAGAAGATAGGCAACGGCCATCGTCGGCGCACGACCCACTCCAGCAGAGCAGTGAATGTAGACCTTGCCACCGCTGTCCACGGCGTTTGTAATGAATGCAACACCCCTGTCCATGTCTTCCATGGTTGGAGGGGTATCGTCCACAGTAGGTAGGTGGCAGTAGTTGGCCAGGTCCAGGCCGTGCTCAGCGTCGTCGAACTCCACCTGCATGTTCACGCAGTAGTGTATGCCCGCTCGCTCCAGTCGCCTCTTGCCGCCCATCTTGAATTGAGGTCCCACGTATAATTCAGGTGTTACGCGGCTGTAGCTGAGTATGGGCCTGCCAGTCACGTATGGAAGGCCTCTTGCGTACACCCAAATGGCCGTGATGCGCAGGCCCTGAGTTCGTAGCCTTCGAATGAGAATCTTGAACCCTCTGACAAGCGGGTTCATTCTTCGTCGAAATCAGAGTCGTCGGTGTCTTCCGAGTCGGCATCGTCGTCAGGCATGAAGCGCATCTGCTCTCCGAAGGCCGTCTGTATACGAGTGATGCGCAGCTCCGCCGACGCCAGGGTCTCGTTGCAGACGCGAGCCAGCTTCATGCCGTCTTCGTATAGCTTGGTGGAATCGGCCAGCGACAGGCCGCCCTTTTCCAGCGCCTGGACCGTCTCTTCCAGACGAGCTAAAGCCTCCTCGAAAGTAAGCTTGCTGAAGTCAGTGGTGTTCTTCTTGCTTCCGGGTTTTTTTGAGTCTGCTTTGGGCAAATAATTTTCCTCTATTTTTATGTGCTCTTAACTACGCTTACTCGCTCAGGCGAAAAGGCGGATACTCATCGGTAACCATCAATATTGCGTAGGCTTCAACTCGAAGGGACCAGCGCATCACACCTACGACAAAATTGAACAGGCCCCTGGGGTAACGACCAGTAAACAGGATAGCAAACCAGGCCAATATTATGGCGATAAATGATGCCACACCTAAGAAGCTTAACACGATGACGTGAGGCGTCACCAGAAACCATTTGATCAGAGGCATCCATCGATTAAGTTGCCCTGCCGCATCCGGATAGGCCATGTTCAAGTGAACTGCTTGCTCTTCATCCGTGGAGGGATACTCATCCCGCAGAAGGCTCGCATAGGCCCCCACACGATTGGAGAATCTCATCATTGCAAGATTCCAATCAAACCACCAGCGGGGGTACTTCTGCTTGAATAAGATCATCAACAAGAGCGGCGCTATTAATATTCCAGATGACGCAAAAGACAGAATAATGAATATGGGGATTGAATAGATCATGCGAAATAGAGTGGAGGCCCTGCTAAGGGGTTCATCTGGGTAATCAACGTCGAACTGTACGGGGTAGCTTACCTGTTGGAGAGTCATGACTGCACCCTACCTTTCGGACGGTTTCGTGATCGGCTCTAGCCTAGCATACGTTGTCATCAGTCATTATTCCCTCGTAGCTCGCGTTATTCCCCCTCTCTAACGCCGGATACTTCTGCTTCCAGTACACCCTGGCCCAGGGTGATATTAAGGCCATCCCCAGCGTTAACCTGCGAAGCATCGGAGACGACGGCTCCGTCCTTGCCCGTCTGAACTATGGCGTAGCCTCGTCGCAGCGTGTCGTTGGGACTCAGCGTTTCCAGTCGCAGGCGCAAGCCTTCCAGGCGCTCGGAATTCAGGCTGACGGTGTGGTGCAGGTGGCTGGCCGCCGCCCTCAACAGGTCGTCCACCCGAATACGCAGAGCATCCATGTCTGGCAAACCACGCTGTAGTCTGAAATCCAGTTGCCTGAGTGCGTCCTTGCTCCCAGATAACCGCCCATCGATGTTCGAGTTCAAGAACTGCGCAGCGCCAACAATGCCTGACAAGAGCTCTGCCCGATCGGGCACGGCCATCTCTGCCGCAGCGGAGGGAGTCGGCGCACGGTGGTCGGCCACCAGGTCTGCGATGGTGTAGTCCGTCTCGTGGCCGACGGCGCTGATTACAGGGACAACACTGGCGTAGATGGCTCTGGCCACAGCCTCTTCGTTGAAGGCCCACAGGTCCTCAAGGGAACCGCCGCCCCTGGCCACTATAATCAGGTCCACGTCGCCAGCTTCGTTGGCGGCGCCAATGGCCTCCGCAATGGCTGAAGCGGCACCATCACCCTGCACAGGAGAGGGAGCCAGCGCCAGTTCTACAAGTGGATAACGACGGCTAATGACGTTCTGAATGTCGTGCCACACCGCGCCAGTAGGTGAGGTAACAACGGCAATTCGCTTAGGAAAGACTGGAAGCTCCCGCTTTCTCGATGGCTCAAAAAGCCCTTCCTGTTCCAGCTTGAGGTGCAACTGTTCCAGCTTCAGTTGTAGCTCACCCACGCCCTCCGGCTGAACGATGTCCACAATCAGCTGAAGATCGCCGCGAGGTTCGTACATGGACACCCTGCCGTGGACAATGACAGCAGCCCCGTTGTCCAACTGGTCAGCGCCACGAGAGCTGCCGCGAAACATCACGCAGCGTAGCGTGGCCTTGGAGTCTCTCAGGGTGAAGTAGGAGTGCCCGGAACCTGGTCGGGCCAGGTTGGCAACCTCTCCGCTAACCCAGGCGTCCTGCAAAAGGGAGTCGCGCTCCAGGGTGTCCTTTATGTATGAGGAGACCTCGCCAACGGTGTAAACAGCCATTCAATTTCCTGTGGTCTTTTTTTCAATCGTCCTGAAGTGTCAATAAAAGAAGCTAGAGTACCCGTTAAAGGCAGTTTGCAATAATGCACTGAGTAATAAGCATCACGTGGCGAGTTAAGAAAGAGTCATCTCAGGCAGATAACCTGGGTGCGCCAAAATGCTGTAGATAACAATGATACGTCATTCGGAAAGACTCCCAAACAGCTCCAGTCCCACATACAAAAGACTTAAATTCGAGAGAGGTACTGACCAGTCCTGGTGTCTACCTTGACCTGATCACCGCCGTTCACAAACAGAGGGACATTCAGCACGAGACCTGTCTCCAGAGTTGCAGGCTTGGTCCCGCCTTGCGCTGTGTCGCCTTTTACGCCGGGCACGGTTTCGCTGACAGTGAGGTAACCCGTAATCGGCAGCTCAATGGCCACGGGATTCTCGCGATAAAGTATGAGCTCTACCTCAATCTGCTCCACCAGGTACTGTAGCGAGTCCTTGATCTGGTCTGCGCCGATGGGGAACTGCTCATAACTCTTGGTATCCATGAAGTAGTAGAGGTTGTCGTCCTGATAGATGAACTGGGTGGTCCGGCGCTCAACGTTGGCCAAGGTGAAATCTACGTCGTAGCCGGAGAAGGTGCGCTCAATTAGGCGGCCGGTCGTCAGCTCGCGGAACTTTATCCGCATGACGGGCGCGCGCTGCTGCTTCTTCTGCTGCTCATATTCCACAACCACGAAGGGTCGGTCATCCAACTCGATGGCCATGCCCTTTCGTAGATTTCCGTAGTTGACCGTCATATACGCCCTCCGACCCGGGTTATATCAAGATACTATCTGGATGCTATCCGGGTGCTAAAACTCTAATTTATGCGCCTTGCTGATAACCCGAGCTCGCCCGTTCTCCATCACAACCATGTCTTCGATGCGGACCCCGCCCCAGCCTGACAGGTAAATGCCGGGCTCAATGGTGAAGACCATGCCATCCTGCAGAACGTCATCCGCCCTGGGACCGACCCTCGGGAACTCGTGCACCGCCAGGCCTACGCCGTGACCCAGGCTGTGGCCAAAGTCGTCGCCGTAACCGGCCTCTGCAATGATATCCCTGGAAATCGCGTCGCACTGCTCACCGGTCATGCCAGCGGTGACCTTGTCCTCGGCCTCCAACTGCGCCTGCAGGACGATATCATAAATCTCCCGAAACTTCTCGTCCGGGGTGCCGATGAAGATCGTCCGAGTGAGGTCGCTGCAGTAACCCTGGTACTTGGCGCCCATGTCTATGACGATAGCGTCGCCCTCTTTAATGACCGTCTCGTCGGCCCTATGGTGGGGCAGAGCGCCATTGGCACCCGCGCCCACTATGGTGTCGAAGGAGATCATCTCGGCGCCGCGTTCCCGCATTGCCTTCTCCAGCTCCCAGGCCACAGCCTCTTCGGTCATGCCCGGAACGATGCTTGGGCTCACCTGGTCGATGGCTTCGTCTGCAATCTCAACGGCCCTGGTGAGCAGCTTGAGTTCGTCGGCATCCTTGTAAAGCCTCAGGCCCTCGATGATACCTGACACGCCCACAAGCTCTGGATTATTTGTGCCCTTGCCTTCAGCGGCAGCCTTGGCAAAGGACTCGTGCAATGAGACCGTCATCTCGGTCTTCTCGAAACCGATCCTCTTGACGCCCTGCTCCGCTGTCCACTCGGGGAACCAGTCAAGGCCTGACGCGGTGCGGTGTACGCGGTAGTCGGGGGACTGTTGTCCAGCCTGCTCGATATATCGAAAGTCTGTGGCCAGCACAGCTTCGTTCTTCGATATCAGCAGGTATCCGGCCGAGCCTGTGAAACCAGACATGTAGCGCCGGTTATCCGGCGACGAGATCAGGATTCCGTCCAGTCCCTCTTCCTCAAGCTTCTCTCGTAATTTATCTAACTTCACCTTACTGCTCATGGTTGTCCTTTATTCCAACTTTATTCCAAGAGTGGGTATGCCGAACCTGTCAGCTCTGCTTTAGATGGGCCGCCAGGTACTCCAGCGCAAACAGGTAGCCTTGCCAACCCAGTCCTGCGATCTGCCCCACGGCGATATCTGAAATGACCGAATGGTGGCGGAACTCCTCGCGCGCATGGATGTTCGACAGGTGTATCTCGACAATGGGAAGCCTGGAGTCAGTCAGGGCGTCCCGCATGGAAATGCCATAGTGGGTCAGCGCGCCAGCATTGATAATAATACCTGAAGCGTCTTCAGCGGCGCCTTGAAGGTAGTCAACAATCGCGCCCTCGTGGTTGGACTGAAAAAACTCGACGTCCACATCCAGTTCCCGGGCCTTGTCAGCTATCGCTTCCTCAATATCAGCCAACGACTTTGCGCCGTAGTAAGAGGGTTCCCTCTTACCCAGCATATTGAGATTGGGCCCATTAACAACCAGTATTCTCATAAAGATGGCTCCGGGCGTGGGCGACACGCTGGCAAATTACGGGGCTAATGCATCGGAGCGAGGCTTAAGCCAGGAAAACTTAATCTCAAATCACGCTGCAGAGGCGCATTGAAGTCTATTGTAATACGAAAGGTGGCACGTGGGGAACCTGCCGCGAGGCCGAAGAGCTACTGAATAAACTGGTTGAGACCCAGCAGAACCAGGAAGGTCACGAGGCTGGCAGCTACTATGAGCGATATTTTCTTCATGGCTGGTGCTGGATTCCTTGAATACGACTGCGCTACGACTTGATCGCAATTCTGAGGTTGCTCCTAAGATAAACAGCAAATGCCTGCCATCAATCTTGCTATAGGAAACTATGAAACTAGGACTCGGCTCTTTTGGCAACGGCTCACTCGTCGCTTTGAGGGCTGCTAGCAGGCTTGGAACGGGGATGCGCGCCCAGGTAGACTCTCCGGGCCTCGACCTGGGTGACGTGCGTGTAGATCTGCGTTGTGGCAGGGCTGGAGTGCCCCATGAGGTCCTGCACCACACGAAGGTCTGCGCCGCCCTCCAGCATATGTGTCGCGAAGGAGTGTCGCAGCGTGTGGGGATGCACTCCGGCAGGAAGTCCGGCCTTGACGCTGTATCTGCGCACCTTCTCCTGGATGCTGCGCTGGCTCAGGCGACCGCCAAACCTGTTCAGAAACAGCGTGACGCCGCTTTTGCCGCTGGCCAGTTTCGGCCTCGCCTCTCTTAAGTAGCTCTTTAGAGATTGCCTTGCCGACTCGCCTATCAGCACTATGCGCTGCTTCGAACCCTTGCCTGTGACACGGATCTCCCGCGACGGCAAGTTCATATGCGTAACGTCCAGGCCGCTGGCCTCGCTGACCCGCAGCCCTGCGCCATACATAAGCTCCAACAAGGCCCTGTCTCGTAGGCCAACCAGGGTGGTCAGGTCGGGAGCCTCCATCAGCTTATCGGCTTGCGCCTGTGACAGAAATCGCGGCAGCCGTTTTTCCATTCGCATGGAACCTCTTCTTGGAAGAGGGTCGCCCTCTATTAGTCCCTTTCGTGTCAGCCATGCAAGGAACGTGCGCAGCGTGCTGGTCTTGCGAACAACACTGGGTCTGGCGTATCCAAGCTCTGTAATCCAAGCCAGGTATCCACGCAGGGCCACCTTATCCAACTGTCCCCAGTCAGAAATATTCCTTGAAAGCATGAACTCATACAAAGGCTCAATATCAGTTGCGTAGTTGCGGATGGTCAGGTCCGCCAGATCTCTATCGCCCTTTAGGTGCCTCTGAAATTCCTCTATAAGGCTGCGCCACTCATTCTCGCTCATGTCTTAAACCTACCGAGATACTAGAGAACCTTCAAGGCTTGAGCGGTCTCAAGAACTACCAATCCCATGAGACGTCCACATCGTAAACAAGATGGGGCATTCCTTTCATTAAATTTTCACATTTATTTGATACGATTCCAATTATGAGTTTTGTTATGAGAAATAACTGGCTAGTCGACGCTGTGCGCAGCCTGAGTCGGCGGCACAGCTTCAGGTAGCCTTCGCTCAGGCCAATCTCGATTACATCGAGGCAAAGGCAGCTTTGGATGCCGCCAGCGCTTCAAACCTGCCTTTGGCCAGGGCAGCGCGTCGTCCCTCACTTTGGAAGACGCCTTGGCACTAGTCGACCCGGTGTTCGCTCCGTCCATCGAGGCAGCAGCGCCGCAGATCACAACGAACGCCCAGGTGGTGGCAGGCCGAGCCAACACAAACACCCAGGTCATTGGGGTAACTCCCGAATACAGCGCCGTGCGTAATGCCATTATTGAGCACGGACGCTTCATATCTCCCGCTGACATTCAGGGAAATGCTCAGGTCGTGGTACTCAGCGCCTCTGTATCCGAGGAGCTGTTCGGGCTACTTAGTCCCGTAGGCCAGACTGTTCGCATAAACGATAGGCGCTTTGCCATAGTGGGCGTGCTGGAAGACAACACCGTTGGATTTGGCCAGAGCAACCAGGTGCTGGTGCCCGTCACAACGGCGTACTACCGTCTGGCTTCGCAGTGTACTGCCCAGGGTGGCGTCAGCGTTCAGTCCATCAATGTGCAGGCGGCCAGCCAGGAAGTCATGGGCTCAGCCGAGCTGGAGATCGCAACCATCTTGCGACTGCGACACCGCATCACCGGCGACGACGACTTCGTAATCAGCAGCCAGCAGGGCCTTATTGAGACTCTAAACGAGACCACAACAGCGCTGGTGGTCTTTCTTGGAACGGTGGCAGGCATATCGCTCTTCGTGGGCGGCATATGCGTGATGAACATCATGCTAGTATCCGTCACGGAGAGGACCAGAGAGATCGGTATCCGAAAGGCTATCGGGGCCAAAAGGCGCGACATTCTCTTTCAGTTCATGACAGAGACAGTCATCCTGACCATGAGTGGCGGCCTTATAGGGCTGGTTCTGGGACTGAGCTTCGGGCCTCTGCTGAATGGCCGAGCGGTCATAGGCAACCGACCCATGGAGACAGGCTTCAGCCTGGATATCGCCATCATCGCGCTGGTAGTCTCAGGGGCGATTGGCCTCTTCTCAGGCATATACCCGGCGTTACGAGCCGCCCGTATGCACCCCATCGATGCCCTACGCTACGAATAATTTTATGTATTTTATATAAACGGCATTACTTAGCATGCTATTCATACTTAGATAGACAGGCGGGAGTCATAGATGAATCCACATGCGTGCCATTCAGGTCCGGATATTCCGACAGGAGTCATAGATGAAACCATTTAATGTGCTGTTGGTAGGCGCAGTGATCTGGGGCGTGACCCTGGCCCTGGCCTTTATCAGCGGGATTGCAGTTGGCAACTCGCAAGAAGTCGCCGCGCCAGCCAGTTCGGTCGCACAGCCAATCGGCGCCGACGGACAGCAAGGGCAATTCGACCCCGCCGCCCGTGATGAGTTTCGCCAGCGAGTCCAATCAGGCGAGGCCACCCAAGAGGAAATTGACCAGTTTGCCAGAGATTCCAACAAGGCGGCGGCCAGCGCGGCCAGTTTGGCGGGCAACGGCCAGGCGGACAGGAAGGGACTACACCCGGCACAGGCACAGGGCCAAGAACAGGCACCAACTAGAAGACCAGAATCGACAGCCGTTAAGTCACGACGCTAGACATTATCCTGCCCCAAGCGGTATAACTCTTCCTGTTCAAAGGCATCTGTGCAAAACCAGGAGGGACGGCCATCCATGGGCAGCAACCGCTTAGGATTACGCAGGCCGCCCACCTACATCATGGTGATCGCATATGGCATCGTTGCCACATCGATGGGCCTGGTGTTGGGCTGGCTGGTAATCAATAACATCAAGTGGGGCGAACTCGCCTCTTCTCTCTCTTCGGCCAACCTGTGGCTGGTAGCGCTGGCACTGGCCCTCTACCTCCTGGCCGGCTACCTGCGTGGGCTGCGATGGCGTCTGGTTTTAGGTAACTCCGACGTCTCGGCCTTTAGACTATTTCTCATAGAGCAGACCGGCACAGCCCTGGACACCTTCAGCCCCATACGAGTGCTGGACGAGCTAGTAGAGATCGGCATTCTGGTGCTTAGGGACGGCCTAAAGCTCGGCACCATTCTGGCAACCCTGGCCCTTCAGCGCACCTTCGAATTCGCCACAACTGTACTGATAGTTGGATTCGGCGTGTTTGCCCTGGAGCCTCTGCACCCCTACTGGCCTTATTTTGCCGTCGGAACCAGTCTCGGCAGTATCAGCTTGATCTTGCTCTTCAGCGTAGGTCCCGCTCTTACCGGCATTCCGGTCCTATCCAAAATGCCGGTAGTACCGCAGTTCGCCTCCGCAGTAATTCTGCTAAGACGGGACGTTGGCCGGTCCATGCTTGCCTTCGTCATCTCCGTGGCCCAGGCATTGCTCATAGGGGTGGCCGGCTGGCTCGTTGCCCAGGCGGTGAATGTCGATCTCGGGCTGCATGTACTGGTCGTCGTCACGCTGGGCGTCATGTTCTTTAGCAGCGCGGTGCCGGGGCTACCCCTGGCGCTGGGCACCTTCGAATACGCCGTCGTGACGTTGCTGGGGCTGTGGGACATCGGCAGAGAGCAGGCAATAGCATTCTCCCTGCTCCTCCACGCCATACTCTTCCTGCCACCCATTTTCTTCGCCATCTTCTTCCTGCCCGGAGAAGGGCTACTGTCCATCGTCAGGATTAAGGCACTGGCGACAAGCACCCGAGACGAACTGAGTTCCGCAGGCGACGAGCGTTATCTCGACTGACAATAGAACTCGCCAAAAACCAGTCTCTGAGTTACATTATGCCGGTCTTAGCAGCCTAATACGGAGGACTACATGTCCCAATCAATAGACCTCAACGACTCCAAGCTGTCATGGCAAGGGGCGATTTCTCTGCATCGCACCGATGAGTGGGTGATGCCCTGGCGAGTGCCCTTCGAATCCAAGCGCCTATTTCCGCCGGACGCCTTGCTGGAGCGAGCAGCTATGCCCGCCGGAGTACGGCTGTCCTTTATATCCAACACCTCATCGCTGACTATAGACCTCGACGTGCAGTCGGAGGACCCGCAGAAGCTGGACGTTTGCGCGGATGGCCAGTTATATGAATCGCTGAACGTAGCCGGAGCCAGGACCCTGCAGATAGATGGCCTGCCGACCGGCGAAAAGCTCATCGAGTTATGGCTACCCCAACACGGCGAGGTCAGAGTGAAGTCCCTGGCCATTGACGACGGCAGCAGCCTATCTGCTTACGACGACGGCCGCCCACAATGGATCACTTACGGTAGCTCGATCACCCACTGCCGGGCAGCCGAGAGCCCCAGCACAACCTGGCCTGCCATTGCAGCACGAAGTCTAGACCTGAACCTTACGTGCCTCGGTTATGGCGGCAACTGTCACCTGGAGCCTATGGTGGCCCGGATGATGCGAGACCTTCCTGCAGACTACCTCTCAATGAAAGTAGGCATCAATATTCAGGGACACAACAGCCTGAACGCTCGCACCTTCCGACCAGCCATCATCGGATTCGTGCAGATCCTCCGAGAGAAGCACCCGGAGACGCCTCTTGCAGTAATTTCGCCGATATTCTCGCCGCCACTGGAGACCAACCAAAATGCAGTGGGCTTCAACCTGATCGACATGCGACAGGAGGTGGCGCAGGCCGTGGACGACTTGCAGTCTTGCGGCGATAGCAACGTTCACTACGTGGACGGTCTGAAGCTGTTCGGCACCAACCTCGGCCACATGCTGCCCGACGACCTGCACCCCAATGCAGAGGGATACAAGCTCATGGGTCAGAATTTTGTAAATGAAGTAGCTAAGCCTGTGTTTGGGCTATGATTGGCCAGCCGCTTTGAACTTCGAACTGAAAGCAACCACAGAGCAGGGTCGGCGCTTCGTAACGCTGTGCGAGCAGCACGCCACTGATTTTGCACAACGCGCTGGCGACCACGACCACAATGGCACCTTCGCCTTCAAGAACATCGAAGACCTAAAGGGCAGCGGCGTCATGGGCGCGTGCGCTCCAGAAAACCTGGGCGGTCTGGGCGTCGAGTCGGTGCACGACTTCGCTGTCGGCATAAGCCGGTTGGGCAAGGGAGACGGCTCCACGGCCATAGCCTCCACCATGCACATGTTCCGTCCCTGGCGACTGACGCGTCGCCTCAAGGTTTTAAAAAGCGCCACCAATGACGCCGCAGTTTCCGATATAGAGAACAGTCTTCGGGACATGGCGTCGGGCAAGACTGTAGTGGCAGCGCTGCTTTCAGAGGCTGGAACCGATCTGGTTCATCCTCTGGTCGAAGCCACAAAGACCAATGGCGGATGGCTGCTCAACGGTCGCAAAATATTCGGAACTCTATGCGAAGCGGCCACCGTGTTCGAAATCACGTGCCGCTTTCAGGATGAATCAGGGGACTACCAGCGAGCTATCGCCACTGTGCCCAGCAATGCCAAAGGCCTGGAGATTCAAAACGACTGGAACGCCATGGGCATGCGAGCATCTGGCAGCCACAGCGTCTCGATTTCGGACTGCTTCGTTTCCGAGGGGGCCCTGGTTGTGGCAGGCCCCTGGGGAGTGTGGAACGAAGGCATCCTGGTCAGCACCGGTGTAATCAACCTGGCGCTGGTGGCGGCGTTCTTGGGCATAGCTGAGCAGGCCCACGAAATCGCCATGACCTCCATCAAAGGCCGACGGCGGGGAGCTGACCAGACTGCCCTGGCTGACAGTCCTGCGATCCAGCATACGGTGGCCGAGATGGAGATTGACCTGGCTGCGGCCCGCGCCATATTGGGAAGATCGGCCAGAGCAGCGGACGACTACCTTTCGACACACGCCGATTCCGAAGTAATGCTGGCGGACCTCCTGGACATGGCCAAGGACATTCAGGTAGCGAAATGGTTCGTTACAAGGAAGGCTGTGGACATCGTAGACAAGGCCATGACCTTGTCAGGCGGCTCCGGGTACCTGGGCTCGAATACCCTCTCCAGGCTCTACAGAGACGTGCGCGCAGGGCCCTTCATGCAGCCATTCTCGCCCAACGAGGCCTTCGAGTTCGTCGGCAAGGTTTCCCTGGGTAGTTTTGAATAAAAAGTAAGGGGCGGGCTTTAATAGCCCGCCCCTTATATTGAGCAAACGTCTGATAGTTGTCTAAGTAACTACGCCGCGCCTTCCATGGCTGTTTCTTTCTCTTCTTCCGTCTCCGGCAGTGGGCCTTTCCACTTGCAGGTGAGGCAGCGGGCATTCTCGCGGCCAGATGCCACCAGCATCGCGTCGCACTCTGGGCACTCCTGCGGAATTGGCCTCTGGTTCAGAGCGAACTTGCAGTCAGGATAGCCCGAGCAACCATAGAACAGCTTGCCGCCTCGGCCTTTTTGCCGACGCTGCACGATGTCCTTGCCACACTCGGGACAGGCCACACCGACGCGAATGATGATCGGCCTGGAATGCTTGCACTCCGGGAAGCCGCTGCAAGACATGAAGCGACCGAAGCGCCCCGACTTGATAACCATGGGCCGTTCGCACTCTGTGCAGACCTCGTCCGTCTCTTCGTCGATCTGGTCTCGAGGAACTCGTTCCGCCTCTTTCATGGCCTTTTCTATGGACTTGTCAAAGGGCTCATAGAATTCCTTGAGCATGGGCTCCCATTCCTGCTCCCCTTCCGCGACGTTGTCCAACTGGTCTTCGATCTTGGCGGTAAAGCCAATATCCATAATGTCCGGAAAATGAGTTTTCAGCAGTTCAGTCACTGCGATGCCCAACTTGGTGGGAATAAATCGCCCCTGCTCCTTCAGAACGTAGTCCCTATCAACAATGGTAGCCATGATAGGCGCGTACGTGCTGGGACGACCAATGCCCTGGTCTTCCAGGGTTCGGATCAGCGTGGCCTCTGAGAATCTGGGAGGCGGCTGGGTGAAGTGCTGGTCTGGAGACAGCGCAAGGCAGTCCAGTGCATCTGCTTTGGCCAGCAGAGGCAGCGGCGCAGTCTCTTCGCTTTCGCCTGCGGAGTCGTCAACATCTTCCATGTACAGGGTTCGGAACCCTGCAAACTTGAGGACGGAGCCGCGAGCCCTGAAATCGTACTTGGTATCCGACTTAACGCTGGATGCCTCAATCTCAATCGTGGTCGAGTCGAACAGCGCGTCGCTCATCTGGCTGGCCACCATGCGCTTCCAAACCAGATCGTACAGCCGGAACTGCTCGCTGCTTAGGTGCGAGCGAATCGCCTCAGGCGTCCTCAGAATCGAAGTAGGCCTGATAGCCTCGTGAGCTTCCTGGGCGCCCTTTACCTTCTTGGTGTATACCCTGGGCTCGCTGGGAAGGAACTCGGCACCATACTGGCTCTTGACGTACTCAATGGTCTCTTTAAGGGCAACGTCAGCCACGGTGGTCGAGTCTGTTCTCATGTAAGTGATGAGGCCAACCAGGCCCTCGTCGCCAATCTCCATGCCTTCGTAAAGCTGCTGGGCGACCTGCATGGTCCGTCGTGCAGTGAACCTGAGCTTGCGCGACGCCTCTTGCTGCATCGTAGAGGTTATGAATGGCGCTGATGGCCTGCTCTTGGTCTCCCGCTTGCGTACCGAAAACACCACATAACTGGCACCCTCAAGGTCGCTCGTCAGTCCAGAGGCCTGCTCTCCGTTGAGGATCTCCATCTTCTTCTTGTCGCCCTTGAGCGAGTGAAGACCGGCCTTGAACTCGATACGCTTGTCAGCAGTATCGCCGTGCTTGGCCATATTCGCGTCCAACGTCCAGTATTCCACTGGCTCGAAGGCATTAATGTCCCGTTCGCGGTCAACCACGATGCGCAGTGCAACAGACTGCACCCGCCCGGCCGATAGGCCTCGGCGAACCTTGCCCCACAGCACAGGGCTGAGACGATAGCCCACAAGCCTGTCGAGAATTCGGCGGGCCTGCTGAGCGTTGATAAGGTCCTGGTCTAAATCGCGGGGGTTTGCGAAGGCCTCTTCTACGGCCTCCTTAGTTATCTCATGAAAGACTACGCGCTTAACCTTGTTAGGATTGATCTTGATAGCATTTATGAGATGCCACGAGATGGCCTCGCCCTCGCGGTCCGGGTCTGTTGCGAGGTACACGATGTTGGCGGCCTTGGAGGCCTTGCGCAGCTCAGTCAAGATTTTCTTCTTGTCCGGCAGCACATCATAGGTGGCGTGGAAGCCTTTTTCGTCGATCTCCACGCCCATTTTGCCTTTTGGAAGGTCACGGACGTGGCCCATAGATGCCAACGCCTCGTACTTATCGCCCAGGAATCGCCCGACGGTACGGGCCTTTGCTGGTGACTCTACTATTACTAAATCTTTCGCCATTTCCTACACTTTCACGACTGTTTGATATTCGGCAGAAGCCTCTCTAAGTCTGATGTAATTCATTCCGCCGACCTGCCTGACCAAGCCTTTTAGCTCCATCATGGCGAGCATCCCACTGACAACTGAGATACCCAATCCGGCGTTTCGTATAACCTCATCGATGTGAATGGGGTCGAATGTGACGTATTTCAGCACCTGGGACTCATTCTCATCTTCAGGGAATAACGCAGTCATTTCTATCTGTTGACCTACTGATGAGATGTTCAACTCTTCAAGAATATCACTGCAATTCGTTACCAGCTTAGCACCAGATTCTTTGATTAGCCAGTTGGTACCTTCACTGTTAGGGCGCGAAATATCACCTGGCACGGCAAAGACTTCTCTATTTTCTGCCAAGGCCTGTCTGGCTGTAATTAGCGCGCCACTCTTCAGCGAGCCCTCAATCACCAGGGTGCCTAGCGTCATGCCAGCCATGATGCGGTTGCGACGCGGGAAGTTTCTTGCGTCCAGTTTCGCCCCCAAATGGATGCTCCGAAACCAGCGCTCCGTTTTCCACAATGCGCTCCGCCAGATTGGCGTGCTCACCAGGATATATCACGTTCAGTCCACTACCCATTACCGCGATCGTGCGCTAATCTGCGTCCAGCGCGGCCCTGTGCGCGATGCCGTCAACACCCCTGGCTAGGCCACTCACTACGGTTACGCCAGCCACGGCAAGATCGTGGGAAAAGCTCTCGGCAATGCCGCGCCCGTACGCAGAGGGTACTCGTGTGCCAACCACGGATACGGACCGCTCATCATCGGGCCAGAGCGCGCCAAGCACATAGAGTATAGGGGGAAGATCGTATATCTCCTTTAGTCTTGTTGGATAATCGGAGTCGTGCCACGTCAAAGCACGTACGCCACTCTTATTAAGACGCTCGATCTCATCATCGGGGTTCAGGGTGCTCCTGCTAGTGGTACTGGATAAGGTAGTGCGCTTATCCAGTCCTGCCGCCTGAAATTCGGCGCCATTAGCCGCCCACGCCTGATCCAGCGTACCGAAGTAGCTCTCCAGCAGCTTGAATCTGGCCCTTCCGATGCCAGATATGCGGCCAAAGGCCAGCCAGTATTTTAGCTTTTCATCTTCCATGAATTTTTAATAGAGTTCTCTAACGGTAAATTAAGGCTATGCGAGAAATGCATCGATCCACGTACCTAGTCCACGAATGGAGAAGATAATGCATCTGATGGTGATTGCGCAATAGTAGATTCACAGGCTTGCGTGCAGGGCACACATTGCCAAAGAAGATAAACCAGTCTGAGGGCGCGATTTATTTCGACAAGTACGGCCCATATGAAGGGCCTAAAAGCGATGCTGGGAAATTAGGGTCCATTGGATCGAGAGAGGCAGTAAGGAAGAAAAAGGGGTTGTGGCGGAGAGGATGGGATTCGAACCCATGGTACCGTTAAGCACACACGATTTCCAGTCGTGCCTATTCGTCCACTCTAGCACCTCTCCGCGTGGGAACGTCTTCTGATTGTAAATGGAACGGGGCCTTTTTGGAAAGACTTCGACGCCCGCAAATATCCGATTTAAGGTATTTGTTGCTATCTGCGTCTGCTGCGCTCGTATATCTCGATGTACTCCTGCAATGACGTGCCCGCCACTGTTTTGCCGATCAGGTCCATCGGCAGGTCATCGACCTTTTTGAAGCGCACGCAGGATTTTCCGCGATCCATCTTGCGGCCACTGGCCTCGAATTCAGCGTCGAAGTCGCTGGCCTTTTCTTCGTCGCCGTAGATGGACATGAGGTACAACGACATATAGTCCTTCTGGGACGCCAGCGAAATGTACGTTAGCGGCTTCCTGTTATAGGTCTTCGGAAAGGTCTCCAGAGGCACAACGTAGCTGATTATGCCGAACTGAACTGTCTCCCGATAGCCCTCTGGTAGGTTATCCAAAATAACCTGGCGCACCTCTGAAATGGACGCCCGCCTGTCATCAGAGATCTCAGAGAGGTACTGGTCTGCGGTAGCGGCTTCGCTCTTTACCATCGTTGGAAAACTCTATTCAGGAATATGGCGGAGAGAGTGGGATTCGAACCCACGATGAGCCTAAACCCATACCGATTTTCGAGACCGGCGCCTTCGTCCACTCGGCCATCTCTCCGCGAACGTCAAAAAATTATATCACAGCAATTTCAATATCCGCTGGGAGAGGGTATAAAAAAATATCGACCTTTTCGGGTATCGTCCCTTATCATCCGTGTGACCTATAGCTTTTGGAGGCCTTTCATATGGCTGTAGACCAGGAATATTTGGAGCGCGTACAGGGGCTGCTGTCACCAATTGACGGCCTGGAGTACCGGGATATGTTCGGTGGTTTTGGTGTTTACCAGGACGCCGATATGTTTGGCCTGATCTCCCGCTCACCCTCGACGCTCTACTTCAAGGTAGGGGACCTGAACCGAGAAGACTTCATATCCGCTGGCTGTCCAAGGTTCGGCCTAATGCCCTATTACCAGGTTCCTGAACGCTCACTGGATGACTCCGGCACAATGCAGGAGTGGGCGGCCCTAGCCGTGGAGGTAGGCCACCTAAGTAAGATCAAGAAAAAGGGTTAGTTTCCTAATCCTTTTCGATTTGCTCCGTCCGTCAGGAAATCATAGGTAAGACGAACTC